>Ga0163150_10000173_pt1 | contig 117583 bp, 96 predicted proteins | sample OliLakLV19P2IB_FD_148628 | JGI IMG/M metagenome (GOLD analysis project Ga0163150, IMG submission 148628) | Freshwater microbial mat bacterial communities from Lake Vanda, McMurdo Dry Valleys, Antarctica - Oligotrophic Lake LV.19.P2.IB | ecosystem: Environmental > Aquatic > Freshwater > Lake >...
GGGGCGGTTGGGCGGTGGGGCGGTTGGGCGGTTGGCGGTACGCAATCCTGGGCGGGTTCCCGCCGACGGCCGTAAGCTGACGGCTGACGGCTGACGGCTTCTCCCTACCTCACCCCTGCCCCATATGGCCGGATCGACAGGCCGAAATTCAGGGTCAGCGCCCGCTCCTTGTAGAGCGACCCTTCGCTGCGCCAGGCTTGCTCCAGCGACAGGTCGATGGCCGCCCGCGCCTGGGCGAACCGCATGCCCGTCCCGGCCGAAAGACTGAACTCCTTTGCCCTCTCCCCGGGCAGGAGGGAGAACGGCAACTGGGCGTATCTGGCCCCCCAGCGAATCGGCAGCTTGTACGGGGCACGGAGTTTCCGGGTGAACTCACCGCCGACGTTCAGCTCCAGGGTATTCCGTGCGCCAAGTCCGCCCTGCGCGACCAGATCGCTGTTGGCACCCGACCAGGTCCGGTAGACGGCCTGCCCCGCCATGCTGAGCCGCTTCGATGCGCGCAGTCTGACCCCGGCGCCAATGGTCCACGGCAGGTCCACCGTGTAGGCCCGTGCGGAGTCTCGATCGACGGTGGCTTTCCCATCGGTGCGGATGAGGCCGGCCAGCTGAATTGACGGCGAGAGCTGGTGGAGTATTCCGGCGGAAAGCCCGAAGCCCTGATAGGAAAGCTCTCCCGTCTGGCGGATGGAGAGGTAACTGCTATCGCTGAAGGCCCGGCGGGAATCGACGCGACTGGAACCGGTAATCCAGTAGACGCCGCCGCCGATCGTGGTGCGAGCGCCGAGTGCGACTCCAGCAGCGAGCCGGATTTCGTTCAGACCGCCGCGGGAGTTGAACGTGTCACTGATCCCCACCGGGACACCGCGCAGCGCAATTGTGTCACTGGTGGTCAGCGAGAAATCCCGGTCGGCGTAGCTGCCGATCGAGATGCCGATCCCCACCTTGCTCCCTGGGATCGGACCGCCCACGAAAACCAGCGGGAAGCGGGTCTCACGGAGGTTGGCACTCCCCGCCGGGCCCTCCCACTTCCGCCAGCTGGGCGCCAGCGCGAAACTCGCGGTCACATTCTCGAGCGCGGCCATCGCAGCCGGATTGAGGTCGCTCTCACCGTCGAACAGCCCGAAGGCCCCGCCGGTTCCCCGGGTGGCGGCGGTCAGCGGACGGCCCGGCAGCCCGAGACCGCGCACGCCGAAGATGGATGACTGGGCGTTGAGGGTGGCGGGAGCGGCGGCGCATGCTGCCAGCAGCAACAGGCGGCTGGTGAGGGAGGCCAGGCGGTACCGGACGCTCACGGAGCCTCAAAGGGATAGGGGAGCGCGTAGGTAATCCGCAAACGGGCCTGACTCGCCGGAGTCCGGGTGGAACCGAACAGGGCGCGGGTGAAGCTGCTCACCTCGGGAAAGAGCTGCAGGATGAAGACCGATGGCAGCGGGTTCGCGCCCTGCCAGAGGGCCAAGGCGCGGCGCACTTCGATTCGGACGGTGTCCGACGCGCCCGGCAGCAGGTTGCCGACACCGATGAAAAAGGCATCCGTTGTCCCGGGACTCTTGCTGCCGAAATCGGCCAGCACGGGACGCACTTGCAGGAAGGCAGTATCTGTGGCCAGACCGGGGAACGGTGCCAGCGGGGTCAGTTCCAGGGTGGCTCGGACGATCTGGGCCGAATCCCGGAGATAGCTCGGCCAGGGAAACCGGATGATGGCCCGCGAGCTCGGCGCGCCGCCAATCGTGAGCTCGTCGATGTTGTTCGCCGGCGTACCCTGCGAGACGAAGGTGTTGAACCGGATCGCCGGGCTGAGCACCCGCGTGACCGTGGTGGTGTCCGAAGGGGCGGTTGTGAAGTTGCTGAACGTCGGCCCCGAGCTGCCCGCCCCGACGCCGCCGATGCGCACCCCGGTGCCGCTGACCGCGCGGATCTGGAAGCCCAGGGCCAGCACGCCGGAATCCGCGGCTTGGATGACCCAGGGCACGAGACCCGCGCCGCTGTAGACCCGGCTGAACCGCTGGGTCTTCGACGTATCGGCAACCACGAAGCTGTCCACGATGGCGGTGGGAACGAACGCCGCGTCCACCTGGGCGAACGTCGTAGTCGAGTCCACCGTCGGCGGGAGGCGGTAGATGAAGATCTTCAGACCCGTCACCGAGGTGTCGCGCTTGAGCAGCGAGAACGCGAACTGGATCGAGTCGAGCGACGTGTAGGGAATCGTGGTGTCGCCCACGACGACCGAATCGCTGCGCGGGCCGAATCGGATGACCGCCCGGTCCTCACTCGCCGCGAACTGGTAGGAGACCCGGAGCGACGAACCCTGCCCCGCCGTCCGATAGCCGGAGAAGCTGGTGTCGCCGTCGACGATGGGCGCAAGCACGGTATCGCGCAGTTGCACTCCACCGGGACAGAGCGCAGGGCAATCGGCCGGGGCGGAGAGCTTTTCCTGGCAGGCCGCGATGGCGACCACCAGGGCCGTCACCGGGACAATCCGTCGCCAGCGGTACAGGATCTTCGACAACAGAGACTCCTTTATTCGTGCTGGCCCCGCAATTCGGGGCCAAAGGCATCCGGCAGGAGGTCGGCCAGCCGCCAGTGACGACTGCCGGTCGGTCCCACCCCTTCGATTTCCAGCGTGACACCAAACTCGACGAGCACCTGCCGGCAGGCACCACAGGGGGCCACCGGCGGGTCCGACCCGGCAACCACCACCAGCCGCCGGAAGCTCCGCGCGCCTGCCGCGACGGCGGTGACCAGTGCGTTCCGTTCGGCGCAGAGCGTGAGGCCGAACGAGGCATTCTCCACGTTGCACCCGGTGAAGATCCGGCCGTCGTCCGCTTCCAGCGCCGCCCCGACCGCAAAACCGGAGTAGGGACAGTAGGCCCGGTCCCGTGCAGCGGTCGCGGCGGCACGGAGCGTATCAGCCATTCCAGATCTCTGGCAGGAATGACGATCCCGCTGCGAGAGGCGGCACTCCGAGGAACTCCGCCAGCGTCTGTCCCACGTCGGCGAAGGTCGACCGGACCCCCAGCGATCGGGGCATCACCCGCGGCCCGAATGCAAGCACCGGGACCTGTTCGCGTGAATGATCAGTGGAGGGCGTGGTCGGGTCGTTTCCGTGATCGGCGGTAATTATAACCAGATCCTCGTCCCGGACCTCGGCCAGCATCGCCGGGAGCGCATCGTCCAGCTGCACCAACCCGCGGTGAAAGCCGGGGACATCATTCCGGTGGCCCCAGCTCTGGTCGAACTCGATCACGTTCACGAAGAGCAGACCGCGGCGCATCGTGCGCAGCGCACTCGCGATCGCGGCATAGGTCTCGGCGTTGTTCCGCGGATGGACGCTGGTGATGTGCCGGCCGGCGAAGAGATCGTCCACCTTCCCGATGCCGACCCGGGGAATGTGCGCCGCCGCCAGCCGGTCGAGCAGCGTCTCTCCCGGCGGCGCGACGCTGAAATCCCGGCGCTGGGTTGTCCGGGTCCACTGCGTCCCCGAGCCGGTGAAGGGCCGGGCAATGACGCGCGATACCGCGTCAGGACCGGTGAGGAGTTCGCGGGCCGTCCCGCAGGCGCGATACAGCTCCGCGAGCGGGACCACCTCCTCATGCGCCGCGATCTGGCAGACGCTATCGGCCGAGGTGTAGAGAATCCACGACCCGGTGGCGACATGCTCGGCGCCGAGTTCGGTGAGGATGGCGGTACCGGAGGCGGTGCGGTTCCCCAGCACACCACGCCCCGTCGCCTGCCTGAACGCCGCCACGAATTCCGCCGGGAAGCCCTGCGGGTAGGTACGAAACGGCTGCGCCAGCGGCAGCCCGCAGAGTTCCCAATGCCCCGCCGTACTGTCCTTCCCCGCCCCGCTCGGGTGGGCGACACCGAATGCAGCGGTGGGTTCCGGCACTGCCCGTATCCCGGTCAGCGGTGCGCAGCAGCCCAGCCCGAGACGCTCCAGCTGTGGCAGCTTCAGGCCTCCCACGGCACGCGCGACATTGCCGAGCGTGTCGCTGCCGACGTCGCCGTAGGCCACCGTGTCCGGTGCGGCGCCGATGCCAACGCCATCGAGCACGATCAGGGCGGCGCGGCGCAGGCTACTTCTGCTCCGTCGAGACGAACCGGAAGCGGATGCCGGTGAGCGCCTCGGTCAGCAGCCGCTGCTCATCGGGCTCGAGCTGGCCCCGGGTCTTCTGCTCCAGCATGCCGAGCGTGTCGATGAGCGTTCGGGCAACTTGGCGCGCATCGGGCGCGCCGGGCGTCCCCTCGGGGAGCTTGCCCTGGATCGCCTGATCGGCCTGATGGGCGAGGCCCACGACGAGGGAAGCAAAGTGCTGGTTCATCCGTGGTACCTCCGCTGAATCCGCGGGCCCATGGCGGTCAGCAACTCGTAGGAGATGGTGCCCGCGCGGGTGGCCTGATCGTCGAGCGAGACCCGCCCGCCGAAGATCGTCGCGACATCGCCGATCTGGCAGGGTCCCGCGGGCACGACCATCGTGAAGTCCATCGTGACACGCCCGACGATAGGCACCACGGCGCCATTCAGTTCCACCACGCCGCAGTTACTCAGGCTTCGATGCAGCCCGTCCGCGTAACCGATCCCCAGCGTAGCCACGACCGTATCCGCTTTGGCCACCCAGATCGCATCGTAGGACACGCTATCACCGGTGCGGATGGTCCGTATCGCGACGACGCGGGCCTGGAGCCGGACCACCGGCGCGGCCTGGCGGTGGCCGGCGTTCCCGCCATACAGAAAAATCCCCGGCCGGACCAGGTCACCGGCGAACGCCGGCCCGCCAAGTGCAGCGGCACTGTTGGCCGCGTGCACCAGCGCAGGTCGGTGCCGCAACGTCGACACGATGGCCTGCAGCCGCTCCCATTGGACGGTCACGGAACCGGGGTCGGTCTCAGCAGAGTGGAAGTGTGTGAAGATGCCCTCGCAGGCGCCAGCGTCGCTGAGCAGCTCCCGCCATCCGCCCGTCTCGTCCCAGCGGAAGCCGGTCCGCCCCATGCCGGTGTCGATTTCGGCGTGAAAGGGACCGCCTGATGCGCCGATCCAGTCCCGCAGCGCGGCCGTGTCCCCGATGACGGGACGAACGCCATGTGCGACGGCGGAAGGGATCTGCCTGGGATGGAGTGGGGAAAAGGCGACGAGGGGATGATCCACTCCTGTGGCCCGGAGCGCGGCGGCTTCCTCCAGCGTTGCGACGCCAAATCCCCACGGGCTCAGTGGCGCAAGCGCGCGAACGGCGGCCGGAGCACCGATACCGTAGGCGTCGGCCTTGATCATCGGGAGCAGGCGGGTGCCGGAAACCCGCGCCACGGTGCGCGCATTGCCTGCCAGCGCGGTCAGGTCCACCTCGGCCCACGCGCGCTCGGGCGCGTCTGTGATTGACGTCATGATTGAGCGGGGCGTATGATACGGATCGAGGAGGACAAATGCAAGACAAATCAGCGCTTGGACGTGCCTGCGCGATGGTGCGTGACCTGCGACGCCGCTGCCCCTGGGACCGGGTGCAGACCCGCGAGACCATTCGCCCCTATCTGGTCGAAGAGGTCTTCGAACTCGACCATGCGATCGCCGAAGGAGAACCGGCCGCCATCCGCGAGGAGGTGGCGGACCTGATGCTGCACCTGGCCTGGCAGATCGTGCTCGGCGAGGAGCAGAAGGAGTTTACCGCCGACCAGATCGCCGGTGAGCTCGAGGCGAAGATGCGCCGGCGGCATCCCCATCTCTTCGACCTGGGGCCCGCCGTGAGCTGGTCGAAGCTCAAGCGGAGCGAACGGCGCGGTGGCACGCTGGCTGGCCTGCCCCCGGCTCTGCCGAGCCTGGTGATGGCGTACCGGCTGCAGGAACGGGCGGCGACGGTGGGCTTCGACTGGCCGGACACGATCGGGCCGGTGGAGAAGGTGCGGGAGGAACTGGACGAGGTGGAGGAGGCACTTCGCCAGCCCGAAGCAACCCCAGGAAGGGGCGAGCCTGCGACTCTCCCTCGCACTGACCGCGGAGCGGTTGAGGAGTCGGGCGAACCGATCGGCTCACCCCCAACGGCTGCGGTGATCGACGAGATCGGCGACCTGCTGTTCGCGGTCGTGAACCTGGCCCGGAAGGCACGGGTACAGCCGGCCACCGCGCTCGAGCATGCCAATCGGAAGTTTCGCTACCGCTTCGAAGCGGTGGAGCGGCTCGCGGCCGAACGGGGCATCGAGATGGCCACGGCGGGACTGGAGGCGCTGGACCGGCTGTGGGACGAGGTGAAGGCGGGGCGGGTTGAGTAGGCGGTTGGGCGGTTGGGCGGTTGGGCGGTTGGGCGGTTGGGCGGTTCGATGCTAACCGACTGACCGCCCGGTCAGGGGTAGAGCCGGTGTATCTGTCTCGGGAAGGCAATCGTCTCCCGGATGTGAGGCAGGCCGCAAATCCATGCGATGGTACGTTCCACGCCGAGACCAAACCCTGAATGCACGAACGTCCCGTACTGCCGCAGGTCGAGATACCAGCGGTAGGCTTCGGGATCGAGCCCCTGCTCCAGAATGCGGGCCAGCAGTCGCTCGTAGCTGTCCTCCCGCTGCGAGCCACCGATGATCTCGCCATACCCTTCCGGGGCCAGGCAGTCGTTGTTCAGGACGGTGCGGGGGTCGTCCGGGTTCTCCTTCATGTAGAAGGCCTTGACCCCCTTGGGGTAGTTGAACACGAAGACCGGCCGGTCGTACTGCTGGGCAAGCAGCGTTTCGTCGTCGCCGCCGAGATCACGGCCCCATTCCATGTCGGAGCCGAGCGCGTTGAGCTTGGCCACGGCGTCCGTGTAGGGGATCCGGTGGAATGGCGCCTGGACCCGTTCGAGCGTGGTGGTGTCACGCTCCAGCTCCTTGAGCTCCTCCTTCCGGCGATCAAGGGTGCGGCCGACGACGTAGCTGACAAACTCCTCCTGCAGCCGCATGTTGGCGGCGGAGTCGTTCCAGGCCACTTCGGGCTCGACCATCCAGAACTCGGTGAGATGGCGCCGCGTCTTCGATTTCTCGGCGCGAAAGGTCGGCCCGAAGCAGTACACCTTGCCGAGGGCGGCGGCGGCCGCTTCGACGTAGAGCTGGCCGGTCTGCGCGAGGTAGGCCTGACCCAGATCGAAGTACTGCGTGGTGAAGAGCTCGCCCGCCTGTTCCCCGATGGACCCGGTCAGGATCGGCGTGTCGACCAGGGTGAACCCCCGGTCGAAGAAGAAATCCCGGATGGCCTGCACGACTTCATGCCGCACCCGCGCCACCGCAACCTGGCGCCGGCTGCGGAGCCAGAGGTGGCGATGCTCGAAGAGATAGCTGGTGCCGTGTTCTTTGGGCTGGATCGGAAAATCGGCGCTGGTCCCGATCAGCTCGACGTCGGAGAGGTGCATCTCGAAGCCGCCCGGTGCGCGGGGCTCGGCCTGCACCACACCGGTCAGCGCCACACTGGCTTCCTGCGTCAGGGCGGGAAAGCGGGCCCACACCGGCTCCGGCACTTCCTTCTTGCTGAGCACGCCCTGGAGGTAGCCGGTGCCGTCACGCAGCACGACAAAGGCGATCTTGCCACTGGAGCGGGTATGGGTGACCCACCCGCGGATCGTGACGGACTGCCCGACGTGGCGTGCGAGATCTTCAATGCGGACGGTGGTCATGATCGGAATCGGCAGGTGAGCCGGCCAGGTGGCGGGCGGGCGTGGAGTCTAGCCCTGCTCCTCCTGACCGTCAACGCGGGATGTGGGGGGTATCGGCCGGTCCCCGAGTTCGAGCCCGGGGACCTCAAGTCGCCGGTGCCGGTCGCGGGCACGCCGCTCACCCTGCTCTGGCGCAGTCGACCGGTGCGGGGGCCGAGCGCTCCGCTCGCCCTCGATGCGACCTCGCTCTACGTCGGCGGCTCCGACCGCCGGGTTGTGGCGGTGGATCTCCAGAGCGGCCGCACCCGATGGTCGGTACGGGTGGGTGGTACCCTTGTGGGCGGCGTGCTCCTGTCCGGCGACCTGGTTTATGCCGGCACCGACCAACCGGGTGGAAAGGTGCATGCCTTTCGCACCATGAGTGGCTCGGAGGTGTGGGCCAGATCCACCGGCTACATCCAGTCTCCACTCGCGCTGGTCGACGGCAAGCTGATCGGCATGACACGGCAGAACCAGGTCATCGCCCTTGATGCCGCGACCGGGCGCATCGCGTGGCGCCGGCCCTTGCCCACCTCTCGCTACGCCCCGGTGAAGCTGGGGGGGGCGGACGTCCTCATCAGCTCGTACGACAGCCTCTACCGGATCCGTGTCAGCGATGGCAAGGTGACGTTGCGGCGACGGGCCCCCGGAGTCATCACCGCCGGCTGGCGCGTGTTCGGCGATCTGCTCGTCGCCGGCACCGGAGACTCGCTGGTGCTGGCGATCGATCCCGACAGCCTCACCGAACGCTGGCGGGTACAGCTCGATGCTCCAGTGCTCACGCTCCCCGCCGTCACCGGCGACACGCTCTTCGCCGTCACCCAGGTCGGCTCACTCTACCGGATCGTGAGTCTGGGGGACGGGGTGGACGCCGAACCGCTGCAGCGCACCCCCTGGCCCGCCACCGGCACGCCGGAGATCATCGGCCCGTGGCTCCTGACGGGGGCATCGAACGGCGCCTTGCGTGCCTATGCCCTGCTCGATGGCAGCCTCGCCTGGACCACGCAGCTCGGCCGCCCGGTGGAACTCGGCGCGATCGCCCTGCCCGACAGCGGGTTCCTGATCTTCGGCGGTCGGGGCGACTTGCAGCGCATGCACCCATGAGGAACTCCGGAATGCGGACAGTCGTCACCGCAGCGCTCATCGGCCTCGCGGTTGCCGCGCCGGCGGAGCCGCTCGCCGCACAGGACTCGATCGCACCGATGGTGAAATCGATCCCGGCGGTGGTGCGGTATGGGAAGTGGGCGTTGCTCGCCGCCGCGGTCGGCATGGGGCTCAAAGCCTCGAGTGCCCATCATGACGCCGACCACGCCTTCGACCGGCTGGAACGCTACTGCTTTGACGAGGAGACGCGGTGTGACCAGCAGTCCAACGGGCAGTATATCGACCCGATCTCGGAGCGCTACTACCAGGCCTCCCTCTCCGGCGACCGGCGTGCCCGCGGCTGGCTCCTCGGCGGCGAGGCGACACTGCTCGCGACCGCGGGATTGTTCGTGTGGGAATTCACCCGACCGAATCATCCGCCGAAGAACATCCCCTTTGAGCCGACGGTGGAGGTGATCGGGCCGCGCACCCATCTGGGGCTGCGCGTCTCGTTCTAGGGCTCAGCCGGTGCGAAACAGCTCCAGCGCCCGGGGATATCGTCCCAGCGCCCGTTCCTTGAGCGGCTGATGCCGGGTACGGTTCAGCAGCGGGTCCACCGCGAGGATGGCGCGCGCCTCGGTCCGGGCACGGATGAGCAGGTCGGTGTCGTCGGGCAGACGCGCCAGCCGGAGCTCGAAGTCGCCGGCCTGGCGCGAGCCGATGAGGTCCCCCATCCGGCGCTCCTCGAGGTCCAGCTCCGCAATCTTGAATCCGTCGTTCGTCGCGGCGAACGCCTTGAGCCGCCGTGAGCCGGGGCCATCGGCCAGCAGGATGCAGTAACTCTCTTCCCGCCCCCGCCCGATCCTCCCCCGCAGCTGATGCAGCTGCGCCAGTCCAAAACGCTCGGGATGCTCGATCAGCATGACCGTCGCGTTGGGTACGTCGATGCCCACCTCGATCACCGTCGTCGCGACCAGGACGTGGATCTCGCCGAGCCGGAAGCGGCGCATCAACTCATCGCGCTCGGTCGCCTTGAGCCTGCCATGCACCAGCCCCACCTCGAGATCCGGCCAGAGCGCCGTCAGTTTCGTCGCCATCGTGGTGGCGGCGCGGAGATCGGCCCGCTCCGACTCCTCGATGATCGGCAGAACGACGTAGGCCTGGCGCCCGTCGCTGCACTGCTCGTGCACGAACCGGAGCACGGCGTCCCGCTGGGTGACGGCACGCACCGCGGTCTTGACTGTTCCGCGGCCGGGCGGGCGTGACTTGAGCACCGAACAGTCGAGATCGCCGAACCGGGTCAGCGCCAGCGAGCGGGGAATCGGCGTGGCGGAGAGGAGGAGGACATCCGGCGCGTCGCCCTTGGCCATGAGCCGCGCCCGTTGCTCCACCCCGAAGCGATGCTGCTCATCGATGACGACCAGGCCCAGCCGGTGAAAGGCGACGTTCTCTTCCAGCAGCGCATGGGTGCCGACCACCAGCCGGGCCTGGCCCTGCGCCAGCTTCTTGCGTGCCTCCACCTTTTCCGCCGCGGTGAGCCGGCCGAGCAGGAGCTGCGGCCGGAGGTCAAGCGGGGTGAGCAGCGCGGTGAGCGTGGCGAAGTGCTGTTCGGCCAGTAACTCGGTGGGCGCCATCAGGGCGGCCTGGTAATCGTTCTCCAGCGCCAGCAGCATGGCGAAGAGCGCCACGACCGTCTTCCCGGTGCCGACATCGCCCATGAGCAGCCGGTGCATCCGCTCGGCCGTCGTCATGTCCGCCGTGATTTCGCGGATGGCCCGCTTCTGGTCGGCGGTGAGCGGCCAAGGCAGCGCCTCGGCGAGCGCCCGTGTGAGGGTGTGGCGCACGGTGAACGACACGCCGGCACGTCCGCGCTTGGCAAGAAGCCGCGCGCGCGCAAGCATCAGCTGCAGGTCGAACAGCTCGTCGAAGGCGAGCCGGCGCCGCCCCGCCTCCGCCTCCGCTACCGTAGCCGGTCGGTGTACCGCGCGCAGCGCCTCCGCCACCGGCATCAGGCCGAGGGCGACACGCTCGTCCTCGGGCAGCGGATCGCGGGAAAAGGCGATCATGCCGTCGAGGTGACGGTCGACCACGGAGCGGATCACCTTGTGGCTGAGGCCTTCAGTGGCGCGGTACACCGGCAGCACCCGCCCGTTGCCCGCGCCCTCCTCCTCGCCTTCGGCGCCATCCGAAAGGACGACGAATTCCGACGGTGCGAGCTGCCGCCCATGGTAGAATTTCACCGAACCCGCCACCAGCAGCGTCTGGCCGACTTCGATCGTCCGGTCCAGGAAGCCCTGCCCCGGCCAGGCGCACTCCAGCATACCGCTCGCGTCGCGCAGGACGGCGGTGAAGATCCTGAGGCCACTCCGGGTCGGCATGAGTCGCTTGGCGATCACCTTGCCCACGCAGGCCACTTCCGCACCCACCCGCGCACTGGCCAGCGGCGTCACGGTGGAGGCATCGAGATACCGGAAGGGGATGTGCCACAGGAGGTCCTGCGCGGTGCGCACGCCGAGGCGCGCAAAGGCCTCGGCGCGGCGCTCACCGATGCCTTTGAGGAATTTGACGGGTGTGTCGGGGCGGAGGAGGGCCATGAAATGATGCCGGCGGCCGTCAGCCGTCGGCCGTCAGCTGATCGTCATCAACTGGGAATCCAGCGCGGCTCACTCGATGCACGGCGCCGGCTGCTGGCTGATGGCCGACGGCTGATGGCTCACTCCAGCAATCGCTCAGCAAACGCCTTTGCCTCGAACGGCTCCAGGTCATCGACCGTCTCTCCCAGCCCGAGGAATCGAATGGGAAGCCCCAGTTCGCTACGCAGGGCGACGACGGCGCCGCCGCGGGCGCTGCCGTCCAGCTTGGTCACGATAATCCCGGTCGGCTGGACCGCCTGCAGGAACTGCCGGCCCTGCTGGATGGCATTCTGCCCCACCGTGCCGTCGAGCACCAGCAGCGTCTCATGGGGTGCTCCGGGGAGCTTCCGGGCGATGACCCGCACCACCTTGCGGAGTTCATCCATCAGTCCATCCTGCGTGTGCAACCGGCCCGCCGTGTCGATCAGTACGGTGTCGAGGCCGCGGGTCACCGCCGCTTCGATGGCGTCAAATGCGACGGCGGCGGGATCGCCGCCGGGTGCTCCGGCCACGCACGGCAGCGCGAGCCGCTCGGCCCAGGTCTGCAGCTGGGCGATCGCACCGGCGCGATAGGTGTCGGCCGCGGCGAGCAGCACGTTCCGTCCTTCACGCTGGAGCTTGCGCCCCACCTTGGCGACACTGGTGGTCTTGCCCACACCGTTGACGCCAACGAAGACGATCACCGTCACTCCACCATCAGCGGCACGGGCCAGCTCGCCCGGCGGCGGTCCCGGGACGGCGAGGAGCTGCGTCAGCCGGGCTCCCACCGCCGCCTTCAGGTCCGCCTCGGTCTTGAGCTGCCCGCGCCGGACCTGCTCCTCCACCGCCTGCACCACGTCAATTGTGGCCTGCACCCCGAAATCGGCCTCGATCAGCGTCCGCTCGAGCGCCTCGAGATCCGCGGCGTTCATGCCGCGCACCAGCGCGCCGACGTCGGTGAGTGCGACGCGCTTGAGCCGTTGCCAGAGGGACAGCCTGGGGGAGTCGCCGAGTCGGGAGATGGTCATGGGTGGGGAAGCTAGCGGGGGGTGGGCTGGAGGTGGCAGGTGGCAGGTGGCAGGTGGCCGGAGGTCGTCCCAGGTGTGCGGTGCTTTGACGCGGACGCAAGAATCTTCGTCCTGGCGCAGCTGCGGCCACCTGCCCGCTGCCACCTGCCAGCTAACGCAGTCCCAGCCGCCGCCGCATCACCCACTCCACCGCCAGCCCGGCCACCGCCAGCCCGAACAGCCAGGTCCACCCTCGGCTGTTCGTCTGCCCCACGTTGGCCACCACGGGCGGTTCGCGTGGTACCAGCACGGCCGGCCGCGGCATCCACTCCTCCGACCAGGTGTCGACCGCGACGAAGCCAGCGCCACCCCCCTCGAGCGTGTACCGGTACTGCCCCGGTGCCAGCCAGAGCTGGGCGCGACCATCCCCATCAAAGCGGAGCGTATCAGTCCGTGTCCCGCTGTCGGACCGCAGCACCACGCCAACCGGCGTCGGGGTACCAGCTCCGCTCCAATCGAACAGCAGCGGTCGTCCATTGGCCACGACCGGCCGCACGGGGCGCGCACGACCGGCGGTGGAATCCGCGCCGCCCAGCAGCCACGAGATTGTCGCGGCGACCAGCCCGCGATAGGCCTGGTCACTCGCGCCACCGCGGAAGGACCAGCGCCAGAACCCGTCCGCCGCCGTCAAGACTTCGCGCCGGGTACCCAGGATCTGCCCCACGTGGACCGGACGGTCCGCGCCCCGCCGGGCCAGCTGCACGGTGACGCCGATCCAGCTGTCGGGAAACGGCTCGATCGGCGTGGCCTGGAGCAGCGGCGGGAACGAATCCACCGGGACGCCGATGAACGCGTCCGCGACAGGAGATGCCGCCGGCGCCGAGGCGTACCACTCCCCCGGGATGATCGTCTCGGCCCCTTCCCCGCTCGGCCACCGCCAGATGCCGCGCGCGCGGGTGCCACGCGCGAGATCGGCGGTTCCCTTGAGGATGAGCAGGTCCGCCTGACGAGCGGCCTGGGCAACCTCTGCAGCGCTGACCGGAGCGAGTGACGTCATCGAACGCCAGCGACCCGCCTCCAGCTGCTCGTATCCGCGCACCGGCAGCTGGGCCACGTCACGCACGGCACGGAACAGGAACCGGGCATCCCAGTCGGCGGGATTCGCGATCACGACCACGCCTGGTGTCGGTGACACGGCGAGCAGCCAGAGGCGCGCGTCATCCCGGGGCTCGGCATCGGGCGCGCTCAACGCCACCGTGAAGGGGACGTCGCCGGAAAGTCCCGCGGTCGGCAACCGGAACGTCACGATAGCCAAGCCGTCCACACCCGGTCGCACGGATCGCCGTGCCAGGACGCGCCCCGCATGCCGGACCTCCAGGCGGATCGAATCCCGGACCGCACCCGTCGCCCTCACCTCCGCGTCCAGCTGCACGGTATCACCCGCCGCCGCCCGATCCGGTCCGGTGAGTCGGCCGATCGCGACGTCGGCAACGGCGGCGCGCGGAAAACTCCGCACCCCCACCCGCGCAAGCGCCGCGTCGGGCAGGTCGTTGATGTCGTCCACTTCTCCGTCACTGATCACGATCACCCGCCGATCCGACGCGGCGGCCGCGCGCAGCGCCGGCCCGAGTGTGGAACGGCCGAACGCCGGCAGCGAGTCGGTGCCGGGAGGCCCGTCGCCGAACAGCCGGACCTCGCCCCAGGCGCGCGCGGAATCCCGCGCCTCGCGCCAGCGTCCACCGGCCGCGATCATGCTGAGACTGCCATCAAGCAGTACGAGGGGACGACTGGACGGGCCTGCCGGTACCGCGCAGGTGAGATCAAGCAGCAGGATTCCGAGCGTGGCCCAGACGACGGACCGCGCCACGGCGGCGGGCCAGGATCGCATGCCCGCCCGTTCCAGGCGGGCATAAGTAAACCAACCGAGCGCCGCGGAGGCACAGAGGACCAGGACTAGACGCACCGCAACGCGTCCTCGAGGGAGAACTTTCTCTCGTACAGCGCCCGACCAACGATGACGCCGGCGAGACCAGCCTGACGCACGGCACGGATGTCCGCCAGTGCTCCGACCCCGCCGCTGGCAATGACCGACGCGCCGAGCGCCTGGAGGGCGGTCGCACCGTCCAGATCCGGACCGCTCAGCATGCCATCGCGTCCCACGTCGGTGTAGATGATCGTGCGCACCCCTTCCGTCAGGACCCGGCGACAGACATCCGTCGCGTCGAGGTCGGTCACATCAACCCAGCCCCGGATGGCCACCTTGCCGGCCCTGGTGTCGAGCCCGACCGCAATCCGCTCCGGTCCTCGAAGTGCGACCGCCGAACCGACCAGTCCGGGATCCGATACGACGGCGGTGCCCAGCACGACGCGGGCGACGCCAAGCTCGAGGACCGCCCGTACCGCATCGGGAGTCCGCAAGCCCCCGCCCACCTGGATCTGAAGGCGTGAGCCGACCCGTTCCACGATGGCGCGCACAATGGCGAGGTTGTCGCCCTCACCGAACGCCCGGTCGAGGTCGACGACGTGCACCCAGCGGGCCCCTGCGGCCACGAAGAGCTCCGCCTGTGCTACGGGATCATCATGGTAGCGGGTTTCGCGGTGCGACTCGCCCTGCGCCAGCCGCACGACGCGGCCAGCGCGGAGATCGATGGCGGGATAGAGATCCACGGGAACACGCCCGGGACCGGGCGTCAGTTGGTGGTGGAGCCTGGCAGGGTACCGGCGGCGACCGCAAGGCCGGCGCCAGCAGGGGATGAGAGCAGCATGGCGAGACGCGCCCGTTCATGGTCGAAGTCACGTCCGAGGGCCAGCGGAACCGGGTCGCCGGTGCCGAGATCGGCACTGGAGGGCGAGCGTGCGACGCCGTTGACCCGGAACTCGTAGTGCAGGTGCGGACCGGTCGCGAGCCCGGTCGACCCGACGTACCCGATGACGTCGCCCTGATGAATGCGATCTCCAGTGGCGAGACCGGCGGCGTAGTCCTGCAGATGGCCGTACCGGGTCACGATGCCGTTGGCATGGCGAAGCTCGATGAAGTTCCCAAATCCACCAGTCCATTCGCGCCGGACCACGACCCCGTCGCCGGCGGCCATGACCGGCGTACCGGGATCGGCGGCGTAGTCGGTGCCTTCATGCTTCCGGATAATGCCAAGAATGGGATGGAACCGGCGCTGGCTGGGCCGCGATGAGATGCGGCGGAACTGCACCGGTGCCAGCAGGAAGGCGCGCCGGAGGGAGCGGCCATCGGCATCGAAGAATCCCGTGTTTCCGCCGGGAAGTGCAAATCGGTAGGCCGAGTACGGCGTGCCGCCAATGATGAGTTGGCCCGCGAGCACCCTGCCGTAGCGCACCTCGCCGTCTTCGGAGATGAGGCGCTCGGCGAGGACCCGGAACCCGTCGCCGGGACGCACATCGCGGCTGAAATCCACCTGCCACGCAAAGACATCCGCCAGATCCCATGCCAGGCGCACCCGGTCCTCGGGGGCCAGGAGTGAATCCACCGATGCCTGGTTGAGCGCGTCGTAGAGGGATGAACTGATGCCACCTTCGAGCACGATCGGTTCGGCGCGCCAGTGGATTGGCTCCGGCACCGGATACCAGCCATCGTTCAGCAGGTGCAGCGCGGTACGCTCATCCGGCGCATTGCGGAACATGACCCGCGTCGGCAGCGAGTCGGTGAAGCGGCGCTGGAAGGTGAAGACGAGACCGGAACGAAGGCGTCGCGGATTGAAGCCCTGCGTCACTCCGATCTGGCTCAGCGCGAAGCCGGGCAGCCCCTGGCGGATAAACAGGTCCGAAAGCGTTTCGCCGCGCCGGAGCGTGTCGACCGTTTCCCGAAACAGCTCAGGGAGCGCGACCACCGAACGGCGAGGTTCACCCCACGGCCAGACGCCCCGCATGGCGAAGATGCCGGCGGCAACCAGAATACCGAGCGAAACGGCGAAACGGCCCCAGACTCGCACGTCAGTCCATCTGCCGGCGGATGAACGTCGGGATCTCCATCTCGGGCACGTCACCGGGATTCGAGGGCCGACGGGGCTCCGCCCGGACGGTGGCGGGGGAGGGACTCGGCGGGACCGGAGCGGCCGGCGGCGCCGGCACCCGATTGCCCGAGGGGAACTTGATCACGCCCGGCGCGGACCGGCCCGGGGGCGTGGTGGCGATGATCGGCGCCTCGACCCGGTCGAAGCCGGTCGCGATGACGGTGACGCGGACCTCTCCCTGCATCGACGGGTCCGTCGCCGCGCCGAAGATGATCTCGGCGTCATCGCCCACCGCATCGTGGATGATGTCGTTGATCGTGGTGGCCTCACCGAGAGTGAGGTCGGTGCCACCGGTGATGTTGATGAGGACACCGCTCGCGCCGGCCACGGAGACGTTGTCGAGCAGCGGGCTGGAGATCGCCTGCTGGGCGGCCTCCATCGCCCGGTTCTCGCCCCGGCCGATGCCGGTACCCATCAGCGCCGAGCCACCGTTCTGCATGATGGTGCGCACATCGGCGAAGTCCACGTTGATGATACCGGTCTTGGTGATCAGGTCCGCGATGCCCTGCGTGGCCTGCAGCAGCACATCGTCCGCCTTCTTCAGCGAATCCTGGAACGGAATCCCCTTCCCCACCACGGCGAGGAGCCGCTCGTTGGGGACCACGATCATCGTATCCACCGAATTCCGCATCTCCGCGATGCCCATCTCGGCCTGCCGCATCCGCTTCTTGCCCTCGAACAGGAACGGCTTGGTCACGATGCCGACGGTGAGTGCCCCCATGTCGCGCGCCATCTGGGCGATGATGGGCGCCGCACCGGTCCCGGTGCCTCCACCCATGCCGCAGGTGACGAAGACCATGTCCGCGCCCTGCAGCATGGCAATGACATCATCGCGATTCTCCTCGATGGCCTGCCGTCCGATCTCGGGCCGGGCGCCGGCCCCAAGTCCACGGGTCAGCTTGCGGCCGATCTGGATCTTGCTGTTGGCCCGGTTGGTCCCGAGCGCCTGGGCGTCGGTATTCACCGAGATGAATTCCACGCCCTGCAACTGTTCCTCGACCATCCGGTTGACGGCATTGCCACCGCCACCGCCGACGCCGATCACCTTCATCCGCGCGGCTTGCGCTCCGTTTTCTTCCAGTTCGAAGATCATGGTGTTTCCTCTCGGGCCAGCGTCGGAATCAGAAGAAGTCCTGGAGCCACTGTCGCACCGGCATCACCCACTTTTCCACCGCCTGGGACCGGCGCTTCGAGGCACCGAATCCCGAGCCCTGCACCAGCTGTTTGGCGCCGTAGAGCGCCAGGCCCGCGACGACCGCGAAGCGCGGGGCCTCGACGCTGTCCATCAGCCCTCCGAGTCCCTGGCCGGGCTTCCCCACCCGCACCGGCATCGCGAAGACTTCCCGGGCCAGCTCGATGACGCCGGGTGCCTGCGCCCCGCCGCCGGTCAGCACCACGCCCGCCGGAAGACGCTGGTGGTAGCCCGCCCGGGTGATCTCGTCCTGGGCGAATTCCAGCGTCTCCTGCATCCGCATCCGCATGATGTGGGAGAGCACCTGCCGGTGCGCCGACCGCGCCCCCTGCCCTGGTGTGCCGGGCAACTCGATGATATCGGAGTCCGGCACCAGGCCCTCCCACGCCGCACCGTGCCGCTCCTTCAGGCGCTCGGCATCCTGCTGGGTGACCTGCAGCCCGTGCACGATGTCGCTGGTGACATGGGCTCCCGAAATGAGCAAGGAGGCGGTGTGCCGGATCTTGCCGGACTGGAAGATAGCGACGTTCGTCGATCCACCACCCAGTTCCACCACCGCCGTGCCCAGTTCCCGCTCATCGGGGGTCAGCACCGCAAGGGAGGCTGCCAGCGGTTCGAGCACGAATTCCGCCACATGGTACCCCGCACCCTCGACGCACTTGCGCAGGTTCTGGGGCACGCTCGACAGCACGGTGACGAGGTAGACCTGGGCATCCAGCCGCGAACCGGTCATGCCGATCGGCTCGTTGATCCCTGGCTGCATATCGACCAGATAGTCCTGCGGGATGGCGTGCAGCAGCTCATGATCCTTGCCGAGCGGGACGCTGGAGGCGACATCGTTGACCCGGGCGACATCCGAGGTGCGGATCTCGCCACCGGTTACGGAGACAACCCCAGTCGATGTGAGTCCCGCGACGTGCTCCCCCGCGATCCCGCAATAGACCGAGCCGACCTCGACACCGGCCATCCGCTCGGCGTCTTTCATCGCCTTGGAAATGGCCCGGGTGGTTTCCTCGATGCCACGCACCACGCCGCGGCGGACACCGTTGCAGCGTTCCACCCCGAGTCCGAGGATCCGGGCAGTCGGATCGCGGGATTCGCCCTGCACTTCCGCGATCACTGCGGCCACCTTGGTCGTGCCGAGGTCCACCGCGGCCACCAGCCGGTTGGGCGAGATGGTCATGCGGCCTCCCACCGGACCACGACCTGGCCGGCGAAGCGGGCATCCAGCTCGGCGTATCGCCGGCCCTTCTTTTCGAGATCCTGCGCCACGAGTGTCACCGCTCGAATAACCTCCGCCGGCGCATCGGGCCGGAACCAGTACCGCTGTCCATCCACCGCGAGCACCACGTCATCGCCGGCGCGCCAGCCGGCGACCACCTTCGAGAACAACGTCGCATCCGTCTCCCGCACCCGCGCGAGCAGGCGGGTCACCACCGAATCCGCCGCCCGCACGATCGGCAGGTCCGGGGCGGACACCGTCGGGTCGAACGGAAGCACCCTGGCATCTTCGCCGAGCAGCCACAGACGGCCTTGCCGCATGACCAGCGCGATCGGCGGCGCTTCCCGCAGCGTGACGACCAGCGTGCCCGGCAGACGGCGGCTCACCACCACATCCGCGAGCCCGGGAATCGAGTCCGCGGCGCGCTGGACCCCGTCGAGATCATCCAGCAGGCTCATCCCCGCCGGGATCGGCAGCACGCGGACGACATCTTCCGCACGCAGGTTGGCCAGCCCGCGGATATCAATCTTGCTGACCCGGAAGAAATCCATCTTCCGCATGGCGCGCGGCAGCCCGACGAACAGCAGCAGCACGAGCCCTGCGCCGCCGAGAAGCAGCCAGCCCGGCCTGGTCAGGCGGCTCTGAGCCACTGGATCAGTTCCCGTCCCACCCGCGTGATATCGCCGGCGCCAAGAGTGATGATAATGTCGCCCGGGCGGGCCAGCTCCAGCAGTCGGTCATGCAGCCGATTTCTGTCCGGCTCGAATACCACCCGCATCCGGCCCCTCGCCGCGGCCTCGGCCGCCGCCGCGACGGTCCGGCCGGTGATGCCGGGCATGTGCTGCTCCCGGGCCGCGTAGATCTCCGTCACCACCGCCACGTCGGCCGCCGCGAGCGCCACGCCCATCGCGGTCCCATGTGCCGCCGTCCGGGAAAAGAGATGCGGCTGGAACACGGCGACCAGGCGCCGCCCGGGGAACGCCTGGCGGGCGGCGGCGAGGGTCGCAACCAGCTCGGTCGGGTGATGGGCGTAGTCATCCACGAACGTGATCCCGCCCGCGTCGCCCAGCCGTTCAAACCGCCGTCCCAGGCCGGTGTATGCGGCCAGCGCGTCGAGCGCCGGCTCCAGCGGGCCGCCGAGCGCGAGCACGGCACCGAGCGCCGCGGTGGCGTTGCGCAAATTGTGAATGCCGGGCACCGAGAGTTGCAGCGTCACCTTGCGGCGATCCGGGAGCGTCACGGTTGCACGGCTGCCACCTGGCCCCTGCTCCACCGCGGAGAGCGCGAGATCGGCATTCTCGAAGCCGAAGCGCCAGATCACCGGCCGGTCTCCACCGCCATCGGCCTGCGCATCGGTGCGCCGCAGCATGTGGGTGACCCGCATGGCGCCAGGGTCATCGGACCCGATCAGGACCTTCTTTGCGCGCCCGGCAAAGGTGTCGAATGCCGCTTCCAGCGCCTCGATGCTGCCGTAGCATTCGAGGTGATCGGCCTCGACGTTGTTGATCACCGCGACGGTGGGCGACAGGGTGAGGAATGCCTTGTCGTACTCGTCGGCCTCCACCACGAAGAGCCGGTCGCCACCGAGCTTCGCGTTCCCACCCCATCCGTCGACCCGGCCGCCGGCCAGCCCGGTGGGCCCGAGGCCGGCCGCCGTGAGCGCCTCCGTGGTCATGACCGTGGTCGTCGACTTGCCGTGCGTGCCGGCGATCGCCACGACCGCACCGGCCGCCACCAGCTCGGCGAGCGCCACCTTTCGTGGCACCACCGGGATCCCCAGCGCCCGGGCTCGTTCCAGCTCGGGGTGATCGATCGGAACCGCCGCCGTCACGACCACCGCGCGGGCTCCCTCGACATGCTTGGGATCGTGTCCGCTGTGTACCCTGGCCCCGAGCGCCACGACATCTGCCGCACCGCTCGGGTCGGGATCGCAGCCAGTGACCGCAACCCCGCGGCGGCGGGCGATGAGCGCCAGTGCGCTCATGCCCGCGCCGGCAATGCCCATGAAGTGGACAGGACGCGGATTGGCGGGGTTGAACAGATCCATGATTGGAGAGCTAATCTAAGATCCTGCCTGAAGTTGCGAAAGCGGCAAAGAGCTAGAAAAGCTCCAGCAGATGCGTCACGATCTGGTCCGCCGCATCCGGCTTTCCCCGGGCCCGGGCCGCCGCGGACATCCGGGCCAGGGTTGCCGGGTCCCTGAGGAGTGGGAGCAGGGTAGCCTCGAGCCGCCCGGCAGTGAGGTCGCGCTGCAGGATCATCGCCGAGGCGCCCGCCTGCACCAGCGCCTCGGCGTTGTACCGCTGATGATCCTCGGCGGCGGTTGGCAGCGGGATCAGGAGTGATGGCAAACCCCAGGCGCAAAGTTCCGCCCCGGTCATCATCCCGGCCCGGCTCAGCACCAGATCCGCCACCGCGTAGGCATCGGCCATCGGATCGAGAAAATCGAAGACCTGGACCGCGGGCGGCCGATGGTACCGCGCGTAGCGCTCGTAGCTGCCGCGGCCGGTCGCCCACAACACGATGCTCCCTTCGCCACCACCGCGTTCGATGAAGGCGGCGACTGCGTCGTTGATGGCAACGGCGCCCTGACTTCCCCCAGTCACCAGGAGCACCGGGAGTGCGCGACCAGCGGCGCCGAGGCCGAACCGATTCAGCGCGGCAGCCCGCCGTGCTGGATCCGGCGGGGTGATGGGGTTGCCGGTATCGAACACCACCGTCCCCGAGCCAATGCGGAGCCGGGTGCGTGCCTCCGGCAGGCCGAGGTAGAGGTGACGCACCCGTGATGCGAGCAGGCGGGTGACGAGACCGGGATAGGCGTTCTGTTCCTGCATCGCCGCCGGGATATTCCGGCGCGCAGCCTGCCAGACGCAGGGCCCGGAGGCGTACCCGCCGGTGCCGACCACCGCGATCGGCTGTTCCGCATCGAAGACTCGGCTCAACTTGCCCAGCAGTTTGGCCGCGACAAAGGGCCACCGGGCATTCTTCCACCACTGGCGCCGGTAGATCGGCTCGACCGGCAGCAGGTGGTAGCGGAAATCACGGGTGGGCAGCAGCCGCGCCTCGATGCCCCGCACCGCACCGACCAGCACCGGATCGAGATCGGGAAGGCGCTCCCGGAGCCGGGTCGCGATCGCGAGCGCCGGCATGAGGTGGCCACCAGTCCCGCCGCCGGCAATGAGCACGACCGGACGGTGCTTCACCAACTGCGCGACGGGTGTGCGGCGCTGGGGCATCTCGTGCTACTGCCTGAGGGAGCGCGGCCGTCCATCGGCGCCACCACGGCCCGCAGGCTTTCCCCGCATCCGTCCCACACTGAGCAGGATGCCGGTCGAGACCAGCGAGACCACCAGGCTCGACTTGCCGTTGGAGATGAACGGCAGCGTCAGACCGGTGGTCGGCATGAGGCTCAGGCTCACCGCCATGTGCATGACGGCGGTGATGCCGATGGCGGCGGTGAGGCCGGTCGCGAGATACTGACCGAACGGATCCTCCGCGGTCCGCGCTATCCTGAACCCAAGCCAGCAGAAGAGCCCGAACAGAAAGACGATCAGCACGACGCCGATGAAGCCCCACTCCTCGCCAATCGTGCTGAAGATGAAATCGGAGTAGGCGTAGGCCAGGTACCCGAACTTCTGCTGGCCCTGCCCCAGCCCCACGCCGAAGAGCCGGCCCGACCCGATGCCGACCAGCGACTGATGGATCTGGCTGGTCGGGTCCGCCCCGTTCAGGAAGATGTTGAGCCGGTTGGCCCGGTAGCCGGCGTGACTGATGAGTTGCAGTCCCCCGATCACCGCCGCTATCCCCAGGACAAGGAAGTGGCCGATCCTGGCGCCGGCGGCGAAGAGAATGATGCCGCCGAGCAGGCAGACCAGCACCGCCATCGACATGTTCGGCTGCAGCAGGATCAGCAGCGCGGTGATCCCGATGATGACGAGGAACGGGAACATCCCGTTCTTGAACTCGCGTACCTGTGCGCCCTTTTTCGCCGCGAGCATGGCGCACCAGACGATGATCGCGAGCCGAGCGACTTCCGACGGCTGGAAGGTGACGAAGCCCAGATTGATCCAGCGCTTGGCGCCGTTGATCGAGGGCGCGAATCGGTGTGAGCCAGGCAGCACCGGCAGAATCAGGAAGCAGAGACAGACCAGCATCAGCGGCCACGCCAGCGGCCGCAAGCGGCGGTAGTCCATGCCCGAGATGATCACCATCAGCACGCCGCCCACCAGCGCCCCGATGAACTGACTCAGCGCGAACGCCCCGCCCACGACCGATCCTCCGCGGGTCGGCACCAGGCTCGAAGCGCCGTACACCATCGCGATGCCGACGGTGACCAGCGTCGCCGTGATCACGGCGAGGAGACGTGTCTCCCAGCGGAATTCTCCTGGATGACGAATCCGTGGTGGTGTCATCGTTCCGTTTCCCGCATGGCCGCGACCGCGGTCCGGAACTGCGACCCGCGGTCCTCGTAGTTCTGGAACATGTCATAGCTGGAGCAGGCGGGCGACAACAGCACGGCATCGCCCGGACGAGTCAGCTCCCGGGCGGTCCGCAGCACCTCGGCGAAATCGGTGCCGCACGACACGACCTTGAGCAGGCGCGAAAGGTCGTCGACGATCCGATCGCGGGACTCGCCGTACGCCACCACAGCTCGGCAGCGTTCGCCAGCGGCGGCGGCGAGTGCGGTATACGGCTCCCCCTTGTGTCGTCCACCCAGCAGCAGCACGAATGGCTGCCGAAGCGCCTGCACCGCCACCAGCGTCGAGGCGACGTTGGTCGCCTTGGAGTCGTTGATCCAGACCACGCCTCCCGCTGTTCCGACCGGTTCCATCCGGTGCGGCAGCGCACGGAAGCTCCGGAGCCCGGTCGCGATCATGGCCGGTGTCACGCCCGCCTGCGCCGCGATCAGCGCCGCACACAGGGCGTTGGCGACATTGTGGTCGCCGAACAGCGCCAGCTCCGATCGGGGCAGGAGCGCCGTGTCGCCCAGCATCAGCGTGCCGCATGCCCGATCGAACCAGCCCTCCGCCCTGCCGCGCACCGTGAAGCGCAACCACCGCCCCGGACGACCCGCGGCGCGGCGCTCCATCTCGGCATCGTCCGCGTTGATGACCCAGACCGATTCGGGCCCCGCGTTCCGGTACAGCAGGTCCTTGTCGGAATAATAGGATTCGAGCGTCGGGTATCGGTCGAGATGATCGGGGGCCAGGTTGGTCATGGCCCCGATCGTTGGGACGAGTTCGTGCGTGTCGTGCAGCTGGAATGAGGACGCCTCCACGACGGCCCACTCCGGTTCAGGCCCCTCCAGCGCCAGCGCGGCCAGCGGGGTGCCGATGTTTCCCGCTGCGGTTGCCGCAAGTCCGGCCGACGACAGCAGGTGGGCTGTGAGCGCTGTCGTAGTCGTCTTGCCGTTGGTACCGGTTATGACCGCGTAGCGAATCCCGGGCATGGCGGAATAACCCACATCAAGCTCGGAAACCACCGGGACACCCGCCTCGAGCGCGGCACGAATCGGCGGAGCGGTCGGCGGGACGCCCGGCGATACCACACATACCCCGGAACGCTTGATCCGCTCGAGGTCATGCCCGCCGACCTGCACCTCGGCGCCCGCAGATCGCAGCAGATCCTCCGGTGGCGGGCCATGCGAGTCACTGTCCGCCGCAGGGTCCGCCGAGGCATCGGAGGCGTACACCGGGATCCCTTCCCGCCGAAGCAGCAGCGCCGCGGCGACGCCGCTCCGTGCCAGGCCGATCACCGCCGCTTCCTTCCCCGTCGCCCGCCAGGCGGCAAAGCTCATCGGAGCTTGAGCGTGGCCAGCGCCACCATCGCGCAGAAGAGTCCGAGGATGTAGAACCGGGTGACGACCGTCTGCTCGGCCCAGCCCAGCTTCTCGAAGTGATGGTGCAGCGGGGCCATGCGGAAGACGCGGTGCGCATCGGCGTATTCTTTCCCCCGGCTCCGCTTGAACCACTTGTACACGCTGGTCTGCAGGATCACGGAGATGGCCTCGGCCACGAAGACACCCCCGATGATGAGGAGGAGGAATTCGGCCTTCAGCAGGATCGAGACGGTGCCAAAGGCGCCGCCCAGCGCGAGGCTGCCGGTGTCGCCCATGAACACCTGTGCCGGATGGGCATTGAACCAGAGGAATCCGAGACAGGCGCCGAGCAGCGCTGCGCAGAAGATGGTGAGTTCACCGGAGCCGGGGAGGTAGAAGAGATTCAGGTAGGTCGTCGCATCCACCCGGCCGAACAGGTAGGCGAACAGCCCGAACGCCCCCGCCGCGATGGCCGCGAGCCCCGTCGCGAGCCCGTCGAGTCCATCGGTGAGATTTACCGCGTTGCTGCTGCCGGTGATCACGGTGGTCACGAACGTCACATACAGCCACGGCGAGAACACGACGACAACGAACTTGAAGAACGGCACCGTGGTCGCGGTCGCGGGGATGGTCTCCCCCGGCACGACGGGGAGAAAACAGAGCAGGACGCCCAGTACCACGCCGAATGAGACCTGGCCGACGAGCTTCCACTTGGCCACCAGGCCGCGTGACTTTCCCTGCACGATCTTCAGGTAGTCGTCCACAAATCCGATCGCCCCCATCCACAGCGTCGCCAGCATGGCGAAAAGCACAAACCGATTGTTGAGCGGGGCCCACAGCAGCGTCGGGACGATCGTCGCCAGCAGGATGATCAGCCCCCCCATCGTCGGGGTGCCGCGCTTGCCCTGGTGACTGGCGGGACCCTCGGCCCGGATCACCTGGCCGATCTTCCGCTCCCGCAGCTTCCGGATCATCGACGGCCCGACGACGAACGCCAGCAGGAGCGCCGTGACTGTGGCACCAGCAGCCCGGAAGCTGATGTAATTGAAGAGATTGAAGATGATGAAGTGCTTGCCGAGCGGGGCGAGCAGGTGATAGAACACGGCGCCTCAGTGTGTCGAGTGGTCCTGCCCGGTGAGGTGCGGAAGTATACGCTCCAGTGCCGCGCCCCGGGATGCCTTCAGCACAATCAGCTCATCGCCATGCAGCCGCTCCTTCAGCAGTGGGCCCATCGCTGGGGCGTCGGGCGCCGTGAGCAGCCGGCCCTTGAGCCGTTCGGCGTATGGCGCCAGCGCGGTCACGAACTCGCCAACGGCGGCAAGCAGGTCCGGTTCCAGCCCCACCAGCGCGGCGGCGACGGCGGCATGATGACGGGCGGCGTCCTCGCCCAGTTCCCGCATGGTGCCGGCAACAAATACCAGGCGGCGGCTTCCCCGCATGGCGCGGGCAATGGCGATGGCGGCGAGAAAGGACGCCGGGTTGGCATTGTAGGCATCGTTGATGATCGTGAGGCCGCCGGACTCAATCAGTTCGCCCCGGCCCCCGGGAAGCCGCAGCGTCCGCAGCGCCTCGGCTGAGGCACCCGGGTCCAGCCCGAGTTCCCGCACCAGCGTCCAGGCCAGCATCGCGTTGCTGGCCTGGTGCTGTCCCAGGAGCGGCAGGGTAATGCGCTGATCGTCGACCACGAACGTGGCCCGACCGGTGGAATCCACCGAGACCGACTGCGGCACCCGGTCCGCCCGGGCGAGTCCGGCGGTAATCACGACCTTCGCCCGGGAGCGGGCCCGCTCGCCCAGCGCCGCCGGTTCGGTGCCGACGATCGCGAGCGGGGCCCCCTCGAGCAGGTCGAGCTCTTCCTCCAGCACCCCCTCCAGCGTGCCGAATCCGTCGAGGTGCGAGAGCACGACGTTGGTGGTGATCACCACCGAGGGCTCGATGATCGGGCGGGCGCGCGCCAGCTCGCCCCGCACACTCGCTCCCGCCTCAATCACCAGCGCGTCGGTCTCCTCCGGCGCGCCGAGGATGCTCTTGGGGATGCCGACGAGATTGTTGTCGTTGGCCGGCGTCGCGTGCACCCGGTACCGGGTGCCGAGTACCGCCCGGCACATCTCCTTGGTGCTGGTCTTTCCGTTGGCACCACCGATCGCCACGACCGGGCCCGTGATCGCGCGCCGGCGCAGGCGTGCGAGCTTGCCATAGGCCTCGAGCGTGTCCTCCACGGCGTACAACAGCAGGCCGGCACGAGCCGGCGTGCCGGCGCGAACCACCGCCCCCGTCGCCCCCGCGTCCCGGGCCGCAGCCAGGTGATCGTGGCCATCGAAGCGATCCCCTTTCAGCGCCACAAACAACGCGCCCTTGGTCATGGTTCGGGTATCGGTGGAAATCTGGGTATAGGCGACCGGAGGAAGCACACTTGGCAGCCCGAGCGCCTCACGCACCAACGCGTCGGTCCACCGCATCAGGTGGCCCCCAGCGCGCGCACGATCTCGCGCTCATCGAACGGCACCTTCTCGGTACCGATGACTTGGTAGGTCTCGTGCCCCTTGCCGGCGAGCAGGACCGTATCGCCCACCACCGCCAGCTGCAGCGCAGCGGCGATGGCCGCACGACGGTCGACATGACGCTCGTGCTGCACCTGCCCCATCCCCTGCTCCACATCGGCGATAATGGCGTCCGGGTTCTCGGTCCGCGGATTGTCCGACGTGACGATGGCGACGTCGGCGAGTGTCGCGGCGATCCGCCCCATCACGGGGCGCTTGCCCCGATCCCGATCGCCACCGCAGCCAAAGACGACAATCAGTCGGCCGGCGGTGAGAGGGCGCAGCGCCGCGAGGGCGCGTTCCAGCGCGTCAGGGGTGTGGGCGTAGTCCCGCAGGACGATCGTGGGGTGCTCGGCGATACGTTCCATCCGCCCGGGTACCTGTGGTGCGGCGGTCAGGCGCTCGCCGATCTGCTGGAGCGGAGTCCCCAGCGCAAGCCCGCAGGCCGCGGCCGCCAGGGCGTTGGCAACATTGAATTCGCCGAGCAGCGGCAGGGACACCTGGGTCGGACCGGCCGGTGTGTCCAGCCGGAAGCTGCTCCCCGCACTGCCCTGCTGCAGTTCAGCGGGACGCACGTCGGCCCCGCTACCGAAGCCGAAGGTGAGGCGACGATGACTGTGCGGCAGCGCCGCCCAGGCGGGGTCGTCGAGGTTCACCACCTGGACCCCGCGGGCATCAAGCAGCCCGTCGAGCATCAGCTTCGCGGCCAGGTAGCGCTCCATTGTTCCGTGATAGTCGAGATGATCGCGGGTAAGGTTGGTGAACACCCCGGCCGCAAACCGCACTCCTTCCAGCCGCCCCTGATCGAGCGAGTGTGATGACGTTTCCATGGCCACATGGGTCACCCCTCGCCTCACCAGGGCCGCGAGGGTCGCCTGCAGGTCGATCGGTCCGGGCGTGGTGAGCGACCCGGCGGTGGAGGGGACCGGGTTCCCCGTGCCATCGAAGGCGCCGAGGGTGCCGATGCTTCCCGCTGTCCCGTGGGCATTCAGCAGGTGGCGGACCAGCGCCGTCGTCGTGGTCTTGCCGTTGGTCCCGGTGATCCCCACAAGCGTCAGCTGACGACCCGGATCATTGTGCCACCAGCGCCCCAGCACGATCGCCGCGCGGCGGCCCTCGGTGACGATGATTTCGGGCACCACGGCCCCCGTCGCCTGCTCCCCCACCACCGCGACGGCACCACGCTGGATCGCATCGGGGATGAACCGATGCCCATCCGACTGGGACCCCCGCACCGCCACGTAGACATCGCCACGGGCTACCGACCGGCTGTCGGCGGTGACGCCGCCGACCGAGACCGTCGCCGGTGGCGCGGTCAGCAGCAACTCCTCCTGCCTGAGGGCAGCGAGCAGTTCGGCCAGGGGACGCTGATTCATTCGGCCCAGACCGTCACCACCGTCCCGTAGCGCTCCGACTCCCCGGCGGCGGGTGTCGTCCGGAGCACCGTCCCCGCGCCGCGCAGTGCCACCCTGAACCCGCGCCGATGGAGCGCATTTGCCGCGCGGCGCAGGGTCGTCCCGGCAACGTTGGGCACCAGGCTTTGACCCTTGCTCTCGCCGCTGTCCGTGGGCAGCGGCAGGCTCACGATCTGATCATGCGACGCCACGTCCACCGGTGCGATGCCGGACCGCGGTCCCACGGCCGGGGCGTCCGGCCGGCGCTCGCTCAGCCGGCGGCGGTCGATGGCGCTGGTGCGCGCCGCAAGCGCTTCCTCCAGCATGTTCTTGGTGATCGGCGCCGCGGTCTGACCGCCGTACACCCTGACACCGCCAGGATTGTCGACTTTCACGATCATCACGAGTTGCGGATCGTTGGCCGGAAAGATCGCCGCGAACGAGGCCGTGTACGTCCCCGCCTTGTAGACACCACCCTCGTTGCGGACCGCGGTTCCGGTCTTGCCGATCAGGCTGTAGTCGCGCAGTTGCGCTCCCTCCGCCGTCCCGCCTTCCGCCACCACGCTGCCGAGATAGGCGCGCAACCTCGCCGCGACGACTGACGGGACAGCGCGCCGCACCGGTTCCGGCTGGTGCCGATAGAGCACCCGACCCGACGGGTCGCGCACTTCACGCACCAGACTCGGCGTCAACAGAATGCCGTCATTCGCGATCGAGGCATAGGCCGCCGCCAGCTGAATCGGCGTCACCAGGAACTCGTATCCCATCGCGATACTGGCCTTGCTGTAGCCGTCCCACTTCTCCGGCGGCCGCAACCCGCCACGCGACTCGGAGGGATACTCCACCCCGGTCGGGCTCCCAAAGCCGAAGTCCCGCAGCGCCTCGAACTGCTCCAGCGCCGTCAGCCGCTGGGAAAACTTCGCCATCGCGATGTTGCTGGAGACCTGGATCGCCTGCGCCAGCGTCAGGTCGCCTGTTGACTTGTGGGCGTCATGAATGATGCGGGTATCGCCGCGCGACGTGACCGACATCTCCCACACGCCGTTTTCGGCGAAGACCGCGTCAGTCGAGTCCACCCGGTGACGGGCCAGCAGCGCGGCGGCGGTGAAGAGTTTCGCGGTGGAGCCGGGCTGGAACGGATCGGTGAAAAAGGACGCCTTGTTGGTGATGACCGTGCCATCCACCGTCTGGCGTGAGGCCAGTGCGAGGAGCTCCCCGGTGGAGGGGTCGAGGACAACGACATCGCCACCGCTCGCCTGGTATTCGGTGATGGCGTCGTCCATCGCACGTTCCGCGATCTCCTGCAGCTCGGCATCAATGGTCAGGTAGACATCGCGACCGGCCGCCGGCTCCCGCTCGTTGCGCGCGGGGGATGCATAGCGCCGCCCCGCCCGATCCTTGAGCACCACCGCGAGTCCCGGGACCCCGGTCAGCGTTGAATCCAGCGCCACCTCGACTCCGCTCACCCCACGGGCGCTGTCGGCGCTCAGTGCCCCGATGACCCCCCGCGCGAGGGAACCGGCGGGATAGTGCCTGGCAAAGTGGCCATCGATGTGCACCCCATGCATCCCTCGCAGCGGGCGAACCTGGAAACCGCTGAACGGCCCACGGTAGCCGATCCACTTCCGGGTCCGCACCTCCGCGGCGACCCGCGACACCGGCATCCCGAGCGCGGCGGCGATCGCCGGCACATCCTCACTCCGGTCGCGCAGCTCGTTCGGGGCGACACCCACTTCGAAATATTCCTGGGTGAGCGCAAGGGCGACGCCGTTGCGGTCGTAGATCCCGCCTCGGCGTGCCGCCAGCACCAGCGTCTCCTTCCGTACCCGATCGGCTTCGGCGCGCCAGGTGGCCCCATCGATCAGCTGCAACTGCGCCGCACGGCCAACCACCAGCACCGCGCCCAGCGCGAGGACCAGTTCGATCAGTGTGAGCCGGACGGCGGGTTTGGCCACGGGTCAGCGCTCCGCGGGAAGGCGGAAGTTGGTGAATTCGCTATCCTGGGGAAAATGCAGGCCGAGTTGGGCCGCGCGCGCACCCAGCTCCCGCCGGCTCGACGCCAGGCGGATGGTGCGCTCGAGCGCGGCCTTCTCGGCTTCGAGCGCCCCGCGCTGCTCCTCGAGCTGGCCCAGTCGGCGTGAGGTGGCAATGGCCGATGCCTGACGGCTCTGAATGACGACGGCCACGGCCAGAAAGACCAGCAGCCATACCATCACCCAGAACCGGCCCCTAGGATTCTTGCTTCCGGAAGATGCGGAGGGTGGCACTCCTGGCCCTCGAGTTTGCCGCAGTTTCGGCCGCGGCAGGACGAATCGATTTTCGTGGCTCCAGCCGACCGAGCGGCTGGCCACGACAGGTGCAGATCGGCAGGGCCGGTGGGCAGATGCAGCTGCGGGCCCACTCCTGAAAGGCGTGCTTGACCACGCGATCTTCGCCGGAATGATAACTGATCACCGCCAGACACCCACCCGGCCGGAGCGCCTCGAGAAAGGCCGGCAGGGCGGCCCGCAGGCCGTCCAGTTCCTCATTAACCGTGATCCGGATGGCCTGAAACAGCCGGGCGAAATCACCGGGCCCGCTGCGTGGCCCCAGCACCGCGCGGATCGCATTCACGAAGTCATCGCTCGTGGCGAATGGGTGGGTGGCGCGGCGTCGGACGACCTCGCGGGCGAGCCTCGCCGCGTGCCGCTCGTCACCCAGGTCCGCGAACACGGTGCGCAGCTCGTCCGCCGACAATGCGTTCAGGACATCCGCACCGGTCGGGCCGGATTGGCTCATCCGCATGTCGAGCGGGGCGCCAGGCCGGAAGCTGAAGCCACGGTCCGCCTGATCGAGTTGATGGGAAGACACGCCGAGATCAAGCAGGATGGCCTCCGGCTGAAACGCCGCCACCGCAGCCAGCGCTTCCGCCGAGGCATAGGACGCCAGGAGGTAGGTGATCCGTTCACGACCCAGCCGGCCGCGTGCCGCCATCAGGGCATCGGGATCCCGGTCGATCCCGAGGATCTCCGCCCCCGACGCCCGCAGCAGCTCGGCATGGCCACCCCCACCGATCGTGGCGTCCACCACTCTCTGCGCGCCGCGCACCGCGGCGGCGATTTCACTCGCCAGCACGGGGAGGTGGTAGCCGGATGCGGTCATGCGTGTGGCCCGCGGGGGAGAAACAGCACACCCCGCCCGCAAAGGCGGACAGGGTGTCGGGTCATGGACCCACGGGGCTGACGGGGCTCGAACCCGCGACCTCCGCAGTGACAGTGCGGCACTCTAACCAAGCTGAGCTACAGCCCCAGAAATGAGCCGCGCAATATAGGCAGGGCTGGTGGGTGGCGGTAGTGGTGATGAGCCCTCAGCCTTCAGCCGTCAGCTACTTACAGTACACCTTGATCATCGAGGCCGTGCGCGGCTTCTGACTGGTGAGATAACCGTTGAGCTGGTCGTAAGTCTTGGACTGGCTCGCGCCGCTGCCCTGGATGTAGGCCGGGGCCCCGGCGAGCGCCGCTTCCGTTTCGGCGATGAGGGTCTCGACTTGCCGGGCCGCGTCACACGACTTCTGCGCCTCGGCCTCCTTGTCGGCTGGAATGATCAGGTTGACCAGCGCCAGGCCCAGAAAATAGTTCGCGATGGGAACGTAGCGCCCCTGCGGGTTGGCGATCGTGATCACCCGGCGAAAGCCGTCGGCGGCCCCCTTCCAGTCCTGCGGGGGCTGGATGAGGGGCAGCGTGCCGTTCAGCATCAGGCTCGCCGCGCCTTCCCTGGATTGAGCGTCGCCATTGGTGACGGCAAAATCGATGAACGGGGAGGCCAGTGCGTTCTGCTTGGCATCCTGGAACACCTTGGCCTGCTGCAGCGCAAAGCCCACGGCGCCAGCGCTGTCGTACTTGACCAGCAGGTTCAGGGAGGTCGCAAGGCTGTCGGCCTGGCCGACCTGGGCGTACGCACCGGCGGCCTGCTTGATGAGCGTGACGTTCTCCGGAAACTTCGCCAGCGCCAGCGAGGACCAGTGCACCAGCCGGGCCGAGTCCGGCTTCTGGCTGGCAAAGACGAGATACTTCACGTAGAACGTGCTGTCGGCCCGGGTGGAATCCAGAACGATGATCTGCTCCAGGTCATCCAGTGCGCCGCTGTAATTCTCGCGGAAGGCACGAGCGTTCGCCCGGAGTTCATACAAATCGACGTTGCCCGGATCGAGGGCGAGGCCTTCGTCCGCCACCTGCTCCGCGAGCTCGGGCTTGCCATACGACAGGAACTTCTTGAAGACGAGGTCACGCAGCGGACCGTTCGTCGGCGCGATGCGCAGCATCTGCTGCAAGGCCGCGATGGTCTTGACGGTATCGCCGGCCGCCTCGTAGCCCGCCGCGAGTTCGGTCCACGCCGCGAGGCTCAAGGGATCGCCCGTGACCGCATCCTGGAAGAAGCGCGTGGCCTCGGTGCTATCGGACTTCTTGCCCCGGGCCTGCACCAGCTTTCCGAGACAGAAATTGGCCAGCCCGTGCTTGGGAACGGTCGCGAGTGCCTTGCGCCCCGCCGCGAGGGCCTTGTCTGGCGCCGTCTTGCTCTGATCGACGCAGGCCTTCGCGTCGGGAAAGGCCTTCAGGGAACTGGCGAAGCCCTCCGCGACACGAACGCCAACATCGGGGAGGCCCTGGCCGGCCGCCTGCGTCACGCTGACGACGTTTGCGGCGTCATCGTTGATCCCGCCGAAGCGGGAGGTGACGACGTAGTGACCGGCCTGGTCCTTGGAGAGCGTCGAGACGACCATCGCCTTCGAGTTGAGCGCCTGCGCCAGGACCCGGGTAGTCGTCACCGAAAGGATGGCGTCCTTGGGATAGCCGTACTGCTGCAGTGCGTCGTTCATCTCCTGCCGGGTGAGGACGCGAAACACCGTTCCGACGAGCTTGTCCACCTTGCCGCGGAGGCCGTCGGCAATCGCGACCGAGGCCGCACTGTCCGCCGGACTGAAGGTATGCGGATTCCCCACCAGCAGCCGGGAGCCGCTGCTACCACCGGACTGGCCTGCGCTGGGACGCCGGATGGGGATCTGTCCGGCCAGTGGTCCAGCGGAGCCGGCCGCGCAGAGGGCGATGAGTACCAGACGAGCCACGCGCATCAAGGAATCTCCAATGGAGAGAGGTACCGGGTACCCAGTGCAACCGCCGTACCGGAATCTGCTGGCAGTGGGCGAAGAGGGATTCGAACCCCCGACATCCTGCGTGTAAGGCAGGCGCTCTAACCAGCTGAGCTATTCGCCCGAACCGGAAGACGCGCCCGCCCGGTTCAGCGCGCGGGCGCCCCGGTCAGAGTGCGATGCCGAGGGGGAACAGGATGCAGTAGCCCAACACCAGCAACGCTGCAGCCCCGGTCGTGCCGCCGGCGTGCAACCAGAGGTAGCCCGCCACGAGACTTGCGATCGCGGCAGCAAGCAACACAACATTTCGACGTCCAAACCGAAGGGCAGGCCCGGGCGCTGCAGGGTCAGAAAGAGGCATGGGACATGAGCTTAGCCCGATGGTCGCTCAGGGTCAACCGTTTCCTTCACCGTGGGGGACAGATTTTCGTCCAGAGGCTGCTCCACCTCGGCGGCGACGATCCAACCCGTGTTCAACGCGGCCCGGCGGGATGCGTCCCGCCGCTGCCGCCGCCACGCCAGCCCGATGACCGCCAGCGCCATCACGCCCCAAAACCCTCCCGCAGCAAGCCAGGTGATCAGACTGTACCGTTGGCGCAGACTGCGCTGCCAGCTGGCCTCGAACCGGTCGACGGTCAAGCCGGTGGAAGCCAACAGCGCTTCGTCGAATCCCTGCCCCTCCCCGAGGTGGGCGACCAGCCGGTCGACTGTCCCATCTGGTGGACGGCGGGACAGTTCCGCGACCGCGGAGGCGGCCAGAGTGTATGCCAGATCGGCCGACGAGGCGCCGCCGCGCAGCATGGCATCCAGCGCCTCGAAGCGGGGGAGCTTCCCGGTGGCCACTGCCAAGTTGAGCTCGAGCGACTCCATTCGGCCCAGCTCGCCCGAGGCCCAGGAGGCGTAGCCCTCATCGAACCAGAGCGGAAGACGGGTGCGCACGGCGTCCCGCAGGACCAGGTGGGCCAGTTCATGGCGCAGCGTTTGCCCGAGTTCGGGCAGGTCGGCCCGCAGCATGATCGTGCGTTCCGCGGGAAAGGCGAGTCCGGCGCCCCAGCCGGGCGCGCGCCCGCGGGAGAGCCGGGCGAACTCGGCGGAATCCTCGGCGATCACCAGTACGAACGGCCCTGGCGCACGCCGCCCGACGCCGGGCCAGAGGCGGATGCGGTCCGCATCCTCCGCGAGGGCGACACCGAGGGCCTGCCGTGCGCGGGGAGCAACCACGGTCACCTGCCCCACCTGCACCGCGGGCTGGCCCTGCTGCAGGGCCAGGGCGAGCGTCAGGGCGCGGAGCGAGGCGGCTCCCCCCCCGAGGCGGTGAGGTCCAGCATCTCCTTACAGCGCTTGCCCCAGGAGTTGAACTTGTTCGCCTTGAACCCCTCGGTCCAGATCAGGGCTGCCCCGTCCCGGTCGCCCATGAACCAGGCGGCGCGGCCCTGCTCGTAGTAGGCCTCGATCAGGTTGGGTCCGAGCTGCAGCGTCTTCTGGAAGAAGGTGACCGCGTCCTCGTACATCTCCCGCTCGAGGTAGACGAGGCCGAGGTAGTAGTGGGCGTACAGCGTGGCCTTCCGGTCGTTGTCCAGCCGGATCGCACGGGAGAGATGCTCGATCGCTTCGCCGAAGATCCGCTTCTTGAGGCAGATGTAGCCGACGTTGATCCGGGCGAGCGAGTTGGCTGGCTCCTTCATCAGCACCCGGCTGAACGTGGCCAGCGCGTCGTCGTAATCCTCCGCCAGCATCTGGGCCCAGCCGAGCAGTGACTGGGCCTGGATCTCCGAGGGCGCGAGCTGCAGCGCCTTCTCGAGCTGGCCGATGGCTCCGGCATAGTCGCCGAGCGAGATGAGACTCCAGCCCTTCTCGATATAGGTCGAGGCGCCGATGTGATCCTGCTGCACCACCGGACGCGCGCCGGTGAACTGCGGTGCCTGCGCACTCTCGGTCGCCACAGCCATCTGCTTGTAGCGATCCACCAGGACGCGAATCTCCTCCTTGATCTGGCCCAGCTCGCCGAGGGCCACATCCACTCGCTTGAAGAAGGCGATGATTTCGCGCTTGCTCGCCTCGCGCTCCGCGCCCGAGCCACTCCGATCGAGCCGGGCGGCAATCTCCTGGTAATGCTGCCGGTAGCCGGCCACCAGCGGGTCGACGAGGGGGGTCTCGCTCACGTCATGGCCTCCGACAGGGCGAGTCGCTCGGAACTCGAGAGGAGGCGACCGGCGTGCAGCACGATGATCGTCCGGCCAGGCCGGGCGATGATGCCGCTGACGTATTCCGCCGCAAGACCGCGGACCATGGGTGATGGGGGCGTGATCGTGCGGGTATCGACCCGCAGGACCTCGCGGACCTGGTCAACCACGACTGCCACAGGCTCCTCCTCCAGTTGCAGCACCATCACCCTCGTCTCCTCGCGGTATTCCGCCAGCAGCCCGAGCCGCTTGCGCAGGTCAATCAGCGGTACGACACGGCCACCGTAGGGCATGACCCCTTCGAGGAAGTCCGGCGCCTTGGGCAGCGGGGCCGGCGTCTCGAACCGGGTGATGCGCTCGACCTGAAAGATGCTGAGCGCGAACTCCTGATTGCCCAGCCGGAACACCACGAACTGCAGTTCATCGCCTGTAGTCATACCGCCGCCTCCCGGGCCCGCCATTGCGTCACCAGGGCCTCGAGGTTGAGAATCGGAATCCACCCGGGCCCACGCCGTATCGCACCGATCGCCCAGCCGGCAAATCCCGATCCCTCGGGAGGCGGAAGGAGCACCGCGTCGGGAATGGTGTCGGCCTCCTCCACTTCCAGCGCGATCATGGTCCCCCCGGCGCTCGCGAGGACCACTGTGGTTGACAGGGCGCCCTCGGGACAGGGGCCCCCGGAAAGCAGCGCGCCCAGGTGCAGCAAGGTGACCAGACGACCGCGGGCGACCGTCACCCCCCGAACCGCCGGAAGCGCTGACGGCACCCGGCTCACGGCACCGAGCCCGGTGACCGCGAGAACATCCCCCAGGGGAATCCCGACGGAGCGGCCGGCGCTGCGCACCAGCAGGATGCCTGTCGGGGTCATCGCTTCGGCACCTCACGCAGGAGCGAGCCCACGCGCTCGGCCATGCCACCGAGGGGCAGAACGAGATCGGTCCCGCCGGCCTCCACCGCCGCTCCCGGCATTCCGAAGATGGTCGATGTCTCCTTGTCCTGTGCGATCCCGACGCCACCGGCATCGTGGATCGCCCGCAGGCCCGCCGCGCCATCCCGGCCGAGGCCGGTGAGCACCAGGCCGATGGTGGCGGGTCCGAACAGCTTGGCCACGCCGTGGAACAGCGGGTCCGCAGCGGGGCGCACACCCCAGACCGCTGGTTCCTGGTCCAGCTCGATCCGCAGCCCCATGGGCCGGGCTACAAGCCGCATATGATAATCCCCCGGCGCCACGTAGGCGGTATCGGAACGCACCGGCATCCCATCGTGCGCTTCCACCACGCGATGCGCGCTCAGCCCATCGAGTCGTTCCGCCAGACTCCGCGTGAAGTTGGGCGGCATGTGCTGCACGATCAGCACCGCCGCCTCCAGTCCCACCGGCAGCGCGGGCACCAGTTCCGCGAGGGCACGCGGGCCGCCAGTCGACGCCGCGATTGCGACGATCCGACGGGCCTCGCCCTCGGGCCGGGAGAACACCGCCTGGGCGCCGCTGGAGCGGGGCCGGGCCAGCACCGGGACCCGGCGCACATCGGCCGCCGCCGCGGCCCGGAGCGCCCCCAGCAGGTGCGGCGCCATCCGGATCGCGGACATGCGCCCCTGTCCGTCCACCTTCGACACCAGTTCCATCGCCCCGAGCTCCAGCGCGCGGATGAAGCCGGGCGACCCTTCCCCTGCGTAGGCGCTGACAACCACGATCGGTCGCGGCATTTCCGACATGATGTAGCCAATGGCATCGAGGCCGCCCAGTTCGGGCATCTCCAGATCCATCGTGATGATGTCGGGCTGCAGCCGGTGCACCATCTCCAGCGCCTCGGCGCCATTGACGGCGGTGCCCACCACCCGGAACTCGCCCGAACTCGCGATGACATCGGAGAGCAACCGGCGGAAGAACGGGCTGTCGTCCACCACCAGGATGGTGGGCAGTTCAGAGGATCTGCTCACTCTGCCCCACCGCGCGGACGACCACACGACCATCGCCGACATGAAACCAGACGGACCGACCGACGGCGCCACCCACCATTTCGCCGACGATCGGAATTGCCAGCGTGCGCAGCACTTCGCGCGAGGCGATGAGATTTCGGTCGCCCATCTGCATCGACCCCGACGGCGCGAGTGCCGCGAACATGGCCGCCCCGCCCACCAGTCGAGCCACCATCCGGCCCGGCACGGCACCGAGCCCAGTCATCGCCTCCAGCAGCGCCGGAATGGCGGTCTGCGGGAATCGCCCGGGGTTCTCCCCCGTCCGGCTGAGTGAGCGCGACGGCAGCAGGACATGCGCCATGCCGCCGACGCCGGCCGCGGGATCGTGCAGCAGAATGGCGACGCAGCTGCCGAGGCCGAGCGTGATCAGCACCGAATCGGCGGGGCCGGCCCGGAGGTCCGCGACGCGGACCAGGAATTCCTCGGCCATCAGGCCGCGCGCCGGTAGATCCGCTCGCGCGACTCCACCACGTCGTAGCGGGCCCGTGCCGTCCCCAGAATGCTCTCGACCTTGCCGAGGACCAGGTAGCCGCCCGGTCCAAGTGCGTCGGCGAACTCCAGCATCAGCCGATCCTGGGTGCCGCGGTCGAAGTAGATGACCACGTTGCGGCAGCAGATCAGGTCATAGGGTGGCGACACTGCGGATTCGCGGGTCAGGTCGTGCCGGTGGACGGTCACGCGTTCGCGCAGCGCAGCGAGGATCTGGTGCTGAGCGTCAGCGACCGGGAGGGTCCAGCGCTCGATGATCCCGGGCTCGGCCTCGTCGAAGGCGCGCAGCCCGTAGCAGGCGGCGCGGGTCCGCTCGAGGGACGCCCGATCCACGTCGGTCGCGTCGATCTGGATGCGGGAGAACCACGCGCTCCGCCCCATGCGCTCCAGCACCCGGGCCGCGAGAATCGCCAGCGTATACGGCTCCTCGCCCGAGGCGCACCCCGCGCTCCACATCCGGATGCGCCCCTCCCGTTGGGCCAGCAGGCCAGGCAGAAGCTGCGTCTCCAGCCAGGCCCAGGTCTCGCGGTTCCGGAAGAACTTGGTGACGTTGATGGTGAGCGCATCGAGCAACCGGTCGAGTTCCTCGGGCCGCTGATCGAGCGCGTCCAGGTATTCGAGGTAGCTCCCCACGCCGCAGGCGCGCATCCGCGATGCGATGCGCCGCTTGAGGCAGCGGTCCTTGTAGGCGCCGACGTCGAGGCCGGAACGACCGGCGATGCGCTGCGCCAGCACCCGGAATCCCGGCTCCTCCACCTCGCTCATGCGGTCGCGTCCAGGGTATCGAGGTTGGCGCGCGCCAGTTGATGGCCGGGATTGAGCTCGGTCACCCGCTTCCAGCAGATCCGGGCCCGCTCCTTGTCCCGCCGCTTGAACGCGATATTGCCCATCTTGAAGTAGAGGTCGTCGCCGAGGTCCGGGCTCAGCTTGGCGGCGCGTTCGTACGCCTCAAAGGCGTCATCATAGCGGCCCGCACGGTACAGCAGGTCGCCGAGGTTCTTCGAGACCTGCGCCATGGTGGAGTCCTCGGCGAGCGCGGTGCGCAGCATCATCTCCGCGCTGGCGAGATCCCCGGAGAGCTCCTGCAACACCGCCAGATTGTTCCGCAGCGTCGCATGACTGCCATGCGCGACGACCCCAACTTCGGCGACTTCGAGGGCGCCGATCAGGTCGCCCTGACAGGCGTGGGCCAGCGCCATCGCCCAGTACCAGGTCGGGGGCTTGGTCTTGTCGCCAAGCAGCTCGCTGGCGCGCTGGAGCCGGCTCACCGCGACCTCGGGATCGTTCCGCTTGAGCGCGGTCACTCCCCATCCCACCATGATCCGCGGATCCTCCCGCGAGCGGGATGCCGCCTCGGAATAGCAGGTCTCCGCCTCGGCCAGGCGGCCGAGCTGCTCGTACGCGAACGCGAGGTTGTGCAGCGCCGACGCCTTGCGTCCGCCGCGATCGGCGGCCTGTTGCAGGGAATCAACCGCCTCCAGCCAGCGGGCCTGCTTGAGCGCGATGAGTCCGAGATAGAATGGCGCCCCGGGATCTCCATCACGCAGGTCGGCGACGCGGCGGAACTCTCGTTGCGCCTCATCCAGCATGCCCGTCTTGTAAAAGGCGACGCCCAGGTTCTGATGCTCCTGGATCCGGACGTCGTTGGCCCGCTGCGGCACCGGTCGGGCGGAGGTGCCCACCCGGCGGATGTAGCCGGCGGTGATCAGCCCGTAGAGCGCCTGGGCCGCCTCGAACTCGATCAGGGAACACTCGTCGATCACCTGGCGGACATCGCGGGTTCCGTCGAGCAGCGGAAAGATCCGATCCTGCGCCGGGGAGAGCTCCACCTCATCATCCGGGGCGTGCTCCGGATCCACCGCGAAGATCAGGTCGAAGCTGGGGATCTTCTTCTCGATCTGGCTCCACTCGTCGATCCGGCGCGCACCTTCGAGCAGCAGCGATTCGGGGTTGATCGAGACGACATACACCTGCTGCTCCGGCCTGACCCCGGTTTCGAAGTTGAAGGTGCCCTGGGTCCAGGTGAAGAGGTGGTAGACCGCTTCTTCGATCTGGAGATACAGCAGCCGGTCGAGCTCGTCCTTGCCGACGGCACCGAGCTCGATCAGGATGTCCCCCAACCGGCGGTCACGGTGGACCTCCTGGGTCCGGATGGCCTGGTCGAGCTGCTCGGTCGTGACCAGTTGATTCTTGCGCAACAGATCGCCGATCCGGTCGCGCCGGTTCACGATCGACGCATACGAGATACGGCCGTCCTCGAAATAGATGTAGCCGAAGTTCTGCCGGTCAGCGACGGCGAGGCAACCGGTGCGCTTGCCGAGCGCCAGGAGCTGCAGCACGTCCGGCAGGCCCGCTTCCTTGAGGCTTCCCTTGATGGCCATCAGCGGAACTCTTCAATGAGGCGGTCGGCAATGCCGGGCCAGTCCCAGACCATCTTCTCCCGGCTGCGCAGGCTGCCGACCGGTGACAGCAACCCGCTGGTGCGCGTGCCCATCGAGCGGCGGGTGGGCGCGGCGGGACTGCCCTCCAGCACCTGGCGGGCGAGCCCGGGGGAGAGCGGACCCTCGCCGGCATCCTCCGCGGCGAGGACCCGCTGCACCAGTCCCTGCAAGGCGCGCACGTTTTCTACCGGCCGGCTCGCGAGGTAGCTTGCGAGCTCGGCGTTGGCATCGCCGGAGCGGGCCCGGAGCAGCCGGCTCACAATCGCCTCACGAACCTCCCGGTCGGGCTCCGGCAGCTCCACGACCAGCCCCGCTTCCAGCCGGGTCATGAGTCGCGGTTCCATGCCCTGCAGCGCCTGCGGCGCGACCGTCGACGTGAACACCATCTGCCGCCCGCTCTGGGCCAGCACGTTGTACAGCCAGAACAACTCTTCCTGGGAGCGGTCCTTGCCGGCGAGCAGGTGCACGTCGTCGATCAGAAGCACGCTGGCCCGCCGGAACCTGGCCCGCCACCACGGGACACGATTCCGGTCGATCGCCTTGATCAGTTCGTCGACCAGATCTTCCGCACGCAGGCAGGCCACCAGCTGTCCCGGTCCGGCGAGCGCGTTGCCGATGGCATGGAGCAGGTGCGTCTTGCCCACGCCCGCTCCGCCGATGAGCACCAGCGGGTTGTACTGGGTTCCCGGCGCCGCGATGACCGCCTGCGCGGCGCGGACCGCCATCCGGGTACCGGCCGATTCCACGAATTCCTCGAGCCTCCAGATCGGCGCGGGGGTGGGCGGAGGGCTCAGCCCGTCGCGCGCCTTTTCCACTTCGCCAATGGCCTCCTGCAGCCGGTCGGGATCGCGGAACAGCGGCTGCCCCGCGCTCGGCGCGTCCAGCTCGCGCGCTTCAATCTCGAGTTCCTGCAGCCGGGCAATATCGGCCTCGAAGTCGCGCAGCGTCGCATCCGGATCCAGCGGCGACTCCTCCTCGAGCAGCAGCTGCAGCCGCGCGGTGCGATAGCCCTCCCCCTGCCAGCGCATCACGGCTTCCGCCACGTGGCCGCGCCACGCCTCCACCTGCCGGGCGAGCGCGCTGGAGATCTCCGACAGGAAACTGCCGAACTCATCACCCGCGATCACCGTGTCCGGCAGCACGGACTCCGGCGCGGGGTCGACGCCGGCCGGCGCGGACCCTCCCCCAGTCCCGGCGACCGGTGCCGGAACGGAGCCGCGCACCGAGGCCGGCATCGTCCGCGCCAGCACCGTTTTCGCCTGCGCCGAGGTGAGCGGCGCATCGTTCACGGCCTGGAACGCCACCAGCCGGTTGAGGGCGCCGATCAGTTCGCGGATGCTGGCGATCGGCAGACCGGCGACCATCTCGATCACACTCGGATCGAACGCGGCCTTCCGCTCCTCGGCATGGCGGCGGAGGATCGCGACGCGGGTCTCGTAGTCGGGCGCGGAGATATCGATGACGAGCCCGCCGGCAAAACGCTGGATCAGGCGGTCGTCGAGCGCCTCGATCTCGGCCGGGGGACGGTCGCTCGACAGCACGATCTGCCGGCCGGAGGTGAGCATCGCATTGGTCAGGCGCAGCAGTTCAGTCTGCATTTCGCGCCGGTGCGTCAGGAACTGCACATCGTCCACCAGCAGCATGCCGACATCGGTATAGCGCCGGCGGTACGCCTCGCCCTGCCCCGCGGCGATCGCGGCGTGGAAGGCCTCGATGAACTCGTCCAGCGTGAGGTATTCGACGGTGAGTTGCGGATTGACCTCCATGGCCAGATGGCCCATCGCCATGAGGAGGTGGGTCTTGCCGAGGCCGGAGCTGGCGTAGAGAAACAGCGGGTTGTACACCGCGCCGGGCGATTCCGCGACCGCACGCGCCGCCGTCGCCGCCAGGCGATTGGCGGCGCCGACGATGTAGGCGTCGAAGCGATAGCGCGGATTGAGCCGGATACTCATGGTGGCCCGTGGCCCCCGGCAGCGAGGCGCTTGAGCACCAGCTCCGAGATCCCCTTCAGCGTCTCGAACACTCCCGCGCCGCGGAGCGCATCGCCCGGAAAGCTCCGGTAGCCGCGAAAGTTCAGCGCCTCATCCATGTCCGGCTGTGTCAGGATCAGGTCCGCCGGCAGATCCTGCTTGTTGTACTGCAGCACGAGCGGGAAATTCCGCACATCGACCCCCTGGCCAAGGAGGTTGGCCTGCAGGTTCTGCAGGCTCTCGATGTTGTCCTCGAGCCGGCGCGCCTGGCTGTCGCCGACAAACACGACCCCGTCCGCACCCTGCAGCACCAGCTTGCGGGTCGCATTGTAGTAGACCTGGCCCGGTACGGTGTAGAGCTGGAACCGCGTCGTGAAACCGCTGATCACACCGAGATCGAGCGGGAGAAAATCAAAGAAGAGCGTCCGATCGGTCTGGGTGGCCAGACTCACCATCCGGCCCCGCCGCGCCTCGGGGACGCGGCCGTAGATATACTGCAGGTTGCTCGTCTTCCCCGAGCGGCCCGGCCCGTAGTAGACGATCTTGCAGGTGATTTCGCGGGTGGTGAAATTGACGAGTGACATGGTCGCTAGCGTCCGAAAAGGGCCCGCAGGCTCGCGTTGAGTTCGCGCTCGAAATCCGCGGCCAGCACTTCCTTCTTGTGCAGGGGCTCCGGCGGGGTGGCCGCCACCAGCTCATCCACCATCTGTTCCAGGTACATCTGCACCAGTCCCACCTTGGTTTCGCCGCCAAAGACCACCAGGGCGATCCAGCGCCCCCGAGGGGTTTCGAACCAGGTCAGCAGGTGGGCCTGGTGTTCCCCCTGGTGGGCCATGACGCGGAAGGCGGGCCACTGCATCTGCAGGGCGAGTTCACTGCTGGAGGCGACGATGCCGGACCCGAGCGCGGCGGCGGACATCAGGTCGAGCGCACCGACAAATCCATGCTGGGCGAGGACCTGGCCCGACGTCGTCATCAGTAGCGCCAGGCGCGCCGCCGACTCTCCCATGAAGCGATCCAGCGGGGCAACCACCCACGGCTCGATGGCCCGCATCAGCCCATCCGCTCGGCCATGCGGAGCATCTCCAGGCGCAGCAGGCCCAGCGGAACATCCCGCCCGGCGATCGCCACTAGGACCAGGTCCGGGGCAGCCGGTGCCACGAGCAGGGAACCGTCACTGCTCTGCAGGTGAAGGAACCGCGGCGCCCCGAGCCCGCCCCGCGCGGCGAGGTCGGCGGACCGGCTGGCAAGCGTCGCCGCCATGGCGGCAAGGGCGGTGCCCTTGAGCCCGCCCATCAGCGACTCGGCGACCGGCAGGCCATCGCCCAGCGTGACCACCATCGCGCCGCGGATGCCGCGGAGACGGGTCAGGGCATCGAGCAGGGGAGCGTAATCGCTCATCGGACCCGCTCCAGCCACGCGCGGGCGGTCTTGGCGGCACGCTCGGCGAGAAAGGCGAGCTGCCCGGCCGGGAGGCCGGCATCCATTGCGGCGAGGAGACTCGTATCGGGGGTCGGCTTGAGGACGCACGCGCTGAGCTCGGCGCCTTCGATCGTGAGATAGGTCCACTCGCCCAGCTCGAGCATCCGGGCCGCCCGGCCCGCCTCGAAGGTGGTCCCGGCGAGCACGGCCGAGGCGTCGTCGCTCACGTCGCGGCCGCTCGGGGTGATCAGTCCGCCCCCGAGCCGCAGTCCGCCGGAGTCGACCAGCAGCAGCCGGTCACGCGCACCATCGAGGCCGGCGAACGGATCACTGCCCTCGGCGATCGGCGCGGCTCGGGCCACCCGTTCCAGTGGCGCCTCCGGCATCGGCACATCCCAGATCTCGCCGCCCCCTGCCACCCGCTCCACGGCGAGGCGCAATCCACGGTCCGTCGGATCGAGCTCGGCCGCCACGCGGAGGTGATAGAGGGCCCGATCCGGGTCGCCGGCCCGATAATAGAGAAACCCGATCCCCTTGTGTGCGCCAATGTGCTGCGGGACGAGGCGGAGCACCGTGTCCCATTCATCGAAGGCGTTGGCGTAATCCTGCTGATCGGCCAGGATGCGGGCGTAGAGATCGTGGGCGTCCGGGAGGTGCGGATACCGCGTGAGTCCCTGCACGGCCACCTTCGAGGCCGCATCCGTCTGACCCCGAAGCCGCAGCCCCTCGGCTAGCCGGAGAAAGATCAGGCTGGAGGGATCGGCGGCGTACTGGGCGCTGAGCGCGCGGATATCTTCAGTCACGCGAGCCTCTCAAGGCGAGATCCAGCGTGAGCGCTGCCTGCCGGATGCGATCGACGGCGGGCAGTTGCGCCTCTTCCTCCGGCGGCCGGGTGCCGAGCCGCTTCCACTGTTCCCACACCTGAGCCGCCTCGCGGAAGCGACCAACGGACGCGAGTGCAAGGCCGAACAGCCGGTGAGCGGGCGCCGAAACCGGGTCCAGTTGTACCGCCTGCCAGAGCGCCTCGGCGGCTTCGGCATGATGCCCTGCCGCCAGCAGGGCGCGCCCGTGGGCCAGATGGGCCAACGGTTCCTGCGGGTGGGTCGCGACGGCCTGGTCGGCCGCGCTCACCGCTGCCTCCGGATCGCCGGCACTGAGCATCTGGTCAACCTCGCCCAACAGGATGGGCAGGTCGGCGTCACCCAGCGATTCGAGGGCATGACGGGCAGGATCATCCAGCAGGATAATGCCAGCGGTCGCGAGTCCGAAGAGCGTGCGCGCCACTTCGAATTCCGGCCGGCCAAGACCGGAGGCGAGATCACGCACCGAACGCTCGCCGTCGATCACCGACAGCACCTCCCATTCCGGCGGCAGCAGGTCGAGTGGCGCCGCGGTGTCCAGGACCGGCGCGAGCCGCGGGACCAGGCCGAGGTGGGCAATCTTCTTCTCGATCCGCGACCACTCGTCGGTGCGCCGCGCCGCCTCCATCAGGACCTGCCCGGTCGGAATGCGACCGTCGGCTTCGGTGGGCCAGCTACCGTGCTTTCCCTCCTCGAAGGCGAAGTATCCCTCCGACCAGCCAACCAGTTCGAATACCACCTCTTCGACCTGCAACCGGACGTAGCGGCTTAGGTCGCGGGGCGATACCAGCCCCTCCGCCACCAGGATTTCTCCGAGGCGGCGACGGTCCCCCGCGGACTGGACCGCCCGCGCGCGGCCGAGGTCATGTTCACTGACCCGGCCCGCACGCACCAGCAGCCCACCCAGGGGATGGGGGTTGCTGCGGATCTCGGCACCGACCACGGCGCCATCCTCGAAGAACACGGTGCCGGCATTTTGCCGGAGATCGGAGTCCACCCGCAGCGTGCCGGTCTTCCGGCTCAGGTCGAGCAGCTGGAAGACATCGTGGATGGAGAGTTCCTTGAGGGGGCCTTCGATCGCCACGGGTCAGGCCGCTCCAGCAAAGATATGCTGCAGGTCGCGGGCAGAACGCGCATGGGTCCGGGCTGCCTGAGCGTAGGGTCCCGAGGGTTCCACCTGCACAACGCGCTCCCACGCGCGCACCGCCTCGGTGTAGCGCCGGGTGCGGGCGAGGGCGACGCCCCGATGGAACAGTCCCGCCTCATTGTCGGGATCGAACTTGAGCAGCCGGTCCAGCGCCTCGAGGCCCTGCTCGGGGCGGCCATCATCCAGCAGGCAGCGTCCCAGGAGCAGCATCGCCTCGAGATCCCACGGCTCGGCCAGGAGAACGTCCACCAGGAACTCCACCGCGATGGCGGCAGGCTCGGTGCGCCGCAGCAGATCCCCCAGCAAGAGCGCTGCTTCCATGTAGCTGGGCAGCAGCTCGAGCGCATGCTCGTAGGCCAGCTTTGCCGCCGTCCAGTTCTCCCGCCGTTCCTCCAACCGTCCAAGGTCGCGCCAGACCTGCGGGATACCAGGATCGAGCTGCAGCGCCGCGTGACAGGCGTCAATCGCTCCGCCGGCGTCGCCGAGGCGCTCAGCAATGGCCGCCTCGAGCTGCAGCAGCTCCGGGCGACCCGGCTCCAGTTCGCGGGCCCGGCGCAGCGCATCACGTGCTGTCGCGGCCTGGCCTGCGGCGAGGCGCACTCGGGCCACGGCCACCAGGGCCTCGACGTCCTCCGGCAGGGCACGCACCAGCCGCTCGGCGTCGTCGCTGGCCTCCGGCCCACGTCCCAGCGCGAGCAGGGCGCGGAGCAAGCCCAGCAATGCCGCGGGTTCATCGGGCGAGATGAGCAGGGCCTCGCGGAAGCGCTCCAGCGCTTCGCCATGCAGGCCGCGACGAGCGTAGATCTCACCCAGCATCGCGGTCGCACGGGCCGGCTCCGCTCCCCGCGCCAGCGCGCGCTCGACTTGGGCGCTCGCGTGCTCCAGGAATCCCTTGGCGATGTAGTCGGCGGCGAGCGCGAGCGGATCCTCGGCGCCCAGGGCCGGCGCCGGCCGCGCAGGCGGCTGGAGGTCGTCGAAAATCCGGTCCAGCAGCCGCTCATCGAAGTTGAACTCTTCACCGACCTGCTGCGCCGTCACGTCGGCCGAAATCTCCGGGACAATGGCGATCTCGGGATGCTCGTACTGCAGGTCGATGGTCAGCGAATACTTCTGGGCGACGTAATACGGCTCCAGCTCCAGCGCCCGCTTGGTGGCGCGGAGTGCGCCGTCGAAGTCGCCCAGATGACTGAGCGTGAAGCTGAGGTTATAGTGGGCCGACGCATTCGACGCATCCGCTTCCACCGCGCGGGAAAAGGCGTGGCGCGCGTCCTCGAACCGCTTCAGCTCCACCAGCACCAGCCCGACCCCGTTCCACGCGACGGTCTGCTCCGGGTGTTCCGCGAGTACCTGGCGATAGGCCTCGAGGGCCAGTTGCAGCCGGCGCCGGTGAAACAGCGCGAGGGCCAGGTTCAGCCGTGGCGCCACGAGATCGGGGTGGGCCTTGAGCGCCCGCTGGAATGCTTCGAGGGCGCCGTCGTCGTCCGGGTTCTGGGTTCGCAGCACGCCGAGGTTGTTCCAGGCCAGGGCGTAACCGGGATCGGTCGTGACGGCCTGTTCGTAGGCCATCGCGGCTTCGTCCCGCCGACCTGATTGGTGCAGGCAGACACCGCGCTCGTTCCATAGCTTCGGGCTGCCCGGGTCTTCGGCGAGCAGCAGGTCGTAGATCTCGAGCGCCGCGGCGAGATCGCGACGGATGAGGTAGACCTCCGCCATGGCCTGGCGGACGAGGCGCGGCTCCTCACCTGCTTCCAGCGCGAGGCGGTACTCGCGGAGCGCCTCGGTGTAGTACGCCTTCTGCCGAAAGGCCAGACCGAGGTTGTAGTGGGCGAGGGCCGATCCCTCCGATACGGCGGGCCGCGGCGCCTGTACCCGTCCGGGGGGGAGGCCAACGCCGGGATACCGGGTCAGCGAGAGGTTGTGCTGGACGCGCGCAAGGGTGGGGTTCAGCGTCGTGGCGCGGGTCGTGGCGGTGCGGGCCTGCTCGTGCAGCCCGAGATCGCCATAGACAAACGCCAGCAGGTAGAAGGCGTCGGCGTGATCGGGATTGCGCTCCACCGCTTCTTCCAGCGCCACGCGGGCCTGCTCCGACAGCCCGCGGTTGTACAGCGCCTCGCCATAGTAGAAGAGTGTAATGGAGCTGGTCGCGTCGAGCCGGCGGGCCTGGGCGAACGCCTCGGTGGCGGCTTCGAGATTGCCCCGTCCACGCTCGGCGAGGCCGAGTTGCAGCAGGCTGGCGACGTCATCGGGACGGCGCGAGAGCAGCGACTGAAACTCGCCGACCGCCTCGTCCCAGTGACCCAGGGCGGCGCAGGTGCGGCCCAGCTCCCACCGGGCACTGGCATCGGCCGGGTCGCGCCGGAGCCGCTCGCGCAGCTCGGCGACTCGCCGGTCGTAATAGCCGGTGGCATGATAGGCGATCTCGAGATTCTCCTGGGCGCACTGCATGCGCGGGTCGAGTTCGAGGGCCCGGAGGAACTCATCGGTGGCCTCGGGGACGAGGCCTTTCTGGTAGTAGAGGACGCCGAGGTTGTTGTGCGCTCCCGCGTCCGCGAGATCGATGCGCCTCGCGAAAGAGCGGAGGACCGAGAGGTCTCGTTCGGACAGCACAGGCCCGGTCACGACCGCCTCAGCCGACGCGGATCGCGTCGAAGATGGCCCGGAGGCTCGCCAGATCGGGAAGCAGGAGGAAATGCCCGCGCAAGCGGAGCCCCGGGTCCTCGAACAGGAACTGCGTCTCCACGCAGAAGACGTAGTCCCGATCGTAGCCGAAGTTCATGTAGATCGAGGTCAGCACCGCCCCGATCTGGTCGATCGCCAGGCTGGGGACGGACGGGACCAGCATCATCCCCATGAAATCGCTCAGCGCATTCATGTACGCGCTGGAGAGGATGTTGCCGACTTCCTTGAGGCCCGACTGTTCCATCTCGCCAAAGCTCGTGGTCGTGCCCATCTCCCGGCGCAGCAGCAGATCGCAGAGCGTGCGTGCGGAGGGTTCGGGAAACAGCACCAGGGTGCGGCCGGTGAGGTCGCCCATCATGTGCATCAGCACCGCCGCGACGATCTCATCGGCCTTGCCGAGGATCTCGGGTACTTCCTCGAGGCGGGTGATGTTCACCTCGGGGACGCTGATCATGATCTTGCGATTGGTCAGCTGCGACAGCGCCGTCGCGGCATGGCCGGCGCCAATGTTGGCCACCTCCCGCAATGCGTCGCGCTGCAGCGCGTGCAGCTCCCTCACGTCATCCATCGGGCCTCCTCAGACCAGCGCGGCCGGGTCCACGATCAGTGCGGGGGTTCCATCCCCCAGGATCGTTGCCCCGCTGAAGACCGGCAACGTGCCCTGGGGCGCGTCAAACGGCTCGACCACAATTTCCTGCTGTCCCACCAGCGCGTCCACGACCACCGCGACGCGCCGCTCCCCAACCTGCATGATGACCGCCGGCTGTCGCCCCGGCTGCCGAGGCCCCGTCACCCCCAGCCGCTCCCTGAGCCGTACGGTCGGGATCAACCGTTCCCGCAGCACGAAGGCCTCCCGCCCCTCCAGCGCCGCCACCCGATCGGGATGAAACTCGACGGTCTCGGCGATTCCGGCGAGCGGAATCGCGTAGCGCTCGTCACCGACCCGTGCCACCAGTGCCCGGACGATCGCCAGCGTCATCGGCAACCGCAACGTGAACGTCGTCCCCTGCCCCATCCGGGTTTCGATCTCGACGACCCCGCCCAGTCCGCGCAGGCGCGAGATCACCGCGTCCATTCCCATGCCCCGGCCAGAGACGTCGCTCAGCCGCGCCGCGGTCGTGAAGCCGGGCCGGCCCAGCACGCGGAGGAGCAGCTCGTCGGGGACTTCCCCAGCTTCGGCCGGCAGCAGCCCGGCCTGAACCGCCTCAGCCAGGACTTTGCTCCGGTCGACACCCCGGCCGTCGTCGCTCACCCGAATCAACACCGTGGTCCGGTCGCTCGCGGCACTCAGCCGCACCTGGCCTTCCTCCGGCTTGCCCTGCCGCGCCCGCTCTGCGGGAAGCTCGATCCCATGATCGACCGCGTTGCGGAGCAGATGGATCAGCGGCTCCCCGATATCATCCAGAATCGCGCGGTCGAGCTGGGTCTCCTCGCCCTCGACCTCGAACCGGACCCGCTTCCCCAGCTGTCGCGCCAGATCCCGTACCACACGCGGGAAACGATCGAAGACCTGCCAGACGGGCGTCATGCGCGCCTGCACGACCTCGCCGTGGAGGTCCGCCGTGACCCGGGCGATGCGCGACGCCACCGCCCGGAGCTCCGGCTCGGGACTCGTCTCCGCCAGCTCCATCAGCCGGGCCCGCGCCACGACGAGCTCTCCCACATGACCCATCAGGGCATCGAGCCGGCGGAGGTCAATCCGGATCTGCCGCCCGCGCCCCGCGGCCTCCGTGACTCGCTCCGCCTCCGCCGCGTCGATCGAGGCCTCGACGATATCACCAGCACTCCGCACTGCGGCAAGGATCTGCGCCGCTGCGGCACTCCCGGCGAGCTGAAAGCTGAACCGACCGTCGAATTCCTCCTGCTCCAGCGCCGCAAGCGAGGGCCGCAGGGCGCTGACGGCGCCGAACGCTTCCGCCTTGCGCAGGGCGAGCATGGCCCGGGCGCCCCGCATCGTCGCGCCCGGCGCCACCACGACCTGGATCAACCGACTGGCCGCCACCGGTGGCGTCGCGACCGGCGGGATCGCCCCGGCCACCGGGATGGCCCAGCTGCCGGTGGGGGCCGTCGCGACGGATGCCTCGTCCAGCTCGGCCAGCAGCGGAGCGAAATCCAGCTTGGGATCCCCACCATCGACCGCAACCCCCGCCCCCTGCTCCAGCGCGTCCACGATGCGGAAGAAAAGATCCGCAATCTCGCGTCCGCTCGAAGGATCGCTGCGCAGCAGGTCCAGCACGGTCTCAGTGCGGTGGGCCAGCTCCGTCAGGTTGGCGTAGCCCATCGCGGCGGCCATGCCCTTGAACGTGTGCATCGCCCGGAACAGCGTAACCACCGGCTCTGTCGCGGTCGGTCGTCGCTCCCACTCCAGCAACGCCTGCCCGCATGCACCCAGCTGCTCACGACTTTCCGTGACGAAGAGGGCGGCGTAGCGGGAGAGGTCCATGGCCTCAGCCGATAACGCGCTGGACGGCTTCGAGGACGCGAGAGGGCTGGAACGGTTTGACGACGAAATCCTTGGCGCCGGCCTGAATGGCTTCCACCACCAGCGCCTGCTGCCCCATTGCACTGCACATCAGGACCTTGGCGTCGGGATCCCCCTTGCAGATTTCCCGCACCGCCTCGATCCCACCCATGTCGGGCATGACGATGTCCATCGTCACGAGGTCCGGCTTGAGCTGACGGTATTTCTCCACCGCCTCACGCCCGGTCTCGGCCTCGCCGATAATTTCAAACCCGGCCTGCGCGAGGATATCGGAGATCATTGTTCGCATGAATATGGCATCATCACAGACCAGCACCGTGTGACTCACAGGTCCTCCCTCGAGATCGGCCTTGAACAGCGAACGAGCCTACCCCAGCACCGGCGCAATCAGGGCGGCCGGATCGAGCAACGCGAACACCTGGTCACCGTGCTGCCCGACCGCCTGCACCAGCCGTGGGTCTACTCCCGGCAGCGCTTCGCCGGGCGAGAGCGAGTCCTCGGCGACGTCGGCCAGATCCAGCACCTCATCCACCATGAGCCCGACCAGCCGCTCGCCCTGCTGCAGCACCAGCACGGAGTCGGTCGGAATCGCCGGGGCGCCGAGCAGGATGCGCCCATCGACGACCGTCAGCAGGGTGCCCCGAACGTTCATCAGGCCGACGACGGACGCCCGGGCTCCGGGAATCCTGGTGGGGGCGCTCGTGGAAATTACTTCACGGACGGTCGCCGCCGGCGCCGCGCAGATGAGAGTACCAAGCCGGAAGATAACCAGCCTGAGATCAGCCATGTCGTTCAAAGAAACCAAGATACCGGAGGGCCTCAGCCGGAGCAACGGGACATTCATCACCCATGGCGCTCGCGAGCAGCGGCCGCAGATCGGCGGGCCACTCGGAGGTGAATTCGAGCAGTTCCTCGGTGACCGGATGCCGGAATCTCAGCCATGCCGCGTGCAGCGCCTGCCGCGGCGCGAGGCGCTCCAGCGCCTCCGCCGCCACCCGTTTCTGGTCCGACATCCGCTTGGCTCCGCCGCCGCCGTAGACCGGATCGCCGACGACCGGATGGCCGACGTGCGCGCAATGGACCCGGATCTGGTGGGTACGCCCGGAATGCAGCTCCAGGCGGAGCAGGTTGACCAGCGGAAAGCGGGCGACGCGATAGGCATCGGTACGCGACGCACGCCCCTCCGAGGTCACCACCATCTTCTTCCGGTCGCGGGGATGCCGGCCGATCGGCTCATCGATGATCAACGGGCTCTCGTCGATATGCCCCCAGGTCAGCGCGGCGTACCGCCGGGTCATGCGCCGGGCGGCCAGCATGGCCCCCAGCCGCCGATGGGCGATGTCGGTTTTGGCGACGACCATCAGACCCGAGGTGTCCCGGTCGAGCCGGTGCACAATGCCGGGCCGGCCCTCCGCTCCCCCGGCCAGCGTCGTACCGCGGGACACCAGCGCGTTGACCAGAGTGTCATCCCAGTGACCGGGAGCGGGATGCACCACGAGGCCCGCCGGCTTGTCGAGCACGGCGAGGTGTTCATCCTCGAAGACGATGGTCAGGGGGATGTCGGCCGGCATGAGCTGGCGCGGCGCGACATCGACGGGGAACTCGATCGCGACCTCGTCGCCCCGGGTCAGGATGCGGGACGCCCGCGCCACCGCCGTCCCGACCGTCACCCGCTTGTCAGCGACGAGACGCGCCGCCTGGGTGCGGGAGACCGCGAGCTGATCGGCCAGGAAGCGGTCGATCCGCTCCGTGGTCGGGGCCAGCACGGAGAATGTGGTGTGGGTCATGAGCAGGGAGGGACCTTCACGCGCCGATGGCTGGGCTTCGAGCAGGGGAGGAAGATGCAGATCGGCGTCCATCACTCCTCGGTCCGGACAGTCATCGGATCGATTGGCGTGGGTGGCTCCGGCGGCAACGCTCGACCCGACGTCGCCGTGGCTTGCTCCTCCCGGCGCGCATCCTCACGCCAGAGCGAGATCGCGAGGGCCACGGCGCCGCACGAAACCGCCATGTCGGCCACGTTGAACGTGGGCCAGCGCCATTGCCCCACCCCGACATCAAGAAAATCCACGACGCCCTGGGTCGAGCGGATCCGATCCACCAGGTTGCCCAGCGCACCTCCACTGACCAGCCCCAGCGCCAGCTGGCGGAACCAATCGCCCCGCTCCGCATCCTGTGCCATGCGGAACAGGGCGACCAGCGCGACCAGCGCCACCACCATGAAGATCCAGCGGGAATAGGGCCCGAGATCGAGCCCGAACGCCGCGCCAGGGTTGTACACCAGCCTCAGCTGGAACCACTCGCCGAACACCTCCCGCCCTGAGGAGCGCAGCAGGTGCTGTTCGGCGAGAAACTTGGTGATGAGGTCGAGCACCAGGACCGTGACGCCGGCGCCCCAGTACAGTCGCCGGTCAGCGCCGCTTGCCATTCTCTTCCTTTTCCTTGCACTCGATGCAGAGCCGGGCATGAGGCAGCGCCTCCAGCCGTTCGACGGCGATGTCCTTCCCGCAGGCGTGGCACTGCCCGAACTGTTCGGGCGACTTGTACAGCCGCCGCAGCGCCTCGTTCACGTGCCAGAGGTACCGCCCCTCCTGCGAGGCGAACAGGAACTGCTTCTCCCGCTCCATCGCGTCCGTGCCCTGGTCCGCCATGTGGAGCGAGTACGAGGAGACGTTGCCGTCGGCGTTCTGCAGCGTGGCGGCAAAGGACTCGTCATAGTAGCCCAGTTCCTTCATGACCCGGGCGCGCTCTTCCATGAGGAGCTTCTCGAAATGCGTCAGCTGCTTCTTGTTCAATGACATGTCCCTGCCTGTGCTCGCCGGTGGTTCAGGCGCCGCCCGTGTGGCGACGAATACTGATGGTTACTGCGTGCCCTTCGATCTCGACCGCCTGCGTGAGATCCGCGGCCGGGTCCAGCGTTCCGGGAGTGAGTCGCCGGGCCAGCGTCTCGGCCTGGATGAACTCTGCGTGGGTCCGTGCGGCATCGAGCACCTCGTCCGGGCCCGTCATGCCGAGCGCGATCCGATTGGTCACCGCGTACCCCGCCTCCCGCCGCAGCCGCTGGATCTGGCTGATCAGCTCCCGGGCTAGCCCCTCGGCAGCCAGCGCCGGTGTGAGCCTCGGATCGAGGGCCGCCACGAATGGCCCGTCGCTGGCCACCAGCCAATCCGTCGTGACCTGACGCTCAACCGCCACATCCTCGGCAAAATAGGCGAACGGCCGTCCATTTTCATCTGTCACCTCGGCCGACCCGCCGGACTCCAGCATTCTGAGCTGGTCCTGGGAGAGCCGCTGGGCGGCCGCCGCCGCCAGCGGGGTGTCCTTGCCGTACCGCTTGCCCAGGGAACGGAAGTTCGCCTTGGGCCTCAGCCGGACCAGGTCCGTGTCCGAAGCGACCGGCACGATCTCCTTGACGTTCACCTCCGCCTGCAGGATCACCAACAGGCGGTCGAAGATAGGGCCCCGCGCCGCCGTGGGCACCGCCACCTGCATTCGGGCGAGCGGCTGCCTGACCCGCAGCTTGGCGGTCTCGCGGGCGGCGCGGGCGAGGGAGGCGAGGCGCCGAATCGCATCCATGGCGGCACTGAGTCCGGCGTCGTCCCCCGCCCCCCGCCCCGGCACGGGCCACCCCGCCAGGTGCACCGAGGTGCCGGCGAGGGAACGGTGCAGCCAATCGCTCGCGAACGGCGCCGCGGGCGCGAGCAGCCGGCTGACTTCCACCAGACACTCGCGCAGCGTCGCGACGGCCGCAGCATCCGCCTGGCTATCCGGGGCCCAGAACCGCTCGCGCGTCACCCGGACGTACCAGTTGGACAGGTCGTCCACCACGAAATCCATGATGGCCCGGACGCCGGCCGTCGGTTCGTACGAACCCCAGGCCCGGGTCACCTCGGCGATCGTCGCGTCCAGCCGCTCCAGCACCCAGCGATCGGTATCCGGTCGCTCGCGGCGCGGCGGCACCGGGAGATTCTGCGCCGCATAAAGCCGGAAGAACTCGTAGCTGTTGCGCAGCGCGCGGAGGAAGTCGCCGGTGACCTGGGTGACCTGCTTCCGGTCGAACCGCTTGGGCAGCCAGACCTGGCTGGAGACCAGCAGGTAGAGTCGCATGGTGTCGGCACCGAACTCCTGCACCAGTTCCCACGGATTGACGGTGTTACCCTTGGACTTGGACATCTTCTGCCCATCGGCATCGAGGACCAGCTCGTTGACGATCACGTTCCGGTACGCCGGGCTGTCGAAGGCCGTCGTGGCGATCGCCAGCAGCGAGTAGAACCACCCGCGGGTCTGGTCGACCCCCTCGCAGATATAATCGGCGGGGAAATGTGCGGCGAACTCCTCCGCATGCTCGAAGGGATAGTGCCACTGGGCATACGGCATGGCCCCGGAGTCGAACCAGGTATCGATCACCTCCGCGGCGCGGCGCATCGTGCCGCCACAGTCGCAGGCCCAGCTGTATCCATCGATGAACGGCTTGTGGGGATCGAAGCCGTCCGGCAGCGGCTGGCCCCAGCGATGGGCCAGCTGGGCGTAGCTTCCGATGACTTCGACATGGGTCGGCTCCGACTGACATACCCAGACCGGCAGCGGCGTGCCCCAGTACCGGTCGCGCGACAGCGCCCAGTCGACGTTGTTCTCGAGCCACTCGCCAAACCGCCCCGCCCCCACCTCCGGCGGTTGCCAGTTCACCCCCCGGTTCAACTCCTGCATCCGCTCCTTCACCTGCGAGGTGCGGACGAACCAGCTGTCCCGGGCGTAGTAGATCAGCTTGCTGTGACAGCGCCAGCAATGGGGATAGCTGTGGATGTACTGGTCGGTTCGCAGCCATCGGCCGTCAGTCTTGAGCCGTCGGATGATCCGTTCGTTGGTCTCATCGGCGGTGACGAGCTTCCCCTCGATCTCGGGCCACGTGGTGCCGACGAACGTCCCGTCGGCCGCCACGGGCCGCAGCAGCGCGAGCTGGTGCCGCTGGCCTGCGGCATAGTCGTCGGCACCGAACGCCGGCGCCATGTGCACGATGCCGGAACCATCGCTCGCGGTGACGAAGTCGCCGGTGATGACGACGGAGTGCGCCTTGTCGTCTGGGAGCGGGACGACATCCAGTGGCCGGGTGTAGTGCAGGCCCGCGAGGCCCGCACCGAGCACCGTGGCCGAGCGAGTCAGTGGTTCGCCGAGAATCTCCCGCAGCTTTTCCTCGCGAGCGACAGCCATCACGAAGGACCGGCCGGGATGTTTCGGATGCTGATAGACGCCATACTCGATGTCGGGATGCACCGCCGCCGCCACGTTGGACGGCAGCGTCCAGGGCGTCGTGGTCCACACCACCAGCTCGCGGCCAGTGCCGTCCGCCAGAGGGAAGGTCACATAGATCGACTTGTCGCGGACCTCCTCATACCCGAGCGCGAGTTCATGACTCGACAGCACCGTGCCGCACCGCGGACAGTAGGGCAGCACCCGGTGGCCGCGGTACAGCAGGTTCCGCTCGAACAGCCGGCCCAGCAGCCACCAGACCGTCTCGACGTATTCATTGGTGTAGGTGACGTAGGCGTGTTCGTAATCGAGCCAGTAGCCGATCCGATTCGACAACTGCTCCCATTCGGACTTGTAGGTGAAGACGCTCTCGCGGCAGAGCCGGTTGAACGCTTCGACCCCGAACTCCTCGATCGCCTTCTTGCCGTTCAGCTTGAGCTGCTTCTCCACCTCGATCTCGACCGGCAGGCCGTGGGTGTCCCAGCCGGCGATGCGCGTGACCGATCGGCCCTGCATCGCCTGGAACCGGCAGATGAGGTCCTTGATGGTCCGGGAAAAGACGTGATGGATGCCGGGTTTGCCATTGGCGGTCGGCGGCCCTTCAAAGAAGACGAAGGGCTGCCCCTGCCGGGTGGCGTCGAGCGTGCGCTGGAAGAGCTGCTCGGCTTCCCACTGGATGAGCAGTTCCTGCTCCAGCCGATCAGCGCCCCCGTCCGGCCAGGGCTGGTAGCTCATGTCGTCAGACGAGGGACCAATGCGGTGACGAGGCGTGTCAGCTGCGGCTCGGCCTTGCCCGCCACCGCGAGAATGTGTTCCAGCTTGGCCGGCACCAGCGCATCGGGAAGGCACTGGTCCGTGATGATGGAGATGCCGATGACCTTCATGCCCTGGTGCACCGCGACGATGACCTCGGGAACCGTGGACATGCCGACCAGGTCGGCACCCATCCCCCGCAGCATCCGGTACTCCGCCCGGGTCTCGAGGCAGGGACCGGTGACGGCGACGTAGACCCCTTCACGGAGCATCACCCCCTGCTCCACCGCGAGGCCGCGGGCGATGGCCCGGTACCCGGTGTCGTAGGGATCCGACATGTCGGGGAAACGCGGCCCGAGGCGGTCGTCATTGCGCCCGATCAGCGGGTTGTCCCCCAGCAGGTTGATGTGATCGGCGAGGAGCACGAGGTCTCCCGGCGCCCACAGCGGATGCATCCCGCCGGAGACGTTGGTCACCATCAGGGCCTTGGCGCCCAGCGCGCCCATCACCCGCACCGGGAAGGCGACCTCCTGGAGCGAGTAGCCCTCGTAACGGTGGAACCGCCCCTGCATGGCCACGACCGGGCGGCCGCCGAGCGTGCCGATGATGAGCCGGCCGGCGTGACTTTCAACCGTCGACAGCGGGAAGCCGGGAATCTCCTCGTAGGGGATGATCACCTCGGCCTTGATCTCGCGCACCAGGCCACCGAGTCCGGTACCAAGGATGATCCCGACTTCGGGCGTCAACGCGGTGCGGCCGCGGACAACCGCCGCGGCCTGCTGGATCCGGTCGTACAGATCAGTCACGCTCATGCATGTCGCTTCAGAAGGAGCTCCGTTTGGACCTGGTGGGTGATCGCGGCGTGGGCCTGGAGCCCGTCGATCTCACCGAGCTGGCGCTCCAGCAGTGCGCGGAAGTTCGAGAGGTAGGCGGCGAACTGGCGGTTGAGCTGCTCGAACCGCTCGCGAATCTGGCGTTCCTCATTCTGCGCGGTATCCAGCATCCGCAACGCATCCGCCCGCGCCTCGCGCAGGATTGCCTCGGATTCGCGCTCCGCCTGCTCCTGGGCCGCCACCCGAAGCTGCTGGGCCACGAGCAGAGCCTCATTCATGGCACGCTCACGGTCGCGGAAGGCCCGAAGCTGTTCCTGAAAACCCGCCAGGCGCTCTTCCAGCTTGGCCCGTTCCCGAAGTGCCCGGTCGAGCTCTTCCGCCACCCGGCCACGGAATTCATCCACCTGCGCCGGGTCGTACCCGCGGAAGGTGCGCTGGAATTCCTGCGCCCGCACATCGTTGGGCATCAGGTGGAACACGTCGTCTGTCATAAGCCGCGTTCTCCAAACAGCAGGGTCCCCAACCGGACCATCGTGGCACCTTCCTCCACCGCCACGAGATAGTCCCCCGACATCCCCATCGACAGCTCCGGCAGCGTTCTGCCGCGCCGCTGTTCCACTTCGCGGAGCTCACGCAGCTGCCGGAACGACGCACGCTGCCGGCTCTCGTCCTCGGTGAACGCGGCCATCGTCATCAGGCCGCGCAACTCGATTCGTTCCAGTGGGAGCACCGCATCCACCAGCGCCGGAAGATCGCCCGGCTCCACGCCGCCCTTCTGCGGCTCCGCCGAACAGTTCACCTGCAGCAGGATCGGCTGTCGGGTGCCCACCGCCGCTCGCCGATCGAGCTCGGCCGCAAGGTCGAGCCGGTCCACCGAGTGGATCAGGGCAAACCGGTTCACGGCCTGACGCGCCTTGTTCTTCTGCAGCGAACCGATGAGATGCCACTCGACCGCGAGATCCACCACGGCGTCCTGTTTGCCCAACGCTTCCTGTACCCGGTTCTCGCCGACCGCCGTCAGCCCCGCCGCGCAGGCTTCCCGCACCGCTTCGACCGGATGCGTCTTGGTGACTGCGATAATACTGACCGGGTGGCTCCACCCGCTCCTCGTCTGCCGCTCGGCGATCCGTGCGCGGACCTCCGCGGTACGTCGGGCCAGCTCAGGGTACAGCATAGGGTGTAAATGTAGGCCGGGGTGGAAGTTGAGGAAAGGTGGGAAGCCAGCCGTCAGGCGTCAGCCAGCGTGGATCGGCTGACGACCGACAGCTGGGAGCTCATGGCTTACGGCATACTCGCGGCCAGACTGTCCTGCCCCGTCAGCAGGTTCATCAACGCCGCCTGCAGTTCGGGGCGCGGGGAGATCACGCCGGCGCGGGTCAGGTTCTTGATAGCCGCATCCCGGTTCCCCCTGGCCTCATAGGCGATTCCCAGTTGGAGAAATGGGAGGGCCATGTTCCTGGACACGCCCTCCGCGGTCGGTTCCAGCGCCGATTTGCCACGCTCCGCCAGTCGGGCATGCCGGTAAGTGTCCCAAGCCAGCCGCTCGGTGGTGGGCACGTCCAGCGCGGCGCCAAGCAGCCGTCGGGCGTCGATGGTTGGCAGTGTGGTATCCACGGGAGTGGTTTGCAGCGCCATCGCGTAGCCCTGCTGGAGGACGTAGCGCTCGAGCCCGTAAAAACCCCCGCCGGTCGTCAGCGACCAGGCGACGGGCCTGCGCCCGAGGTTGTCCTGCAGTATCCGGAGCACGGCGAAATCCCGGCTGTAGAGCGGCGTGTTGCGTCGGAGGATATGACGAATCGGACCGATCTGGACCGGGATGTCCTGGCTCAGCAGTGTCGGCTGCGCGGCGGCGATCTGTTCATCGGTCATCGAATGTGCCTGCCAGGTCGGCGCCACCGGATGACGTCCCTGCCAGATGGCGGGCGCGCTCGCTTCGTCGAAGGGGCGCACCGGCGCCTCGCGCAGCTGCCGCTTGTACCAGTCGGTCTCGGTCAGCGCGAGACAGACCACGAGGACGTCCCGTCGTACCCCATTCACCTCCTGCGCCCACCAGAGGGGAAAGGTATCGTTGTCACCATAGGTGAACAGGATGCCATATGGCGGGACCGAGTTCAGCAGGTTGTAGGCGAAATCGGCGGCGAGCGTGGTGTCGGGTCCATGCCGGCGGCTCGCCGCGGTGAAATTGCCGACAAATGGCAGGACCGCGACGAGGCCGATGGGTATGGCCGCCAGCGCCGGACGGATCTTCCACCGTGCCATCGCCGCACGCGCGACCGAGACCAGCCCCATTCCCGCCCAGAGTCCCCAGACCGCGAAGCTCACGACGAAGAAGTAGTCGCGGTCGCGCACCTCGTGATCGCCACCATCGGGGTAGAGGTCATAGGCCATGCTGAATCCTGGCTTGAAGTTCATGTAGGCCATCAGGCCGAGCCCGGTCACCAGCCAGAGCATGAACAGCAGCCACCAGGAGGGGCGGGAGGTGCGGCGTTGCAGCAGGAAGCCGCGTATTCCGAGCGTGAGGAACAGGAGGGTGGCGAAGCTGCGCACCGGGATCTCGCGGGCGGCCACGGAGATCGTCCGGGTGATCCCATTGGCCCACTGCCAGTCGAAGTACTGGATGTAGTTCACCAGCTGCAGCCCGATGATCCGGAGACTGCGCCCCGGATTGTCCGGGCCGTGCGGCACCGTCGGGTCATCCAGCGGGGTCCGGATCGGGTACTGCTCCCGCCGTATCACCGCCAGCAGCGCATCCCAGTTGTCCGGCTGCGCCTCATTGATGACCGGGTGCTGACCCGCCCGGATGTAGAGGAAGAGATAACTCGTCACCCCGATGAGCGACACGCCAAGGGCGACGACGGCGAAGGGCAGACTCCCCGCCCGCCAGGCGATGCCCGCCGCCGCGAGACAGCACAGCGCGCCGAGGGTGGCCAGCACGGTACTGCCTAACCCGGTCCCGATCAGCAGCGCCCACGTGCCACCCATGACCAGCGCCTGGGCCCACTCGGTGCCTCGATCCGCGGGCGTGGCGGCGGGCGACTCACGCAGGGTCGCAACGAGGAATGCGACCACCGCCGGACCGGCGAGCAGGGCCAGCAGGTGGTTCCCGATCGACAGGCCGGCCAGGTACAGGATGAGGAGGAGGGTGTGGGCCGCCCGCGCCGTGCCGCGTGCATCGCGCCAGACGAGGCAGAGCCATGCCATCGCCGCGATGGTGCAGGTCGCGAGGGCGTAGACCTCGGTTTCGTTGCTGTTCTGCCAGGTGGTGAAGGTGAAACCGGCGATCAGCACGGCGGCGAGGCCGCCGCCGAGACTGAGAAGACGCCCTGCCCCGGCCTCGAGATCCGCGGTGGCCCGGCTCAGTGTGTCATGAGCGACCAGGAAAAAACAGCCGGCGCCGACGGCGCTCAACGTCGCGCTCAGCAGGTTGAGCCGCTGAGCATACTCGGTGAGCGGCACGAGCGCGCCCCAGACATGCGCCATCAGTAGAAAAAGCGGCGTCCCGGGGGGATGCGGAATGCCGAGATTCCTGGCCGCCGCGATGAACTCGCCTGCATCCCAGAACGTCACCGTCGGCGCCAGGGTGAAGACATAGCCCGAAAGCACCAGCAGCGCGGCGCAGGCGGCAACGGCGTAGGGCGGTCGGCGAGTCATGCGTTCGTTCCGTTATTGGATGATCGGTGCCGGGCCGGTCCAGCCCGCATCAATGCGGGCCCTACAGGCCCCGCACCGCGTGAGCAACGGCAAGAGCATCGCGCACCAGCGCAACGCTGTGGACCCGGAAGAGCCGTGCGCCCCTCTCGTAGGCCATCACGCAGGCGGCCGCCGTGGCCGCATCCCGCTCACCAACCTCACGGCCAGTGGCACTTCCCAGGAACCGCTTCCGGGATGGCCCGACGAGGATGGGCCGGGCAAGGACCCGCAGCGCGGCGAGCTGATCAAGCAGGAGCAGGTTCTGCTCCGCCGTCTTGGCAAAGCCGAAGCCCGGGTCGATGACGATATGATCCACACCAATCCCGGCGGCGAGCGCCAGGTCGATGGCGCCCTTGAGCTCATCGCGGACCCCAACGACGACGTCGGGAGCGTATTCCGCGTGATCCAGCCGGGCCATGGTGCTCACGCTCCCGCGCGAATGCATGAGGGTGATGCCCGCACGGCTCTCGGCCACGAGCGCCCCCATCGCGGGATCGAGTCTCAGCGCGGAGACGTCGTTGATGATCGCGGCGCCGACATCGAGACCGGCTCGCGCCACCGTCGCCTTCACGGTATCCACCGACAGCGCGACCGAAGGATGCCGGCGCTCGAGCGCGGTCAGGACCGGCACGATCCGCCGCCGTTCTTCCGCCGCCGGTACCGGCTCATTCCCGGGACGGGTACTCTCGCCACCGATGTCGAGGATCTCCGCACCATCGGCCACCAGGCGATCCGCCTGGGCGATCGCGCTGTCCGGGCCGAGGAACTGGCCACCGTCGCTGAAGGAATCGGGGGTGACATTGAGGATGCCGACGATGACCGGATGGTCGAGCTGAATCGTGCCACGCGCCGTCGCCCAGTGGCGAGGCTGTTCCGGAGTCAGCGCCTGGCCAACCACCATGGCGAGCTCGGCCAGCGGAGGGGGCACGACCCAGGGCCGCGCCAGCGCACCGAGTCGTGCCTCGGTGCCACCGACCACGGCCCAGTCGCTTCCAGTCAGAATATCGAGTCCGAGAGTTCCGCCATGGCGGACCAGCGCTTCGAGGACTCCGTCATCGAGACCTGAGATCTCGATGGCCAGTCCCGCCATTCCCTCCGATGCCGCATCCGACCTGACCTCGTCCCACCCTTTCGCCCGCAGGGCATCCCGAATCGCGCGTGGTGAGTGGGCCCCGAGGGTGCGGGCGATCACGCGCCCATAGGCTCGGCGGGCGGCGCACCGAGGATGGGAGTCCGCTGCGGCAGCGGGTCCGGCTTCGTCAACAGCGGCGTGACCGGTGCCGGGGGAGGCACTGAGGGCCTCAAAGGCGGTAGTGGCTTGCCGACCGCCATGAGGTCGATGTCGGCGCGGTCCAGCGTCTCCCGCTCCAGCAGCGCGAGCGCGATACGTTCGAGCAGTTCGCGTTCATCGGTCAGGATCCGCCGCGCCTTCTCGTACGCCTCGTCGATGAAGCGCTTCACTTCATCGTCCACCAGTTCAGCCGTCCGCTCCGACACTTCCCGCCGATTGCCGAATTCGCGACCCAGAAAGACTTCGTGCTCGCGCTCGCCGACCGCCATCATCCCGACCCGGTCGCTCATGCCGAACTGCGTCACCATGCGACGCGCGATCGCGGTGGCCTGCTCGATATCACTCCCCGCCCCGGTGGTGATCTTGTCCTTGCCGAAGACCAGCTCCTCGGCCATCCGGCCGCCGAACGCGATGGCCAGCCGGCCGATCAGGAACTCCTTGGTCTGGCCGTAACGATCCTTGTCCGGCAGGGACAGCATCAGGCCGAGGGCCCGCCCGCGGGGAATGATCGTGACCTTGTGAATCGGGTCGCTGCCCACGGTCTTGAGCGAGACGACCGTGTGGCCCGCCTCATGAAATGCGGTCAGGCGGCGCTCATCCTCCGAGAGGACCAGGCTCTTCCGCTCGACCCCGAGCATCACCTTGTCTTTCGCATCCTCGAAATCCTGCATGTCGACCAGGCTCTTGTTCCGCCGGGCCGCGAGGAGGGCTGCCTCATTCACGAGATTGGCCAGATCGGCGCCCGCCATCCCGGGCGAGCCCCGGGCGATGGTTTCGAGCACAACGTCCGCGGCGAGGGGAATCTTGCGGGTGTGCACCCGCAGAATCCCTTCACGACCCTTCAAATCCGGCGCATCGACCACGATCTGGCGGTCGAACCGGCCCGGCCGGAGCAGCGCGGGATCGAGCACATCGGGGCGGTTGGTCGCCGCGATCAGGATGACGCCGTCGTTCGACTCGAATCCGTCCATCTCGACCAGCAGCTGGTTCAGCGTCTGTTCCCGCTCGTCGTGCCCACCACCCAGGCCGGCCCCGCGATGGCGGCCGACGGCATCGATTTCATCAATGAAGATGATGCACGGCGCGTTGGCCTTGCCCTGTTCGAAGAGATCGCGCACCCGGCTCGCACCCACGCCGACGAACATCTCGACAAAATCGGAACCGGACATGGAGAAGAAGGGACGCCCCGCCTCGCCGGCGACGGCCTTGGCGAGGAGCGTCTTGCCGGTGCCGGGAGGCCCGACCAGGAGCGCGCCCTTGGGAAGTCGCCCGCCGAGACGGGTGAACTTCTGCGGGTCCTTCAGGAACTCGATGATCTCCTGCAGTTCGACTTTGGCCTCGTCCGCGCCCGCCACATCGGCGAACGTGATTTTCGGCGTATCGCCCGTGAGCAGCTTGGCCTTGCTCTTCCCGAAGGAGAATGCACGGTTGCCGCCGGCCTGGAGCTGGCGCAGCAGGAAGACCCAGAGACCGATGATCACGATCCATGGCAGCGCGGCCACCAGAAAACTGGCCACGCCGACCTTCGGCTCCTTGGCGGAGATCGGGACGCCCGCCCGTTCGAGGTCGCCGAGAAAAGCTTCGCTGTTACTGATCGGCAGCAGCACGACGAAATTCTTCGCCTTGCGATTGTCCTGCGTGATCGGGGCGACAAACTCGCCTTCGAGCTGCTTGCCGTCGTAGACGGTGACCGTCTTCACATTGCCGGCGGCGAGCTGCTGCTTGAAGGCGGTGTACGTGAATTCCTGCATCGAGCTGCGCTGGCTGTTCATCAACTGGAACAGCGCCATGGCCACGAGGGCCACCAGCAGCCAAAGTGCGAGGTTCTTGCTCAAGCTCCGCCAGTCGGGGCGGGGCGTCGGGGGCATGCGTTCAGCCATTCAGCCTAGTTCCGCGATGTACGGGAGGTGCCGGAGTTCCTCCGCGTGATCCAGACCGTAACCCACCAGAAACAGCGGTGGGGCCTGAAAGCCCACGAACCGGACTTCCGGAATCGGGGGTGCGATGCGCTTGTCCAGCAAGGCACAGATCGCGAGGCTCAGTGGTGCACGAGACCGAAGACGGTCCCGCAGAGCCCCCAGGGTACGGCCACTATCAATTATATCCTCAATGAGCAGGATGTGCTTCCCGGTCAGGGCGGCGGCCGGTTCGTAGAGCAACCGGACCTCGCCGCTGGACACGGTCCCGCTGCCATATGAACTCGCCACCAGGAAATCGACCTGCACCGGCCGGGCGATGGCCCGGACCAGGTCAGCCAGGAAAATAAAGCTTCCCTTGAGCAGGCCGATCAGCACAAGCTCCCCATCCGGGTAGGCCACGGTGATTTCGCGACCGAGTTCCGCGACCCGTCGCCCGATCCTGTCGGCGTCGTACACCACCGAGCGGATGATGCAGCCGCCGGCGCGAGGCTCAGCGCGAACGTTCGACATCAATCCTCACGGCTACCTCTCCGGCCCGGGGAAGGAACCGGTCCGACCGGCAGACCCCGGGAATCCATGCCAGCTCGCCGCTTCCTTCAATCATGGGCCAATCGAGGCGAAGACTCCGGGCTACCCGCGCCTCCTGGAAGCAGCGCACAGCCAGTCGTTGCCCAATACCCCCGAGGGGGGCCAGACGATCCCCCGGTCGCCAGGCCCGAAGCGACAGTGCTGCGGGGATGAACCAGGCGGTATGACCGTCGCGCGGCTGCACCGACGGGGCCGTCTCTGTCACCCAGCGTACGTCCCACCGACCCCAGGTGGTTTGGCCGGCCGCTCCGTCCAGGGTGTTCACCCCCGCACCGGCAGTCGAACCGGGCGCTGACGGCGAGTGCCTCGGCGCCAGCACCAGCAGACGACCGAACGCGAGCTCGAAGCGCCAGCCGCGGCCCAGGTCCGCGCTGGCCCCGCTCTGGGCAGCGGCGAGACTCGCCAGGGCATGCACGATTCGCTCCCGGCCGGCGGGGCCCCTGGCTCGGCGCACCAACGCCTGAGCCAGTGACAGCGCGAGCGAATCCGGGAGCTGCTGCAACACTCCCCAATTGACCGACCAGCCGCCCTGCGCCTGGCCGAACGACAGGCCGGGCCAGGCCCGAAGGGCCGCGGCCCAGGCGCGCCGGTTACTTGCGGCCTGCCGCCTCCCCTGATCGAGGCGCGCGGAAAGATCGGGCAGGCGAGCCTCCAGCAAGGGCAGAACCGCATGCCGCAACCAGGAACGGAGGTGGCGCCGATCGGTGTTCGCCGGATCCTCCGACCAGGTCAGGCCGCGCGCCGCCGCGTACCGGCGGAGCGTCGCCCGCCGGATTCCGAGGAGCGGACGGAGCAGCACACCCTCCCTGACCCGCATCCCGGCGAGACCGGCTGGCCCCGACCCACGGAGAAATCGCATCAGCGTGGTTTCGTGCTGGTCATCCGCATGGTGCGCCAGCACGATCCACCGGGCCCCAGCCTGCGCGGCAGCGGCCCGCAACCAGCCTAGTCGAGCCCGCCGGGCCGCGGTCTCGCTGGCATCTGGGCCGAGGCGGAGGGCCGTCGAAAGGAACGGCAGGTCAGCCGCATCCGCCGCGAGCCGGACCTGCCCGGCCACCGCGGCGCTCGCGGGATGAATCCCGTGATCGACGTGAGCCACGATGAGCCGATGATCGGCGAGCGAAGGAAGCCGAGGCAGGATGTCGAGCAGCGTCATCGAATCCGCGCCACCGCTGACCGCGATCAGCAACCGGCCCGGCCCGAGCCGACATGCCGCGAGTACCGCCTCGACCCGGACGACGAGGGTCATTTTAGTGCAGCGGCTCGGCGGACTCGCCCGCCGTCAGGTGAAAGCGGGGAATATCGGCGGGAAACGTGGTGCCATCGGGGCGCTGGAAGAAATACTGCCCCTCCATCCAGCCGCTGGCCGACTTCAGCACGCAGAAACTCTGGTACTCATGCACCTGCCCTCGGGCCAGCACAGGCTGCTCACCCACCACCCCTTCGCCCTCGACGACGGTGTCCTCGCCGATGGAATCGTGAATCAACCAGCGGCGGGTTCGGAGCTGAGCCGGCTCCGCCCCGGTGTTTTCGATGCGGACGAAGTAGGCAAAGACGAACTGCTGCTTGGAGGCGTGGGAGCGCTCGGGCAGGAAGGCGGGCCGGACGGTGATCCGGATGCCTTCGGATGATCGGTAGTAAAAAGGCGGTGCCGGCATGATCGGAAGTTAGGCCCGTCGGCGTCGAGTGGCGAGTGGCCGCCTCCGCGACCGCGGGGTCACGGTGTGACGACGATGTCTAGCACCGCCGCTGGAAGCACCGCGGCACCGAGCACCGCCGGGATGCTGCGGCTGCGCCGCGACTCCGCGGAGAGCCGGGTGGTCGTCTTCAGAGAGTCGTCCACGGGAAGCATCCATCTCGCCCCGGTGACCAGCCCGAGACGGCGCGCCTGGTCCAACTGCGTGCGGGACCAGTCGACGATATCGTTGCCGTCATCCCAGACCGGACTCCCGAACACCCAGTTGGTCCCGGAAGCGATGTACTGGGCCTCCGTCTCCATGGCCGCAACCAGGATGATGTGATTTTCCCCGGGCCGTCCGGGTGCGGTGAGATTGAGGGGGACCTTGATCGGAGCACCCGCGGCGCCGTTGGGCACCTCTCGCCCGGCCGAATAACTTCGGCGACGATCACCCCAGGTGGGAATCACGGCGAGCAGCATCACCGCGTTCCGGTTTGGATTGGTGATGCGGCAGAAGGCCCAGCCGTTCAGCGGTTGTCCCCGCCTGACAGCGAATCTCGCGGTCGGTCCCGCGACGGTTCGCTCGTCCAGTCGCACCGAGTCGAGCGTCAGCCACGCACTACCGGTGATCGTGTCGGTTTCAAGTGGCGGTACTCCCGGCATGCTCACCCGCATCGTGAACCGCTTCGGGACCGAGTCGCTGGTGGAGCGGGCTCGCATCGAGCCGAATGTCACCGGTGAGTGCAGCCCTGAGAGCGAAGTCTCCCCCTCGATGCGCTCAACGCCTGAATGCCAGCCAAGGGTGACCCGCAGCGATTCGCTGCCGAGGGAGGTCGGCCGGCCAAGCCGGTCGAGGACATCGATGACCAGAGGAGGATCCAGCAGCGGTGCCGCGAATACCGGCTGCTGCCGGAGCGCCAGATGATGCGGCCGACGGTTCATGAACGCAGCTGTGACTAGGAGCAGGAGCAGAAGCGCCACCGTTGCCCCGGCCGCTCCCATCCGCCCAGGGGCGCGCAGCCGCCACCGCCGATGCCATGGCAACCCCTGGACGAGCCGCCCGGCGATCACTCCATGTTCCTCACCGATCAATTCCTGAGCAAGGATCTCCGGATGACGCCAGTCATGCCGCGCTCGCCGGCCCGCTTCATACCGGAGGAACAGATCGGTTACTGTCCGAAGGTCATGGCCATCGATCAGGAGGCGAACCGGCACTCGCGGGTCCACATGTTCAGGGCTCGCGGTGGCGAGCGCCTGACCGAGCGCGACGGCGACCCTGCCCCGCTCTGCGTCGCTGGCGCCAGCGACCAATGGCTCCTGCAGCAGATCGTGACCGCAGCTCCATGAGCCGGCCGACAGCACCGCGATGCCCCGCTGTTCAAGCGACGAGAGGACGGCGTGCCCGCTCAAACCGAGACGCTGGGCGGCTTCCGCCAGGATGGCCTCCGGGACAGGCATTCCAGCGACAGCGAGCAGCAGCAGCGCCGAACGTTCCGCGGGCAACAGATGGGCCAGGCGCCGTTCGGTCGCATTGGCCACGCGCAGCTGCCGTTCGAGAGCCGCCTGATCCACCACGATCCAGCTCTCGGCGGTCTTCCGGAGGCAGCCGATTTCCAGCGCGAGTTGCAGCTCCTGCACCACCTGGAGTGGCAAGCCGCCCGTGGCGGATCGGAGCTGTTCCAGGAAGGCCGATGCGCGAAGCGGTGCGGGCGTCTCGGCGATGCTCCGCATCAGCTCGCCCAACTGGTCGCGCTCGAGCGGGCGAAGCGTGAGGGTCAGGTCGGCGCGTGCCGCATCCGGCAGCGTCACAGGACGACTGGTGGTCAGCAGCAGGATCGGCACGGAGGTGCAGCGGGACGCGACGCCGGCCAGCAGCCGGAGCGAAAGCGGATCGGCCCAGTGCAGATCATCAAGCATCACTGCAAGGGGGTGCTCATCCGCGATCGCGGTGAGCAGATCCGTCAGCGCCAGTATGCGTCGCCGCAGGCTCTCCTCCGGCGATGCCGGCGCCCGCTCCGCGATCCGGAAGCGCGCGGCGATTCCGGGATCGAGCTCCGCCAGTGCCGCGAGCGATTCCGGCGAGACTGCCGCGGCACCCGGCAGAGCGAACAGCGCCCGGGTGAGATCGCCCGCGAGTGCCCAGGCCAGCCCCCGTTCGCCCTGATTGGCCCGCAGCAAGACCAGCCTGGCTCCCAGTGCGGCCAGACGTGCGGCGGCGTCGCCCAGCAAACGGGACTTGCCGATCCCGGCGGTCCCCAGCACCAGGAGATGACGAAGCCGCCCCACCTGCACCTCGTGCCATAACCCGAGAATCGTGGCGAGTTCCGCCTCTCGACCCACCATCTCGGCTAGCAGCCGCCCGCCCCCGTCGGTGAACCGGATCGGGGCCTGCCGCGCCGCGAGCAGGAGTCGCAGCGTGGCCGGTGCCGGCGTCTGCCCGACATCACGCATCCTCCGCTCGAACTCGTCCGCTTCCACCGCCGACACCGCCCAGTCCCCCGCCGACACCAGCGCTTCAAGGAGGACTCGCCACCCCAGTTCGCTCGACGGATCGGCGTCACGGAGCCGGCGCGCCAGTCCAACCGCCTCCCGCGGATGGTTGGCCGCGAGTTCGGCCCGTGTCAGGAATTCGAGGCACCGCTGGTGGGCATCACGGAGGCGGAGACGCTCGAGGTCGGCCCAGTGCTCGAAGACCGCGCTGCCGGCCGACGCGAAGGCTGGAAAGAAATCGCCGTGATAGCAGCCTACGGCGCGCGCCGCGTCGCCTGCCTCGAACGCCGCCAGGAATTCGGCGCGATCCGAACCAATCTCGGCGTGCAGGGTGAGGACGTCGCCCACGCCTGCGATCGCCGCCTCGCCCAGAAGCTCCCGCAGGGTGTAGAGCATCTGCCGGAGATTCCGGCGCCCGGCGATGGGCTCGCTGTCCGCCCAGAGCAGGTCCACCAGATGGTCCCGGGAGCATGAGCGCCGGGGAGAACAGAGCAGATACGCCAAGGCGGCCAGCGCCTTTCCCCGGCCGAGGAGGATTGGCGCCGGCTCGACACCCACTCGGGTGAGCGAAACCGTTCCCAGCAGGCGGAGGTGGAAGGTGGTGGACATGACCGGCCAGAATGTAGAGCGGATGCGGCGGGGATGCACGCTCCGAGCGTCATACCGGCGTTATTCAGTCTCGAACAGCCCGCTGTTGGCGGTCGATGAACGTCCACGGGCGATTCCAGGTGCCACATCGTCGCGCGAACCCTACACATAACCCTTCCCTGACGCGCCACGTCTATGGTGACTCGGCTCCGACTTGCCGGAGCCATTCCAATCACGAATCGAGGAATTCACCATGTGGAGAGGGAATCGTTTCAATCGCCTGGCAGGTCCGGCCGTGATATCCAGCCTCCTGCTTTCGGCCTGCGAGAGTCCGATCGAGCCAGCGCAGTCGATTCAGCCAGTAAACATCGCGGTCTCAGGGTGCATCGGGCAGGTGGCGCCTCCTGGCCGGCAACTCCCGAAACCCCTCGTCATCAAGGCCACGAATGCCTCGGGGCTGGCGATACCGAACTACCTCACCAACTGGGTCGTGACCCATGGCGGCGGCAGCGTCTACGCCGGAGCGACACTCACGAACACGAAGGGGACCTCACAGATGTGGTGGACGCTTGGCACTTCGGGCGTCCAGCAACTTGAAGTTCGGTCGGTCAACTCGACCACGGGCAAGCAGGAACTCTGGGCCACCTGCACGGCAACCGTGCAGGACATCGTCGCCCCGGTAGTGAGTGGCGTCAGGACGAGCCCGGACACCGTGACGCCTGGCCAGGGATTCACGCTGCTGGCGGTCGTGACCGATACCTCTCCGGTCACTTCCGCGATCGCAAGCGCCGAGTATCAGGTGAACGGCGGGGCGTTCCAGCCAATGACCGCCGCGGACGGCGCATTCAACAGTTCAATGGAGAATGTGACCGCTCAGCTGCCGGCGTTCGCGGCCGCGGGGTTCAATACGGTATGCGTACGAGGAAGGGATGCCAGTGGCAATCTGAGCACCAGCGCGTGCATCACGGTCGAGGCAGTCGCCGACCCGGACTGGATCGTCTTCCTGTCCGACCGAAACGGTTTCCCGCCCTGCGGCGGCTGCTCCATAACGAGAGACATCTACGTCATGCGGCCCGACGGATCGCAGGTGCAGCGGGTGACCACGCTGCAGATGCCCGATTTCACCACAGCGGCACTCAGCCCCGATGGATCGAGAATCGTCTTTGCCCGGGGCCCCGACGGAGCTTCCGATCTCTGGATGGTGAATCGCGACGGCACCAACATGCACCAGGTCACCAGCGGAGGAGATGCCGGGTACCCGGTCTGGGCACCCGATGGGCAGCGACTCGCCTTCCGGCGCAACCTCGTCGGGATCTTCACGGCGAACGCCGACGGCTCCGGGCTCACCCAGGTAACGAGTGAATGGGATTTCGGCGCGGCCTGGAGCCCCGACGGAACGAAGATCGCCTTTGCGCGTAACGTGCAGCACTGGAGCACCTGCTACATCGACATCTTCGTCGTGAATGCCGATGGATCAAACGTGGCGCGGCTCACCTATGAAGGGGCTGGAGGGTGGTGTGGGGCGGCGCTGTGGCCGGCATGGTCGCCGAACGGTCAATTCATCGCCTATTCAACCAGCAATCATGGAAGCACGCCCGACCCGTTGAGCATCTGGGTCATGGCCCCGGATGGATCGAATCAGACTCGACTGACCACAACCACAAATAGCGATTACCCGTCCTGGTCTCCCGACGGCTCGGCCATCGTGTTCTCGAGTGACCGCTCAGGCAACCAGGATGTCTGGTGGATGAAGGCCGACGGTTCGAACCCGGTCCAGCTTACCAATGCGCCTGGATTGGATTTCCTGCCGATCTACAAGAAATAAACCCACGCAGAAGGAAAGGCCGTGCGGGCGTTGGTGCCCGCACGGCCTGCGTATTCCGGGAAGGGGCGGCCTTACGGACTTGCCGGCGCCTTCCCCTTCGCGAAGTCCCCGGCCTTCACGATGACAAGCTTCGATGGATCGATGTACTTCCGCATCGCGGCGGTGATCGCAGCCGGCGTCAGCGCCGCGATCCGCGCTTCAAATGTCTTGTCGAAGGCAAGCGTACGGCCCAGGAAGAGACCGTTCCCTAGCTGGGCCGAGAGCGACGCATCCTGGGCCCGGGTCACCTGCTGGGACTGAAGCCAGCCATCGCGGGCGGCCTGCACCTCCTCCGGGGTGAATCCATCACGGAGCGCCCGGTCGAGTTCCTCACGGAAGGCGGCCTCGAGCCGGGTGGCATTTTCCGGTGCGTAGATCGCGAAGGTCGTGAAGCTGCCGACCCGATCAAGTGCGGCGGCGTTGACCTGGGATCCAACGCCATAACTGATGCCCTCCTTCTGCCGGATGCGCACCGCCAGCCGCGAATTCAGGAACCCGCCGCCGAGCAGGTAGTTGCCGAGGACCAGCGCGGGGTAGTCCGGATCGGCATCCTGCACCGGCATGGTCAGCCCGGCGAGGAAGAATGCATTGGCCTTATCCGGCGTCTCCAGGCTGATCGTGGCGGGTGCGACCGCCTTCAGCTCGCGGGGCACACGCACGAAGGGCTGGGGGCTCTTCCAGTCGCCAAAAATCGTGGAGATCGTCTGGCTGAGCTCCGCGGGATCGAAGTCACCCACCGCACTGAGTTCACCGTTGCTGGCGCCATAGAAACCGGCGTAGAACCGCCGTGCGTCCTCCAGTGTCGCCGCCTGATAGTCGGCGACATCCTCATCCACCGTGGAGGTGTAGCGCGGGTCGCCCTTGGGGAACGGGTTGAGGTAGCGCCCGAACGCCCGTGAGCCTTGGCTGGTCGGCTCGGAGCGCTGCTCCTCGAGGCTGGCGAGATTCTCCTGCTTCAGCGCATCGAATTCCTTTGGATCGAACACCGGCTCCCGCAGGACTTCGCCGAGCAGGCGAAGCGCCGGGATGAGATTCGGCCTGGTGGTCTCGATCGTGGCCTGGGCGCTGGTCGCGGTGCCTGACAGGCCGACGCGGGCCTTGAGCCGGTCGAACTCATCCTGAATCTGCTGCCGGGTCCGGCTCCGCGTGCCACGCATGAGCATGTCGGCGGCGAGGTCCGCGCTGGTCACATTGCCGGTGACGGTGGCGAGCGACCCGAACCGGAGCACCAGGCGCAGGTTCACGGTCTGGCCGCGGGTGCGCTTGGGCAGCAGAGCCAGCTTGAGTCCTGACGGCAGTGTGCTCCGCTGGGTGCGGCTGTCGATATTGTCAGGTGCGGGATCGAACACCTCACCCTGGGCGAGGGCGGTATCGCCGCGATAACCCTTCACGATCGATGCCACATCGGGCGCGGCGGGGATCTCCGAACGATCGGGCTTGTCGGTCGGGATGAAGGTGCCGTAGGTCGCATTGGAGGGCTTGAGGTAGGCCGCCGCGACACGCGCGACATCGGCGGCCGTCACCTTTTTCAGCCGGTCGCGGTGCACGAACAGCAGGCGCCAGTCTCCGCTGGCGGCCCACTCCGACAGCTCGAGCCCGACCCGGTCCGAGCGGTTCAGCAGCAGATCGATGTTCTTGAGCAGCGAGGTCTTCGCCCGGACCACTTCCTCTTCGGTCGGCGGGCGGGTGACCACCTCGGCGAGCGCCGCACGCAGCGCGGCCTGGGCGCTGTCAAGCGAGGATTCCTTGCGGACCTGGGCGAAGGCGACCAGGACCCCGGGTTCCTTCAGCTGGTAATCTTCCGTACCGACGCTGGCGGCAAGCTTCGTCGCCACCAGCGCCTGATAGAGACGCCCCGAGGGCTCGTCGCTCAGGATCTGGCTGAGGACCTGGACGGCGGGATAATCCTCGCTCGCACCGGCGGGGACGTGATAGACCGCCATCGTCACCTGCACATCGCCCACCCGCCGCAGCGTCACGCTCCGCTCGCCATCCTGGGTCGGCTCGGAGGTGTACGTCGGCCAGAGCTTCATCGCGCCGGTGCGGGCCGGGCGAGGGATCCGGCCGAACTTGTCTTCGATCATCCGCAGCGTCTTCGCTTCATCAAACTTCCCCGCCACCACCAGCACCGCGTTGTCGGGCTGGTAGTACCGGTGATAGAAGGCCTGCAGCCGCTCGATGGGGACCTGCTCGATATCCGAGCGTGCGCCGATGGTCGACTTGCCGTAGTTGTGCCACAGGAAGGCGACATTCAGCACCCGCTCCTCCAGCACACCGAACGGATCATTCTCCCCCGATTCAAACTCGTTCCGGACGACGGAGAATTCGGTCTCCAGGTCGGAGCGCGCGATATAGCTGTTGCGCATCCGGTCGGTCTCGAGGTCCAGCGCCCACGCGAGATTGGCGTCGGTGGCGCTGAAGGTCTCGAAATAGTTGGTGCGATCAAGCCATGTCGTCCCGTTGGGACGGGCGCCGTGCTCGGTGAGTTCCTGCGGGATGTTTTCGTGGCACGGCGTGCCCTTGAACACCATGTGCTCGAGCAGATGGGCCATCCCGGTCTCGCCATAGCCCTCGTGCCGGGAACCGACCAGGTAGGTGATGTTCACCGTGGCCGTCGGCTTGGAATTGTCAGGGAAGAGCAGCACGCGGAGGCCATTGGCCAGGACGTACTCGGTGATCCCCTCGACGGTGGCACCGCGCACCGCCGGCCCGCGCGGGCGGGCGGCCAGTGCCGCGCGCACCTGAGCGCAGCTCTGAACCGTCGCAACGCCCAACCGCCTGCTCGGGGTAGCGTGCTGCTGGGCGGAGACGGCTGCTGGAAGGGAGAACAGAACGAGGAAGAGCGAGCGCGAGCAACAGGTCCGGGATGGGAGATACATACAGCCTCGAGGAATGGTCAGGGACAGGTTCCGCTGGTCAGGAACCAGCACTTCGTGTGCGGGCTCGTCTTGAAGAAGGTGAGGAGCAGAGCACCGACCTTGGTCTCGCCCGCGGTGGAAGGATGGACTCCGTCGGATTCAAAATCCGCGCGGATCCAGGAGAGCCCGTCGCTGTTCGGCGTTGTGCCCCTGGCCCACGGGTACGGACCCCACCCTACCCACGGCCCAACACCGGTGGAATAGTTGAGATTGCCGGCGATGGGGTCCACCTGGGTGCCGCCGGAAGCCATCTGCCGGATCTGTGCCTCGATAAGCCACTTGATGGCGAAGCCGCTCTCGTAGGCGTACGGTTCGGGATTCAGGCCCGTGTTGTCATAGCCGCCGTAATTCCGGGCCGAGAAGAAGACCAGCTTCAGATTCGGGTACCGGCTGCGGAAGGCACGGAGCATCTGTCCCTCCTGCCCCTCCAGGGTCAGCGCATCGGCACCTGCCCTGGGCAGCGCCGTCACGGGACGGCCATTGGCGATCTCGGCCCAGATCACCTGTACCTGCTGTTCGGTCACACCGGCGGGCGTGAGGATGCTGTCGACGACCCGCTGGTAATTGGCGGCGTTAGGCTGAGTCCACGTCGGGGCGACCTGGCCCCCTTTGGCACCGTTGAGAATCACCAAGCCGGTGGACTTCACCGAGCCATCAGTCGCGGCCTGCCCGGTGAAGCTCCAGCTGGTGCACGGCGACGGGGTTGACGTGGAACACCACTCCTGGGTCGTATTCGACAGGCCCACCGACAGGAGGACGTACTTGCCGGAGGGGCTCGGCTGCCCGCTGGTGTTGAGCGGCACAACGGCCTGCGCGAACGCCAGGCCCGCGGCGGAATGCGCCGCAGGCATCGTGTTGCCGTCAGGATAGAGCTCGCCCACGAAACCCTGATAGGTGGCGGTACCGAGGTCGATCAGGGGAACGGCAGCGGTGTCCGCCCGGGGGAAGCTGCCCTGCACCGCAACCGGGCGACTGCCACTCATGCCCGCATGCGTCGCCGTGATTGTCGCCGTGCCGGCTGAGACACCGGTCACAAATCCGCCATGTCGAACGGTGGCGATGGACGTGTTGCCGCTGGTCCAGGTGACGGTGGCGTCGGGGATCGGCGTGCCGGTGTTGTCGAGCGCGACGGCGCTGAGTTGGGTGACGCTTCCGACCGCGGTCCCCGCTCCGCCGGGGGAGACGATCACGGTACCCGGGCCAGCTGACTGCACCGTCAGACTCGCAGTGCCAGCCGCCGGTCCCGCGTCGGCGGTAATCGTCGCCGTGCCAACCGCCACACCCGTCACCTGGCCGGTGACTGACACGACGGCCACCGCGGGATTGCTGGACGACCAGGCAATGCTCACCCCAGACATCACCGTGCCACTCGAGTCCCGCGCAACCGCGGTCAACTGAGTCGCGGACGCAACGAACAGGGTGTCGGAGGGAGGGGTCACCTGGACACTTGCGACCGGCCCCGGATTCTGTGAGTCGTTCCCGGCAGAGCCGCAGGCCTCGACCAGCAACGCGCCTGCCATGAGGAGCAGCGCGGCCGGGCGAGGCAGAAGTGGAATCATCATGGCAAGCATTCTATTCGTGCTGCACCGGGATCGCCACTACGGCGTGGCGGCCTGTGATCTGGATCACGCAGGTGGGTACCCCGGCGGGTGAGAAATGGCGCAGGTGCGGCGAGTTCGCGCGCTCCTGAGGAGTTCGGACCTGACCCTTCGGACCAACCACCCCACAGATGAGGCGAGCCCGCAACAGGGTTCGATAAAACCACCTCGGGTGGGACACCTTGAACAACGTCACAAGCACTTACGCATCATCAACTTAGGATCTGTCAAAGGCGCTGCTGGCCGGGGGAGTGAGAATCCCCGGCTGGGGCGCGCGTCGTGCACATAGCGAGAACAAGTTTCGCAACCACATCTGCCAGCTCGAGACCCCGTCCGCCGCGGCGCAATCCGCGGGCGGCAAGCCCTGTTCCTTGGAGATTCCGATGCGGGTTCGTCACCTCGGTCTACTGCTCCCCCTGGTCCCGCTCGCCCTGATCTGGGCCTGCGCCGGTGACCCCACATCGCCTCGACCGACGGGCCCGGTCGTCGCCTACGTGATCGTCTCGGGGAATGGCCAGACGGGCACGGTGGGACAAGATCTCCCCCAGCCGATCCGGGTGTTGGCCACGGACGCGAATGACCAACCGGTACCCAACGTCGTTGTGAACTTCGTGACGACGGGCGGTGGCGGAAGCGTCTTCGCCGGCTCGGCCCTTACGGATGCCGCCGGCATCGCGGCGGAGATCTGGACCCTCGGCACGGTGGCAGGTTCGCCCCAGACCCTGGAGGTCCGAGCCGTCGACGCCGCCGGCGTCAGACATGTGTATGGCCTCTTCACGGCCACGGCGGTTGCCGTAGTGCCGACGGCCATCGTTGCCGTTGCCGGGGATGGCCAGACGGCGGACGCCGGGGCCGCCGTCGCCGTACCTCCGTCGGTCAGGCTCACGGACCAGTTCGGCAACCTGGTCCCGAACCAGATCGTCACCTTCGCCGTCGGCTCCGGCGGCGGCAGCGTCACCGGCGGTTCAGCGACCACGAACGCCCAGGGCATCGCGACGGTGGGCAGCTGGATTCTGGGGCCGCTCGCCGGAGTCAACACGCTCACCGCAATCGTCGCCGCGCTCCCGGGGAACCCGGTCAGTTTCTCGGCGACCGCTACCACCGCAGTGGTACCGTTGCTCGGTCTGGCGACGGCTCCTTCCACGACGGGGCAGTCAGGCGTTGCGCTCGCGACTCAGCCCGTGATCCAGCTCCAGGACGCGCAGAGCAATCCGATCAACCAGGCGGGTGTCCAGATCACCGTCTCCCTGAACGGGGTCGGCGCCACACTCGGCGGCACGACCACGGTTTCCACCGATGCCAACGGACGCGCCGTCTTCACCAATCTGGTCATCACCGGGACGGTGGGCAGCTATTCGTTGAGCTTCAGCGGCGCCGGCCTCACGACCATCACATCGGGCTCAATCTCCCTGACACCCGGTGCACCCGCGGCGCTGATCCTGAGCGCCGGCGATGGCCAGAGCGCTGTCACCGGAACGGCCGTCCCGATTGCACCTGCAGTCCTGGTCGTTGACCAGTCGGGCAACGCTGTCGCTGGAGTCTCGGTGACATTTACCGTGAACTTGGGCGGCGGCTCGGTGACGGGCGCCACCGTGGTAAGCGGGAGCAACGGCATCGCGACGGTGGGCAGCTGGGTGCTTGGGTCCGCCCCGGGCTCGAATATTCTTGTGGCGAGCTCCGCCGCGACTCCCACCAGCTCTGTCACTTTCACGGCGACGGGCACGGCACCCCCTGGGAACTTCTGGAATGGCGGACTCGCATTGATGAAGACCGCCCGTCGCTATACCTCGTACGGGGTGATCAACGGCATTCTCTATGTCTCAGGCGGCCGGACGTTCAACGGCGTTGCCTACCAGCTCGAAGCGTACAACCCGGCCACCAATATCTGGACCACCAAGACCACGCCCACTATACGGCGGAATGGGGCCGCGTTCGGGGTCATCAACGGACTGCTCTATGTGGTGGGCGGCACCGACCAGAATTCGGTGAAGCTCGCCTCCATGGATGCCTACAACCCCACCACCAACACGTGGGCTGTCAAAGCACCGTTGCCGGAAGTGAAGGACTTCGCTGCCGCCGCAGTGATCAATGGCATTCTGTATGTCGCCGGCGGTGGTGGCGCCGGGAATGGCATATCGAACACGCTGTACGCCTACGACCCTGGCACCAACACCTGGACCCAGAAGGCGTCGTTGCCGGCAGCGCGCGGCGACCTCGTCGGCGCCAGCCTGGGCGGCCTCTTCTACGCCGTCGGCGGGTCGACCACGACTGGCCCCGACGGTGCCATGCAGGCGTATGACCCTGCGACAGACACCTGGTCGAACCGAGCGCCGGTGCCGGCGCAGCGGTACCACCTGAACGTGGCGGTCACCAACGGCAAGCTGTACGCGGTGGGCGGTTTCCTCCCAGGCGGCACCACATCGAATCGGCTCGACAGCTACGACCCCGCCACCAATACCTGGACCCAGGGCGCCAACATGCTGACAGGCCGGGTCGGCATGGCGATGGACTTCATCAACGGCGTGCTCTATGCCAGCGGCGGCTATACCGCCGGCACCGCCGCCTCCACGACCGGGGTGACCGAGAAGTACACTCCGTAAACCCGCCACGATCGAGGCCATCGGCCGGCGTCATCCGCAGGGATGCCACCGGCCGATGGCCTTCGTTCTTTCCATGCCTCGACAGCCCGCCCCGGAACCGTCGGACCGAGTTCGGGTGCGGCGGCACCGTCAGGGACATCATCGACCTCGCAACGGCGAGGCGGCCGGCAGGCTCCAGACAAGCAGCAGGGGCGGATTCGAGCCGCACCGCTATCCATCCGCGTAATCCGCGGCGCGCTCTCCGGGGTGCCGTCAGCTCGCCTGCCCCGCGCAGCGGCACCCGCAGCCAGTGAAGCCCTGCGCGTTCGTCAACTACTGTACATCACTCGGGTATGGGCTGCCGGCGAGCGGCGGGGAATTCGGCAGTGAGCTCTCCTCCAGGCGCGGCCACCCGGGCCCGGAGCAGCTGCGGACCGGCCACCGTGCCCAGCATCCAGCGCACCCTGGCGCGCCCATCGGTATCGGTCCGCGCGGTGTCGGGAAACGCGCGGGCGCCGGTCGTGCCAAGCGGGTCAAGGAACCGGATCACCTGGGGCATGATCGGTCGATTGCCAGGATCGGTCACGCGAACAACCAGCGAATCGGCCAAATCCTGCCCGACGGTATCGATCTGACCATCCCCACCCAGAATCACGAGCGTGGCCGGGCCGCCGTCCTGGGGAAGCATCAGGCTATCGCCGCCGCAGGCGCTGAGTGCGAACACGGTGAAAACGGCGGGAACAACCCGGTCGAACGGGTGCGTCCACCCGCGTGCGGTCGCCACTGCCACGATACGATGCTCTCCCGAAAGCGCGTTCCCCGCCGGAGCAGTTGTCCCGCAAGTATGCCATCAAAGATCGGGCGCTTCAGACACCGGGACCATCAGTCGAGGGGATGAAAAGAGAGTTAGATCGAAAGAGCATGACCTGCGGGTGTGACCGGGCTGGGCGTGAAAAAGCCCCTGACTGGGAGGGGCTGACTGTGAACGAGACTCGACCCGCAGCATGCGTCCCAGAACACACAGCCCCCCTCCTGGGGCAGAGCTGGGGCCGGACTCGAGCCGGAGGCCGAGTCCGGCCTCCGGTTCGTATCGTTCACGAACATAGCTGGGGCGGGACTCGACGCGCAGCGCGAGTCCCTGGATTCCTGGCCGCAACGAAGTGAGGCCAATAGCTGGGGCGGGACTCGAACCCGCGACCCCGGCATTATGAGTGCCGTGCTCTAACCAGCTGAGCTACCCAGCCACAAACGTCGTGGGGTCGAGGCTGGCCTCGACCCCTCAAGTGGCGGCAATCCTAGCGACCGGGGCTATTGCGCGTCAAGGCTGTCGCGGTCGAGCCGATAGAGGAATTCTCCCGGTCGCACCATCCCGAACTCCTCCCTCGCGATTCGTTCCTGCAGCCGAGGATCGGTGACCAGTTGGCGGGCCAATCGTCGCAGGCTGTCCACCTCGACCGTCAGGTCCGCAATCGACGCCTGGACCGTCCGTTCCTGGCGCCGCAACGTGAGCCAGTCCATCGTGCTGTACTCACCACCGACCAGCGCGTACAGGATGGCCAGCAGAATCACCGCCGCGCCGATCCGTCGGGCACGGATCACAGCGCGTACAGGTCCCGCCCGGGGTACGAGGCGATATCACCCAGCTCTTCCGCAATCCGGAGCAGCTGATTGTACTTGGCGACGCGATCCGTCCGGCTGGCGCTGCCGGTCTTGATCTGGCCGACACCCGAGCCCACCGCGAGGTCCGCGATGAACGTGTCCTCGGTTTCGCCGGACCGATGCGAGATGATCGCCCCGAAGCCCGCGGTCTTGGCCATCTCGATGCACTCGAGGGTCTCGGTCAGCGTGCCGATCTGATTGACTTTGACCAGCACCGCGTTGCCCACGCCATTCTCGATACCGCGGGAGAGCCGATCGACATTGGTCACGAACAGGTCGTCGCCCACGATCTGCACCCGCTGGCCCAACCGGTCGGTGAGCAGCTTCCAGCCGTCCCAGTCATCTTCGGCCAGCCCATCCTCGATCGAGACGATGGGATAGCGATCCACCCAGCTGGCGTAGAGGTCGACCATGCCGCTGGCGGGACGGCGGCTGCCGTCACCCTTCTTGAAGACATACTCGCCATCCTGGAACAGCTCGCTGGCCGCGACATCCAGCGCGATCGCGATATCCCGTCCCGGCTCGTAGCCCGCCTGCCGGATGGCCTCCATCACCACGTCCAGCGCCGCCTCATTGGACGGCAGCATCGGCGCAAAGCCGCCCTCATCGCCCACCGAGGTGCTGAGCTTCATCTTGGTCAGCACCTTCTTGAGCGCATGGAACACCTCGATCCCCATCCGCAGGCCGTCGGGAAAGGTATCGGCCCCGATCGGGACGACCATGAATTCCTGCGCGTCCACGTTGTTCGACGCGTGCGCCCCGCCGTTGAGAATATTCATCATCGGCACCGGCAGCACTCGCGCGAGCGGTCCGCCGAGGTAGCGGTAGAGCGGCAGCCCCGCATCCTGCGACGCCGCCCGCGCCACGGCCATCGAGACCGCCAGCATGGCGTTCGCTCCGAGGTTGCTCTTGTTGGGTGTACCGTCGACGTCCAGCATCTCCTGGTCGATCGAGACCTGGTCCTCCGCCGCCATGCCCTCGAGCCGTGGCCCGATCACCTCGTTCACGTTGCGCACCGCCTCCAGCACCCCCTTGCCGAGGTAGCGCTTCGGGTCGCCGTCGCGCAGCTCCACCGCCTCGTGCTCACCCGTCGACGCGCCGCTCGGCACGGCCGCACGGCCGTTGGCGCCGCTGGAGAGGACGACTTCCGCCTCGACGGTGGGATTGCCGCGGCTGTCGATGATTTCGCGACCATGAACTTCAATAATCGTGGACATGAGCTTCCGGGTGAGGGACGGGAGGAACGTAAGCGGAGGGGGGAATGGGGAAAAGGGAACGGAAGGGGGTCGGCGCTAGGCGATCGCCCCCAGCCCCACCATGGCCGCCCGGCACTGGGCGCTCAGCCGGTCTCGATCCTCATACAACATGCCGAGCGTGGAGATCGGCTGACCGACCCGGACCACGATCGTTCCCGGCCGCGGCCAAATGCTGCCGCGCGGGAGGACGTGAAAGCTCCCCACCACAACCACCGGGATGACGGGAACCTGCGCCACGATGGCCAGCACGAACGGCCCCTTCTTGAAGGCCTGCAGCCGTCCGTCCCGGCTCCGGGTGCCCTCCACGAACACGACGGCACACCGTCCGCTCCGGATCGTCCCGCCAGCCGACTCGTAGGCTGCGACGGCGGATGCCAGGTTCCGTCGATCAACCGCGATATGCCCGCCGGTTCGCAGCGCCGCGCCGAACAGTGGCACCCGCATCAGTTCCTGCTTGGCGACAAAACGAAGCGAGCCGGGGAGCACGGCGAGCAGCGCGGGAATATCGAACCATGAGAGGTGATTGGAGACATACACGCAAGGCGCACCGCCGAGGATCTGCTCGAGTCCCTCCGCACGGATGTCGAGCCGGTTCCACCGGATGAGAGCCTGCCCGTAGTCGCGCGGCACCTGATCGTGAATCCCGCCCGGAACGAACGGGACACCGCGAAGTCCCGCGAGGACGAGGCGCGCCGAGTGATAGACGGTGCAGCACCACATGCTGAGGATGTACCGCAGGCAGGCGATCATGCGAAGTGATCGAAACCGGGCAGGGCGATGGCATCCTGCCCCAGCCGCAGCTGCACGCCACTCCCGGCACGGCACTCGCCAATCAGCGTGAGCGCGACCCCGGTCTCACGCTGCATGGCGGCGGCATCTGCCGGCCCGAAGGACGATGGCAGGGCGGCGAGGAGTTCGTAGTCCTCGCCTCCCAGTGCCGCGAACACGGCGGGGGGAACGCCGGCACGCGTGGCTTCGACCAGGACTGGCCCGGCCACGGGGAGTTGCAGCAGCTGGATGTGCAGCCCGAGTGAGGACGCCGCAGCCAGGTGACCGGCGTCTCCACCCAGTCCGTCGCTGAGATCGAGCAGCGCGGTCGCGCCTGCGCGGGCGAGGGCCAGCCCCGACGCGATACGCGGTTTGGGGCGGGCGAACGCCTCGCGCGCCGCCGGAGGTGGCGTTTCGCCCCGCAGCAGCGCCGCCAGCCCCGCCCGAGATGCGCCGAGCGTACCCGTCACCCAGAGCTGGTCTCCCGGCCGCGCGCCGGCGCGGGTGACCGGTCGCACCGCCCGGCCGAGCACCGTAATCCCGACGATCCACTGATCGCTGCGCGAGAGATCGCCACCGAGCACACACCCTCCCACCGCACCCACAGCGGCGTGCACCCCGCCCATCACGTCGGCGGCGGCGTCCTCGGCCGCCTCCGCCGGCACACCGAGACTCGCCATCAGGCCGACCGCCCGGGCGCCTTCGGCGGCGAGATCGGACAGCGCCGCCGCGGCCGCCCGCCAACCGATCTCCTCCAGCGAGAGCCACTCGCGCCGGAAGTGGATTCCCTCGACGGCGAGATCGGCGCTGATGACCAGCGAGCCCGGGCCGTCAGGGACCACCGAGCAGTCGTCACCGATCTGATCGGCATCGGGACCGAGCCGCTGCAGCAGCGCACGGATGCGATCGAACTCGCGTCCCGGACCGAGCTTCATTCGCCCACCAGCTCCCGGCGCAGGCGCACCAGTCCCCGAAGTGTCGCGACCCACACATGGTCCTCGTCCACCGCAAGATCGGTCACCTGCCCCGGCAGCTCTCCCGGCACCAGCACGGGGCGCAGGATCGGCGTGTTGAGCTGGGCGAAGCCGATACCCTGCTCTCCCGCGACAAACATCCCCCGGGTGCCGTTGACGATCGTGTGCAGGCGGCCAAGCGCGTTGCCGAGGAGCGGGCCGGCGGAGAACCGGCCATTCGCGGGGTCGCGCCAGAGCAGTCGACGATCGGTGAGGAGCACCAGCGTGTCGGCGCGCCAGGCGAGGTCCAGGACCGCCGCCTGCAGCGTCAGGCTCTCGCGCAGCGCATCGGGCTGGAGGAGGTCCCGCTCGCCTGGCAACGCGACAAACAGCCCGAGTCGGGTGCCGACCCAGGTGGTATCGCCCATCGGCAGGACCGAGAGCGCCGCATCACTGAACTCCGGCGCGAGCCGCTGAAAGCCGAGCGAATCGCGCCACGCAGCCAGGCCATGCACGGTTCCTACGACCACGCGCCCGCGCTGCTGCGCCACATCCAGCACCCGGCCGTCCGGCAACCCCCGACCCTCATCGAAGCGTTCGACTTCCCCGCTTCGCGGGATCAGCCGCAGGACACCGGATTCCGTGCCGATCCAGAGCGACGACCCCTGCCCGACGATTCGCCGCGCCTGCTGGAAGGGAAGCCCTGTCGCACGCGGACCCTGCAGCCACTGGAACACATCCAGCTTCCCGCCGATGAACGTGACGGCAGGATCACTGGTCGTCGTCCGTTCCGTCACCGCCCAGATGCCATCAAGTCCCGCATAGACCGCATCCACCGCGTCGCTCGGCAGGCCGAACGGAAGTGGCTCGGGGAGGCCGGCGCCCTCGGCGAAGTAGACCAGCCCCGCCCCGGAGGTGCCGAGGTACCAGCCCTGCCCGGTGAACGCCTCTGCCCGTGCGGCGGAGGTGTACCGCACGGTGCGCAGCCGGCTGGAGAATCCCAGTGATGCGCTGGTGGCCTGAATGGCGGGATTCGAATGGATCGCATCCTCCACCGTGGGGGGACGCACCGGGCGCTGCGGAGCAGCGGAGGGAAAGGCGGCGCCGCCCCGGCCGGCGTTATACCAGCCGCTCGATGTCCGGAGAAAGATTCCACTTCCCGGGGCGAGCTCGTCGAGCGCGATATCGATGATTTGCCCGGCGACCTGTCCCTCATCCCAAAGCTGGATGCCGGGGTCGAAATGCAGGTAGCCATCCTGGCGCGCCAGCCAGACGCCACCATCCAGCGGATCGGCGATCGCGGCAAAGACCCCGCGCAGTGCACCGGGCCGGGGTGGCGCATAGGGCCCCTCCCACCGCCGGCCCGCCGCATCGTAGGCCACCAGCGCGTCGGCGGCGACGGCGAAGACCCGGTCCCGGCTGGTGGCAACCGCGCTGATGTGGGTGAAATCGGTGAGGATGATGCGATCATCGGTCGAGAAGCTGCGGGACTGCGCCATCAGCGGCGTCGACGCGCAGAGCAGCAGCACGCCGATCAGCCCGGGCCAGATCAGCCGGCGGAGCGCGCGTGCGGCGCGGGAGGCTACCATCGTTGCGGCAGCTCCAGCTCCAGGAGCACCGGCGGGCGGGGCGCGGGGCGTACCAGCCGGAGGCTCTCCCAGCCGCGCCAGACATCGGGGAGCGCAGCGATCACATCCATCGGGCGCAGTCCGCGGGCCGTCGTCCGTCGAGCGGCGAGATCCGCCGCCCGCCCCAGCGCCTGTGCCGCGAGGCCAGCCGCGGCCGCAGGAGTCAGTCCCTGGGCCAGGAGGCTGCCGGTAATTCCGCTCAACACATCGCCGCTGCCCCCCGTCGCCAGGCCGGGATTGCCCGAAGCCACCGTGACCGGAGCCTGACCCGGCGTCGCCACGACGCTCGGTACGCCCTTGACCAGGAGGGTTGCGCCGAGCAGCTCGGCCGCAGCGGACGCGGCCGTCCACGGATCGAGCTCGAGACCTCCCGCGAGATCGGGGAAGAGTCGGCGAAATTCTCCCGGATGTGGTGTGAGGATGAGTCGGCACGCGGTCGCGAGTTCCCGCAGCAGCGGCAACTCGCCGGCAAAGGCGTTGAGGCCGTCGGCATCAAGGACCACCATGCGCGACTGCCTGATGACCGCCGTGACAAACGCGAGCCGTCCTGCCCCCCGACCCAGCCCTGGTCCGATCACCACTGCATTGGAGCGGTCGAGGAGTTCGAGGAGTCCGGTCGAGAGGGGGGCCTCGAAGTTGTGGCAATGCGTCTGCAGGTCCGGCTCGGCACGCACCAGGGCATCGATCGTATCGGCCGGGGCGACGGCATGCACCAGACCCGCCCCGGCGGCAAAGCTCGCGCGGGCGGCCAGCCGGAGCGCCCCGCTCATTCCGGTCGCTCCGCCGACCACCACGATGCGCCCGCGCGACCCCTTGTGCGCCACGGCAGGAAAGTGTCCCACCAGGCTGGCGGCCACCTGGTCGGTCATGAGCGTGGGCCACGCGGGGTCCGACGACGGATGGCCGATATCGACCACAACGATGTCGCCACTTTCATCCCTCGCGAGCAGGTGGCCTCGTCGCAACCCGCCAAAGGTGACGGAGAGATGGGCATTCAGCGCGATGCCGTGCATGACTCCAGTGCCAAGGTCGACCCCCGTCGGACCATCGACCGCAATCAGGGGCACGGCCAGATCGGTGAGGCGCTGCACCACGGCGGCGACCGCGGGCCGGAGCGCGCCGCGTGCGCCGGTGCCAAGTAGCGCGTCGATGCCGAGCGTCACGGAAGGCCAGGGGCCATCGATCTCCACGGTGCGAACACCATCGCGCCGTGCGAAATCGGCCATCTGCCGGTTGAGCGGCGACGGCTCGCCGGGGGCAGCCGCGACAAAGACCGGGATATCAAGACGGTGGAGTGCCCGCGCGGCGACCCAACCGTCACCGCCGTTGTTTCCGGCGCCTACGGCGATGAGCACGCCGCCCGACAGCCGCTCGGGGAAACGAGTGGCGACGACCTGCGCCACCGCCCGGCCCGCCGCGTTCATCAGGGTGCCAAGGGCCATGCCACTCTCCACCGCGCTCCGATCCCAGTCGGCGCATTGCTCAGGAGAGAGAACAGGAATCAGCATGGCTGGCGGGGCGAGGGGGCGCAGAGGAGGCGCGCCGAGAGGGCTGGGGACGGGCGGCGGGCGATCAAGTTCATGGGACGGCACCGGCCGCGAAAGGCGTCCGCCGCTGAACTACCGCAGAGTGGCAACCCCGGTCCATGCATAGGGCTCACTGAATGCGGTGGCGAATTCGTACACCGCGGCGAAGTCCTCTTCCCTGTCCCGCGGCTGGGTGGAGAGCAGGCCGGCACGGACCAGGGTAAAGACGATGCACCCGAAATCCCCGGTGCGGGATACGCCCCAGTAGGCGAGCACCTGGGGCGCCAGCAGGCCGAACTGCTGCACCGCAAGGTCGCGGCAGGCCCACGCGAGCTCGGCGCCGGTGACGTGGCGACGGACCTCCAGCGTGGTCTGGATGAATTCCACTGCCTGCAGCACGAAGAGATAGGCCCGCTCATCGTAGCGGTCCTTTTCCTCTGCGCGCAGGCGCGCGAGGACGTCCACCGCAAATTGGAGATCAGGCATGATGCGACAGGATGGCCTCGGGAACTCGTTTTCCCAACCTAGGTCCCGAGGCCATGAGAATCAAGCGCGGCGTCGACTGTACAGCGGGAACTTCGAGGTGAGTTCACCGACGGCGCCCTTGACACGCGCGATCGTCGCGTCATCCGGATGCAGCAGCACCGTGTCGATCAGTTCGGCGACCCGCTTCATCTCGCCGGTCCCCATGCCGCGGGTGGTGAGCGCCGGGGTGCCGAGCCGGATGCCGCTGGTGACGAACGGGGACTGCGGATCGTCCGGAATCGTGTTCTTGTTGACGGTGATGCCGGCGGCATCGAGCACTTTCTCCGCCACCTTGCCGGTGAGGTTCTTGGTCCGGAGGTCCACCAGCATCAGATGGGTGTCGGTGCCACCGGAGACGATGGCGAAGCCGCGCTCGACCAGTGCCGCGGCCAGCACTTTGGCATTCTCCACCACCCGCTTGGCGTAGCGCTTGAACTCCGGCTGCAGCGCCTCGTGGAAGGCCACCGCCTTGGCGGCGATGACGTGCTCGAGCGGCCCGCCCTGCGTTCCGGGGAAGACCGACTTGTTGATCGGCTGAGCCCATTCCTGGATGCAGAGGATCAGGCCGGAGCGTGGCCCGCGCAGCGTCTTGTGGGTCGTGCTGGTCACGACCTGCGCATGCGGCACCGGCGAGGGGTAGACCCCGCCCGCCACCAGGCCGGCGAAATGCGCCATGTCGACAAGGAGGAAGGCCCCGACGTCGTCCGCGATCGAGCGCATGGCGGCAAAGTCGATGATACGCGCATAGGCGCTGCCACCGGCGATGATCAGCTTGGGCCGCTCCTGCTTGGCCTGGTCACGGATCACGTCGTAATCCATCCGCCCGGTGGACGGGTTCACGCCGTAGTGCACCGCACGCCAGATCGTGCCGCTGTGGTTCACCGCGGCGCCGTGCGAGAGGTGGCCGCCATGCGGCAGCGACATGCCCATGATTGTCTCGCCCGGCTTCACCAGGGGCATGAAGGCGGCGAAGTTGGCCTGGGCCCCCGAGTGCGGCTGCACATTGGCGTGCTCCGCGCCGAAGAGCTGCTTCAGCCGGTCGATCGCCAGCTGCTCCACCTGGTCGACGATCTCGCAGCCGCCGTAGTAGCGCTTGCCGGGATACCCCTCCGCGTACTTGTTGGTCAGCGGGGTGCCCATGGCATCGATGACGGCCCGGCTGGCGAAATTCTCGCTGGCGATCAGCTCGAGGCCATGCTGCTGGCGATGGAGCTCCGCGTCGACCAGCTGCGCAATGGCGGGGTCGGCCTGGCGGAGTGAGGCGTTGTGGTCGAACGACATGCGGTCTCCCTTCAAGGTTCGATCTTCTGGACCCGGCGTTCGTGGCGGCCACCTTCAAACTCGGTGTCGAGCCACGCATGCAAGATCTTCAGTCCGTCCGCCTCGCTGACAAATCGGGCCGGCAGGACCAGGATATTGGCGTCGTTGTGCGCCCGGGCGAGCTGGGCGACTTCCGGCGTCCACGCCACCGCCGCCCGTACCCCCGGATGGCGATTGGCGGCATAGGCCATTCCGAGCCCCGTGCCACACAGCAGGATACCGCGCTTGGCCGTGCCCTGTTCCACCTGCCGGGCGACGGGATGGGCGTAATCGGGATAGTCGGTGGAGTCCGCGGAATGCGTGCCCAGGTCAAGCGGCTCGTAGCCGAGCGCCAGTAACTCCCGTTTGAGGCGCTCCTTCAGCGCGAACCCGGCGTGATCGGACCCGATCGGAATGGCTTCAGACATGCGGAATGGTATAAAAATACATGTGGCGATGTAAGTGGGGAGTGGGGAGAAAGAAGATGGGAGGCGGGCGGACGGGCGGACGGACGGACGGACGGACGGACGGACGGACGGAGCGAAGGTAGTCGCTGTCCTGCTGAGCGCAGCGAAGAATCTCTTCGCGCCGGCGGCGGACCGAAGTCTCTCCGTCGGCCGCAAGAGATCCTGCGTCGCTGCGCTCCTCAGGATGACACGGTTGACTGACAGCTGACGGCCCACAGCCGCCGCCGACCCGGTGCCTATCGCTCGCCGTACGGGTAGAACCCCTGCCCCGTCTTCCGTCCCAGCTGACCGGCGGCCACCATGCGGCGCAGCAGCGGACAGGGCCGGTACTTGTCGTCGCCCAGGCCACGGTGCAGCACCTCGAGGATCGCCAGGCAGGTGTCGAGCCCGATCAGATCGGCCAGCATCAGGGGCCCCATCGGATGGGCCATCCCGAGCTTCATGACGGTGTCAACGGACTCCGCGGTCGCGACCCCTTCCATCACGCAGAAGATCGCCTCGTTGATCATGGGCATGAGCACCCGGTTGCTGACAAACCCGGGATAGTCGTTCACCTCGACCGGCGTCTTGCCCAGACTCCGGGCCAGATCCATGACCGCCTGCGTGGTCGCCTGGCTGGTGGCCTGGCCCCGGATCACCTCGACCAGCGCCATGACCGGCACCGGATTCATGAAGTGCATGCCGATCACGGCCGTCGGCCGTCTGGTGCGTGACGCGATCTCGGTGATGCTGATCGAGCTGGTGTTGGTTGCCAGGATCACACCCGGCGCACAGGCCGCGTCGAGCTGCTGGAAGATCTGGAATTTCAGGGCCGGATTCTCCGTGGCGGCTTCGATGGCCAGGCCGACCGATTTCGCATCGTCGATGGTCGTCCCGACCGCGATGCGTGCCAGCGCGGCGTCGGCGTCGGCCGACGTGATCGCGGATTTCTTTACCAGTCGGGCGAGACTCCCCTTCACCGCACCCAGGCCCGCTTCCAGCGCATCGGCGGAAACATCGATCATCCGGACCTGGTGCCCGTGCATCGCGAAGACCTGCGCGATCCCGTTGCCCATCGTTCCCGCACCGATCACCGCGACTTCCATCAGGCCAGCTCCTTTCGACCCCAGTGCCAGGCAATCGCCGTCGCGAGCACGATGGCCACCGTCGCGAGCAGCCCGCCCTCGGGCCCGAAACTCCCCCCGGTGAGCCAGACGGGGCCACCGGGTGAGTAGTCAATCAGGGGAATCTGGAAGGGCAGCCCGCTCACCGGTGCATCGGCGGCGGCGAGCGCGGCGTTCCATCCGAGGTGGGCGCCCCAGGCGGTCCAGATACCGCCAGGGGCGTAGAACGTCAGCCCCAGAAACACGCCCGCCAGCGCGATATTCACCAGCCCCAGGCCTGAGCTGTTGGGATTGGCCAGGTGCGCGAGCGCAAAGAGGATGGACAACAGCAGCACCGCCGCGACCCGCCCGACGGCGCGCGCCAGGACCACCTGTGCCACGCCACGAAACATGACCTCCTCGAGCAGTGCCGCAGGCGCGAGCAGCAGCCCGGTTCGCCCGACCTGCACCAGATACTGGGACATTGTCCCGCCGTCCGGCAGGAACTGGGCGCCCCCCGCCACCAGCGAGAGCACGAGCGCGAGCCCGGCCGCGCCGCCACCGAGGAACAAGCCGAGCCCGAGTCCTCTCCCGGCCTGTGACAACGGCGCCCAGCGCAGGTCGGTGAGGGTGAGCTTTGCCCCGCGCAGGCCGACGGCCCAGGTCATGAATCCGTAGGCCGTCAATCCACTCACCGTCTGGAGGATGAGCCCGCGCGGTCCTTGCAGCAGGCCGTCGATTCCCCCGAAGAGCGCTGCACCAACCACCGACAGCGCCAGCATCAGGATGAAGCCGAGGGCGAGAAAGAGCACCGCCCACCCGATGGACTTGAGTAACGGTGCGCGGGGAGGAATCTCGGGGAGCGTCACGCGCGGGGCCGGAGCAGGTGATGCCCGTGCCACAGGATCACTCCCGCCAGCAACACCTTCAGTCCGTCCTGCAGCAGGAACGGCATCAGCCCCGGCGCGAGAGCGCCTGGGGCCGCACCGGTCACCAGCGTGAGCTGGGCCAGGCCTCCGAGATGGATCACCAGCATGCCCATGGCGGCGGCGAGGATCGAGCGGGCGAGCTGGCCCCGGACCGCCAGCCGCGCGACGACGATGGCGGCGAGGGGAAAGGCCAGCAGGTAGCCGCCGGTCGGCCCGAGGAGGCGGGCGAGTCCCGAGCCCCCCATCGCAAACACCGGAGCGCCGAACGCACCAGCCACGAGGTAGAGGACCAACGCCCCCGCCCCTGCCGTGGCGCCGAGCATGCCACCGACCAGCAGCACCGCGAGGCCCTGCAGCGTCAGCGGCACGGCCGAGTGCGGGAGCGGGACGGCGACCTGAGCGGACAGGGCAACGACCACCGCGCCGGAGACCACCGCGATGGGCCATTGAAGCCCGGATGAGCGCGCCGGTGCTCCCTGGGTCCCCTCGAGCTGCTGCTGTGACGGCCGCTGCTGTTGCGCCGAGACGCGGATGGGTGAGGCCATCGATCAGATCAGTTCCACGGACAGTGCCACGGCGTTGCCGCCGCCGAGGCAGAGTGTGGCAAGTCCCGTCGACTTGCGGCGATCCTTCATGGCGTAGACCAGCGTCGTCAGCACCCGCGCACCGCTGGCGCCGATTGGATGCCCCAGCGCGATTGCTCCGCCGTTGACGTTCACCCGGTCCCCGTCCCAGCCCAGCCCGCGGCCATTCGCGATCGCCTGGACGGCGAAGGCCTCGTTCGCTTCGATCAGATCGTAGTCGCTGATGGTTGTTCCGGTCTTCTTCATCAGCGCCTGCACCGCGAGGATCGGGGCGAAAAAGAGATCCTTCGGCTCTCCGCCACCGGTCGCGTACGCGGTGATGCGGGCGAGCGGGGTGAGACCGTGGGCCTTTGCGAACGCGAGGCTCGCCACCACGAGCGCGCTCGCCGCGTCGTTGAGTCCCGGTGCATTGCCCGCCGTGACACTGCCGTCCTTCTGGAATGCCGGCTTGAGCTTCGCCAGCGATTCCAGTGTGCTGTCCTTCCGCGGCCCCTCATCCCGGTCCACCATGACCGTGCCGCCTTTCCCGGCGATGCCAACCGGGAGAAGTTCCGCCGCGAACCGTCCTGCCTCCTGAGCCGCAACCGCCTTCTGGTGACTCCCCAGGGCGAACCGGTCCTGCTCCTCGCGCCCGATGCCCGCCTTGGTCGCGGTGTACTCGGCGTAACTCCCCATATGGTTGTTGCCGAAGGAGTCCCACAACCCGTCGTGGATCATGCCGTCGACCACCGTCTGGTTGCCCGCCTTGATGCCATTGCGGTAGCCGTAGAGATAGTGTGGCGCCCCGGACATCGACTCCATCCCGCCCGCGACGATGCACTGCGCATCCCCAGCCTTGATGGCCTGGGCGGCGAGCATCACCGCCTTGAGCCCGGACCCGCAGACCTTGTTGATGGTGAGCGCCGGGACGATTCCAGGAACACCAGCGTGTATCAGCGCCTGCCGGGCGGGCGCCTGCCCCGATCCGCCCTGCACCACGTGCCCGAGGATGACTTCCTCGACCGCGCCCGGCTCGATGCCAGAGCGACGAATGGCATCACGCACCACCAGCGCACCAAGCTGGGGCGCGGTGAGGCTGGAAAGTCCACCGAGGAACTTGCCGATGGGGGTCCGCACTGCCGAGAGCAGGACAGGCGTGGTCAGATCGTTCGCGGCCATACAGGCTCAGGGCAAGGGAAAAGAGAACAGCTCGCGACTTGATTGTGACCGGCAGGAGCCGGATTCGATACCGCCGCCCACGATACTTGTGCTGCGGTCACACGGCACACTCACAGCGGAGCAGTTCATGCTGACCAACGCGCAGCCGCCCCGGCGACTCGGGCGCACCGACTGGACCTCGATCTTCGCCGCCTGCGGCGTCCTCTTCGCGATCATCATGATCCTGGTGGTACAACCGGCCCGGTAGCGGGACGCCACGCAACTGGGGTCAGACCTCTGCGGCCGGGCCATTCGCCGCCACATCGGGATATGCCCGTGCCAGCGGGAAGCCGCTGCCCGCCATCTGCGCCGCGCTCCACCGCGCGATCCGCTGCTGGATCTCCTTCGGGACATCCTTGTGCCGGTCGGCGGTGCCGCTGACGAACAGCTCCGCGTTGGTCTGCAGGATGTGCGGCGGGTGCATCTCGAAATTGCCCTGGTGCTCCTGCATGTACCTGAAGCTGCATTTCTCCACCACCTGCGCCAGCTCGGCGGCGGTGAGTGGCGCGACACCGAGAAAGGCGGCGACCTGTTGCACGGTGGCGCCGAGGTCGCGCTTCATGGCCTCGAAATAGAGGAACAGCACATTGCCGTCCCGCGCGGTGCGGTCCCACCAGCCCTTCACGTGATCCGGCCAAGTCCCCCACCACATCAGTTCCGGCGAACAGTACCACTGCTCGAACGCCTCCACCGCCGGTGCCATGCCGCCGACGTTGGTGACGACGAAGTCGACGCAGCTCGCGAAACAGGAAACGGGATGGCGCGCGACGTAAATGTAGCGGGCGGCAGGAAGGGCGGGACAGAGCTGTGCCGGGAAATGCGTCTTGATGATACGCGATGGCCGCTCGGTTCCGATCAGGGGAGCCGCGTCAAGTGAGACGCTCTTCCGTCCCTCGAGCCACGGCGAGAGGGCGTACATCGCGGTGCCGGACTCGACCAGGTTCCCCTGTCCCCGCTGCAATACTTCGTAGACCACATGCTGCATCCAGGTGGTGCCACACTTCATCTGCGTCACGACGAAGATATCGGCAGGTGATGCCTGGTAGGACTCGCCGGCCGCGAAGCTGGCGTTACTGCAGCTGCCATGGGGACCGGCGACGCCCTTATAGAGGAAAGCGAGCTTGCGGAAGTCGAGCTTTGTGCCCGCGGCGTTCAGCCGCAGGATCGGCGACAGGAGCCGCGCGTGACGCCGCAGCGTCCGCTTGAACTCCTCGCGCCCGGCCGGTGTGCGCCCATAGTAGCCCAACCCGACCGACTGCTCGTCTTCCCACTTGAGCACGGTGCCGAGGTAAATGCCCTGCACGACCAGAACGGCCACACCGATGCCGATGGCGATCAGGACCCACCACACGACTGTCATGGGTGCCCGAGCGTGAGGGCGCGGCTGGCGATTTCCCCTGTCAGGCGGGCGATGAACTCGGCCACAGGAACGATCTCCTGCTTGTTACCGGCGCCGCGAATCCGGACCGCGACGGTCCCCGCCTCCGCCTCCCGCTGCCCGACCACCGCCATGTAGGGCACCTTCTGCACTTCGCCTTCGCGGATCCGGTAGTTGAGTGTCTGGCTGCCGGCACCGAGATGGGCGCGAATCCCGGCGTCGCGTAGCTGGCGGTACACCTGCCCTGCCACCGCTTCCTGCCCCTCAGCGATGGGAAGGACCCGCACCTGTTCCGGCGCGAGCCAGAGCGGAAAGGCGCCGGCGAAGTGCTCGATAAGGATGGCGATGAAGCGTTCGAACGAGCCATTGACCGCCCGGTGGATCACGACCGGCCGGTGCGCCGTGTTGTCATCACCGGTGTAGCTGAGGTCAAAGCGCTCCGGCGCGGCATAGTCGAGCTGGATGGTCCCGAGCTGCCACGTGCGGCCGATGGAATCGGCCACGTCGAAATCGATCTTCGGGCCGTAGAATGCGCCGTCACCCGGCTTGAGCTCGTAGGCGTGCCCGGTCGCCTCCAGCGCGGCCTGCAGCGCCCCCTCGGCGCGATCCCACATCGGGTCGTCGCCGATCCGCTGTTCCGGCCGGGTGGCGAACTTGAGCGTCGCCGTGAGGCCGAAGATGGCGTAGTAGTCGAGGATGAACCGTGTCAGCCGGCTGACCTCATCTGGGATCTGACCCTCGGTGAGGTAGATGTGGCAGTCGTCCTGCTGGAACTGGCGCACCCGTGTCAGGCCCGACAGCGCGCCACTCACCTCGTTGCGATGCAGGACGTCGTAGGTGCTGAAACGCATCGGCAGGTCGCGGTAGGAGTGGCCCCGCGAGGCGAAGTAGAGGTGATGCGATGGGCAGTTCATCGGCTTGAGTGACATGTCCTGCTCGCCCGTCTCGTTGTTGTGGACGAGGAACATGTTCTCGCGGTACTTGCCCCAGTGACCCGAGGTTTCCCACAGCGCCTTGTGGTACATCAACGGGGTCTTGATCTCGTGGTAGCCGTCGCGCTGCAGTTCCCTCATCAGCTCGTTCAGCGTGTTGTAGATCGTGGTGCCGCGGTCGGTCCAGAATGCGGCGCCTGGCGCCACCGGATGGAACAGGAAGAGATCGAGGTCCTTCCCCAGCTTGCGGTGATCCCGTTTGCGCGCCTCCTCCAGCCGGTGGGTGTACGCCTCCAGGTCTTCCTTCCTGAACCACGCCGTCCCGTAGATGCGCTGCAGCATCTGGCGCCGGCTGTCGCCCCGCCAGTACGCCCCGGCCCCGGTCAGCAGCTTGAAGAACTTGAGCCGGCTGGTCGAGGGAATGTGCGGTCCACGGCAGAGGTCCTGGAACGGACCATCGGTATAGACGGTGATGGTTTCGTCGTCGCCCAGTTCGCTGATGCGCTCGAGCTTGAGCGGGTCATCGGCGAAGCGGCGATTGGCCTCGGCCCGGTCCACCTCTTCGCGCACGAACGGAAAGTCGCGCCCGGCAACATCCGCCATCCGCTTTTCGATCTGCTCGAGGTCCTCCGGCGTGAATGGACGCTCCACGCCGAAGTCGTAGTAGAAGCCGTCCTCGATGCTGGGACCGAATCCGATCGCGGCGGTGGGATACAGCTCCCGCACCGCCGTGGCCAGGATGTGCGCCGCGGAATGGCGCAGCAGGTCCAGCGCATCGGGATCCTTGTCGGTCACGATGGCGAAGCGGGCGTCGGCCGTCAGGGGACGGTCGAGGTCGCGAATCTGGCCATCGACCCGGGCGGCGAGCGCCGCGCGGGCCAGGCCGGCACCGATGCTCTGCGCCACGACGCGAGAGGTCGTGCCGGGGGGAACCCCCCGGACGCTGCCATCCGGCAGGGTCAGGCGGATCATGCTCATGGCTCGGTCGTGGTGGTGGGCGACTGCACCACGGTCGGGACCTCGCCCGCCAGCGAGAAATAGGCGGCGAGCGAGGCAATCAGCAGGGTGAGCAGGACCAGCCAGCGGCCGGTCTCACTGCTCGAGGCGGGGGCATTTTCGTCACTCATGGTGTTAAGTTAATCGCTCGCCGTCGAGCCACGTAAGCCGCAACCCGCGACGCCTCATGCCCCGCCGCTTCTCCAATTCCGAACTACTCGCCTGGACATTGGTCGGTGCCGCCGTCGGCCTTGCCGCGGGCTTCGCCGGGAGCGAATGGCTCGGCCCCATGGACCGCAAGCGCGCCAAGGCGGCCTTTCGCTCGCTCGCGGGCGGCGCCACCGCCGGAACACCGCCGCCGTCCGGCTCCACCGCGCTGCGTGCGGTGGCCGTGGCACTGGCACAGGATCCGGAGCTGGCTGGGCTGGAACTGGCCGTGGTAACGGCCGGCCCCGGCGCGGTGGAACTCCATGGGTGGGTGCCGAGCCGCCGAGTCCGGGCCCGTGCCGCGCGGCTGGCGGCGGCAGCACCCGGCATCGATTCGCTGCTCAACCGCCTGCTGGTCCGTGGTGAGGACGACGCCGGCATGCCGGCCTTCGACACCAACGACCAGCCGGCATGACCGACCTGACCCTCCTCCCCCCGCAGTACGCGCCCTCGGAGATCGAAGCCGAGCTCTACCGGTTCTGGGTGGGGCACGGCTGTTTCGTACCGGATTCAGCGGACACCCGTACCGGCGGAGCACTTGCTCCACCGCGACCGTACGTGATCATGATGCCACCGCCGAACGTCACGGCGGTGCTGCACATGGGCCACGGCCTCAACATCACGGTCCAGGATGTCCTCGCCCGGTTCGAGCGGATGCGGGGCCGGCCGACGCTCTGGCTCCCCGGCACCGACCACGCCGGCATCGCCACCCAGAACGTGGTCGAGAAGCTCGTCGCCAAGGAGGGCAAGACCCGCTTCGACCTGGGCCGTGAGGAATTCGTCAGCCGGGTTTGGATCTATGTCGACGCGACCGGCGGCGCGATTTTGGAGCAGCTCAAGGCACTCGGATCCAGCGCCGACTGGTCCCGCACCTACTTCACCCTCGACGACGACCTCTCGCGCGCGGTCCGGGAAGTCTTCGTCCGGCTATACGAGAAGGGGCTGATCTACCGCGGGAAGTACATCATCAACTGGTGCCCCCGCTGCCTCACCGCACTCTCCAATGAGGAAGCCGAGAAGTCCGAGGTCGACGGGAAGATCTGGCGGCTGCGCTACCCGCTGGCCAGCGGGCAGGGCTGCATCACCGTCGCCACGACCCGCCCCGAAACGATGCTGGGCGACATGGCGGTAGTGGTGCATCCCGGGGACAAGCGGTTCCACGCGCTGCTCGGCCAGCGAGTCCGGCTCCCCCTGGTGGACCGGGAGATCCCCATCCTGGCGGACGAGGCGATCGATCCGGAGTTCGGCACCGGCGCGGTGAAGGTGACGCCGGCGCACGACCCGCTGGATTTCGAGATCGGGCAGCGCCACGGACTGACGCCGCTGGCCATCATGACTCCCGATGCCCATCTCAACGAGACGGTGCCGGAACGCTTCCGTGGGCTCGACCGGTTTGAGGCCCGCAGACGTGTCGTGCAGGAGCTCGAGGCGCTGGGTCTCCTCGAGGGAGTGGACAGTCATCGCCATGCGGTCGGGCACTGCTATCGCTGCGACACGGTCATCGAGCCGCGGCTGTCCGACCAGTGGTTCGTGAAGATGAAGCCGCTCGCCGCGCCCGCGCTTGAGGCCTACCGCACGGGCCAGCTGCGGTTCATCCCCGAACGGCGCGGCGAGGAGTACGCCACCTGGATGGCGAACATCCGGGACTGGTGCATCTCCCGCCAGCTGTGGTGGGGTCACCGCATTCCGGTGTGGTACTGCGATGCCTGCGGGACCACCACGGTGAGCCGCGACGATGTCGCCCGCTGCGCCTGCGGCGCCGTGCCCCGGCAGGACGAAGACGTCCTCGACACCTGGTTCTCCTCGTGGTTGGTCCCGTTCTCCTCGCTCGGCTGGCCGAACAAGACCGACGATCTCACGCGCTACTATCCCGGATCGGTGCTGGTCACCGCGCCGGAAATCCTCTTCTTCTGGGTGGCGCGGATGGTGATGGCGGGGATCGAGTTCATGGGTGGGGTCCCATTCGACACGGTCTATCTGCACGGGACGGTGCGTGATACCCAGCATCGCAAGATGTCGAAGTCCCTCGGCAACGGCATCGATCCGCTCGAGGTGATCGAGAAGTACGGTGCCGACGCGCTGCGCTACACCCTGATCGCAAGCATGGCGGTGGGCACCGACGTGATCCTCGACCCCGGGGATCTCGAAACGTCATTCGCGCCGGGGCGCAATTTTGCCAACAAGCTGTGGAATGCCGGCCGGTTCATCCTGACGAATCTTGGGGACGACGCGGGTAAGGGCGAACCGCCGGTTCGCCCCTACCCGGGGTGGACCCGCCCCTTGGCGGGGAATCACGCCAACGTCGTCCGGCGCGACGAGTTGACCCTGGCCGATCGGTGGATCATCGCGCGATGCGACCGCATGGTGCGCGAGGCCACGGCCAACTACGAGAAGTTCCGGCTGAACGAAGCCGCCTCCGCGGTCTATCACTTCGTCTGGAGCGATCTGGCCGACTGGTACCTGGAGCAGGCCAAGCCGCGGCTCTACGGTACCCAGCCCGGCGGTGACGTCGCCCGCGCGGTGGTGGCCCGGACCTTCGAGGTGGCGCTCCAGGTGCTCCACCCGATCATGCCCTTCATCACCGAAGCGCTGTGGCAGCGGCTCCCCGGGCGCGCACCGCAGGCCAGCATCATGCGAAGCGCCTGGCCCCGCCCCGCGCGGGGCGCGGTCGACGATGCCGCTGAACGCGATTTCACGCTGGTGCAGGAACTGGTCGGCGCGGTACGGCAGATCCGGGCGGAGTACGGCGTCGAGCCGGGCAAGCCGGTGAATGTCCGCGCCTCCCGGGCCCACCCCGCCTTTCGCGCGGAGGAGCAGACCATCATGCGCCTCGCGAAGATCGGCAGCCTCACCTACGGGCCGCCGCTTGCGGAGGCTGGCGCGAATGCCGTGCTCGTGGACGGCACCACACTGTATATCGCGCTCGGCGATCTGGTCGACGTGAAGAAGGAGTGCCAGCGGCTGGGTGCGGAGCTCGAGCGTATCACCGGGCTCATCGGGGCACAGCAGACGAAGCTTGGCAACGAGCAGTTCGTGAGCCGGGCACCGGCTCCGGTAGTGGAGGGTGAACGGGCCAAGCTGGCCCAGTTCGAGCAGCAGGCGGCGGCGCTCACCGAAAAACGCGGGCAGCTGGGATGCTGAATCACCATGCCGGGGTCGCCCTCTCCCTCCTGATGCTCACCGCCTGCGCCCGCATCGGATCACCGGCGGGCGGGCCGGACGACAAGGTCCCCCCCGCTCTCATCGGCACGGTGCCGGAATCGGTCGGGGTCTACCCCGGCTGGAAGCACGACGTCGAGTTCCGCTTCGACGAGATCATCTCCGAGGGCGGCTCCCCCAACCAGGGGCTCGGCACCGGCGACCTCGAAAAGCTGATCCTGCTCTCGCCAACCGAGGGCATACCCGTGGTGCGGTGGAAGCGGAACCGCATCACCGTGCACCCGCGTGAAGGCTGGAAACCCGACCGGGTGTACCGCCTCGAGCTGCTGCCCGGTATCACCGATCTCCGGCGCAACCGGCTCGACACCACCACGGTCCTCACCTTCAGCACCGGCGGACCGGAGCCGACCGACACGCTGGCGGGGCTGGTCATCGACTGGGTCGCGGGCCGGCCGGCGCGCGCCGCGCTCGTGGAGCTGGTGTTGTCGCCCGACAGCCTCATCTACCGCACCCTCACCGACAGCGGCGGCCGCTTTTCGCTGGGCCCCCTGCCCCGCGGCGACTACGCGGTCTATGCCGCAATCGACCAGAATCACAACCTGCGGCGCGAGCGACGGGAGAACTACGATTCCGCGGCGGCGGCCTCCGGCACGCTCCTCGTCCCACCGCTCTGGTTGCTCCCGCGCGACACCCTGGGACCCCGCATCCAGGGCATCGCGCCGGACGACAGCATGAGCGCCACGATCACCTTCGGCGGCCCGCTCGATCCGTCACAGCGGTTCGATAGCCTGCGGGTGCGCCTGCTGCTGCAGAAGGATTCGGTGGCGGTCCCGTTCCGGTCGCTGCTGCCGAAGGCCGTGGACGACAGCCTGCAGAAGATCGTGCGGGCCACCGCCGATTCGCTCAAGGCGGCGGCGGATACCACAAGGAAGGATTCTGCTCAGGCCAAGCCCACGAGACCGCCGCTGCCGGTACCGCCCGCGCGAGGGAAACCCGGCGTGCCCGCCGCCGTCACCGATCCCGGTGCGGACTCCATCCTGGCATCGCGGCCGAAGCTGTTCGACCGGCTTGTGCTCCGGGTGGACAGTGCCTTCGTGCCCGAGACCAAGTACGTCGTGCTGATCGAGGGGATCAGAAGCGCGGCAGGTGTCGCGTCCAGCCCGAAGGCCGTGCTGGCCATCCCGAAGCCGGTGCCCGTGCCGACCGCAGCCGACAGCGCGAGGGCGACTGGCGCGCTGGATTCGCTGTTCACGGAACCGGACAGCACTCCCCCGTCCCCCAGACCGTAGTGCGACCAGGCGCCTGCCCATGAGCGACGAACGGCGTCAGCTCCCCTCGGTGGATCGGCTGCTGCGCGAGCCGGGCGTTGCCGCGCTGCTCCACACCGCGCCGCGCAACGCCGTCCTCGCCGCCGTCCGTTCGGCGATCGACGCTGCGCGCGGCAATCGAGCCGGTGTGCCGGAAGACTGGACCGCCGAGGTCCTTGAGCACCTCCACGTCGGCACGGCGCGCTCCCTCCGTCCCGTCCTCAACGCCACCGGGGTCGTCCTCCACACCAACCTCGGCCGGGCGCCACTGGCGCGCGCCGCGATCGAGTCGATGGCCGCTGTCGCCGAGGGCTACAGTACGCTGGAATACGACCTGGGCAACGGCACTCGCGGACATCGGTCCGATCACTGCCGTCAGCTCCTCGCCTCACTCGCGGGCGCGGAGGACGCGCTGGTGGTCAACAATGTCGCTGGCGCGCTGGTGCTGGTACTGAATGCGGTGGCGGCGGGACGGCCGGTCCTGATCTCGCGCGGAGAGCTGATCGAGATCGGCGGGTCGTTCCGCATTCCCGACATCATCGCGAAGAGCGGCGCCATACTGCATGAGGTCGGCACCACCAACCGCACCCACGTGGCCGACTACGAACAGGCCATCACGGCCGGCGGCGCCCCCGCGGCGGCGATCCTCACCGTGCACCGCTCCAACTTCGAGCAGCGCGGCTTTGTCACCACACCGGATCCCGGTGCGCTCGCCGACCTGGCGGAAAAGCACGCCATTCCATTCATCTATGATGTCGGCAGCGGCCTGCTGGCCGATCTCTCGCCATTCGGTCTCACGTCGGAGCCGCGGGTCGCGGCGGCGGTGGCGACCGGCGCCGGCCTGGTCCTCTTCTCGGGCGACAAGCTGCTCGGCGGACCGCAGGCGGGGTGCATCGTGGGACTGCGGAATCACATCGCCAGCTGCCGGGAGAATTCGTTTGCCCGCGCCATGCGGGCCGACAAGTTCACCCTGGCCGCGCTCGAAGCCACGCTCCTGTTGTATCGAGACCCTGTCACGGCACTGCGGGAGATCCCGGTACTCCGCATGCTCACCGTGGACGCGGCGACGCTCCGGCAACGGGCGGAACAGCTCCTGGCCGCATGCCCCAATGCCTTCTCCGCCCGGCTCGAGCCGGGCGACTCGGCGGTGGGCGGTGGCGCATTCCCGGCTGAGCGGCTGCCGACGACACTCGTCACCCTCTCCCCGGGCAGCGACGGCCCGAATCACCTCGCGTTGCGGCTCAGGCTGGGGAATCCGCCAGTGATCGCGCGGATACTGGATGACCGGGTAGCGCTGGATCCGCGGACGCTGGCAATCGAGGAGTTCGAGCTGCTGCTCCGGGCGCTCCAGGCTGCATTGCAGGAGTAGACAATCCGGTGCCGATCGGCTGGCCGCAGAGAAATGATCGAGGGACCCCTCCGGACGCCGGTCCGGAAGGATCCCTCGATCTGCTCCACGCGGTCGGAATGACCGCTGGTGCTGTCAGTAGGTGAACACGCTCACGTTGGCGTCCGGTGCGGAGGCGCCGACAAAGCTGCCGGTGAAGATCTGGGCTGCGGCGCCGGTGCGCTGGACCGTGACCACCCAGTCCGTCTGGCTAAAGCCGCAGGGCGACCAGTAGTCGAGCACCACCGTGTAGTTGCCGGGAATGGCGGTGCCCACCGGCCAGACGATGTTCTCGTTGTTCTTGTGGAAACCGTTTGGCGGTCCGTCGTCGCTGCAGGCAGCGTTGGAATCGATGTCGAGATGTCCACCGCTGGCTGCGTCACGGTGACCGAAATACACCTCTTCGCCGTTCGGATCGATGACGTGGAGGTCCACGTCACTGGTATCACTCCATGAGACGCTGACCTGAATATCGCCGGTGGCAGCGGTGATGAATTGCACGGTCTGGTTGGCGTAGGCCCCCACTGCTGCGGGATCGCCCACCGCGTAGGCAAACGACCAGGTGTACGGCGGCGCCGATTCCTTGGCCGTGAGCAAAAGGCCTTCGCTCGAGACGCCCGCTGGCAAGGTCAGTTCGTAATAGTCCTTGAGCCCCTCGACCGCCACGATCACCCGGGTATACGCGGCGCTGCCGGAAACCGTCTGCTGGGCGCTGCCACCGTTCAGCATCACGCTGATACCGGCCACCGTCGCGGTCGGACCAGCAGCGGGATCGGGACGATCACCTTCGACGAACACCGCTGTGACGGTTCCCGAGGCATCCGTCACGTTGCTGATGATGTCCCTGATGCTGGTCCCGCTATTGGGCCGGAGACTGGACGTACAGCTGGCCAGAACGGAAAGCCCGAGCATGGCACCGGCGCGGACCAGTGTCCGCAGTGAGCTTGCTGTCATCGGAATACCCTCATGGCCGAGCGTGAAAGGAGCTGGAATGCTCCTGCTAGTTGGCAAGCCGGGGGCCAATCCCTCTCCCCCCACCAGCCGCAACGGCGGGTCGGTGTCCTAAACCCATGCTTGTCTTGGGATTATCGGACGGAGACCGGCCGGACCTGAGCCCCGGAATTGGCGGGATCGAGGGTCGCGCTCCCCTACTCCCTCCGGGGTGGGGCCGCTAACTTCTTGCGCCATGCCAATGCGGATTGCCATCTGCGTCTCGGGACGGGGCAGCAACCTGGTCGCCCTGCTGGACGCCCTCAGGGGGGAACCGCTGGCGGAGCCGGTGCTGGTCCTGAGCAATCGGGCCGACGCCCCCGCCCTGGAACGGGCACGGGAGCGCGGAGTTGCCGCCGAACCGTTCGACGATGGGAAGAACGCCGCGGAGTGGCTGGAGCGCCTCACCCGGCACCGGGTCGACCTGATCGTGTTGGCGGGCTACCTGAAGCTGGTCCCGGCCGCGGTGATCGCCGCCTATCGCGGCCGGATCCTCAACATCCACCCCGCCCTGCTGCCGGCATTCGGTGGGCCGGGGATGTTTGGGTCTCATGTGCACGAAGCGGTGATCGCCAGCGGGGCGACTCACTCCGGTGCGACCGTGCACCTGGTCGACGAGCGGTACGACGAGGGCGCCATCCTGGCCCAGGCCCGCGTACTGTTGTTGCCCGGCGACACTCCCGACACGCTCGCGGCCCGTGTCCTCGCGGTAGAGCACCTTCTCCTGCCGGCCGTGGTCCTGGCGGCGGCGCGAGCCGGACATCCGATCCCCCTGCCTGAACCGCTGGCCCTGCCTGCCTGAGGAGTACGCCGTGCCCCGTGCATTGATTTCGGTAAGCGATAAGCGGGGGATCGTCCCCCTGGCCCAGGGTCTGGTGGACCTGGGCTGGGAGCTGATTTCCACCGGAGGGACCTACGCTGCACTGCGGCAATCGGGCGTGCCGGTCACCGCAGTGGAGGCGGTGACGGGCTTTCCCGAGATCCTCGATGGGCGGCTCAAGACGCTCCACCCCATGGTGCATGGCGGGCTGCTGGCCCGGCGGGATGTCCCGGAACACATGGCCGCGCTGGAGGCGTGGAAGATCGCGCCGATCGATCTGCTCGCGGTGAACCTCTATCCCTTCCGCGAGACGATCGCCAAGCCGAGCGTGAGTTTCGAGGACGCGATCGAGAACATTGATATCGGCGGGCCGGCCATGCTGCGCTCGGCGGCCAAGAATCACGAGTCGGTCATCGTGATCGTGGACCCGACCGACTACGGCCGCGTGCTGCAGATGCTCCGCGCCGGCCCGATCCCGCAGAACGAACGGCAGGCGCTCGCCGCCAAGGTCTACGGCCACACCGCCGACTACGACGGGGCCATCGCCCGCTACCTGACGCCGGCGAGCGAGGGGATGCCGCACCGGATCGGCTTCGCTTTCGAGCGGCTGATGGCGCTGCGCTACGGCGAGAACCCCAGCCAGCGTGCCGGGTTGTACGTCGACGAGGAACCGCGCGGCATGCGGGATCTCAAGCAGCGGCAGGGCAAGGAACTCTCGTTCAACAACATCCTGGACCTCGATGCGGCGATGTGGTCCGCGGCGTTATGGCCCAACCGACCGGCTTGCGTGATCGTCAAGCACACCACGCCGTGTGGCATCGCCATCGCCACGACGGGCGCGGAGGCCTTCCGGAAGGCGCTCGCCTGTGATCCGCAGTCCGCCTTCGGTGGTGTGGTCGCGCTCAACACCGTGGTGGACCAGGCGACCGCCGAGGCGATGAGCGAGCTCTTCCTCGAGGTGGTGGTCGCACCTTCCTTCCATGCCGAGGCGCTGAAGGTCCTGTCCGCCAGGAAGAACCTGCGCGCCGTGGAGCTGCCGGTGAGCCGCGGTCCGGGCGGGCTCGACTTCAAGCGGGTGCGCGGCGGCATCCTGCTGCAGGACCGGTTCGTGCCCGAGCTGGGCGACGCCGAGTGGAAGGTGGCGACGAAGCGCCAGCCATCCGAGCAGGAATGGATCGATCTTCGTTTTGCCTGGGCTGCGGTTGCCACGGTCAAATCGAACGCCGTGCTGCTGGCCCGCAACGAGCAGACGATCGGCATCGGCGCCGGGCAGATGAGCCGGGTAGACAGCTCCTTCATGGCCGTCCACAAGGCGCGGCAACAGGGCCATGACCCCCGCGGGTCGGTGATGGCCTCCGACGCCTTCTTTCCCTTTGCCGATGGTGTCGAGGAAGCCGCCACCGCCGGTGTCACGGCGATCATCCAGCCGGGCGGCTCCAGGCGCGACCCCGAAGTTATCGCGGCCGCCGACGCGCATGACCTGACGATGGTGCTGACCGGTCGCCGGCAGTTCCGACACTGACACCGGAAATGGGGGACGGGGAACAGGGAACGGGAGAGACCACCTCACGTCGTCCCCAAGCCCCCGTTCCCCTTCCCCGTTCCTTTTTCCCCCTTAGCCCCATCTCATGACCAACGCCTCTGTTCCGGCCACCCGCGAACCGCCGCCGTATCTCTTCGCGGCACTCACCACTGCCATCGTCCTCGGCATCTACATCTTCACCCTCGCGCCGACCACCGCCTTCTGGGACACTTCGGAATACATCGCGGCGGCCTATGTGCTGGGAATCCCGCACCCGCCCGGCAATCCGCTGTTCACCATGCTGGCGCACGTGTGGGGCGCGCTGCCGCTGAGCCCGCTCTATGCCGTGCGCATCAATCTGTTCGCTGCGGTGACGAGCGCGCTGACCGCCGGGTTCCTCTTCCTGGTGGCCGACCGGTGGATGCGCAACGTGGTCCCCGTGCGCTGGGCCCGGCTGGCAGCGGCCTTCGCCGGCATCCTGGTGGGTGCCCTGGCCTGGACGGTGTGGAACCAGTCGACGGTCAACGAGAAGGTCTACACCGTCTCGATGCTCTCCACGGCGCTGGTCCTCTGGCTCGGCGTCCATTGGGCCGACGACAGCCCGGGGCAGCACCGCGACCGGTGGCTGGTGCTGATCGCGTATCTCATCGCCCTCAGTTCGACCAACCACATGATGGGCGTGCTGGCCGGCCCGGCGGTCGCGGTCTACGTGCTGCTGACCGATCCCGGCATGATGCTCAAGCCGTGGGTCCTGCTGATGGGCTACACTCTCGCGCTCGCCGTCTCGGGGAAATGGGCGGTGCTGGTGAATGGCCCGGCGCCAGAGGCCACGATTGTCGGCGTGCTCTTTGCCGGGCTGCTGGCCTACGCCGCCTGGAAGGATGCCGACGAGTTCCGTCGCCCGATCCTCTACCTGGCCCTGGCCGCCGTCGTGGTCGGAGTCTCGCTCAACTACATCTTCCTGCCCATCCGGGCCCTGCAGTACCCGGCGATCAACGAGGGCGAGCCGACCACCTGGGAAGCGCTCAACCAGGTGCTCAACCGGGCCCAGTACGGCAAACCGCCGGTCACCTTCCGTCAGGCCGATATCGTCTCGCAGTTCGGCAACTACCTGCAGTATTTCAACTGGCAGTTCGCCCGGGACTGGGGCAACGCCGGGATGCGGATCGGCACGATCATCTTCACCCTGCTCGGCCTGAGTGGTGCCACGGCGCTGTGGCAGCGCGACCGGCGCGCCTTCTGGGCCTCGCTCACGCTGATGGGGACGATCACCGTCGCCCTCATCTTCTACCTCAACTTCAAGTATGGCTACTCGTATCCGGTGGACCCCAGCCGGGGCCAGGTACTGCGTGAGGTGCGCGAGCGCGACTACTTCTACGTGGTCTCCTTTGCCGCCTTCGGCCTCTGGGTGGCCGTCGGCTTCGGGGCGATGCTCCAGGCCATCGCTGAATCGCTGCGCGGACGGCTGAGCGAGACCGCCCGCTGGGCCGCGGCCACCCCGATTCTCGGCCTCGCGCTGATCCCGCTGTTCGCCAACCACACCACGGCGAGCCGGAAGGGCGAGACGCTGGCCCGGGACTTTGCGCGCGACCTGCTGGAATCGGTCGAGCCCTACGGCATCCTCATCACCGCCGGTGACAACGATACCTTCCCGCTCTGGTACGCCCAGGAAGTCGAGGGCATCCGGCGTGATGTGACGCTCGCCAACCTCTCACTGATGAACACCCGGTGGCACCTGCAGCAGCTGCGGCGGCGGGTGACCCCGGACTTCGACCAGGCCCGCGCCGCCAAGCTGTGGCAGAGCGGCACCTGGACCAAACCGGCTAGTCCGGTCCTGGCGCTGAGCGAGCAGGAGCTGAACGAGCTGCCGGAAGCGCAACTGGTCCCGCATGGCAGCGGGGTCAAGTTCGGCAATGTCCAGATCGCCTTCGGGCGCGACACACTGGTGCTGTCGGACCTGATGACCGTCTTCCTGATCCGCGACAATATCGGCAAGCGGCCGATCTACTTCTCGTGGAGCGATGGCACATTTGCCGATCAGCTGCTTGGCTTGACCGGCTATCTCACGACCGAAGGGCTGGTGCGGAAGCTGCACAACGGACCGCTCGATGTCGCCGGTCCGATCGTCATCAACCGCGGCCTCGGATACATGGAGCTGGAGCGGACCCGCAAACTGCTGTTCGGGACCTACAACTATGACGCGGCGAGCCGTGCCCGGCCCTTCGGCTGGGTGGACCGGCCATCGCAAAGCATCCTTTCGATGTACAGCTTGATCTACGGAGCCGCCTCGACGTCGCTCACCGCCGCCGGCGACACGGCGCTCGGAGCGCGGGCGGATTCGATCGCCCGCGCCGTGGAGGCCAGCCTCGAGCGGTAGCCGGACCTTTGACCAATGCCGGGGTGACCCGTAACTTCATTCCAGCGCCCCGCTGCTCCAGACCAGACCACTACCGATCAATTCCCCGTCACCCGGCAATCCGGGCGGCGGGGGAGTGCTCAGCCAGGGACCATGTATGCGGCCTGACGCCGTCCGCCGATACTCCCCCCCCGCCGCCGCCGCTGTCGGCAGCGCGCGCCTCCTCCTCCTGCTGCTCAGCGGGAGTGCCCTCGCCGCCTGCTCCGACTCGTCGGACATCGGGCCGGGCAGCGTGATCACCGTGCGGGTGGTGCCGGACACTATCACGCTGCTCATCGGGGCCAGCGACACGGCGCAGGCGTTTCCCCTTGATGATCAGGGCGCCTTCCTCCCCAGCAAGCAAGTGGTTTGGTCCACCACCGACCCGCTGGTCGTCATGGTAGATAGCCAGGGGACCGTCACTGCGATGGGCCTCGGCACCGCGCAGGTCAGCGCGACCACCGACGGAATCAGCGGGAACGCCATCGTCAACGTGACACTCCCGCCAGCCATCGGGACATCGCTGAGCACGGTGCCGCTCACGGTCGTTGCCAACAGCGGTACTCCCTCCGCCACCACTGTCGCCGTGGCCAATGCAGGGGGCGGGACACTGTCAGGCCTCGCCGTGGGCACGATCGCCTACACCGTCGGCGCGCCGGGGTGGCTCACCGCCAGCCTCAACCAGGCGACGGCGCCCGCCACGCTGAGCCTCAGCGCCGTCCCTGGGTCCCTGGCGCTGGGCAGTTACACCGCCCAGGTGCCCCTCACCTCGACCGTGGCAGGCAACAGCCCGCTGACCTTGTCAGTCAACCTGACCATTGGGACCGGTCCCGCGGCCACGATGGCCATCCAGGCCGGAAATGGCCAGGCGGCGCAGGTGGGCACTGCGGTCACAACGCCGCCCGCGGTCCTGGTCACCGACCAGTTTGGCAATCCGGTCAGCGGCACGTCAGTGACGTTCGCGGTCGGGTCTGGCGGGGGCTCCGTGGTGGGCGGTGCCGCCACGACCGGGACCAACGGTATCGCTGCGGTCACGAGCTGGACCATGGGGACCGTCGTGGGCGCCAATACCCTCACCGCCACCTCCACCGGCCTGAGCGGCTCGCCCCTCACCTTCACCGCTACCGCCACCGTGGGCGCCGCACTGCAGATCGCCATCAGTACCGGCGACGGCCAGAGCGCCACCGTGGGCCAGGCGGTCGCCACCGACCCGGCAGTGCTCGTGACCGACCAGTTCAGCAATCCGGTGAGCGGCGCCGCGGTGACGTTCGCCTCGACTGCCGGAGGCGGCAGCGTTACCGGTGCCACCACGACGACCAATGCGGGCGGCATCGCGACGGTGGGGAGCTGGACGCTGGGCACGGTGGCCACCGCCCCGGCCAGCGCCAACAACTCGCTCCAGGCCAGCGTCACCGGCGGAGGGAGCGTGGCATTCACGGCCACCGCCAACCCGGGCGCGGTGACGTCGGTCGTCGTCTCTCAGGGCGACGGACAGAGTGCCCGGCCAGGCACCGCGGTCGCCACCGCGCCAGGCGCCCGAGTGCGCGATGCCTTCGGCAACGATGTCTGCGGGGCTGCGGTGACCTTCGCCGTGACGGCGGGCGGTGGCTCGGCTACCGGTGCCAGCACCACCGCCTCCTGCGGCGGCTTCGGCGCCATCGCGACGGTGGGCAGCTGGACCGTCGGCATCACCGGCACGCTCGCCAGCGGAGCCTACGCCAACGGGCTGAGTGCCACATCCAACGGAACATCGGCCGGGTTCACCGCCACCGCCCGCTACTCCTACAGTCTCGACGTGCAACCGATCTACAACACCAGCTGCGCCGGCTGCCACCCGGCCCTCAGCCTCCCCAACCTCGGCAGCGGCAGCTCGTACGCCGCGACCGTCGGTGTGGCCGCAGCCTGCGGCGGCCAGACGTACGTGATTCCCTCGAATTCGGCCACCAGCTATCTGTACCAGAAGATGATCAATGCTACCCCGGCCTGCGGAACGCGGATGCCACCTGGCGGCTCGGGGCTTCCTGCGGCGACGACAAATGTCATCCGGGACTGGATCGACAACGGGGCGCCGAATAACTAGCTGGCAGGTGGCAGGTGGCGGGGAGCAGGGAGCAGCTGGCAGCTGGCAGCTGGCAGGTGGCAGGGAGCAGGTGTCAGGGAGCAGGGAGCAGGTGTCAGGGAGCAGGGAGCAGGTGTCAGGGAGCAGGGAGCAGGTGGCAGGGAGCGGGTGGCAGGGAGCAGGGAGCGGGTGGCAGGGAGCAGGGAGCAGGTGGCAGGGAGCAGGTGGCAGGTGGCAGGTGGCAGGGAGCAGGGAGCAGGTGGCAGGGAGTAGAGAATAGAGAGTAGAGAGTAGAGAGTATAGGGTAGAGAGTAGAGGAAAGTGCGTCGTCGATCTTGGCGCAAGCACATTATTTCGGTAGGGCAGGCGTCTCGCCTGCCCGCACGGAGCAGGCTTCCGGGATCGTGTTAATGCGCGGCAATCGCCATCCTGAGTGACGACACTCGCTCGCGAATGGCAGTCGTGCATCAGAAGGGGCCAGGAATATTCCTGGCCCCTTGTGCGTGGTACTTCGGTGCGCGGACGACCGGACTATCTGTGCCGCAGCACGGTGAGCCGGAAGGGCGGAAGGGCGGAGAGACCAGTGCCCGAAAAAGAAAACCGCACGGGCCCGTGCCCCGTGCGGTCGACCACGCCACGAATCCCCATCAGGATGCCAATCGATTCCCCGCGAACGGCTAACGGCCAAGTGCACAATGCTATCGGCTATCGGCTGACCGATGAAGGCTGACCGATGACGGCTGACGGCCAACGGCCAACGGCTGACGGCCAACGGCTGACGGCTGACGGCTGACGGCTGACCTAGAAGTTAAACTCCACCCCCGTCGTCCACGTCACATTGGGCTGCAGGCCGCCGCGCAGCAACGGGATCAGCGCGTTGGTGACGATGGTCGGGGCGCCGGCGCGGAACTTGAACCCGATCGACGCGTTCATCCGGTTGTCCCGCTTGTTGGGAATCTCGGTCGGGTTCACTACCCGATCAAACGGGATGGTGTAAATCACTGGTCCCGGCAGGACGAGCTTTCTCGACCCAACTTCCCACTCTGACAGCACTTCGGCGGCGATCGTAGCCCAGTCGCTCAGCGCCTGATCGAAGCCGACGTTGGCCAGCACGGCATCGGTGGCGAGATCCCCACCGCGCCAGAGGTAGCCCGCGTTCAGATGCGGACTGAAGGATCCGAAACGGCTCGAAAAGGCCCCGATGGCGCGGAACGAGGCGTTCCCCGCCCCCAGCAGCTGCTTCTCGTTCCCGGTGGCGAAGCGGGCATCGCCCAGCAGTGCCATACCGAAGTGCTCCGAGTTGGCGAGGTTGATCTTGAGCCGAGCCGCGACGTCACCGATGCCGGTGGCGGAGCCGAAGGTTGAGGTGGAGGCGCGCAGGATCGGGTCGGCGGAGGTGCCGCCAAAGAAGTGGAAGGCCGGGGTGCCGAAGGGAATGATGTCGGCGGTACTGCGCCCCTGGAACGAAGTGTGGACCAGCGGGACCGCAACACCGATATCCACCTTGTCCAGCAGACCGTACGTCATGAAGAACGATGAGACCAGCAGATCGACATACATCGACAAGCGGAGCTGAATGACGTCGTTCTCGAAATCGGGATCGCCCAGTCCGGGGTTGCCGACGTCCTGGTGGGTGAAATTGAGCGTCAGGTTATCGATCGGAACACCGCGGAGGGTCTTGAATCGGATGCCGCTCAGGTTGGCGCCCATCAGAAAGCGACCCTTGCCCAGGGTCTGAGCGCGCTCACCGAAGATTGGGCCACTTGAGCCCGAGGACTTGACCGGTACGCCGCCGATGAACTTGAAGGTTACGCCGCTCGAGGAGGAACTCAACGGAAAATTTGAGGCGTTGCTCGCAATCGCATCGGTGACGAAGGAGATGACGGCCAGGTTTCCGCCAGCCACGGAGCCAAGGAAGTGACTCCCATGACCATTTCCGGCGCTGACCGAACCATCGAGGCAGAGCGGCTCGCCGCAGCTACCGAAGGTGAAGAGGTCGGAAATCCGGTCCTTCAGGTTGCCGGATTGGGCGGTGGCCGGTGCGGCCACTATGGCGAGAGCTGCGAACGCGAGCAGGGCTCGACGATACATGACGCCTCCGGCTTTTCTATTCTGGGTTGCTACAGAGTAAGACCGGCCGCGCGAGGCCGCAAGCGGGGTCCGGCCGGCGAAGAACAGACGATCGTCCCGTCCGCACCGCCAGGGTCAGTTGATGGAGGTAATCCGCCAGCCCGAGCTCAGCTTGTCCAGGACCGCGGTCCGCGGCGGTGGCGCCTCGCTCTGCTTGCCCTTCTTGTCCCGCTGAATCGAGGTGCCACCGATCTGGGCCGTTGCTGTCCCCCCGCTGACTTCGATGTTGAGGATCTTCCACCGACTCGTATCGAGTGAGTACTTCTGCCGGAAGAACTCCTGCCACGCCTGCTTCACCTGCCCCGCCATCCCCGGAAATGTCGCCGTCATGCCCTGCAGGTCGCTGGCTGAGAGGGCCCTGGCGTATTCTCGCAGCACCAGCTCGACCGCCGGCCGCTCGTCGACTGGACCACTCACCGGCGCTGGAGCCGGTGCCTGCGTCACGACCGGGACCGGCACCGTAACCGGCGGCTCAGTTGTCGGACGGCGGGCCGGCTCGGATTGCGGTATCGATTCCGCCGTCGTCGCCGGGTGCATGCGAGCGGGAGCCGTGGCGGCGAGCTGCTGGGCCACGCGCAGCCGGGCGTTATTCTCGGCGACCCCGTAGGCCGTCGCCGCGCCCGAGATGGGTCGCACGGCATCCGCCGGCTTGCCGCTCCCCGCCAGCTGTTCCGCCTGCCGCCGCAGATTGTCTGCCGGGCTCAGCTCCGCCCCAATCGCCCCGGCCGTGACAGCTCGCGCGCGCGCCTGATTCGCGGTGACCAGCGCGCGGTCGTACTCGCGTTGGTCACGGCGCAGCTGCGCCGGGCTGACCGCAGGTGCGACGGGCTGAGGCGCTGGCATCGTCGGAGTGGCCCCGGCCGACTCCGCCGGGGCGCCCGACGGCGCGTTGCTGTCGACTACCGGCGCGGGGGGCGGAGGGTCCGTCTGCGCTGACGCCGGCCCGGCCACCTGTTGGGATTCCGTCGGCACCGTCGTCGGCGCACCGGATGGCGCCGCCTTCCATGGCTGCCACACCAGGAGGGCCGCCGCGATCACCACCACCACGAGGCCACCGCCGACGAGTAGCCCTTTGGAACCCGTCTTCCGGGCGGGGATCCCGCTGGTGACGACCGTCGCCGCACTCGCCATCGCCATCGCCGAGCGAGGGTTCGCCGCTCGGCTCTGATTGCCGGGGCCGGTCCGGGGTGAGGGGGTAACCGCCGCCCCCGCCTTGGTGCGCTTGGTGATGGGCGTCGGGCTGACCGGCGTGCTGAGCCGCTGCAGCAGCTTGGTATTCTCGCTCTTCCTGGCCAGCTCGATCAGCTGGACGCGCATCAGATCATCCGTCTTGGGCGACGGGTCGCCGAATGCCTCGACGGCGGCCTCCATGTTGGGCCACCGCTCCGCCGGATCCTTGGCCAGCATCCGCAGCACGGCCAGACGCAGGTCATCGGGGCAATCGGGACGCGCCGCCTCGATCGGCGGGGGGGAATCGTTGAAATGGCCGTACATGATGGCCATCATCGACCCGCCGGCGAACGGCGGCCTGCCGGTGATCATCTCGTAGGCGACGACGCCGAGCGAATACTGGTCCGATGCGCCGGTGACGTCCTGCGCCATGCATTGCTCCGGGCTCATGTAGGTCGGAGTCCCGACCGTCATGCCCGTCATCGTCAGGCCTTCCGCCTGGGAGACTTTCGCGATCCCGAAGTCGGTGATCACCGCCCAGCCTTCATCATCGATCATGATGTTGGCCGGCTTGATATCGCGGTGAATGATGCCGCGCCGGTGGGCGTAGCCGAACGCCCCGCCCACCTGCCGGAGAATCATCTGGACCATCGGGATCGGGAGCGGGCCCAGCTCCTTCAGTACCGAATCCAGCGGCCGCCCCGAGATAAACTTCATCACGAAGTAGAGCAGCTCGTCGGTCTCGCGCACGGCGTAGACCGGGATGATGTTGGGATGGCTGAGGGAGGCGGCGGTGCGGGCTTCGCGCTTGAAACGCTCGACCATACCGTCGCCATGGACCAGCGACGGGGACATCACCTTGATGGCGACCTTGCGGTCCAGTGCCATCTCGTGCGCCAGGTAGACCGCGGCCATGCCGCCGCGCCCGAGTTCGCCCAGGACGTCGTATTCACCGAGCGTGGCCTGGCGGAGGAGTTCTTCCTGCTCCTGCCACATCCCATCGGCCCCGCCGGTGCGCGGCGCCGGTGCGACGAACTGCTCGGTCGCCAGGGAGCCCTGCTGACCCGAGACATCGTCGCCACAGACCGTGCAGTAGTGCGCCCCGGCGGTCACCGGGTTGCCACAACGGGCACAGAATGATGGGGCGATAGGCAGGGTCACGCGCGTTCCTTGCGAGGGCCTGGCCGACTCCATGGGAGCAGACAAATTAACACACTCTGGCGGAGAAGGCTCGCTACGTGCCGCCCCGGTCCCGCCCTTCGGAGGTTGTGACCGCCGGCCGAACCTCCACCGGAACCGTCGCCCGACGACCACCGGCAGTCGCCGCGATCCGGGCAGTGCCGAACCGCACGCCGGTGACCGCCCCGCCGGCATCGACGGTCGCGATCGCCGGATCGCTCGATTCCCACTCGATCGGAAAACCGGTCAGCAGTCCGCCACGCGCGCTCTGGACGATGGCCTTCAGCTGGGCCACCCCGCCGGTGCGCAGGGCCAGCGCCACCGGCTCGATGCGGATGGCCGCCAGTGCGACCGGGGAGACCTTGAGCTCGAAGAAAGCAAGTCCCGCGCCGATCGAGGCACTGATCCGGGCACTGCCCGGGCCGATTCCGCGCAGCCGCCCATCTGATTCCACCACAGCGACGTCAGCAGTGCTCGAAGTCCAGGTGACCAGCCGCCCGGGGAGGCTCGATCCCAGCCGGTCAGTGGCCTGGGCCTGAAGCCGCAGCTCCTCCCCCACGCCGAGCACCGAGACGTGTGGCAGGATGCGAATCGATGCGACATCGACCCGGGTGATCTGGTAAGCCGCCTGCGCCACCCTGCCCCCGGAACGCACCTGGATCCGTGCCGTCCCGGGACGGATGGCGACGAGGTCACCCTCGCCGGAAACGCGAAGCACCTCGGTGTCACTCGATTCCCATGACGCACCCGTCACGGCCTGTGTCTCACCCCCCGTGAGCCGCCAGAGCGCCGCGAGCCGGACTATCTGGCCGGTCGCCAGCGATCCCCCATCCGGAATGATCGTCAGGACCCCGGGAGCGGCCCGGACCTCCAGGGTCAGCACCGACAGCTGGGCCTCACAACTCGCCTGGATCCGCGCCACCCCCTCGCCAAGACCCTGAACCGTGCCATCGCTTTCGACGCTGGCCCGCGTGGGGTCGCGTGTGCTCCACTGCACCTGGCGCCCGGGCAGGACGGCCCCGGCCTGGTCCAGCACCGCCACGGTGATTCGCCGACGTTCTCCAATCTGCCATGGCCCCTCCGGCGGCGTCAGCCGCAGCTGGGCGACGGGCACCGGGGCGACCCGGACCTGCACTACCGCGCCGGCCTGCTCGCACCGCGCCGAGATCTCCGCGACCCCCTCACTCAGCCCGGTGATGACCCCGGCGCTCGAGACGGCGACGATGCCCGGCGAGGTCGAGCGCCACTCCGTCTGGGCGTCGTGGACCGGAAGCCCGGTCCGATCCCGGGCGAGCGCCTGCAGGCGCAACCCCGCCCCCGCCTGCAGCACCGCCCCATTGGGCTCAATCGTCAGGCTCAGCACCGGACCCGATACGACTGGCGGCTGGGCGGCGCGGCTCGGCAGTGGTACCGGACTCAGCGGCACGCTCGGTCGATGCCCGACGGGAGCGCCCTTCGGTGCCTGCGCCAGCGCCCGCAGCGTTGCCCGGAGCTGTGGATCGGATGGCAGCAGCGCCTCCGCCGCGGTGATCGCCTCCGCCACCGAGGGCCAGCGCGCCTCCGGCTGCTTCGCCAGCATGCGCTCGACTGTCTCCGCCAGCGAAAGGGGACAATCCGGCCGCAGCGGGAGCAGCGGTGGCGGCGGGTCGGACACATGGGCCAGCATGACGGGCATGACCTCCTCATGCACGAACGGCGCGCGGCCGCTCAGCATCTCGAAGGCCACGCAGCCCAGCGCATACTGGTCCGAGGCCCCGGTCACCTGCTTGCCGCTGCACTGCTCCGGGCTCATGTAGGTCGGCGTGCCAATGGCTGAGCCAGTTTGCGTGAGCCCGGTGCCCTGCGCCACCTTGGCGATGCCGAAGTCGGCGACAATCGCCTGGCCGTCTTCATCCAGCATGATATTGGCCGGCTTGATATCGCGATGAATCACGCCGCGCCCATGCGCATGGTCGAGGGCCGCGCCCACCTGCGCGAGGATGGCCAGCACGACAGCCACTGGCAGAGGGCCGGTGGCGAGAACCCGGTCGAGCGGGCGGCCCGGCACGTACTTCATCACGAAGAAGCGCAGCTCCCCGGTGGTGCGCACGGCGAAGATCGGAATAATGTTGGGATGACTGAGCTGGGCGGCGGTCCGCGCCTCCTGCAGGAACCGATCGGCCATGCCGGCCGTCGTCTCGAGACCCGGAGTCATGACCTTGATCGCCACCTGGCGGCCCAGCGCCAGGTCCTCGGCGAGATACACCGAAGCCATCCCGCCGTGGCCGAGTTCGCCGAGCACCTGGTACTCCCCGAGGGTCGCGCTGGCCAGTTGCACCTGCAGGGTATCCGGCAGACCACGCGAGGCGCGCACCGCTGCTCCGGTAAGGGGAGCGCCGCACTGCATGCAGAAATGGGCGTCCCCCTGGGCCACCCACTGGCAAGCAGGACAGGTCAGGGCGATTCCGGAGGTCATCTCCGGAGTATCGGCGTGGGGGACACGGGGGTGAAGGACGGCGGAAGGCGGTGGGCGATAGGCGGGGCGAGGCAGACAGTGGCCAACGGCCAACGGCTTATAGCTGACGGCTGATGGCTAATGGCTGATGGCTAGTGGAGTGTAACTAAAGTTGCGTTGACAGTGGAGAGGTCATATCTTGGGGTATGTTCACCTCTCCCTATCCGCTCACGGTGTCGGCGAGCGAGCGAGCCGAACTGGAAGCGATGAGTCGTTCGCGCAC
>Ga0163150_10000176_pt1 | contig 116000 bp, 158 predicted proteins | sample OliLakLV19P2IB_FD_148628 | JGI IMG/M metagenome (GOLD analysis project Ga0163150, IMG submission 148628) | Freshwater microbial mat bacterial communities from Lake Vanda, McMurdo Dry Valleys, Antarctica - Oligotrophic Lake LV.19.P2.IB | ecosystem: Environmental > Aquatic > Freshwater > Lake >...
CGATACACTAAGTCCACTTGTCCTTGAACTCGATTAGTTCGTCCTGCAAAATATGCAGCGATCTTGAGGTTGAAGGTTCTTCTGCCGTCCAATGTGGTCAGCGATACTTGAGGAAACTCCGAATGCAATCCCTTGAACGTCAGGATACGAGCATCATAAGTGATACTGCCGTGCTTCTTGAACTTGGGTTGCACCTTCTTGTTCAACTTGTATGCTTCGCAAGTTTTAGCGATGGCTCGAATGCAAAGTTGGGCAGACAGACTATACTTATCACGGATGGCATGGTAGACCAGAGTTTGTATCGTGTACTTGCTTGCAGATTGCTCAGCAAAGCAGGTTTCGGCAATCTCGTTACAAGCAGCGTTGAACGCTTCCATTGTAGCGAGCAGCCTCTTTGAGCCGATTTCGTCTGTGGTCAAGTGCATTTTGGCAATGGTCTTCACATACTTACATAGTGTCCTGCCATTGAAAATTCTTCACCAAGAGGTTATTTTGAGAAAGTTTTTGAGTCGATCTTTAGCCAACCGCCCTTCCTCCCCTACCCTAAAGGGCAAGCCAGTCGTCTCCCTCGCTCCGCTCGGTCGCTTGACTGGCTTGCATCTAGCGATGTAGGGGCTTCCGGGCGGCAAAAACGGGTGAACGATCTGGCGAAATCCGCCTGATGGTGAATCGGAATTCCTTGTTCTAAACAAACTTTGCCGTATCCATCAGTTGTCCCTTGCTGCACGTTGCCATGAGGAATGCACCCAAACTTTTTCCAAATTGCATCTAACGCTGGCTCCGTAGCAATCCCATTAGAAATGCTAGACGCCCACCAGTCTGATGCCATATATCTGCCGCTGCACAAGTATCCGCACTTTTTATATTCGGACATCATGTAAATCATTTCTTGATCGAAATCATCTGTGCATACGACATAATCATCTTCAAGAAAGATGTAATATTCAAACTGGTTTCTGTAAATTCCATACACATCAGAATAACTGCCGTATGACCATCCACGATTTTCTCTTCTGTGCAACTTGACAGATGCTCCTTGAATTTTGTCTGGCAGATCCTCAAGAAATCTGGTGTAGCCTTCCTGTTCTTCGCTGTTGGCGACAATGAATGTGATCTGAGATAAATTATGCTTGTATTTTGTCAGGTGTTCTATCTGTTTTCTCAAATAATAAGTTGTATCTTCTAACAAAACTCCAGTGCGTCGTAAAGCTGGCCAACAAGCAATCAACAGATTTGTTCGCATCCTTTCACCAAATAAAAACAGCGTCTTGAATTATGTATTCAAGACGCTGTTATCTGTTTTTGGCGTTATCTGTGGTGATGATACCCACCGTGGTATCCGCCATGATACCCACCGTGGTATCCATGGTGGTAGTATCCGCCGTAATGTGGATGCGGATAACTGTATCTGTAATACCCGTATGGAACAACTGGACGGTTGTAATAACCGTATGGGTACACTCTCTGATATGGATACACCTGATATGGGTTGTAATATCTTGGTGGCCCGATGTAAATTCCAACTTGAGCTTCGGCTGGCTTCCCAACAAGGGACAAACCGAGGATCACTGCGATTGCAAGAATTAGACTTCTCATAAGAAACCTCCTGTGTTAATCTACCTATAACATAGCGAGGACAATGACACAATGGCGATTATCATAAAAAATGAAGAACAAATAAATGGCATCAGACTTAGCTGCGAACTTGCGGCAGATACGTTAAGATTCCTTAAGTATCAAGTCAGAGATGGAGTAAGCACAGAAAAACTCAATGAGATTGCAGAAACATTCATCAGAGATCATGGAGCCATTCCTGCCCCGTTGAATTACCATGGTTTTCCAAAAGCAATTTGCACATCTTTGAATGAAGTCATTTGTCACGGCATTCCATCGGACACCAACATTCTTAAAGATGGCGACATCATCAACATAGATGTCACCACGATCTTGAATGGATATTACGGTGACACCAGCACAATGTTTCCAGTCGGCGAAGTATCTGAAGAGGCTCGTCTCTTGATGGCGGTGACACAAGATTGTTTGGCAATTGGCATCTGTCAGGTAAAACCAGAAACTCAATTCTATAAAATTGGCGAGTCCATCACGCAATATGCACACAGCAGAGGCTTCTCGGTTGTGTACCAGTTCTGCGGACACGGCACAGGAATAGACTTCCACGAAGAGCCTCAGATCAGTCACGCATACAATTCAAGGATCAAAGATCTTCGCAAGATGAAACCGGGTATGATCTTCACCATCGAGCCAATGATCAATCAAGGTGTAAGTGAAGCAGTGATTGACCAAAATGATAAATGGACGGCCAGAACAAAGGATGGCAAGCTATCGGCACAGTACGAACACACTGTGCTCGTTACGAATGATGGAGTAGAAGTTTTGACAAAATGACATTGATTTTTGATGTCCAGCGGGATACTATACATTGTGCCCTGAAAAGGGCGACAGGTTGATAGAGGGGTTCGACATAAAGTAACCAATCTCCAGCTTTTGCTTACTGAAGTTTTACCTTTGCAGGTCTACACATCAGAGAAAGAGATAGCGGCAGGAGAACACCAGCGTCAACTTGTCGTGCTTACGATCTTGAGAATATCAGGAAACCGCACACAGAACTAAACACTGCCGCTTTCGAGGCTCGCAAGAGAGATACTTGCGAGCCTCGTCCTTTTTGGTACAATGGAACTGGAGAGACACAGCCTACGTCGTCGCTGTGGTCCGAGCGGTGTCAAAGCCGTGAGGGCTGTAGAGGAAGTTCGGGGCCATATCGCTTAAGGTAGGAGAGTGACAAGCTCGTTTGCACTACCGAGGTGGCAAGCCAAACAGCATGAGCAGGTGAGCGATGCTTTGAGTGCGGGTTGGTGCAGGCGTGTCGTAATAGACTGCCCAGTGATGCCAGTGGCATTGCTGAGATAAATGACGATGCTAGACAGAACCCCGGCTATCGGGCTGTGTCTCTCCTATTCTCTTTCAGCCACATCTGCCGCACGCATCTCGTGATTATCCCTTGGCCATTCCGGCGTCTTGACGACGTGGTTGCCCAAGTAGAAGATGGCGAAATCAAACCAGTTGTTTGGCAATGGCTGGAACTCTGCCTGCACGCCAATCTGAGTTTGCGGTTGAACAGCAATCGCCAGTCCTAAATTTCCGTGAGTCGCAGGGCCTCCGCCGTCCCTATTCACATTCAGCCATTGTCTGGTTTTCAATGGAGCACTGAAAGACCCGGAAAAGAATCTCTGTCCGCTACTAGACGGAGCCAGAACATCTCTGTGCTTAGCAGGATTGTATCCTTTCTTCCAATCCTCAAAACGAAAATCAATTGAATCAGCGGTAATGCCGTTGATTGATGTAGGCTCTTCCAGAGAGACGTGTTGGATTTCGTCGAGTTGGACCCATTGCTTGAATTTCATAACCATATATACCAAAGAGGTAATGAAATATGGGTGCTCCCGGACATGTAAACTGGTATCAATGCAACGGAATCTGCCAAGATCCGCCAAGAAACAAGAATTTTCCTGACAGCGGATTCGGATCTCGCTATCAATTCCCATTGCCGACAGTCAAGGGGGCACCAGTTCCATCTGTTGCAAACTACAGTCCGACCAATGTGGCTTGGGAAATCGAGATGTTCGCTAACATTCTCGGAGTTGACAAGAGTCGGGTAGTTCTACGATACGAGAACAACACGCCAGATGATCCAACCGATGACATCTTCGTCGCTCATCCGGGCGGAACATACCTGCCAGCAGCAGGTGCCTGCAACTTCACAAAGTCCCCCGAACAGAAACGCTATGAAGCTGCGGCCAAGAAGTCACCACGATTGAAACTATACATGGACAATTCGCCAGCAGGAATCAAATACTTCAACCAGATTTGCCCCAACCCATAATGGAACTATCAAAACAGCTTTGGGAAAAATATCATTCAGAAAATTCAATAATGAATTTGGGCAACTATGATTTGTTTTCCATTCGTGATTACATGGAAATTTCTGAGTTGTTGACAACAGGGAAAACCGTCCTCTACGTTGGAGTCGGGACAGGAACCGCTTTGAAGCAACTCCATGAATTAGGCTGCATCATTCACAGCTTGGACATTGCGGAGAACGCTAGATCAAAAGCAGAGCCTTATTCACGCTTCTGGTTAGAGTCAGAGTTCGAGAACATGCCAGATGATTCTTTTGATGTTATCATCCATCATCTTGTGGCCCAACATTTGAGCAACCATCAATTAGAGAGGCATGTCAGCAACGCAATTCGCTGCCTGAAACCAACTGGCATTTTGGCAATGCAATACGCATACAACATCGACGACAAGAAGTCACCGGAAGAACTGGCTGTTGCCCTTCAGAAGATGCTCGGCAACGACTATGTGGCTTACCAGACTTGGAAGAATCGGAATGTGGCAATCCTCCCCGGAACGGCAGAAGAGAAGTCGATGCCGTTCTATGATTCTATCAAGATGAATACTGTCGCAGGACACAAGATCGAATTGACAGATGAGACCGTCAGGAAGACCATCGGGAAGAAGAATCCCATGATGGCTGCAATGGACATGGGTGCCGAAATCGCAAAGAATATGGAGCAGATGGCTGGTCGAGCCGGACGTTCTATGTCTCTTGATCAGAAGCTGAAAATCGGAGAGATCTCCGAGGAACAATATCAGCGGCTGAAGAAGGCTTGAAAGTGAGGAAAGGCCCAGTGAAAGCTGGGCCTTTTGCTTTACAGTCCAAAGTTCATGCCTTACAATGATGTCTGTGGAATCTACAACACAAGATCGGAGGATGACATGGACCGCAATAAAGTGCGTGGTATGGTGATTGGCGGTGCGATTGGTGACGCACTCGGTATGCCGGTCGAAACATGGACCCCAGAGAAAATCGCCGAGGTTTATCCCAATGGGATTGAGCGGTTTATCCCGCCGACGAATCACAAGTGGTTTGACCCAGAGAAGACGCCTGCTGGCAGCACCACAGATGACACGCAATTGACACTCGCCACCATGCGTGGTTTGATCGCTGGGCATGTGGAATCTGGATTGGAAGATAAGCCAGATCTTCCGGGATACTACATGCACGGCATCGTCAGAGCACATGTTGCTGCCATGCGAGCCACAACCGATGGATGGGGACACACAACTCGTGATGCGATTCGTCGCTTGTCAAACGGCGTCTCGTGGGAAAACTCAGGCAGGACCAATGATTCTAACCGTGGGACCGGAAATGGCGTCCCGATGAAATGTTCTCCGTTGGCGGCTTGGTATCTCTCGCCGGTCGCCGAGCCTGTGACGAAAACTTTCAACTTCCACCAGATGTGTGTCGATTATTCGGCCATCACGCACTACACCAAGATGTCCGCTCAATCGTGCATCTGTCATGTCGAGGCCATGATCTACTGCCTCCAGAAATCACCGTCCGAGTTCAACACCATGGAATTTCTGGAAGTGGTTTCTGATCGTGTGTGGGAGGCTGGAGAAAAGGGTCAATACAACGTATCCCACCTCAATGACACAAAGGATAAACTCGAAGACCGGATGCTCCTTCTGTATCAGATTCGAGATTCGCTGCCGTCGATGACTCAAGAGGAAATCATCACCAGCATTGGCAATGGGTCTTGCTACGTCTACGACAGTCTGCCGTTCTCATATGCGTGGTTCGTCAAAAACCCTCATTCATTCCAAATTTTGCAACAGGTGATTCAGGCTGGCGGCGACACAGACACCAACGCCAAGATCGTTGGAGAAATGCTGGGAGCACTTCATGGGTTTGAAGCCATCCAAACCTACATGCCGTGGGCCATGCAAGAACTGATTGATGGCGACAAGATGTTGGCACTGGCCGACAGGTTCTGCGACACTTTCGAGATCAAATAAAAATGGATCAGAACGCAAAAGACATTCTTGCTATCGCTCATGGCTACACTCAACAAATGGGCAAGATACATGGAACAGAAAAATGGGTCGGGAGGATGTTCTGGAATGCAGCCCAGATAGCCAAAGAAGAATCTTGCCCGGCTTGCAAGCTGTTGAAATTTGATGGCGATCAGGCTATCATGGATGACACTACGCAATCCAAAGAAATTGCGTGGGCCATCTGTGATCTGGTGTATGGCAGGGCCGTTAAGGAAGCACAAGGCTTCGTGATGTTCATGCCATTTCTCACTGTGGAAGATAGAATCCATCTCATGGTTTCCCCTGACGGGCATGGGTATGGCCACTTAACTGGAGATGATTCCCTATGATCGAAGCACACGACAAAACTGAGCAAGTTGCCAAGTTGAAGGCACACATGGTCGGGAAGACCATCAAAAAGATCGACGAGACGGCGTGTAACTGTCTCAGCATCGAATTCACTGACGGCACAGATCTCCTATTGGAAGTCGAGGCTGTCAATGGTCCAATCGGGCTGTATGGCATCAGCGGCTACATCAGGAAGTGATCTTGTTGTTTGCTTACGGTCGTAATACAATGTTTGTATTATGGCCAAAAAGTCCAAAAAACCACAAAAGCCTTGTGAGATGTGTGGGCAGGAAAGATCGCTCACCAAACATCATTTGATTCCACGTGCCGTCCACACCAAGAAAAGGTTCATCAATCGTTTTGGGAAAGAAGAGATGAGGCGTCGTGGCATCATGGTTTGCACAGTGTGTCACTCCGGCATCCACGATATCATCTATGACGAGAAGGAGCTTGCAGAGAGCTTCAACACAAAAGAACTCTTGATGGCGGATGAAAGAATCCAGAAACACGTTGAATGGTCGAGGAAACAGAAATGAAAATCGGAGAAATAGCCTACTACACATTCAGATGCACTGGGATTTCTTTTCTTTGCATTGTGTCAGTGATTGCCATGATCCAAGGTTGCAAACCTCCAGACGATGGCCCACGGCCAGTACCTCCACCGCCGCCCAAACCGACAATCAAAGTTGAGCAGTCAGAGACAGATACGCAGAATAGTCTTTCTGTGCATTATCTGCATCACAATCAAGAGATCAACCATCAATCAGGCTTCGTTGGCAACCCATACGTTCAACTCAATAACATCGAGGAAGTCCTTGCCTACAAGAAGCAAGCTGAGTTCTTGCTGAAGGCACTGGATGAAGCCGAGAGAAAAATGACCATCCATGAAGACGGACCCAAAGCAACTAGCCCTTGAAAAACAGCGGCTACCGCAATACCCAAGAACACCGCACCTCCCCCACAAGCCAAACATGTCGGAAGACGATGTCTCCATCACATACCTTGACGTAGATGCCTTCAGATTTTTCATCCGACCATGTTGCTGGAAGATTGGCGTACTCTTCAAGTTGTGCGTATCCATCCTCGAACAGAAGATCACACACCGTTTCAAGATGGTTCGTGAAGATTTCCAGAGAGGCGTCTTATGGGATGCCAAACAACTGAAGAAGAACACTTGTGTAAAATGATCTCTGGAGAAAAACATGAGCGATGAAGAAGATGATGATTACTTTGAGCCTGATTTGCGTCGGGTGACTCCTCGTTGTTGTGAGGCTGTTGAGAAGCATCAAGCTGTGTTTCTGGTGATGCCAGACACATGGACTGATGGTGATCAGAAGACCCCTCCAACATGGTGTATCAAATCTCGTGATCCACAGCACGGATTTGATACATCCGTTGATGTGACACACTGTCCATTCTGTGGAGAATATTTGCCAGCGATTGTGCCTGTGGTCCCGGAGCGGCCAGTCTGTGTATGCACAGACACTGGGTACTACTGCGACACATGCAAAGAGCGTCTTCATGGGTGCCGCTGTTTGCAGCCAGTCAAGGCATGGGGGCCGAACGTCTACGATCCAAAATTTGGAGACGATAGGGTTTGTGAGTGTGGCCACACATATTACAGACATTTCGATCCATACGAAAATATGAAGGCTGTTGGTTGCAAGTATTGCGGCAGCGAATGTTACGTCTTCAAGGAGAAATCAAATGACACCAGAGGATCGTCTGAGTCAGATTCAGACACATCAAGCAGCAATCAAAGAGAGCCAGATTCTCCCAGCGGAACGTCTGGCGAAAATTCAGGCTCATCGGGATGAAATCACCAAGTTGACCGACGAATGTCCGCATACATTCAGGCCACTCACAGAAAAAGAACTGACTGACAAATGGATGTCAGTCAGTTCTGGTTGTCTTGGATGCGGCCAATACTTTGGTTGGAGATGCAAGAAATCGCCGGATGGAGTCTGCCACTACTTCTCAGAAGATGGCAAAATTGAATTGATTGATGGGACTACCGTCCCGGTCGCCGAGAGTCATGACCCGGATTATGAGACAGATGATGGTTGTCTCTTCTGTGGAATGCCGGACGAACGCAAGTAGTTCTAAAACAAAAGTTGCAATATAACGCCATAGGTGGTAAATTCCACCTATGGCGTTGTCATTTGTAATGAACGAATATGTCAACCTAGACGTAACAGTTGGATGGTTGGCGTTGTATGAACCAATAGAACTTCGCCCTGTTGTCAAAGGCTCCATGAGAGGGCATATATACAATGGGGATGAGGTCTTGGAATTTCGTGTATCAAATGATGGCACGATTCTGGGACGTGGATTTGTTAGGTCTGGGTTTTTTAATAACGATGCAGGCGTTATCAAAATTTTCTATCACGACAAACCACATGAAGAAAACTATTTGTGTATCTCTTATGAACATGGAGAAGATGATCCCCCACAAAAATCGAATTGGTTACAGGAGGGGTTTTGATTTCGACGAATGACACAACGATTTTGGCAATGCTGAGTCGTTACCCAGATATATCGGTCACAGAACAAGATGAGTACATCTCCAAGATTGAACACGAGGAGAATGTGCCTGTTTGTTTGGCCATCATGGGCAGAGTCACAAGAGAGGAACTAACACCATCTGCTAGACTTACATTTGATGAATTTTCAAGGTGGTCTATGGATCGTACACGAAGAACAAGAAATGAACAGATGACGGATCGGTATCGCAATCGAGAAAATCGAACTGCGATTCGGATGGCTCAATTGCACCAGCAAGGCAAGATCTCTGATCAAGTCATGATGTTGTATGGAATTTCTGGAGATTTGCCAGAAAGAAGAGTCTATGCCAGACTATCAGATAATGAAAAGCTGGCATTGTGGGAAGAGCGTATGGAATTGCGTCTCGGACCAAGTTGGAGAAGACACATTCACAATCTGCCGTCGATGTTCCAAGAACGTCAGCAGACAGAAATTCATAACTGGCGTCAGGAAGGGTTCTGACGTGGGAGGTTCCAATGACCGAAAATCAGATGGCTCTGCGAATCCAGCAGATCACAGGCAGAACTCTGCCAACATGTTTATTCTGCCTTAGATGTTACCGAGGTAACTTCCAAAAGGCACTTGAGATGTGCTCAGACACGTCGGAGGATGGTAGGCAAGGGTAATCCACTCTTCTCCATCTCGTGGGCACACATCCATCGTCTCGAAGCTTTGCTCTACAATCACTTGCCAGAGTGATTTTTTACCCGTTTTTGCCGCCCGGAAGCCCCTACATCGTAGATGCTTGGTCACAAAGCGAGTGAGCGAAGCGAACGAGACTGTGACCAAGCCCTTTAGGGTAGGGGATGAAGGCGATGGGCTAAAGATCGACTCAAAAAATCAGCCTTCTTGAAACAGAGTAACGCTTGGTCAAATGGGACAAAAACACCGTCCCCTAAAATTCGGCTCAAATTCAGATTTCCTTGCTCAAAAATGTCGGGACAGGACTATATAAGTGTATGGATAAGGAAAATGTAACAAAAGACGTTGTAGTACGAGTGCAACCAACGCTCTTCCTGCAATTCCAAGCGAAGTGCAAAAACAACTACAAGACAATCTCCGAAGTTGTCCGTGAGTTGATGGTCAAGTACATCAAGGAAGACAAGTGAAACACCTGTATTCCTACAAACTACGGTTAGAACCAACTACCACACAAGAAGTGCTGCTCGCCAAACACTTCGGCTGTGGTAGGTTCGTGTTCAACCACTTCCTCGACAAAAGGATACAGGAATACAAGACGAACAAGAAATCACTCAAGCGTAGCGATAACGAGAAAGAACTGCCAACACTCAAGCAAGCGTTTCCGTGGCTCAAAGAAGTCGGAAGCCAAAGTTTGCAATACGCAGTCGAGTGCTTGCAGAAAGCATACGACAACTTCTTCCGTAAGGTGAAGCAAAAAGTCAAAGGCAAGAAAGGTTTTCCACGGTTCAAGAAACGTCATGCCAAACAATCATTCCGTGTCAAACAAAACATCTACATCATTGACGGTAAGTTAGTTATGCCGAAATTTTTGGAAGGCATCTCTGTTGTCGAACATCGCAAAGTAGAAGGTGAAATACAGTTTGCTACGATCAGCAAGAATAAGGCAGGACAATATCATGTGTCAATCACCACCGAGCGTGATATACAGCCATTGCCAGAACGAGCAGAAGTCATCGCTTACGACCTGAATGTGCATGGGATGGTGGACAGCAACGGTAATGTTGAAGTCAATCCACGTCCTGCGAAACAGTATGCAGGTCGGTTGAAGTTGTTGCATCAAGCAGTATCTCGGAGCAAGAAAGGAAGCAATGGGAGGACGAAGGCGAAGCGTAAGTTGGCTAAGTTGTACTTGAAAGTACACAACAAACGTGAAGATCATTTGCACAAGTTGTCGAAAAAGATAGTTGATGAAAACCAAGTCATCTGTCTTGAAGACCTTGCTGTGAGTGATATGCTTGCGAAGACCAAACCTGACGACAGGGATGAGCCACGATGGAAGGAGAAGCAACGACACAAGGACATTGCTGATTGTGGTTTCTACTCACTTGTGCAGAAGTTGGTGTACAAGGCAGTTTGGTATGGTCGTGAGTTGGTGAAGGTTAGTCGTTGGTATCCATCGTCTCAGTTATGCAATAAGTGTGGTTGGCGTAACCGTGAGTTGAAGCCGACTGAGCGTGAATGGTGTTGCTGGAACTGTTGGGAGAACAACCAGCGAGATCATAATGCCGCTTGTAATGTTTTGGATGAAGGATTGAGGATCAGAACTCTCGGAACGAGAGGGATAGCCGCTTGCCCTGATGTAAGACCCGCTATAAGTGGGCTATTGGTTGAAGCGGAAGCCGCTACCCTTTAGGGTAGCGGTAGTTCACGCAAACTGACGTGACAAACTCAGTTTCAAGCCCTATAATGTGGGTGTTCTTCACCAGAGAGGAAGACCCCACATCATGGACCCATACAAAATACTCGAAGTCAGCCCGAATGCGTCACACGAAGTTGTGGCCGCTGCATATCGAGCATTGGCAAAACTGCATTCCGCCGATGAAGTTCGTCTCAAGAAGATTAACTCGGCCAAAGATCTGATGGAGGTTTGTTGTGGAAACATTATACGATGCAGCCGTCGTCATCAAGGACACCAATCCATACATCATGGCTGGCCTGTGGATCACAGGCTTGACTATCGCTGGTTATAGTTGGCTTGGCGGCGAAAGCAGCAAGGCATACTCGGAAAAAACAGAAAAAATCCTTGAACGATCTACTGCTGGTTTTGCGATCATACTGTTGGTTTCATCAGCCATCTATCCCTTGTGTCATTTCTTAGTGAAGTGAGCCATGAACGAAATTTTTTGTCCGGCACATCAGGCTGGGCTTCAGATCATAGAACTTGACCCAGAAGAAATTCTGGGTCAAGTTGTTGATGCTCCCGGAAAACAAAACATCTATGTTTGTGGTCCGAATAGACACGAAGTTAATCTCGGTGCCATTCGATATCACATTTTGAAAAATAGCAGTGAGTGTGCGTGCTGTGGCATTAGAGCGACTCGGTGTTTCCTAGAACTTGATGTTCAAAACACAAAGGAACGCAACACCGACACTTACACAATCCAATTTTATGCCCAGACTGGCAAGCCACGTACAGCATCACATTTAGTGATGCTTACCCGTGATCACATCGTACCTAAGTCAAAAGATGGATCTGATTCCATCGGAAACTCTCAAGTCCTGTGCTACAACTGCAACACATTGAAAGGTGATCGTGATTTAACTGTCGATCAGATGAAATCCATGTTGTTCCCTGCTTACAGGGCATATTGTTCGAGCTTTGGACTAAACAAAGCGAAAGAACTCACAAAACCATTGTGGCGTAAAGTCGAAGGAAATAAACAGAAGATCGAGCACATTTTGGCAGCACTTGAAATCATCAAGGATGATCGTGCTACCGAAATGAGACGGAAGATTGATCATGCCCAAAAAGAAATTGTGATGTTGAAGGAAAGGTGCAAGGCTTTGGAGCTTGAGGCCCAAGTCACCGGGTTTTGCCCAGATAGGCTTTCCAAATCAGAGGCAATGTTGCTACTATAAGGCATGTTCAGAATATTCCTCAACTTGATCAAGTGCTCGCTTTACCTCGCCGTGGGCTGTCTGGTGGGCTATTACAACTTCGGCGTCAGTGGCGTTCTGGGGTTGGCTACAAATATTGTATTCTTTGCCCTCGGAATGCTCATGGTGATGTCATGGAAAAGTCCAGAAAAAAGCTGTTGCGAGCACAATTCCGCAAAGATGTCTTTGCCAGAGATCGACACAAATGCCGTTGCTGTGGAGCGGCTGGATACGACCGACAAGAACCCCCTGTTGTAAACAAGGTTCCGTTGGATGCTCATCATATTATGTCGAGAGACGAGATGCCCAATGGCGGCTACGTCAAAGAAAACGGCGTCTCTGTCTGTGATGAGTGCCACCTCAAGGCAGAGACGTTCTGGAGCACTGGAGAGGCCATAGAAGGCTTTGCACCGGAAGATCTCTACAATCTCATAGGATCTTCACTGGAGATTGCTGTGAACGCATCCCGTGGATGACTCTCCATCCCATATCGTATTCTGGATATTCTCCAATATCTTTGTGCAACAAAATGGTGCCGCCGCTTTGTGCGACCATTCTTTTTATGGTCGGCCTGTTCCTCGTGGAAGAAAATGTCATTTGACAATCGCAAACATCCAACTTCTCCCATTTCTTGGCGACAGTTTCCAGATTGTAAGTCTTCTCCATGATGGATTTGACTTCAGGCTCAGTTCCCATCGGCGTAGGATCTCGATGTGGAATGATCTTGTAATCTGGGAACGGACCCTTCATTTCTTTGATCAGCGTGACGTTGCGACCGGTGGCAGGATTGGAGATGTCCCCAAATGCTTCGGTTTGATCGTCGCCACAAATCAAAGTGACAAATTGGTCGTGAACCGCTTTCCCCGCAGAGAACATCTTCACTTCGCCGTTGACAAGCACGTTGTAGTAGTGCCTCTCGACTGGCTTCAGTTGTCTGGCTTTTTGAATGAGTTGTTGCTCTGTGCCAAGATCGCCACGACTCCGGCTCTCAGAGGAATCATTCCAAAGTTTGTTGTAGTATTCGCAGATCGGGCACTCTCCGACCCAGTTCTTGCCATCCCTCCTCTTGGTACACTGAATAGTGTGACCACCGCTTTGAGGTGAACAGTAGTGTTGACGACGAGAGACATGGAACGGGCCATTCAGTGGCGGCAGCAGACGGATGACGTTCTTGCCGTCTTGCGGAATGAAGAAATCGTCTTTCCCAGTTTCACTGAATTCCTTGTGTTGTGTCGCCTTCTTGATCTCTGCCCAACGTGCGGCGTTGATTGGCGGACAAACCGGAACATGTGGTTCATCGTCACTTGGAGCCTTCCATCGTTCCTCGATAGGAACAGGACTGTATTCGTAAGAGCAGACGATGTAGTTGTTGCCGGGGAAAGACGGCCATTCCAATTGGAATTCGCCGTTTTCGTAGTGGCCCCAGTGTGGGCTATTGTTTGGCGTTCCAATCGGCGTGAAGTGCAAATTGCCATTAGCGTGGGCGACAAATGTCGCAACGGCAACATTTTGCGTCTGAATCTGATTACGCACATACACTGTGCCGGTGGCGGTGCCGGGGATCGGCTTGTGTTGCAGATTGAATTTCGAGACGTTGCCGCTGCCGCTACTGACATACGACGTTTCGTTTTGAACAAACTGATCGCCCTGCCAGAGATCAAGCGGAATCTCACAGCATGGGTTCCTACAACTTGCAAGGCTGCTCGCTTTGGCTTGGAGGATCTTGTCGAGGGCTGCGAGTCCGGCCAGATCGAACGTCACATTCGGCATTTTGCCGCCGACGAAACTATAAACCTCTCCTGCTTTCAACCCTCCATCAGCAGCAATGGCTTTATCAATAGCAGGGATGCCAGTCACAGGTGGCAATTGAGACCGTTGAGCAACGGTGTACTTCCAACTTCCTTCAGGATTCTCTACAGAGACGCCGTAGGGGATTGTAGGATTGGCTGTCTTGGACTGTCTGATCTTCTTGAAGACAGAGACGCCGATAAAAGAGAGTGCCCCGAAAGCAAAGGGTAATAACATCCATGCCGACATGGCAAAACCTCCTTGGCCATGAGTTGTTGTGAGCCTCCGCAAACCACGGAGACAGAAAAAGGTGGGAGGCCACAACGGGCCTCCCACCTGCCGGATTTAGAACACGGCGATCTGCGACGGCAGAACTTCCGTTCCCCGAAGGAACTTGAAGTAGCCGGTTTCCTTGTCCATTTCGATTGTCAGGAACTCTGTGATCTCACTCCCGTTCAGGTCAGTCAGACGTGAGTAATCCCAGTAAGTCACATCCCGGTGTTCGAGTTCTTCATCCTCGATTGTCCCGTCGCCATCCATATCCCGAAGGATTGTCAGGCGAGCGTTGTATGGATCGAGAACGTCTTCGACACGCCAGTATTTGCGTGGCTCTTCGAGTTCTTTGCCCTCGTCATCTTGGTTGACGTGGAATTCTCCACTCGGATCACCCAAGACATCCTTCAGGAATGCCTTGTCGTGTTCCATCTGGTGATACAAGTACAAAAGTTGTACTCGATGACCGATCTGGTTCTCGACGTTCTCGTCGGAGATCAACCGCAACCGAAGGCGTACAGGAACGCTTTGGTCAAGGCTGATGCCCTTGAGATGGTAATCTGTGTGGTAGAAGTATTCGGAACGGACCTTGGTCTTATAAACCCCCATGCTTTCGATCACGAAGTTGATCCCAGCAATTTCAGGTTCATGTTCAAAGGCCACCGTGCAACCCACCTTGGCTTCAAGTGGGTTGTGGTATTGCAGTTCAAGTGGCCTCATATCCCGCTGGTTGCGACCCGTTAAGATCTCAAACAGAGTTCGACCACGGCCATTCGCTGAAGACATGATGCAGCCCTTCTTGTAAAAGAGGAGGATGAATCAGTCGCAGACTAACGGTCTCCGCCGTCTTCTTCCGTCTGGGACTGAGGTTGAGCAACCTGCTGTTCGGCTTCGAGCCAGAACTGACGTGTGGTCTCATCATCCACCGGGCTTCCGCCAGTTGTCCGCTCCCAGTTATGGTAAGCGGCGATCCGCACCTGCTCTTCAGGGCAGCAGTCTTTCTCTGCCGCTGCTGTCGAAGTCTGCACTTCGGCTGTTTTCTGCTTCGCCATTTTCATTTTCCCCATCGAATATGGAAGATCAACACGTATGCTGCGACACACAGCACACCAATCCCAACGACCACCAAGAGCACTACACCTGAACCCGAATTATCGGTTGACACTTCGGGGTTGTAAACTGCTTCAATGTGGTCCTGAGTATACATCAGGCTTGGGTCTTTAGTAAACTCAGGATCGACATAATCTGGGTCGATTCTTGAGTTTTGGGCTTTCAATTGAGCCACACGTTGAGCGACAGCAGAATCACGCATTCCACGCTCGTAAGCATCACGCTCGATTGAATTCTGGTGGTTGTAGAACCACTGTGCCCGTCGCTCGGCGTCCCACTCCATCATCATCCACCAAAAAGCACTGCTATATCCGCCGCCAACATAGACCGATGGCTGTGAATAGTACCAGTTTCCGGGGTGTTGGTAATGGTAGTGTGTGACGTGCGTCTCGGTTCTTTGCGTCCTAACTTCTGGACGGTAGTACGAAGACGGGTTGTTCCGAATCGTTTTTGTGACCGGTGAATCAGTCCTTACATTGACAGTTTTACCTTCTGGCGTTGTGTAGACTGGTTTCGGTGGGGCCTTGGCTTGCTGGCTCTCCACATACACACGACGACTACGCTCTTCCTTGGCCGCTTCAGCCTTGGCGGTTGGAGCCGTGGAGTTTGTTTTTGGCTTTCTACTTGTGGCAGTGTCGCCTGTTTGTTGTGACGATGGAGAACCGAACTTTGGCTTGTCCACCACAACTGGCGGCACTGGTTTTTCAACCGGCTTGGATTCTGACTTCGGAGAACTGAACTTGGGCTTCTCCACCACAGCCGGTGGTGTTGGCTTGGATTCTGACTTCGGAGAACTGAACTTAGGTTTCTCGGCTGGTTTTACAACCGGCTCTTCTTTTGGTTTGGCTGTATTAGGCGATCCAAACTTTGGTTTGGAACCCATGCTCGGACTGCTCGAAGAAGGCGGTTTGCTGCTGGAATTGCCAGTAGCTGGTGGCTTCGACGAACTACTTGGTGGTTTGGAACTGCTCGAAGGTGGCTTGGAAGAACTCGATGATGGAGGCTTGCTTGATGAGCCGCTCCTAGAGCTAGAAGGCGGTTTGCTGGAGCCACCAGTCTTCGATTGTCCGAATCCATCTTGGACGAACAAGCTGGCAGCAAAAACCGCCAGAACTACGGGGACAAGCAGCTTCCATGTTTTCATCGCAGAGTTCCTTTCGTGTGAGTCCCAAATTTACAACACCAGACCCATGGTGTCAAGATCACACTTCGTAGAGTCGAAACATTCCAAGATCAGCCATGCACATTTCAAGTCGCCAAGTGGCGTGCTCGAATGCTTGTGAGAAACTACGACGACCACCATCTACTTTCTCTTTCTCATAAGCTTGGCTGATCAATTTTGCCAAATCAAATGCGAAGTTCGCAATTGGGGCCGAATCCAAACGATTGACAGCTTCTTGGTAGTAGAACCTATATTGTTCTGCAAACCCCAACAAAGAAACATCAATGTCAGTGAATGTGGTTTGCATCTGCTCACGATAAAGTTTGGTCAACGACTGGTTGCGTTTGCCGAGAGCAGAGACTGCACGAGCATAAGTGTAGGAGATGTAAAGACCTCCTTGCTCTGGGCGTGTCCAACTTTCGACCTCAAACTTTAGATTCTTCTCCCGTGTTGTGTGCAGGAAGTTCCATGCCAAAATGTTCCAAGCCAATTTGGTTTTGACATCCTCGCCTCCATTCAGACGAGTTATCAACATGTCCATGACTTGTCCCGCTGGTAAGGCATCGCCTGTACGAGACTTCAACTTCTTGTTGTCTACTCCCAACACTAAACCCATTGGAAGGTGTTTCTCCCCCAATCCGAGGCTGGTGAAATGTTCCTTCTGTTCGTGGCCGGTGATGTAATGCGTCGGTCCAACATAAGCGGCGAATGTCAAATCGTGGAAGGCATACAATGGGCGTCCATCAGATCGCTTAACGATGACTTCTCCAAATGGTCCGTTCCAAACTTCTACCGTTGGCTCACACATGGCATCGCCACCCGGAGCATCATCAGATGCTGAAAAATGGGTCTTCACAATGTCATCTGGAAGAGTTACGTCAAAATACTCTTCTGGTTTGTACCCCAAGAACCTAGTCCAATATCGCCATCCATCCAGAGCCGCTTTCTTGACGCCCAAACTTGCACCAAGCATAGCTACAAATTTTGTATTGTAATCGCAGGTCTCAGCACGACGACCATTTTGGACAGCGAGAATCTTCGATAACGAGTTGGCGATAGCCAAGTTACGCAGATGTCCTACGTGCAATGATTTGTTCAGGTTCGGACTGAACCCGTCAATCACGAACTTGGTCGCTGGGATCTTGATTTTGTTTGGCCACGCCCAATTTTCAGCGGTAGCGTGAAAATTGGTGTGCATCCCAATCTTTTCGCACCGATAGCCGCTCACGTCCAGATCTTGATTGTCTGGGCCTGACGTTGTGAATCCGACACCGAAATTGGCTGGCATTGGTCTAATCATGGTATGGAGATTTTACGGCTCAGATTGCCGGTTGTAAAGGTCGAGATTGCTGTTTTCGTTTAGAGCATTTCTGGTTACACTCCTAAATATCCAAGGAAGGATATATCGGGAATGGAACACCAAACTGTCTTGCAGGTAGATAATTGCTATGGTCGGCTCGTCTCAACAGATCGAGATTTGATCACTTTCTTGCACGAGAATCTCAGATTCCGTCCGCCGAACTTCTACCACAACATCGCCTACAAAAAAAAGAAGTGGGATGGGTGGAAAGAATTCTTTGATCTCAAGACCGGCAAATTCCTCGCTGGCCTTCTACCAGAAGTTGTTGGTGCTCTTTCTTTCTTAAAGAAAGAATACACCCTCATTGATGATCGAACGCCTGCAAAATGGAATCATGATTCCATTGACCAACAATTCTTTAATCAATTCCTGCCACAAGGAGTTGATCCGATTACATTACATGATTTCCAGCCAGATCTGGCAAACAAATGTTTTAAGTACAACCGAGGAATTGTTCAGGCACCAACTGGGGCTGGCAAGACTTATATTTTGATTTCAATTCTAAAGTCTCTGCCGCCAAAAACTCCAGTTCTCTTTCTTACAAAAAATGCCAGCTTGGTTCATCAGAACTGGGAAGACATGAAGAAGTGGGGCGTAGAAGGTCTGGGACGCTGGTACGACAAATACAAAGAACCAAACTACGTCATCTGTGCCACAGTACACAAACAAACATTTGAGTCTCTGGAGAAACTGCTCCCAAAATTCAAAGTTCTTCTTGTAGACGAAGTTCATGATTGCGTGTCGGATGTACCAATCCGTGGATATAAGAAAATGATCAATGCTGGAACACGCATTGGATTCTCGGCCACGCCGTTCAAATGGGACAAGAAAAAAATTGATCAAGTCCACAAGTACAGCGTCAAAGGATACTTCGGACCTGTCTTGAAAACTTCGACAACAGAAAGTGGTTTCCTCACAACAAAAGATCTTCAAGACAGAAACATCTTGTCCAGCAGCAACTGTTTCATTTACCCGGTTGATCGTCCCAATCTGGCCTACGAGCCTTACCAAGATGCGGTCAAGCTCGGCATTGAACAGAATATGCACTTCCACGATATCGTGAAGAAGCTCACAGCGACCTGTCCGGGCCGCACCCTGATCGTCGTCGAACGAATTGAACAAGGATACTATCTTGAACAGTTGATTCCCGGATCAACATTTATTCAAGGAAGCAACTCTCTTAAAGAGAGAGAACCCGTCATCAACGCTATGAAGGAAGGCGACAAATCGGTCGCCATCGTGATGAGACAGATCATCACAGCAGGTATCAACGTCAGAATCCATGACTTGATCAATGCGGCTGGTGGCGAAGGGGCACATAACGTCATTCAGCTTATGGGTCGTGGTTTGAGACCTGCAAATGACAAACAAAAACTGAGATATCATGACTTCATGTTCAATATCAATGACTATCTTCACGATCACTCCGAGTGGAGGGTTGAAGTCCTACGCAAAGAAGGGCATGATATTACCATGCTGGAAACACTCAACTTTTGAGACAAACCATGTTGTTCGATAATTGCATTATCCAAGCTCCAGATGGCGTCAATCTGAGTCGATGTGGCATCAAGAAAGTCCGCTGGTACATTCAAAATGGACTCGCTGATATCGTCGCTGAGAATCCAACCACGATCCGGCTGAGATTCGAGCCGAGCGGCAGATGTGGATTGGAAGATCCGCTTTTGATGGACGGAAAACCCAATGTCTGTGTGGTGTGTGGAGTCGCCGAGAATCTCACTCGGCACCACATCATCCCGTACTCATTCATCAGACACATGAAGATCGAGTACAAGGTGGATATCATCAGAGATATCTTCCCTTGCTGCGAAGAGTGCCACCATGAATACGAAAAGAAATCCATGGAGCGGCGTCATCAGATGGCAAAAGAACTTGGCATCCCGCTGCATGGGATCGACACTGATGAAATGCGGAAGATCCGTAAGGCCACGGGGGCGGCGGTGGCTTTGGTGAACCACGCAGACATCATCCCAGAGGACCGCAAAGAACAATTGCGGAAGATGATCAGAGACTTCACCGGCAAAGATGAAATCTCCGATGAGGATCTTGAAAAGCTATCACACTATCGAATTAGCGAAAGAGAAGACTACGTGTGCTTCTCAAAGTATGTGGCTGAACAAGTCATAGACTACAACGATTTCGCTCGTGAGTGGCGTGAACATTTCGTCGCCACAATGCAACCCAAGTACATGCCAGACGCATGGAAGACAGATCGCAAGACTGGTGTGGTTTGGGTTCCGAAGAGAATGCGTGAGCAAAAGCAGAACTAAACTGGATCAATTTTCTCAATCCAGCAAGTGTATGTTCCTTCAAGTCCACACAAACCACCAGTGTACTTGTTCTCAACCTTCAGACCATGTTCAACCAGCAGCTTGTTGATCTCAACAAACATTTCATCTGGCGTGTCCATCTCTGTAATGTATACACGAACAGGTTCGGTCAACTGACACCATTCCTTTCTAGTTCGCTGAGTTCCTGTTTCCACTTGAGACGTTCAGCCTTGACCTCTTCTTGCGTCTTATTGGCGTCAAACAAGAGGCTTTTCCGAGTGCAGTTCATCAATGCTTGTAGCGTTTGGTAACGACGGGTTTCTTCAATGTCTGGTTGGAGGATGTCGTTTGCGATTTGAAGTGCTTGCTCAACTGTTGAACAACCTTTTGCTTTGATCCGAGATCGGAGAGCAGCAAATGTTGCGGACGAGTACCCTTCGACGGTTTCGCAGACCCTTTGGTCATCGTGGATCTCCCCATTTTCAACTTTGATGTTGTGGAATGCCCATGTTACAAAATCCTTCTTGTCGTCTCCTTCTGGATCGAGGATAGGAATGATCAAATCCATGCGGCCCGGTCGCCGAATGTCTGGCGACAAACGATGAATGCGTGCTGTCATCAAGAACCAGATTACACGGCCCTTGAGCCGCACATCGCTCATCATCGCCTGAATCTTGCCAGTCAGCCTCTTCTCTGTTCCTCCCCCATCATCACCACTGACATCTCCGAACTGAGTGTCAGCCTCATCCACGAAGATGACGACCTTGTGGAATGTTTCCAGCAACCTTCGCAGACGTTCAAAAATGGCGTCTGTGTCTCCATACCACTTGGAGCGGATGCCCTTCAGGATGATCACAGGAATTCCAAGCTCTGAAGCGACAGCCTCACAGATGAATGTCTTCCCGCCGCCAATGGGACCACCAACAGCGGCACCACCGATTGAACCGTCCATGAATCCGGGGATGAGTTCATTCTTCATGAACTCTTTGACTCGCCGGAAGCCAATCACATCGGTCAACTTGTGGACTGGACGTTGAAATTCAACAACCCCTTCCCCAAGTTGACCGATCATATACTCTTCGACCTTGACGCTGATGTTCTCTATTGATAGATCGCCAGACAGAAGAAGTTGTCGAATAGCGTGAATCGAGAGACCAGATGTTTGGTCTGCAATCGAGGCCGATGTTTTCCCAGAGAACAGAGATTCTACTTCTCGCTTCTGCTTGCGGAACCAGTCAATGAAGTTGAGTCTGTCTTCTTGGTCTGGAAGAGGAACATCAACAGACAGAACATGTGGTAACTTGGCGATACGACTATGCAGACTTGATCGTGACTCTGAGATCAAGACAACACTATCCCCAGCAGCCATGAATGCTGGATCGCTGAACCAATCTTGAACGATGGCTACACGTTTGCGATCCGGCAGAGACATTCTGCTGATCTCTTCTTCTGGCAGGAGCATGTCTGCTCCTTCGATGAACATCAACAGATTGTTCTTGGAGATCTTTGATTTGCGGTTGCACTCAGCCATCTGCCGCAACAACTCCAATGCAAAAGTTGCATTGGCATTGCTGTCAGCTAGACGATCATCAAGCGGCTTCTCATTGACAGCTTTCCAGATGCCTCTGAGTTCTTCTGTGGATGATCCGACAAGCTCGATAGGGTGATTCAACTCAAATAGAACTTGAGTGATTCCCTTCTTACCGCCGTCTGGATCGGCCTTGCATTGAGACGAGAGGTAGGACAGCAACGGAACGTAATTTGTTCCATCGAAGAAGAGATCGTAGACGTTCCCGGTCAAAATGATCGACCGGGACTGTCCGCTGTTAATAATCTTCTTCAGAGATTTCACAAAATTCATTTAGGAACTCCGTCACTTCCAGACGGCCATATTCTGTGCCGCCAACTGAATGAATTGTATGTTGAATTGACCAGAAGTTTTTGGTGAAAACTTCCGTGCAAACAACATTCAACTCCTCGAAAAACCAGATCTTCGTGAAACAGACGCTCAACCAGCCTTTAGTGATTGTCGAGTAAATCAGGGTCGGCTCCATCCTTCGTCCTTTACGTGTACTTGGGCAACTCGCTTTCCTTGACCAACAGAGTTTCAACGCCGACAGTCACGCCGTGGTTACGAAAGGCGTCACTCTCGTAGTATTCAACGATACGGTCGCACACTTCTGTTGAACACCAAATTTCGATGTACAACCGGTCGAGGCCGTGGAACAACATGTTGATGTTTTCCTTACGACCTTTTCCGTGGGCTTCCCACCAAGTGTACCCTCCAGCCCCGAACTTCATGACTTGTTCGAGGATGCCATCCTTGAGGATGCCATCGCAAATGATCCTCACAGCTTTGATTTCTGCGTATTTCACCTTCTTCTCCTTCAAGCGAAGAACTTCGCTGCATCTTGATACTGAAACCCGCACCGTTCAGCGAACGTCTCATCGGTTGTTTGGTCGCCCACCATGATGCACTCAGCAGGGTTCAGTTTGTACTTGCTGATGAACAACGCACCCATGCCGGGATGCGGCTTGCGACAGTAGCAAACTACTGGCGGAATGTTGTGTGGGCAGAACATGTATTCGATTTCGATCCCAAGAAGTTCGTTGGTCTTCTTGAAACAGTCATGGACTTTTTGTGGGTCCAGACCTTTTGCGATTGCCGATTGGTTTGACACACCAATCAAACGATAGCCTTTTTTGATGTAATCTTGCAAGACCTCTTTGCGGCCCGGCAGGACTTTCACATCAGATGTCTCTTCTGGCCATTCCTGCTTTCCGACGCTGACACGCAATGTGCCATCGTAATCAAGGAAGAGTGCCTTGTTGGTGTAATCGGCAGGCCACTTGCGAACAAACGCTCGCTTATCGACCGAATCGAACCCTTCTGCCACGGTCGGCTTCTCAAAAATCTTGCGATAATTGAAGAGAGCCGCAGGCGGAAATGTGTTGGGGTCTTTGAGAGTCTTGAACTCTTCTGGTTGGATCAGTTTGCCGTGCTTGGCAACCATCCGCAGACAGGCGTTGAGTTGTGCGTCCTCGAACGATGTCGCAAGCCACACACAGGCAATTGTGGCTTTGAACGATTTGGCGGCGGCGATGATGGACTTGCGACTCTCGGCTGTGGGATAGGTGTTGTCGAGGACAACATTATTCCCAGCCGACAAGGCGGCACGGGCATGTTCGGCTTGGCCGTCCAGCGTGCCGCCCATTTCATCCCGATTGATTCGGAAGTATCCTGCATCGGTGAACTCTTTGACGAGGGTACTTTTTCCAGAAGCATTAAACCCCATCACGATTACAACTTTTGGCATTATTCATCCTTTGGTGCTGTGATCTCGAATCCGTTGACATAATCCTTGAGGAATTTGAGATCCTTCTCAGCAGCCTCGACTGATGAATAGCTGATGAATTGTTTCAACTCATCCATGAGCAGAATCAAAATCCCCAGACCACGGTCTGGGGGTGGTGCAATCTTTCCGCTGTACCCGACAGAGAAGATCGACTTCCCCTTCTCGTCGAGCGTCCCTATCGCCTTGATTGACAGATAGAGACGATTTGTTTTTCTCACCTCTTTACCAGTTTCCACAACTGGGGCTTTCGGCTTTGGACCCGGCTTTTTCCTGTCATGAACTGCTTCACACAACTCATCAACAGACAGCCCAACTTGTGGACGTGGCTTCTTCATGATATTTCTTTCTGTTCAGCCTTGAACAACTTTCGGAAGAATCTTGTCAGCCGGGTTTGGGTCGATCCCACGACTGGCACGCTTCATCAGAATACGAGCCAGCATCGTCAGACAGACTTCAGTTGCCATCTTTTGACGGATAACACGCTCTTCGACGCCGAGATGATGCTCGATCTGTTCTTTGACCTTGAGATTGCCCTTGGCGGTCCTACGCATGACGCAGATGTAGATCATCCCGTCTTTGGCTTCAGGAGCATTGGGTCCGAAGTGCCCCACGATTGACATGGACCACGAGGCTTCTGGGGTTTTTCGCAAAGCCCCTTCCGCCATCTCTTGGGCGACTTCTCCACTCTCTGTAGTGTGCTTCTCGATGGTCCGGCAGTCAACTCCGAGCCACCCTTGCTTTGACGCACCACGATATGACACGAGCGATCCACACAGATGTTCTGAGATGCCGGGGAGCCGTGCCATAGTCGAGACGATCTCGCCGCCAGTACAGCTTTCAGCAAACACAACTTTCTCATCCAGTTCGCTCAGGCACGTTTGAATCGTCTGAGCCAAGCTCAGATTGTTCCGAGTCTCACGGCACTGGCGTTCTTCAGCAACGCTATTCATCGTTCGGTCCTTTAGTGAAAGCGACTCCTGTGCCGACCCCATTGGCGAGATCGTCCCAGAAACTGACATGAGCACCACGCTCAACCTTCCCTGTTCCACTTAGAACAGAGTTCTTCAACTCTTCCCGCATGGGAATGAATCGTGTGAAGTCCTTTGGTTCATCCGGGTGAAATGTTGGAGCCGCTTTATCCCAGACTTTGGTTGCACCCAATTGCTCGCCATATTTCCTGCCGACGACAGAATCAATGTCGATCCCGTGTTCGTACCAGTTTCTCGACAGTCCAACAACACGATCACTCACATAGAACGCTTCGTTCAATTCGTGTGTGATGATGATGACTGTCCACGGCGGTTCTTGTCCCATCTTAATCGCCGCCAAGTTTTCTTGATAGAGTCGCAACAACATTAGTTGAAGTTCTTCACGAGTTGACTCATCAAGAGCACCAAACGGCTCGTCAAGCAAAAGCAACTTTGGCTTCATGACCAGTGCTTGGGCAATGGCCACACGTTGTTGCATACCGCCAGACAATTCGCTTGGATACTTGTCTCCAGAATCTTTGAGGCGAAGTTTCTCTAACATCGCCTTGGCTTCTTCGTGCTGCCGCTTCTTCTTAGGGAACCAGTACCACGGCATCAATGTGCGATGATAGATTTGGGTCTCGTCGAGTTTGGGGCCGAAAGCCACATTGTCTTGTACGGTCAAGAACCGATACAGACCATACTTCTGGTAAACAATTCCAACATTGCGGTTCGGGCCAAGAACTGGAACGCCGTCAGTTTCGACGATTCCTTCTTTGGGCGGCTCTGTGCCAAGGATGGCACGCAGCAATGTGGACTTACCACACCCGCTGGGTCCGACAAGAGCAACAAATTGCCCTTGTACAACTTTTAGATTGATGTCATGCAAGACTCGGTTTTTGCCGAACCACTGACTGACACCTTCGACGTTGAGGATGATTTTGCGACTCATTATTTGTCTCGATCAAACCACGGGCACCACCATTGACGGATCAACAACATCCCTTTGTCCATCAACAGGCCGGTGAAGCCGAGAACCAAAATGTAGTCATATACCACATTCATGTGTAGCAATCGTTGCTGCATACGAATCTGATATCCCATTCCAACCTGACCCACAAGCATCTCTGCCGCAATCAGAAACACCATCGCAGGTCCGAATTGCAATCGAATGTTGTCCAATACTTTTGGCAGGATTTGCGGAAAAACCACTTCCCAGATCAACTCGATGTTGCTTGCACCGAGAGTATAAGCCTTGTCGATCTCTTCGTGATGCAGATCGTCACGAGCAGACAGGTACACCGACTGTGTGAGTGTCGGAAGAATACCAAATCCAATCATGGCGATAAACATTGTTTCGCCAGTTCCCGCAAGCACGAAGAACACGGCAAGCATAGCGGTTCCGGGGACTTTTGACAAGAAACTCAGAACCGGCAGCAAAAACGCCGCCAATCCCTCGTAACAACCCATCAATGTCCCAAGGATGACTGAAATGACGCATCCCCAAACCAGACCTTTTGCCAACCGGCTGTATGTCGCCCACGAGTCTTGGACGATCATTGTCTTCCACGATTGAACCCAAAACCGATGGAAGAAATTGTCTGGCGTATCCTCGACGATTCCAAACGCAGCTTGCAGACTGTTTTCACGAGGAGTCGTCACCAACCGCACGCCGTCGATCAGTTGTTTGACGTTGGGCATCGTCGTGTCGGTTGGATTGACGACATGCTGGCGGTAAGACAGATAGCTGTAAATCGACATGAGGATCAGAACGCCGACCACCCCATAGAAGATTTTCCAGTGTTGTTTGATCGGCTGTTTGATTCTCATATCATTTCCCGCAGTCACAGGGTAAAGCCGAAGCTACCATTTGAAGAGGCGTGCCTTTGATGGCCTTGGCCACACTGTCTTGACCACACGGCTTGACGCTTTTTGTGTTGTAGGCAGTGACGCCGACGAGAAGCATTGCCGACATGATCATCCCAGCCACGCCGGAATTGAAGTAGAAGTCACGGCTTTTGTGTCGGACGCAGTTTTGGACGATGCTCTTGCATCCGATTCCTGCTCCGACACAAATAGGAATGGCTCCCAACACAATTCCACCAATCAGACAGGGAGAAAGATCCATGATCGCATTCCTAGTGTGTGGTTAAAAGAAGGGCCAGCCCGGTGAGGACGGGCTGGCCCAGATCCCCGGCCAGATTACTTCTTGGTAGAAGCCATCTTCATGTACTTCGTGGAAAAATTCAGTTGCTTCCCCTCATCGTTGTACCCGATGGTGGGCGGGGCCTTGTCCTTCTCCAGCACTTCGATCTTCTGACAAGTTGCGACGACGGTATCCATCGTCTTCTTGTAAGCTTCGCTGGTGAACAGGGCTTCGCCCTTGGCTGGAGTATCGTAGAAACGAGTCTCCTTCACCACGATCTTCATGTCTTCCAAAGGAAGTTTGCTGAAGTCTTCTCCGAGGGCCGTCAGCGTAGCATCAGCCTTCGTGGAATCGGCGTCATTGAGGCGATTGCACACTTCGTAGTACGTGTCGCACAGAAGGGCTGCAAAGTTCTCTCCGCCTTCTTTGGCGAGACTGTCGTTGCCGATCACCATCATGTCGATGATCTCTTCTGGAATCTCCGACGAGTCACAGATCATCTTGCTCTTGGTGTTGGTACGCAACGTCTGCAAAGCAAACGGGTTCCATACACAGATGGCTTTGATCTCTCCGCTGCCGGACTGCAACGCAGTCGCTGCCGCCGCTGGATCAAGATTCTCGAACGGGTATTCGGCGGGATTCAGACCACGCTTTTCGAGTTCCCGAACATAGGAGTATTGCGACACGCTCTTGGCGAGTCCATACACCTTTTTGCCCTTGAGGTCTTCGGGCGATGTGTAACCAACCGCAATCACTTTGTCAGCACCAACCGATGTACTGGTCGGGCAGATTGCCGTACAAGGCCGTCCCAAGGCGGGATTCAGAGAGTCGATGTTGGTCATACAAACAGCATCGACAGCACCGTTTCCGAACATCGCCAAGCAAGGATCGTAGTCCTTGACTTCAAGCACGACATCGACGTTCCACTTCTTTTCGAGGGCACCGGGCTTGCCGCCCTTGCTTCCGTTGATGAGTCCGGCCTTGGCGGCGACCATCAGCGTTGACCAGCTTGGGTATTCCGATGACGCAACCGAGAACGATGGCATTGCCGTCGTGCTGGACGTGGATGATACGGCTTCAGTTGGTGTAGTCGATTTCGGCTTGGTTTCTCCGCCGCCGCATCCAGCCAAGATAATGGCCGAGGCGAGCAATGCAAAATTTGCAATCTTCATTCGTGAGTCTCCTAACAGGGTTGAGGTGTAACTTGGACAGAGAGCAGTCGAAATTGACTACTCAGTCAGCTTGGCGTCTTCCATCTTGGTGGCAGGCTCTTCATCGCCCCAATTCAACAGCGTGTCGAGTTCCTTGTCTGCCACGCTGTTGCTTGCGAGTTGCAGATATTCGCTCTCTGCAATGTGGGCGTCGTTGCCGGAGAGTTCGGCAGTGATCTTGGCTTTGGCCTGAGCACTCTTTCGAGCCTCACGAACAGACGCCAAGTCTTTGTCAGTCGTATCTTCAGCAATCCCGCTGAGCACGTCGGCGATTTGCTGTGCTTGTTGAGCGATGGCCACGTCGGCGACGGCTTCGGTCTTCTCTTGACGCAACTTCTCGTGATTCTTCTGCATCCCTTGAAGTTCGAGCTTGTACTTGGCGATCTGCGACTGACGCTCCTTGAGATCGGCCTCTTTGTCGGCGATTTGTTGGTGTGTCTGATCAAGACTGGACGAAGCGTCTTTGAAGTTCCCGGAGTGCTTGATGAACTCTGGGTCTTGTTGAATTTCTTCTTTGGTCTTCCCAGCGTTCCGCAAAGCGTCAATTCGCTTTTGCATCGCTGCTTGGGCACCAGCTTTGATCTTCTCCAACTTCTCAGCCTTGGCGTTGAGGTCTTTGACCTCGATCAACCGGGTGGCTTCGATGCCCATCAGCTTGGCGACGGCATCCTTGACGGTTGTGAACCGTTCGCCGGACTTGGCGATGGAACGATCATACGTTGCTTCCATCACATACTTGTTGCTTTGGAGCGAGTCCGCAGCCGCTGCCCATCGTCCTGTCACAATGTACCACAACGCTCTCATGTACCGAAACATCGTCTTCTCTCCTCATTGTCTGGTGGGGTTCAGTGCCCTTACATTTTAAGGCACGAAACGAACTTGTAAAGGCCGGGTCACTGATATTCCTTGAGTCTTTCGTCAATTCCATCTCCGCCTCGCATGATTGAAGCCATGCCTTCTTCAGTGGCTTTGGCGATTTCAAGTTGTGAGGACAGCCTGCTCTGCAATTGACGAAGCTCATTTCCTTCGTTCTTGAACTTCAAAGCCCGGACCTCGTTGATCACACTGGCCAGTTCAAGAATACTTGTTTCAACTTCTGTGATCACATTCATCCGCTGTCGTTGCATGTCATGTTTCAGCTTCCCCGTCATGGTCATTGCGGTGCGATAAATCTCGTATGATCTCTCCAACTTTGCAACGCAAGTTTTGAAGATGTCATCAATTGACTGCAACATTTGCGGCGGAACATGATCACTCAACTTGCCGCCAGCGATGTCCGATCCGAACGACTTATAGAGAACCCTCAAATTTCTAAGAGCACTCTCATCGTTCGTATCTTCTGTCTTTGCCAATCTCCGATCCAGAGCATCCAGTTCTTTCTCTCTGGTTTTGATTTGTTGATCGTGCCACTGCTTCAAAGCACGCCTGCTGATCTTTTCGAGATTGAATACCAGATTTGTGAGGAATGCTCCAAACCCAACAAGCAATCCTACGAATCCGAAGAATGCCGAGTAACCACCGAGTATCTCCGACAAGAGCAGTAGACTACCACCAACCAAGACCGGAACGACCGTGGTAGGCGTAATCATCAACTCTAGGAGAATTCGTTTGCGTAAGTCGTCCATAGTTCTATCCCGATCTGAGTCTGGCCCAACTCGTTTGAACCCAAATGGCGGAATCAATAAGGAAGCTCTCCGAGAACGAATGCCACAGTAGTTGAACCGTTCGGCTTAGAAACCTCGGCATGAATCCTTGAGCGATCAACTCCTTTGCTGATCAAGTAGTCTACAGCGGCCTGTGCCCTCGATTCCGCAAGAACCTTGTTGGCTTCGGCGTCTCCCCCAGATGCGTGGTTGCCTTGAACTTGTAGGTAGTATTGTGGCCATGTCTTGAGACTTTCGATCAACTTGTCGAGAGTCGCAAAACTACTCTCACTCAACTTGCTGCCGCCACGGGCAAACACAAGACGAGGGACTTGCAGTGTACCAACCGGCTTCAATCCATTCCACTCTTCGTCAGAAAGGGTTGCTAGAGCCTTCTCTTGACGAACTGCTTCTGGACCGAATCCCGGATGCCACGATGAATCAAACAACTTTCGCATGATGCCATCGTAGTACCACAAGTTCGGATGTCCGTCTGTGGGGTCTGTTGCAATCGCTTTCGTTTTGAGCAACACATCCATGATGTTTGTGTTGATCTCTTCGATGTGCTGAACTCCGTTACTGGTTGTCAATCCGAAATGACTGAAGTTCTCTTGTGTGTTCTTCCACCAGATCTTTTCGGTCAGTCGTTGTGCTTGCTCCGGTTTCAATGGCGTCCCGAATTGTTTGGCATCGTCAGAAACCAACTTCGCCATGCTGTTCCGGCTATCGAACATGGATTTCAAATATGATTTGACCACATTCGTAACAAGCTCTTCGTTTTGCACCAGAAAGCCACGTCGAGCGACGATCACATCCACGATGTATCCCCGGAATTTGCTGGAATCAACCAACACATGATAATCCGGGTTATCGACAATCTTGGAAACGTATGGTTCCCACAACACAAACACCTTGTTGTCAGTCGGCTTGGCTCGCTGGTACTCCTGATAGACCAGATCGACATTGTTGACAAACTGGAATGGATTCTCAGGAAGCTTGTCGAGATTGAAGTGAGCCATGATCACTCGTGCGAGAGTCTCGGACGGAGAATCTTGGGTACACACAATCTTGAGTCCACTGGAATTCAAAGCGTCGATATTTGGGAACCTTGACTTGGATGCGACCATTGCATCCGCACCTTTGGTTTCATCCACCAACGCCACCACTGTAGCCGGAATGTCTTTGTACTCGGCAGACGACTTCATGAGAGCGTCAACCGTGAACACAGCCATATCCAATTCACCGCTGGCCAGCTTTTGCAGACGCTGCGGATAGTTGGCTCCATCATCAACCAACTCCACCTTGATTCCAAATTTTGCATTCTCATCCCGGAACATGCTGCTGCGAATTGCGGCATAGCCAGAAAAGGCATCTGCCGCAAAATTCACACTATACTTGAACCGGGACGGAGCACTCGTCTTATCGACGATTTGTTGATGCTCTTGTTGTGCTTGTTTGACAGCGGCTTTTTGCTGGTTTGGGCGAACCCAGAACTTCCATGCTCCCCATACGATGAGCAGCAGAGAAAACCAGATGGCCAGCATCATCAGAATGCGACCTTTTGTCATGGCTGTTTTCTCGTCCATTGTTAGCTCCGACTAGCAGCTACGGCTGCGACTACGATGACGCCGAGGACACAAACGACCCCAAGAAGGATCATTGGACCTGATGATGTTTCATTGGCAGGATTCGGCACAATCATCGTTGTACCATCAGCCTGTTTGACTTCGAGCGGCGGCTTCTCCCCAATCGGTTGATTGGCGAAAGTTGTGAGACCTTTCAGAGAGGCCAACACGAACTCCTCTGGCAATTCAGAGATTTCCTTGAAGGCTTCGTCTGAGGCATCCTGTGTGCTGCCGAATCCAACTTCGGCAACAGACTTCGCAATCGCCTTGGACAACGAATTTGGATCGTTGCCAAGCATATACACGCCGTTGATCTGAGTGGACAAGGCATGTTTGTCAGCCATATCCAAACCAATTGCGTCAATCACGATTCCACGATTCAGAACATCTTGCAGAACACCCGGTTTTGGCGTGCCATCGCCAAATGTTCTCTCCACATTCAGACTGTCATCACTAGCAGCCCCATCGGTGACAACCAGAAGTTTGTAGCTCCCAGCGTTACCTTGGCTGTCTCGTTCTTTGAGCAACCGTGTGGCCCCACTGCCGATGTATTGGTACAACGGTGTGCCGCCACTGGGCCTTGTGGCACGAATGGCCGCTTCCAACTTGGCTTGATCGACAGGCTGGATGTCATAAATCCACCCATTGAACGTCAGCACTCCAACTTTTGTGCTCTTCGGGACTTTGGACAGCACGCTGATCAAAGCATCTTGTGCGACCTGCATCCGGCTCTTGCCGCCAGCACTCCGCATCGAGTCAGACATTGACCCGGATGTATCAAACACAATGACGATGTTGTCGTCGGCACTGGCAACACCAGTCATCACAACCAGAGCCAGAATTGTCAGAATGAGTTTCATGAGTTTCCTTTCCGAAGGATCGACAAAAAGAATCCGTCATCCACACCAGACTCAACTTTGACGGCAGGAGTCTGGTGTGGTGACGGGAAACAACCTACTCTTGATCGAAGTTGAAGTCATTCGGAGAGACGGCCTCAGCCTTCACTCGAACAACTCGGAAAACAACACGCATGTTCTCCTTGGCTTGATCCATGTTGCGGGGCCGAGCATTGACCGGTGAAGATACACCGACGCCATTCGGCAACGCTTGAGACATGTCGATCTGGTACTTGTTGCTTTTGGCGAATGCCTCAATAGCATCCCGCACCGATTTTGCACGAGCAGTGCTCAACGTCAGTGCCGCCGCAACGGTCGTCTTGGGATCAGGAATTTCGACAAGCTGACCAGTGCTGTCTTTACGTTTCTGGCCAGACAAGCTCTCGTTTTGGATCACAGCGATAACGCTGCCGGTATCAGCCAGATTCAAAGGTTGACCACGAAACTTTGCATTGGCTCCGTCGCCAACAATCAGTCCCTTGGCTTTCGCCGCCCAGTAAAAGTGCTGGAGAACCAATGTCGGATCAGAATGTCCTTCGATGATCACAGCGGCATTGGCGAATGTTGCCGAAGCCTCGGCATATCGCTTGAAGTCCGCAGCATAGGTCTCGACAGGGAAGTCGGTTTGTTCTGGCTCGAATTTGATCTCGAACGAGAAGATCGTGCTGCTGTCGAGGTCTTTGCCGAAGTCTGCAACTTCAGCCTTGATGCGACCTTTGGTATAAACCGGGGCAACATACGGCACACCGACTTGTTCAGAGATCTTCTTGTAGTCCCAATCAGCTTTGGCGAATCCCAGCTTCGTCTTGACGTATCCGAGATTCAAAGCCAATTCGAGAGTAGCGGTTTGCCGTGATGCAAAACCGGTCAGGTTGTTGGGGTCATTGAAGAAGATTTCGTTGCCGGGGATGCGTACAAAATTTGCATCGGATACCAGTCCGTGGGCATCTTCCTCAATCGTCGGAAGAACTTCCTTCCCGTAAATCGCCTGTGCCATCTTGAGAGCGGCAACATACGATGGAGATTGTCCACGACCATCCTTGTAGGCTTCTTTGGCCTTCAAAAGTTCTTCGGTGGACTTGAGATATCCAACAACGAACTTCTCAACTTTATCCTTGTTGGATGTGTAGTAGTCGCTGCGGACAACATACACGTCGGCGATGGATCGGCTCATGGACGCCGTGGAGTTGACCACATGTGCCCCCTTGACTGTCCCTTCCCCACCAGAGCCGACAGATTCCAACCCCGAAGTCAGACCAATCATGTCTGGCGAGATCACGCAACAAGCGTCAATGGTTGGGTCTTTGCGGAACATCGCAGCCGGACTGTCATCACCAGTAAGGTTCTTGGCCCAGACGACAGTAATATCATCCCATGTGAGAGCCGCAGCCTTGAGCGAGTCATCGACAAGTCCAATGTGAGGCCCGCCTTGCTGTAAACAGACCTTCTTCCCCTTGAGGCCGTTGATCGTCTTGATGCCTTCACGGCCAACAAGATGATCTCCGAGACTCCAAGTGAGTTGCATCACCATCACTGGCTTGGTGCGAGGGTCTTTGTTCATCATCTCCGAGGCGAGGGCCACCATGTGATAGGTGCCACGCAAATAAGGAGACTTGCCAGAGATGTAGTCCCTGACTTGCTTCTGGAAGTCGTCGCCGGGGACGAGTTTCAGACTCAAACCGGATTTGCCGTAGATGGACTGCGGCGTTGTGGTCAAGCCACCGTTGGCGACAAAGGTCGGCACATCGCCGCCCCATGTGATGAATGGTACTTGTGTGATCGGCGAGTTTTCGACGGGGGCGACTTCAACGCCGCCGACGAGAGATTCAAATGTTCGCTTTTGCTGTGCATGGACAGTCGTAGCGACAGTCAGCAACAACATACCCAGAATCAAACGCAACTTCATGACTTTTCTCCAGTGTTGAGGATTTGGTCCACGGTCAGATCACATTGCCATCGCCACATCATTCGTTCAATGGCGAAGAACGGCACATTATGAGTTTCCTTGCTGCCTTCGGCAAGATCAACTGCCCATTGCTTCAAGGCTTTCTTATTGTCACGCTTCCTTTTCAGGAGTTCCCGTATCTCAAGCCACCGTTCAGAGGTTGGCTCTTCGATACAAATTTTGTAATTCTGCCAAGTGGCGTACTGAACGTAGGGGAACGGCTCCGAGGCAACGGTGTTTGTGTTGTCGATGACGATGAGCTTGCTGCCCATATCGACAGCACGTTGTGCCCTGAGCAAATTCCACTTGTGAGCCGCTCCCAAAAATCGAGGATTGAACGAGTATTCATCTGGTTTGTCTGGGTAGTTGACCTGATACCAATAGTCGTCGGTTGAGAAAATCTCACCCGTCTCACCAGCCAGTTCCTTGGCTCGATATGATTTGCCGGTCCACGGCAATCCCCGCATGATGATCAGAACCTTGTCCTCAGCATCCCACGGAGACACATCTTGTGTCTCGTCCATGATTGACATCCTTGTCTTTGTTTAACTTCCTGTGTCATCATGACACAAGAACCATCTTAGGGTTCGCTAGAGCCAACCCAACTCCTCTTTGACTTCTCTCAAAAATGTTCGCCGATCAAACGGAGCAGCGAATTCCTCGACCAACCGAATCTCTCGAATCGGCAAATCTTTGAGCCATCCATGATCCAAACTGTGACAGAAATGTGACATCGGAATCCGGGACTTGAACTTTGGCCAACGACCATCGCTGCGTTGCTTAAATCGCCTATCTTTGCTGACCCAAAACTTGTACCGGTCTTTGATCCATTCGCTCTGGAAAATCAGACTGATATTCCCTGTCTCTCCAAGGAAATCAAGTCTGGGGTTCTCCAGTTTGATCGGAACATTGATCTCTCCGGCAAGATGAGAACGCAATTCGTCTTCATCCAGATCACTGCTTCCCGAATAACACACAGGAATGTAGATAAACCGTTTCGGCATTGGGCCTTGCAACCCAAACCCTTTGCGACCACACCGTTGCAACCACCGATAAATGGTCTCGGTGGATTCCTCATCCATTTTCAGGCCCACAAACATCGTCATTGGCTTTCCCCTAGTAGGAGAACGGAAGATCGGGGCCTGTCGAACCAACTCGACGCAATTCACACCGATATTCTTCTATGGTTCCAGTTGCTCCAACAAACCAACCACATTGCAGGTAGTGGCCATCCGGGATTGCTCCGTTTTGTTCGATCCACTCCCTTTCAGCTTCTCTCAAACGAGTTACTCCCGTGATCCACCCAAGGAATCTAAACGGCAGCATCAGAATTTTGCTCAGCATCAGTCGTCTCCTTTAACGCTTCAAAAACTTGTTCCAGATATCGAGTTGCTGCCTCGTGTGTACCCGGAGAAGTCTGTTCGGCATTCCCGGCGACGTTCAACACCTCTATTCTAAGGCACGAAATCCAGTTTGTAACGGTGGAAATCGGCGGAGGGTCACTTAAATCCACATCAATGTGCTCTTTTTTGTAATCTTCAATGGCTTTCAACGTGCATATTTCCCCACGAGATTGGAAGTTATATGCGAGCCTGATCGTCCCATCAGAATTTTTCACGTTGAGACGTGTGCGAGGGACGTAACTTGACGAGGAATGTGCGACAACGCCGTACAACTGCTTGTACTCTGGTTTGCACCCGTCGAGAGTTTTGTATCCAAAAGGCATCGTGCCGCCAGTTTCATAGCCGAATCGCTTGGCTGTTTCCAACCCGGCGATGTCGGCTCCGCTCTGGCCACCGGAAATCACTTTGCGTAACATTTGGAGTCCCTTCCACGAAAGGGATCAATCTACCTGATTTGACGTTGGCTGTAAAGCCGAGAACTCACGTTCCAAGACCCCATACACGCCGCTGTTGATGTATTTACCCAGCTTTACAACTGATTCTCGCTTGGTGCCCTCAAGCCTAAATCCTGCTGATTCAGCACATTTCTGAGATGCGATGTTTGTTTCCAAAATCTCACATCCGACACGCCATAAATTCAAAACCTCAAAGCAAAATGCCGTGCCAGCAGCCACCAATGGTTTGCCTAACTTCATGCCACGGAACTCTTTGAACACATCCCATGCGGCAAAACAATTTCGACTCACCCAGTCGATGTCTGAGATCTTGTAGACACCGAACGGCTTTACAATTTTTGGACAGCAGGCTATGAGCATCAGGTTTCTCGGCGTGTGAACATTTTTGTCCAGAGAATCAAACCATCGCTCCTGATCTTCTAAATTTGCAATCGTGACGTGGTGGGTCGTCTCCCAACTCTCGGACTTCAACTCCAAGAGAGTTGGGAGATCGTCTCTTTGCAGCTTCCTCAAAATGATATCGCCATGCTGAAACATTACCAACCTTCCTTGATGCTATCGACAACGTAATCCAGATCTTCTGGGGTCATCCACCAGCCGCAAGGAATACAAGTCATATCTCCACACACCAGATCAGTGGTTGGAAGTGGGACACGGAATTCTTTCAAACATTCATGCTTGTCGTTTCGATCATGGACTCGACTCACGCCAATGCCCTTGTCTTTCATCATCTTCATGAATTCGTCACGACGATCAACACGAATTGTGAAGACCCAATCGGAAGAGACACGATCTTGTTTTGATTCCATACATTTGACACCATTGAAAAACATCAAACTGTTCCGCAAGAATGCGGCATTCTCTCTGTGCTTCGACAGAATCCAATCAATGTGTTTGAAGTTCTCAACGCCAATGCTGGCGGCAATATCATTCATGTGGAACTTGTATCCCCACTCTTGAATATTCTGTTCGCACCGGAAATCGGCAGATGATGTCCTGTCGAGTCCATACCAACGAAGAAGCTTGGCTCTTTTGTGATCTTGATCAGATGGGCATGTGATCATGCCGCCATCTCCAGTCGTCAAGTGCTTGATAGCCTGAAAACTGAACATACAGTAATTGTCATGAGAGCCTAATGGCTTACCACGATACTTGGCTCCGAAGGCATGGGCACAATCTTCAATTACAGGAGGCACAAAGCCATACATCCGGCTGCATTGGGTCTGGATGTTGTACAACTCTTTCAAATCACATGGATAGCCGCCCCAATGCACAACCATAATTGCCAACGTCTTCGGTCCAACTTTACGGCGAAGATCTTGCATATCGACGTTACATGTTTCTGGATCAAGATCCACCCATTTGATCTTCAAGCCGTGAGCAAGAATTGGGAAATTTGTTGCAGTGCATGTCAGTGGAGTCGTCAGCACTTCATCACGAACTTCTGTACTGCCAACCATCTGTTGATCTTTGATCATGTGAAGAATCAGATGTAGCCCTGATGTGCCAGAATTGACTGTATTCACATACGGCGTCTGTAAGTGTGCAGACAGTAGTTTCTCGAACTCGTCTACTTTTGTGCCTTGGCCAATATAGCCGGACTTCAACACCTCGCCAGTTGCTTCCGCAGCGGTGTCGGCCATAAACACTTTGAATAGTGGAATGTTTCTCATATTTTTGCGTACCTTTCTGGGGACCACCCAGCCAATCTTCCTATAAAATCGTTTGGTTTTCTCATTAGCTCTTCTGTATAAGAGTCAATGTTAATATCTTTGTCACAGAAAATGCTCCAATAATCCTTGGATCTCAAGTTGTATGCTCGTCCAGATCCGCAGCAATGATGGTAGAAGCAATCATAGTAAATCCCGAAAAGTGCTGGATGTAAATTCAATTGGTTGCTTCTAATCAAAGGAAAAACCTGTTGTTTGGCTTCTTGAAATTTTCTTAGAACGATGTCAGTTTCTGGATCTCCCAGCAAATCCGTGCCAGCATTCGAGATCTTGAATTCCAAATCATCTACAGATTCCTTTTTTGCATAAAGCACAGACGAGTGATATCTGGTCTCTAAATCCTCTGTTCTGATCGCCAGAGCTACAGAATAGTTCCGCATCTGCTCTTCAAGGATCTTCTGCCAATCGGTCCTGATCGGGAAAGCATCGCTGTCTAAAAACAAAAAATGCCGATAAATCTGCCGTCTGCTACGGAAGATCTCGGCTAAAAAATTCAGGCCCACAAGGTGGGCACTGCTATTTCCGTCAGATGTGAATGGACGAAGCCTTACAACTTCTGTTTTTGATGTGAAGTATTCCGATTCCTGTTCGCTATAAAGAATGCACACATGGTCGAAATCAAGTGTGGTTTCTTTAAGAAAAGACAACTGCAAATCTAACCACTGTCTTTGAATAGGATTATCTTTTGCAAAGATAGTGCCTACAAGCAACTCTTTCCTGAAATCGGAGTTGACTTCTTCGAGCTTTACTGGAATCGGAACAGGTCTTTTTGTGGTTCTTGCCATACGCTATTTATATGACAAGCGTGAGACATTTGCAGGCCCCGCCCGACTTAATGAACTCCGACATTTCAAGAGGATGTGGCTCGTATCCAGCTTCTCTAAGAAGCCTCATTGTCTCAGGGCAACCTGCTGGAAGAATCACATTCTTGCCGATGCGAACAGCATTGCAAGCAAATAACTTTGCTTCTGCTTCTGGGATGGATATCTCATTTCCTCCAAGACCACGAATGATCTCCAATGAATCTTGGTCAAACGCTCCCGGCCAGATCAGATAATCCATACCATCCAACGGGCAAAAGCATGTATCCAGATGATAGAAATAAGGATCAACCAGCTTGACCTTCACCACTTTTTCTTCTGGACAGTATTCCATCAAATATGTTTCGATGTGAAAGTAGAAGCTTGGGTCACTTCTAAATCCATAGCCACCAACAAGCGTATTGCCCAGATAGAGTGCATCTCCGGCTCCCTCAAAATGGGAGAATGTCAAGGAGATGGAATAGTTCTTTCTGTAATTATCTGGATTGGAGAACCAGTGTTCAAAGAATTTTTCTTCGCCACTGCGTTCTGCATGTTTGAAGTGGGAAATGATCACATGGCCATTCTTTAAGACAAGTCCAGCATTGGCTGTAAAAACCATGTCAGGCAGGCCGGGTTGCTCTTTGATCAATTTAACATTGCCACCAAGTTCTTTGATCTTCGCCTCCAAGGAGTTCCACTGCTCAAAAACTTTGTCTTTGATGGCACCATTGTTGACATCCATCCAAGGATTGATTTGATAGTTGATGCCATAGAACTCTGGTCTGCACAAAAGAAAATCCAATTTTTTTACCCCCAATGCCATCAACTGTGGTGTTATCACTTGTTTGAGGCGTGACTTGCCTCTCGTACCATTGCTAGAAGACCTGCCGCAGCACATGATACCTTCTGTAAGTTAAATTGCCAATGGATTTCCCATAGGTTTTGGTGGTTTTTGCATCTGCGGCTGCATTTGCTGGTTGTCGGCAGGAGTTGGTGGAGTGCCCATCGGGTTCTCTGGACCTTGGCTCATGTCTGGTTGCATGTCAGGGGCCGGACCTCCAGCACCCATGTCATTCTTTGGAGGCATTTGCGGAGCTTTATCAAGCTTGGCATCAGCAATTGGGGCATCTGAATCAATCAGGTGTTGGTATGTTTCTTGGCCAAAGAGTTTCTGTAACAATGTGGAAATGGTTGTGTCGCCATTGTTTTGGTTCTTTGGATCATCGTCATTCGTACCAAGCCATTGCTTTACATCTTGGACCTGCTTTACAACATTTGGATCTTGAAGTTGCAACAGACGGTTGAAGATCTGACCGTTCTCCAACATCTTATAGGCAGCTTTCTTTCCCTTGAAGGTACTAGCTGTTCCAGCAGCGGCACGCTGACCATAGGTGATCTTGCCTAAAGATTGATATGCGGCGTCTTCGTCAGACAATCCGCTGACACCTAAAGCCTTGAAGGTGTCAGTCCAGATGTTGCGAATCTGTTGATTTTTCTGGCTTTCGTCGCTTTCGAGCCAAGTTTTGAAGTGTCCCATGCCATTATTTAGCTGTCCAACAACCATTTCAGAAGTGCCATTCTAGCGAAGACTCCGTTTCTGGCCTGTTGAAAGAAAACAACTTTTGGATCGACATCCAATTCGGCTGGAAGCTCATCTCTCCTCGGACCCGGATTCATCACGATTGCATCGTGCGGAAGGCGATTTAATAAAGATTTGCTGATACTGAAGTGACTGTTCCAGATCAGGTAATTGTGCCGCTCACGCTGGATTCTGTTGGTATACACCACGTTCATGTCCGGGAAGAACTCATAGAATCCCAGAGTGTTGGAGTATGTGTGAGGGCAATCAGGAGGTTCTGGCAGAGTTTGCTCGCCATCCACAGTATCCAACAACACAATCATGTTGCTTTTGTATCGTCCCATGAGTTGGACAAAAGAATGAATTGTCCTGCTCATTTTGAGATCACCAGCCACGCCGATGGTGAGATTATCGAGCCTTCCGAATCTCCTCCAGATCGTGAAGGCATCTGTCAAAGCCTGAGTGGGGTGTTGGTTGCCGCCATCTCCAGCATTGATGATATCCACATGAACTGCCGGATAGTTCGCCGGAGTTCTGACATTCAGGTCGGGCCAATCATTCGGAGTCCTGACCACAACAACATCTGCGTAATTGCAGACTGTAAGAATCGAATCATAATCTGTCTCTCCTTTTGTGGCTGATGATCCTTTGCCATCAGGACAGGAAATGACAGATCCTCCCAGCCTAAGCATTGCTGACTCGAACGACATTCGAGTCCGTGTGGATGGTTCAAGAAATAGGGTCGCCATGATGCGACCCTTCAAAGGAGACTGTGTTGCGGTCACTCCGGCCTCAAAATCAGAGGCAGAAATGAACAAATTCTGGAGGGTCGAATCAGATAAGTCGGCTGAAGTCAAGACGTGCATGGTTCCTCCTTGGTAAATTTGAGTCAGTGTACTATTAAAAATATTCAGCGTCAACAGCATACGAACGATGCGGACACTCGCCACACTTCTTTCTTCCAAACTGACAATTCATGCACAAAACTTGAAAACCATCTGGGAAATTGTTTCTTTTCAACCACAAATAAAAGTCGATCTTTATTTCTTTTCTGTGCTGTTTACCACCGCCATGAATGTGATCTATTGTCAAGAACTCTGATGTTGTCTCGCCACAACAATTACATTTGTATCCGCCATAATTACTGAAAACTTCATCCTTAACAGCAAAGTACCGATCTCTCTTGGTTTTGGCCCTTTGTCTTAAACACAAACCGCAATAATGTTCTGAGACTAACGGAGGTCGGATGCCGCATTGAATGCACAACCCACTGACTCTTCTTTTCGATTGTGATTTTCTTTTTGAGTCACGAGAGATTTTGGCACATTTCTCACACGATTTGAAGCCGTCCCTTGCAGGATGTTTGTTGCACTTATTACAAGCGTTTGTCATTTCTCCTCCTATATACATCAAAGGAGAAATATGAAGTTCAAATTGTGGCTTGAAAAAACAGATATCTTTGGGTTCGACCACAATCGAAGTGGAGACGAGCCGGACGACAATATGCTCAGCAAGCCTATCTCACCATTCAACCTCGAATTGATGATGGATATTCTGTCAAAAAAGAGCATTGGAAATATCAAGCCAAGAATGCCATTTATGAATGAAATTCGTTGGGGTACAGAGCCGGGTGCTGTCAAGCTTGATGTCGATACCGGGTACACACTTTATGTCAGAAAGCTTGGCCGAGACAAACAAGGTCAAGATCGCTGGCTTTCCAAAAGAATGTTTCAGTTGAACCGACAAGGATATGGCGGCTTAGAAGATATTGTGGCATCAGAAATCCACAATGAACTGAAGAAGACTTATGAAGGTCCGTTGGATTCACCAATCAATGACTACGCAGACCTAGAGCATCTCACCCAGCAGATCTACAACAAAGCCAAGAAGGTCATGAAGAATATCTTCATCCCAGAGGGGATTCGTAAGTTGAGCGATAACGCTTACATCATTAAGATGGGTGTGCGTGGCCATGGCTTGGAAGGCATCAGTCAGAGTCGTGTTGAACAAAACCAGACGATGGTGACTTATGACCCAGAGTGTGGCACGATCCGCATCAACAACTACAATATTGAATCCCCGGTCGGTGGGCCGCACTCATGGACGTTGAACCCTGTGGATCTCGATCTGTATTGTTTCCCGTCACAGGGGAGAGATGAGATCAGTGAACTTGTAGCTGTGCATTACAAGTATTACTAACTACGACCGACACATCATCTTGTCATAATCGAAATACTCGTTGAAAGCATCTTGTATGTGTATTTCTTCGCCAGAGTATCCTAAGAATTCTTTATTGTAAGTCAAAACATTTTTTCTAACAGTGACTTTTCCTTCGACAAAATCCTTGCCCTTCTGCGTGATTTTGTAGTAGCCGTTAGATGGATCTCCCTTTTTGCCAGTAACAGGTTTTGCTTGCAGCAATTCCCAGTGACACAATTTAGAATACTCCTTACTGACGGAGTTAAAGTTTTTTGAACAGAGTTCTGTGCTGGCATGGACATATTCTCTTGTTGCCACTTGTAAATGATAACAAGCATTGTCACCATGCCGTTGTTGAGTGGCCGTTCATGCCGATGAACCGTTTGATCACATACAGGACATTTTACAGGTTTTGTGTCCTTGGCGATCATCACTTGCTCACGAATCCCAACAACTCCGGGAGGGAAATGGAAATTACGATGACAGTCTCTGCACAAACTCGTCAGATGTTTTACGCTTTCTGTACCAAAAACATCTGGATAATGTTTTGGGATGTGATGAACATCAGTAGCCGGTTCGCCGCATAAACGACAGAGGTTATAATCATGACTCAGAGCAGCCGGTCTTAGACTTTCCAGCCATCTGTCAGTGGTTAGATACAAAGCGTGTATCTGATGCCATGTCATCTGACATGGTTCTTGATAGCAAATTCTGTAAAAATCTTCGTATGAATACATGATTATCCCCCAAGAAATTCCACTGCCGCTTGATTTGACGGCAGGCCCACGAATTCACAAATTGGTTCCAAAATTTGGAGCATCGAATCTGTCTTCTGAACTTCTAAGACAGGGCCGGTGTACGCTGCCAGCGACTTGTTGAGTTCGTCTACATAAGATTGAGCCAATGGCCGGAACTTGTCGTCTGGGAATCCGATGGCCTTGCCCATGCTGACGGCAATCTCTTCTACCGAACGACGACACACAATCAACTTGTGGTCAGGAATGACCGACGTAATTTTGTGCAGGTATTTACAAAGTAGCGGATCTTTTACGCCCCAAAGTTTGTGCTCTGCGTTACGTTCTAACACCCAACACCGATATAAGATGTCTAGGTCTGGAACTTTCAACTCGCCTGATTCGTATTCTGAATGCAGGCTCTTGATGTCCAAATCTTCCCAGAAGCCTTTGGGATTGTTGGCGTTTGGCGGATCAAATCGTTCTCCCATGAACACGCCGAGATGATGGAGTGTTCCCGCCACTGCACTGGTCCCGCTGCGGAAACACCCCATGACGATGATACAAGTCATTAGTCGTCCCAGTTTGTAGGAGAATCATCATCGTCGTCATCAGTGGGCGACGTTGCTGTGTATCCGACGATCAACATGATGACGATGATCGCTCCGATAATTGCGAATAGGTACATTAGAATCCGTGCTCCTTCCAATCAATTTTTCCTCTAGGAGTGTTGCAGTAATAGAAGAGGAATTTGTCCATTTCTGCATTGGTCAGTCGAAAATGTTCCACACTGCCCGACCCAAATTCCCAATCAGTATAGCAGATTTGCAATAAATTGGAATCCCCTTGTTGACACAAGACGACTTCTTCTGGCGGATTTCGACGTAGAATTCCGTACAACTCCGCTCCGATGATCGGGCGGAAGTCATCCCATGACTCGCATACAAAAATTGCACTGGTGGATGACCGAATTGGAATTCGATGGCCTTCAACTAGGAAGCAACCGGTTTCTGTCAAACTCATGGTTGAACTCATGATGGAAGTAGTCCCTGACTTCTGAAGTGATCTTCTCTCGAAAGAGAAGAGGGTCGAATGTACACGATTCTGCCAACTGCGTGATGTATGGTTGGACAAACGGGGAGAGCATCACATAATAGATCGAAACCTTTCCTGTAGCAATCCACAACTTAAAGAATCCGCTGTCGGCAAATCCACGAATCTTCTCTATCGTTGGATCGCCCTCGCATCTTTCAAACAAAAACTTTTTCGTCCTGTCGATTTCCCTTACAATTTTTGGATCAGTGGTGGCTACAGATGGTTGAATCACACATGCTGTGTCGCTCATCTTCTGGTTGTACCAGCGTTCCCAGACTTTCCAGCGAATCCAAGCCTTGTCTCCGCACATGGCGTTTGGAGAAACATACGACTTGTTGATCTTTAAGATTGCCAAATTGGCCTTGACATAGTTGATGTACTGCTCTGGAGTCAGAAGTCCACGAGTCTCTCGACGGAGTTTCCAACACTGGCGGAACAAATCTGACTTGCGTGGGTCGCCTCGCTTTGGGATTGTATTTCTCCTAAAGCCTTGCCCGTCAATGTCTTCCGTTCCGCCGAACAATCTGATGAATTCCTGTTCATACAGACAGGCAAGTTTGAATGCCTCGGTTTCTGGGGCTGTCATACTCCACTCGAAGATGGCGTCGTATCTCATTTCGTCTTCCATGCAAGTATTTAGGCTTATGAGTCTGCACTGTACCCGCCAAAGAAATCTTTGGCAATGGATCTTTTTTACAGAAATGTGCTTGCATTCTTACAGGAAATCTGTTAAATTGAGCGTTGAAAGTTACTTCCAAACACAGGTTGGATCATTTCGGACCAAGATGGTCGTCCGAGACCCAGCGAAAAACCTTGACAGCGGGTAGGTCTTACCGCAACCGGGCCGAGAATAGGGAACTCAACGCCTTGTGTCAAGAATCTAGGTAATCCAGATCACTAAACCCAGCGATGCCATGAATGCTCGTTCTGCTTTTAAGCGGGCTGCTGGGGCTACGAGCAGGTCATCTGGTTAGGAGATTCTTCAACCATCGTTGAAACAGCATCTGTTGTTTCGTAATGAAATTCAGGGTAATTATTTAGTCACCCCTGAATCACGTGGAAAATCCGAATACACTTTTCGCCCTTATTACTTAAGGAACTAGAAAGTGTATTTATTTTTTACTTTCATTATGATCACAACCATGGCATCCCTTGTAGACTGAAATAACCTACATGAGTTTTTTGGAACATGGGTAGTCATTCCACGCCTGATCTGATAAGATTCAGACATGGACCTCTACGACGCATCAATCCAACTGGCGACCTTGCTTGAAACCAACAGGACGGTCTTTGTGAAGACTGAACCTGAAGTCTTGGATTTCACAGACAGTGTTTTGTCCAAGATCATTGTTTGCGGCACAAATTCACAGGTCGAATTGGAACTTTCTTCTAGCAATGTTGCGTCTGTAATGGGTCTGCTCGATGCCACGATCTTCAACAAAGATCTTGTTGGCCGATGCTACTTCTGGAATTTCAAGTCTTTGGCCAGCTTCTGTAAGTACCACACTACAAAATTTGTAACGCCGAAAAACAGTGTGGTCGATCTCAAGGTGATTGAAGCATTCCTCGGCATCCAGAAGAATCCGCCAACTGGTTTTGTCGAAGCTTCGAATCGTGCGAGTGTTGTAGCCCAAAATACAGATTGGCCAGCTATATACAAATCCATCCACTTGCCATTGTCACTTCGTGTCTTGCCGACCATCGAGACAACGGCGTTGTTGGACAGCGTGCTAAGACGTTCCGTTCATCCCTACTACGAAATTGAGGGACAACGGAATGGACGACTCAACTGCTCCAACAAGTTTTCGAAGAGCTATCTGCCTCACACCATGGGGCCAGATGCTAAAAAGTCAATAAAACCCAAAGGCTACGGCTTGCGTTTTGCAACCGCAGACTTTCGTTATTGTGAGGTCGTTGTTCTGCAATGGCTCTCTGGCGACGAAAGAATCAAACAAATTTTGGAATCAGGAGAAGACCTACACTGTAAAATTTACGAAGTCGTTACAGGAAACTCGTGCGATACAGAAATTAAGCGTAAGATGTCGAAGAAGATGTTTTTGCCGGTTGTTTACGGACTTGGCACGAAAGGACTCGCAGACGCTTTGTCAGTGCCGATCTCTGTAGCAGAGAAAGTCAAATCAAACATCAATTCAGTTTTTGCAACAGCCATGAACTGGGTTGGACAGAAGCAACAGATCGCCATTGATGGCGGAATCGTCAAGGATCATTTTGGAAGACCGAGGAAGTACGCTCCAGAGGAATCGTATTTGGCTCGTAACCTTGTGGTTCAAGGCGTAGCGGCAACAGTTTGCCAAGAAAAAATGATCAGTCTTTGGACGGCGTTGAAAGACAAGAGTGCTCGATTAGCATTTACAGTGCATGACGGTTACTGTGTGATTACGCCCACCCAAGATGCGAAAGAAACTTACACGATCATGAAGGATACGTTGGAGGCAGAATCAAAACTTTGCCCCGGACTGAAGATGAGTGTCGAGATAAAATTTGGTATCAGGCTCGACGAAATGAAAGTTTTATGGACCAACTAGGAGGACAATGCAGACATTAGAGACCATCGTTAACAGCTTTCCAATCACAGAGCCAGAATATGAAGTTCTGGACAAACGCTTTGGCAAGCTGTGCTATTATGCAGCATGGGAACTCAAGAGGAAGAATTCCAAGAACGCAAACGTCAACGACCCAGATGATGATGTTCAGGAGCTTCGAATCGCTTTGGTCAGAGCGGGGAGTTACTACAAGCGGCAGACATATATCGAAAATTGTTTTGAGGTGCTCGACCGGCATCTCAAAGATAAGTTCATTATGAAAGTTTTTGCAGAGTTGAAGCAGTTGTGGGAGGATCGTCGTCGGCATGGAGCAAACCGTCAAAAGTTTGGCGTCCATCAACAAATCATTCTTGATCAACTGGTGAACAAATATGTCCCAGAGGAAGAACGTCCAAAGCGTGACCAACTTCTGAATCTTGATCTGAAGTTCACGACATACTGCAAACAAATCATCTGGAACGCACAGAAGTCTCTAGGAAAGAAAATCACAAGAGAAAAATCTTGGAGAACAGGACTTGTTTCTTTAAGTGATTTCGATTATCTTGGAGTCGCCGTTTAACTTCATGACCAACGTCTAAACCGAGCACTTAATCAATGTTTGGGTCGTTATTCGACTGGTGGATCTGAACTCAGGCCCTGCCTGAGCTATAGCCCCGAAGCCCGGTAGATTTATCTACCGGGCTTTGTTTTTTAATACCCATCCCTACATACAGTAACATCGGAGGTATGACATGATCGAATTACTGTTTTTAATCATTTTCGTTGTGCTGACGTTGGATATCTTGAATTGCATAAGGAGGTTAGTAATGGGTGGAATTAGAAGACCGGCGAACATAATTTATGTTCAAGTCCCCTATCGGGATTTTCCTCATGAAGAGGGCGATATTGATTTAGCACATGGCAAGAGCGAAATTTTTATTCCTACAGCACAGCAACCAACTCGTGTTTGGACATCTCTTGAAGATTTTGAAGGCGTCCAGTGTTGTCTAGGACAGGTCAATAAACTCAGCACGTATTGTACAACTGATGGGTTTGTGTTGATTGCTGAAATTTCTTCTGAGAGTGCGTATGTGAAATGGATCGCCGAATTTGCGTAATTGGCTGGTATAACCGATTCAACATTGGCGACGAAAGCTATAAGCTTACATTTCCGAAGCTCTTCCCTGAATATGATTTCGTATTTCAGGACAGAGGAGATGCAGACATTTGCATTCTCGGCGGCGGCAACATCCTGACCGAAAACTATGTTCGCCTTGCACTCGATGTCAAGGCTCGTAAAAGGTTCGTGTTCTCAGCTTCAGCTAATAAGAATTCGCCATTTGAACTCCTAAGAGAATTCGATGACATCATCGTTCGTGATCAAGCATCATATCAGCTTCTCACAGACAACGATGTTCCTTGTCGATTAGGGGCCGATGCGGCATTTTGCATGGAGCCAAATCCCGTAGCCGGGAAAGAGATCCTCAAAAGGATGTTTGAGGCAAATGGCCTCAACCTCTATTCCAAAGTTGTAGGAGTGGTTCTGAATGGACATCTGGGGCAGGCCAAGGACGCTCAGCTTGCCAGAGATTTTGTCACACTCAATAAAGCCGCCCAAGACATCGCATCCGTTGCCGATTCTACGCCAGCCAGTTTTGTGTTCTTCCCCATGTCTACCGGCTCTCCACATGATGATCGAGCCACGAATGGTTTAGCGGCAAGCCGTTGCAAATTTTGGAACAAGAACCTCATAGTTTATGAAAGGTTGTCGGTACAAGAGACACTGGATCTGATTTCAGCATGTGATGCAGTTGTCAGCACGAGATTGCACTCCACGATCTTCAGCATCCTATCCAACGTCCCGTTTGTGGATCTTGTGCATCATGACAAGAACCAGATGTTTCTAAGAACATGTGGACTTGAAGAATTTGGTCTTTCTTATTGGAGTTTTGGATCTGTTCAGTTGAGAACTCTTCTAAATAAAATGCTATCTGGTCAGCAATCAATATTGATGGAAGCCAAACAGTCGCAAACAAAATTATTGCAAGAAAGTCTTAAGTATGTATGTCTCGATCAACCAACAGGGCTTGATACAAGCAGCCTCTAAAGAGAAGGCTATCCGTATCGCCGGGAACCAAACTTTCCAAATTCCGAGTTTGGCCGATGAGAAATCGTTGATTGGCAGAAAGATCGTAACCACTGGAATTAAGCAGCTATCTGAATTGAAGGTAGCCGGAATCTGTAACTGGGGCGATCAATGCGGTATTGCGACATACAGCGAACAGTTGATCCCAGAACTCAGGAAGCATGTCAAAGAGGTGAAGATATTCGCCGAGGTCATGGGCAATGTTTCTGAGGACAATGATGTGGTTCGTTGTTGGCGACGTGGTGAAAGCTGCATTGACCTCGCCAATCAGATCATAGAATATGGGCCGGATGTGATTTTCATCCAACATGAGTTTGGCCTCTTCCCGAAAGGCACACATTTCTTGAAGTTGCTGGAGATGTTTGACTCAATCCCTTATGTGATCACCCTCCATTCAGTCTATGAGCACCTCGATAAGACGATTTGCACTTCGTACATTAAGAACATCATCACCCATAATCCTTATGGGGAAGATTGCCTGCAACGTCTCGGCCACAGGAACAAAGTGTTCTTGTTGCCTCATGGGTGCAATGTCTACGAGAATGTAAACCAACTCTGGAACATCTTTCAGAATGAAAGAACGATTATTCAGTTTGGTTTTGGTTTTGATTACAAAGGGCTTGATCAAGCCGTGGAAGCTGTCAGCATCTTAAAGAATCGCTCAGATGAATTTAAGGATATTTTCTATTGCTTCTTGTGTAGCGAAAGCAATCATACTCGTTCAATTCAGACAAGATATTACAACAACATCAGGAAGCTTGTTGAAGACAAGGGCCTGCAAGACAACATCGTGGTCTTGCGAGGATATCTGTCAGAACAGCACATGCAGAATTTCTTAAGGACTGCCAAATTGGCAGTGTTCCCATACAAGAACGATCCGAACAACATTGTTTATGGAGCGTCTGGGGCCATTCGCAAAGCGATGTCGAATGGCATCCCTGTGATCGCCAGCGACTGTCATCTGTTTGATGATCTTGAATGCATTGTACCTCGGCCTAACAGCCCAGAAGAGTTGGCTGATGAGATCGCCAAGGTGTTCACATCTGGAGAATACAGAGCTTCTTTGTTACAGAAATCCAAGAATTTTGTTACAGAAAACTCTTGGGAACACGTCGGCAAGCAATATGCTGAGATCCTCGGCCTATTAGCTCAGTCAGCGGATTCTGATGCGATTCGAGTAGACGCAATCCAGCCTTTGCTGTAAGATTGCGAAATGACAAAAAACTACGTTATCATCTGTGCTCACAGACAGGGCGACCGAAATTCTATCATTTTGGTCAAGAAAAACTCTCCCGATTGGCAAGTCGGCAAATACAATTTGCCGGGCGGAAAGATCGAAGAGGGCGAAGGTTCTGGCGAAGCGGCTCACCGGGAACTTAAAGAAGAGACCGGTTATGAGGCACTCAAGATGTCTTTAATGGGTTGCATCCAAGACACTGACGAGGATTTGAAAGACTTCAGAGATTATGAAGGCTCGACAATCTTCTGTTTCAGGGCAATCATCAGTAAAGACGCTGGGGAAATGGCTCCACGGCCAGAAGAAACAGAGACCGTTGCTTGGCATCGCTGGAACAAAGTCTACACGAGCAGGCGGTTAATACCCAATTTGAGAGTGATCGTGCCATTGATGTTGAATGGTTGTTGGGATTGGACAGTTACAGACAACTACCGGTCTTCGGTCAATGATTACCATCAAATCAAAGTTGATGTGATGTCCCCGTGATTATGAGTTCAGAATCGGAATAACAAGCTTAGCTACCAGATCAACAAAAGAGAGAGAGAGAGAGGGACAGATGGCTGATTTTGAAGACCCCACGTTGGCTGATCCAGACGAGGATGGCAACGACGTTAAGTACAGTTGGGACGAAGAGTTCCAGAGGCACATCATTGCTTTGGTGTTGTGCGACAGACAATTCATGCTGCAATCACTTGATTTGATCAAGCCAGCATATTTCACAAACAAAGCACACCAGAAGGCCGCAAGTCTGGCATTCGCATTCTTCAAGAAGTACAGAATCCAGCCCGGCAAAGATTTCATCATTCAGGAAATCAAGAGTGCTTTGAAGGACAACAAGGCGTTGTCCTACTATCTCGGCGAGATCAACACACTCTACGATTACTTCCAACCGGGATTGGATGCTCGTGATTACTTGCAGGACAAGATTGCCTACTTCGCCAAGATTCAGGCCGTCAAGCAAGCGTTCCACAATTCATTGAAGGAGATCGACAAGAGTCCAGAGGATGAAGAGACTTGGACCAAGATCTATGACATGATGCGGGATGCGATGACAACCCACCAGAACTTCGAGGTGGGGCTGGATTACTTCAAGACAATCCAGCAGCGATACGCCGACATGATCACGGATGAGGAAGACAAAGAACGATTTGTCACCGGACTGCCATCCATCGACGAGAAGATCAACGGTGGCGGCTATGGTCGTGGTGAAATCATCTCTTTCGTAGCGGGTTCTGGCGTTGGTAAATCTGTGATGTTGGCCTGCCTTGCCGCAAGCAATCTGTTGCGTGGTAAAAAGGGCGTCTACATCTCATTGGAGTTGGCCGAGCAGAAGGTCGCCGACAGAATGGACTCTATTCTTACAGGATTCCCAGTACAAAATTTGTATGGGCACCGTGAGTCGATCTTTGAAGAGTTGGCCAATCTGAAGGGTGTTGATTACGACTCCAAGATGCCATTCGTGATCAAACAGTTCCCTGCTGGAACAGCGACCGTCAATACGATCAGGGCATACATCTCACAGCTTCGTTTCCATGGTTTTGATCCAGACTTTGTGATTGTGGACTATGTTGGAGAAATGCAAGACATTCCGGGCATGAAGACCTACGAAAGCCGTGAAAAGACGGTGCGTGATCTTCGTGCTTTGGCGACAGAAGAGAATGTCTTTGTGGCGACAGCCATGCAACCCAACCGAGGGTCCAAGGAAGTCCAGAAGAATCAAGGTGGTCGTCTTGATGATGAACATTTGGCTGATTCATTCGGACAGATTCGTCCGTTGGATGGATGTTTCTCGATCATGCAGAATGATTCTGAGAAATTGCTTGGTATAGGCCGCATGTATGTTATTAAACAGCGTGACGGAGAAAGTCGATACCAAATATTCCTTTCATTCAACAAAGAGAATCTGAAAATCACAGAAACTTCACAAGCGACATACATGGACAAACTTAACTCTCATAAAGAGAAAGTTGTTGATGATGTCAAAATGGACCATATCATTAAGCCATTTGCTCCAGAAGATGATGATGTTCTGCCAGCGGTGGATGATGACAAAGATGACTAAAGCATCGCACTTGTTTTTGCGATGATAAACTGATACAAACAAGGAACAAAGGGTGAATACCATGGCTAGAAAAGAAAAGCTAGAGTTCGCAGGAGCGGTTGTGGAAATCGACCCAGAGAACCTACGATTCAACGAGACAAATCTGTCTCAATACATTCAGACCGAAGCTGGTTATTACGACAACTTCGGTGCATATCTCTCATTGGCAGAGAAGAACTTACAGAATTTCGAACTGCGTCACGAAAAGACGCTTGCCGAAAGGTTTGTGGAAGCCAAAGAGAATGGCGGCAGCGATAAATTGGCTGAAGCCAAAGCGAAATGTGATCCTGTCGTTGTTGATCTTAAAGACAAGATGAACGATGCCAAGTACATTGTTAATCGTCTCAAGCAACATTTGCGTGCATGGGACAAGAACCATGACAACGCCCAGAGTCTTGGCCACATGCAGCGAAAGCTCATGGACAAGCTCCACGGAGACATCATGGGGAGCAGCAGATATCAGGGCGGCAGCAGCGTAAACGACGATCTCATTTCTGAGACTGTGAAGTCTTATGAAGAGGCGGAGAAGGACGGTGGGTTTGCTGATGATTTGAGTTCTGCAATGTTTTAACATGCGACCCCTAAATACACTCAGGTTGTATTTTAAGGGGTTGTATGAAGAATCACTGGATGCAGGTTTACGAGAAGAAAAAGAAAAAAATCTGGACTGCTGAGTTCAGTAAAAATGGCGTCTACTCTTTGAAGCCCCGTCGAGTTCATGTGGTCGATCCCAAGTATTCACTTGGGTTGTTGGGCCAGAACCACGGGGCTGTTTCTATTGTCTTCAAAGATGCCATGTTTGCCATCAACGACAAAGAATTGATGGATTTCTTGTCGAACGCACATTACCACAACATGTCTGGATATGTGTCTCGACTGAGGATATATCAGGGCTTGTCAGTCGAACTAGAGAACTATGAGTTGACCGGTTTGGTTTATGACAGCATGGGAAGTGGCGATTCGGTTGATGACATTAAGTTGACATTCTCATTTAAGCATCTTCGTCATTCTCAAGTTGCTTAAATATCTCATGTTAAGCGTAGATACTGTAGTCCGTCAACTGTGCCTTCACTGTTGCTTGAGGCTACCCTCAATGATGTCACAAGCAGAAGATGCAGTGAGTGAAGCTTATGAGGAAGTTTGATCATTCTCAGTGAGTGAAAGCTTATGCGAAACTCGACTAAAACCAGAAAAGAGGCCCGGCTTGTTGCGTTGACAGCTTGGTCTCTTTTCATTTACAATTGAATAGGTCTTAAAAATGATCAAGAAAATAGCCGCAGTATTGATGTCGTTTTTCATTCTTACAGCCGCCCCATTGTTTGGTGGCGAGTCTTGGCATGAAACAGAATTTGAAGTAAGAAGCTCTCCAAAAGAGGTTTCTGATTGGTTGAAAGATCACCCAAAAGAAGTAGCTCGTTCAACAAGAAGTGAACTTGTTTCTAAAGACGGTGATAAAATCAGAGTTCGTCAAGACACTCCAAAGGGGTTGATGGAATTTACTCTGCAAGAGACAGCCAAGGACAATGGTAAGACTTACGATTACAAATCTAAGTTGATCAAGGTCCATGAGGGTTTGATTGAAGATCAGGTTACTACAGTGAAGTTGTCGCCAAGTCGTTTTGGTGGTACAATTGTAGTCATGAAAATCTCGGCGAGAGTCCGAGACACAAAGCCGATTGCCATCAAGACTCAAATTGCCAAATCGGCCAGAGGCTTCCAAGAAATGGTGCAAAGAAAGTTCAACTAATGTTCAGGAAATCAATTCAAGTTGAAAGTATGGCTCAGGCACGTCTGTTCAAATGCGACGTGCCGTGGGCCGCAATCAGCATTGTCACAGATGTTGGAGGCAATCCTGAACTCTCTGATGAGAACAGAATCGGATTATTGAACATGGCATTTGCAGATGCCGATTTTGCTCATTCTGGAATCACAGAAGAAATGCTGTTTAACAAACAAATGGCAAAACAAATTTTGGATTTCGTATCTGAGATGTGGCCAAAGGTTGAATGCTTTTTGATTCATTGCCATTTTGGAATGTCACGATCACCAGCAGTGGCAGCGGCGATTGAACACGTTTATTACGGAAGAGGTGCCGACAATTGGTGGTTTGAAAGAAAGTGCCCCAACATGTTGGTTTACAGAACTATTCTAAACACTCACTATGCGGCATCGCCACCAGCAACAACTGGTTGAGAGAGACGAGCCTTTCTGGCTTCAAGCTCTGCTTTTTGTTTTGCTTGTTGAGCTTTCAATCTTTCAGCCGCAGCCGCTATGTTGTAATCTTTCTTTGACATGGTGTTCGATCCAGCAGTTGGCTGTATTGAACCTTGTCCAACAGTGTAGTGTTCTTTGGCTACAGATCCGGCTGGGATGAATGCCATGAGTTTTGGCAATCCAGAGTGGTTGTCTGTTGTTGGCCTAAGTTCTACTCCAGTACCTGATCTGAAGGCACTGTGGACTGTTCCGCCAGCCTCTTGTATGGCTTGCATGGCGGCATTCTTCAACATCTCTGCTGGTATGTGGTAAATCTCTGTTTCGGACTGATTCATCACAAAGTAATGTTTTACAGATGTGCCTTTGAAATCTCGACCTTGATTTCTAGGGTTCTGTAGTTGTTGCATGACAGGAACTCTTGCATCGTAGCCCAAGACAACTTCATAGGCGATATCATCGCCGCCACGACCAGTCTTTCGTAGTTTGATTTGCACTGGTTCGCTGAGCCTTCCATCCAGATACCCGTCAATCTTGTCGATCATATCGAGCTTCTGCATAGAAGATGAATTGCCAGCATCAACTGTAACAATTCGAACTCCATGTTTGAGCAATTCATTCTTAATGAACTTCTCTCCTTGGTCTTTTCCTTGCTTCAGTCTGTCTTCTTTAGATAGGTGGCTAAAATCTTGGCCAACTATTTCCATAAATTGTTTGAAATTGCCCATGAACTATCTATAAGATTTTTCACTGAAAATTGCAATAACAAATTCATAGTTGTCACTATCTTATCATAGATGGTAGGGTGCCTGATTGACAAGAATCAGGCATAACTGCGGCTAGTTGCGTAAGCGACTTGGGGCATGATGTCCCGAAACACCTCCATCTAAGCGAGAGTGTGTTGGAAGTTTATCCTCCAACACACTCTTTTTATTTATATGGACGCAGAACTTATTCGTGATCAACTTAAGCTGGGATTGATGTCGCCACAGAATTTGTTGTCTGGTACAAAGCTCTTGGATGAATCTTCTAGGAACGCAGGGGATTATCAAGACTTCAACTATTTGCCATTCTACTATCATTTGGGGAAACAACTTACACCAAAGGTTGTTTATCAGATCGGTGCCAAGCTAGGTCTTGTTGGAGCTTGTTTTCTTAGAACATGCAAGACAGTAGAGCAGTGGTTGGCCATGGATCAAGACAGAGATCTGGCTGCTCGAATCATCACATCAAATCTTAAACTTCACACTAAGTATTGTGATGACATCATGCCGGGTCCAATGGGATATATGGGACTTAGCGACGGCATGTTAGAAACGACAACTCCCTACACAAGAGAGTTCCCCGGATTCGACGTTGGGTTTCTTACAGAAAACTTTGGGGCCGAAAGATACCTTAAGCACTTGAATTTCTTGTGGAAATATTTGACTCCTGAAGGATTATTAGTTGCCGACTATATAAACTCACATGATGTCTTTCACGAGTTTTGTAGGGTAAACAACCGTGAACCGGTGATTTTCAACACTCGCTATGGCGTAGGCATCATTCAAAGGTAACAGGAGAAAATTATGGGTTATGAAATCAAATACATGTACCACCCACGCAAAGAGGATGGTGGTTACAATACAGAAACAAAAGAAGAGAAGACCGTAAAGGTCGGTAAGCCGTTCGATGAGACTCCTCTGGAGAAGTGTGCGGCGGCGATTATGGTTCAACTGGCTCGACGAGATGTCTGGGTTGTTGACGTTAAGGTCTACGAGCTTGTCAAAAGCGAGATCAGCTTCAAGGAAGCCGCTGATGGCCGTGGGATTATCTTAAAGAACAAGAAATACAATCTGGGAAGCACAGCCGAGGCACTGGCTGAAGATCTCGTCGAAGAAGAACAATTGCCATTGCCAGCAATGATCGGTCCTGCTGGAATGCAACCTCATGAGATTGCGGCTTTGCAGAGACAACAGCAGCAAGGCACTGATCTGTCCAATCTGTATGATGGAAGAGCGACCGTCCCCGTCAAGAAGACGCCAAGACCACCTATCAATCAGAACAAGACGATCTACCATGTTTATTTCGAGCCATTGCAATGGGCGAATGAAGCCAAGAAAAACAAACTCAAGTTTACAGAAGACAGGAAGTATTCGGTTCACGCTGTGATTCCAAAGAAGACAGCCACTGGAGAAATCAGATTGGATGCTCAGGAAATCGCCGTGACTGACGATGACGGGAAGGTAATGATTCTTGATGAGAAATACTTTACCGTGGCAGGAAGGGGGCTGTTCGGCGACGAACAGTTGGGGTTTTCAGGATCAAACGGTCGAAGAGAATCCAACAGACCCAAGCTCATGCACGAAAACGAACTCACCATCGGAACTCACCCAGAAGAACGATCACCGCAGCCTTACAAGCAAATTCGTCGCCCTTCTCAAGCGGATATTCCGGCTGGGATTCCTGTAGACGATGGCTCTATTCCAGAAGAGTTGTACGCTGTGCCTGATTTGAGACCAAACAGAAGATCTTAATCTACAGAAAGGAAAGATCATGACATCTAAAGAACAGAGGAAGTTGCAGAAGAGAAAAGCTCGTGAAAAGGAGAACAAGGAACAGCTTCTCGTCAAACGAGAAAAGTTGCGTGCTCCTGCTCGTGAGGCCAGAGAAGACATGCGACGTGAGAAGAGGATCAAGAAGCTTCAAAAGGATTTGGAGCATTTTGACCAAATCATGCAAGACAGAGAGTTGGCGGTTGCCAGCGACAGTACATTGTCGCAGCTTGAGAAGAACATCGAGATTCTTAAAGTGCTGGAAGCAGAACACAATCGAGAGATGGCACAGAAAGCTGCACTCAATCAAGAGCTTGAAGAAAAGGGCTACTTCACTTTGGAAGACAAAATGAAAGCAGCCCAAGAGCTTTTGGTTAAAGAAACCAATGTCGGAGTGGGCGGATCTGCGGAATGTAAGGTCGGTGGGCCGGTGAAGGAGACTGCTCAAGTTTCTGTAATAAAGGCTCCGCAAAACGAAACTACAGAAAATTCTTAAAGACCGCTAAAGTCCATTGACCCGTTTGGCGAAAAGAAGTATAAGACAACCATCTGAAACAAAACTGTTACAGATCACTTTTCACTTACGGAGGATACCATGTCTGATTTCGGAACTCTCGATCTCGAAGAAATGATGGGCGAAGATGCCCGTCTCAATGAAGCTGGCCAAGCCAACTTCTTGGAACAATTCGTTCCAATGCCGGAAGTTAAACCCGGCCAAACCGGTACGGTTTCTGTACGCATTCTGCCGCCTGTGCGTGGCGGGAAGTTGTATCAGTACAACCGTACTCACAAGATGAATGGACGCAGCATTCACTGCCCACGTCCACTCGTCAACGGCAAGTGGGAACGCACCATCGCCTGTCCAATCTGTGACTACTACAGTGGTCTCTGGGCACAGGCTGACAAGCTGGAGAAAGCCGGTCACGTCAATGAGGCCAACAAGCTCAAGACGGAAGCTCGGTTGATCAAGCCTGTCGAGCGTTACTACTACAACGCCATTGTTCGGTCGATGCCGGGAGAAGGTGGGGCTATCCTCACCAATGTCGGACCACGGATTCTCTCCGTTGGCAAGCTGTTGCACAAGCAACTGATTCGTGCCATCGTTGGCGAAGAAGGTGATCCTGATTCCAAGCTCGGTAACTTCACCGATCTGAAGGCTGGTTACGACTTCATCATTCGTAAAGAAGTCACCAGCGGCGACGGATTCCCCAAGTACGAGCGATCTGGATTCGCTCGCAGCACATCTCCTGCTGGAAACCCAGAAGAAGTCAAGAAGTGGGCAGAAGCACTGCACGACTTGACCAAGCTTCGCAACCCGAAAGAACTCGAAGTTCTGGAAAAGGAACTGGCCATTCATCGTGGTCTCATTCCTGATGATGTCGAGAAGTTCGACACCAACAGCTTCGACGCCAAGTGGGGCAAGAAGGTGGCAGAAGAAGTGCAGGAGTTGATGGAACACAAGCCGGGCGGAGTTTCCGTTCCAGCAGACGTGACACCAACTTCGGTCACAACTTCGGTCACAACCTCGGAAGCAAGCGTCTCTGCCAAGAGCGAAGACATCCCCATCGGTGATGAGGATTTCTTGAATGCACTTGAAGAGATGGAAGGCAAGTAATCGCCTTTCGGACAGAGGGGCGGACGGCGTAACGTCCGCCCCTCATTTTTTATCAAAGCTTGTTTTTATAGGGGGAACATTCCATGGCCAAGAAGAAAGCTACCGAGAGCTATGATCTCGACGCAGAATATGCCAGCATCGCAGCAGATACTGGCGGAGATGTCTTAGAAGATCTCGAAGACATCAGATTTTTCATCGACACCGGCAACCTAGCCATCAACTATTCTTGCTCCGGCAAGTACATTAAGGGTGGCATTCCGGGAAACAGAATTACAGAAGCATACGGCCCAGAAGCTTCTGGAAAATCATTGATTGCATCGAACTGTTTGTACGGTGCTCAATTGCTGGATGGCTGGGCTGTCATTCTTGATTGCGAAAACGCAACCAACGCTGAGTTCATGCAGAAGGTCAGTCATCTGAACTTGAAGCGTGTTCTCCGTTACGCTCCCTCATCTCTTGAGCGAGCATTCCGTCAAATTCATGTGACCACGAAGGCAATTCGTGACCGTGAAGTTGCAATGGGTCGTGAACGAAAGCCGATTGTATTTGTGTTCGACTCTCTCACAGTTCCACCATGTGAACGTGAATTGAAGGAGAACGATCTTCCAATGGACTTCAGTGTCGCAGATTGGAAGACAATCGTTGGTCGTCACGAACAGCCGGGCGAAAGGGCCAAAGTCATCTCTGCCGAGATGCGTAAGTTGCAGTCAATGGTGGTTGAACAAGATGTGACTGTTTACATCATCAACCAGACTCGTGACAAGATCGGCGTGATGTATGGTTCTCCAGAAACGACTCCGGGCGGAAATGCACTGAAGTTCTACGCTTCTCTGCGGATGAGAACATCTGCAAAGAAGAAGATCGAGCACAAGAGTCTGGAGAAGTTTTCTGGAATCAACATGCAGGTCAAGAACGTCAAGAATCGTTCGTTCCGACCATTCGTTGTCGCCGACGACGTTAAGCTGTACTTTGACAATGGAGTAGATCCTCTAAGTGGATTGCTCACATGTTTGATCGAGGGCGAGCGTGTCGCAGGCAAGGGGAACTACGCTGTCGCTGATGCGTATTTGCCAGAAGGTCGGGCAGAGTACAAGTTCAGGGCAAAGAAGGCTGAGAACAGAATTCCGGTTCAGGTTCTCTTGGATTGCCCAAAACTGATTGACGCCGAGAGTGAAGCCGAAGTACAAGAGTACCTCGACAGATGGGGCGGCGGTTTGATGGCCACAGAAAGTGGCGAGTATGGCGAGAAGTCTGTGCAGTTCGATGCAGATGGCAATCCATTTGAATCGGCTGACTATGACAGCTACGAGGAAGATGGAGAAGAAAGCGAGGACTAAAATCCCGCTCTTCGATCATAAGGCAGGTAGTCGGGATCGGCTACCTGCCTTATTTCGTTTCCATTAGCGAGCCATTGCATGACCTCTTCATCAGAGATCTCCCCCATTACTTCGTCTATTTGAGAGTGGGTAAAGCTTCTGCTTACATCACCGTGTCTTAAAATGAACCCGTGTCCATCGACTAGAATTTCATCAGCGTCTGTAACCAATGTGCCTCGTTCGAGGCTTGCAAAGAATTCATCTTCAACAGTATACAATCTCTCTGGCGTGTTCCTGTCTGGATCACGAAACCAACGCCAAATTGCATTCATCACTCCACCAAGCAATATTTCCCCTGACCGATCTTTTTGATTGTCATACCGCCTCTGATCAGTTGTTTCCTGACGGCTGACAGATGATTACACAAACATGCGTCTGTGATATCGCAATTTTTGTACCGATTCTTCAGATCTTTAAGAGACACTGGCTTGCCGCCACTCAACCTTGCATGGATGAATTCTCTGATCTTCTTCGCATTCTTTAAGATAGAGCTACGAGGACGACTTTTTGGATAAATCTTTTCAGGGTTCTGGACTTTCATCTCAATATCGTAATCTGGGTTGCAGATGGCACCGGCCAGATTCTTCAATTGAGATATGATTTTGCCTTCTAACACTTCCACTCGATACACTTCTGCATGGAATGTCTTGACGTATTCCACGATAGATGTCATGTATTTCTCATTGACAAGGAACTTTCTCTTGTCAGGAGTTTTTATAAGCAAGCAGTAATTATTCATGGTTCTCCCTTGACATGGATTGACTGTAAGACACATTCTACATAAAATACGAAGTTATGGACAGACCTATTGACTGCCGTTCTTTTAGAAGATTCGGCACAGAAATCGAACTGAATACTCTGAATGGAATTATTAAGAGGCCAGACTCAGAGGCCGGAGAAATTCCAAACGGTGCCGACTACGTTGCTTATATTGTAAGAAAAGCATCTAAAGACAAAGTACAGATCTCTTCTTGGGATTATGTTCACAACAATGACAATTGGGTGTTGAAGCATGACATGAGTTGTGGATTGGAGATCAACACGCCGGTCTTCAAGGGATGGCACGGATTACAAAAATTGGTTCGAGTCATTGAAGCTTTGTCAAAAGATCCTAAGATCAAAGCAAATCACTTGTGTTCTTTGCATGTTCATGTTGGCATTGGGGATCTGGATGTTGAGCAACTGGCGGCTGTGATTGCTTATTACATCAAATGCGAGCATATCTTTTTTGATTCGGTTCCATCACAAAGAAAAAACAATCGTTATTGTCAGTTGATAGGAATGACTGATTGGTTCGGAACTGATTTCGATATGGACCCCATGGATATTGTTAGTCGTATCTCACAATCAAAATATGGGTCAATCAACGCATTTCATTTTGTAAGAGGCGGTGGCTTCGTCACTGGTAATGATCGCAGACAGACTTTGGAATTCAGGATTGCGGAGAACACGGCATGTGTAGATCCGTACTTTACTAAGAACTGGGTTCGTTTATTATTGCACTTCATAGAAGTAACTAAAGATAGAAGACTGCCTCGTCCATATTCTCTTGGCAACCAGATGTCTGGATTGGCGTGGCTGGACTTCCAAGAAGTTTACAAGTTGCTGAAATTTGATCAAGAACTATCTCCGGGGATGCAACAGGTCCGCCAATGGTTTATGGACCGCATTACAAAAAACGGGAATGCGACTGGGTATTCTGCCATCTGGTCTGAGGCAGGTAGATCTGTTTGCAGAAATCAATTTTTGGATATCAGCAGAAAACTAGCAAGGATCAATGATTATGAAGATGCTTTGTATGGAGAGAAGTGGTCTGTCTGATGGGTACATACCATCAATGACACCAGAAATTCAAGCCACAATAGACTCCATGAAAGCCATGGCTGACCAATTGCTGCCTCACACATTCCCAAATGTATCTTTTGAGGAAGAGCAACAAGTTCTTTGTTTGAAGCAAAGAACGATCCAAGTCGATGGCTACGATCTCATCGTGTGTTTTAGTAGAGCAGATTACAAGAAACATGTTTTAGAAACTCTGCAAGTACAATCTCCTCAAGTTCCATTTCTTCCATTCAACATTGTCTGTAAGACTGGTCAATTATTCATGGGACAGAAAGATTTGGCCTACATTGATTTTTTCAGAAATAATAGGAAGGTGTACTGCTGGGCTAACAAGTCTTTAGGAGATAGACGTTTGCCTCCGAGTAATAAGTCACGCCCGACGAGCTACGAAGGATTTGATTTCCATCTATTGCATCCCGGATCAGTAGATTTATTCTGATTTGATGTTACTTCTGGATAAATACAGTCAGCACGTCGTTTTTATCGAGAGGTAAGCCACATGAAAAACGCTAAAGCACTCAAACTTCAGTACCTCATTATCACTCAGCTATTGGAGCAAGGCAATGTCTCACTCATGCTGCCAGATGGAGTCACACTCGAAATTGGAATCACACAAGAAGACCAATACGGTGACTTAAAGAAAGTTGATGACTATTGCTACGTTGTTGCATCATCCAAGGATGGTCGGTCAGCAATGTTAGATTCCTTTAACTTGGGATTGCAGTTCCAAGATGACGACGATACAATCATTTGTGAAGACCGTGTGCTAGACGATAACGGAACTCTTGTCCGCACGCTTGATGTTGTTTAAGTAGTTTCGACCACAAAGTGAGTACCATGTGATTCTTTAAGCTTGACCTCTCCGGCCAAGCTCAGGGACATTACATGTGTTCCAATGATGACACCATCATCTTTTGGAATGCTGAACTCTACCCAAATTTCAAATTCCGAGGGGATTTCTGTGACTAAAAATTTTGTTACAGATGCTCGAACTTGCACTTTGTGGATTTCCCTTTTCGGCAGAGTAGGGTACTCTGTATCACGGGCGTACTCCAAGCTTATCCGCATCATTTGTTGCGGACTTAGGAATTCAGCCCATTTCGACTGGAGCAGTTGCTCCAGTCTTTCTGTAATCAAGACTTTCATGTGAGGTATACCATGAACAGGAATACGTTAGTAGAGTTCGCTGGCTCAATTTCTGAAGACGATCTACGTTTTCTGAGTTCGAGACTGACAGAACGTCTCCAAGGCGATGTTGCAGAAGCATTGGAATTCATGAGCCATTTCAAGGCAGTGGACTCTATGTTTTCTGCCGCCAAGTCCACAGCAGAAGTGTATGACATCTGCGATTCCGTTACTGAGGTCTTGCAAAAAGAATGCAAGAAACGTGGAATCCAATCACAAGGTGAACGAAAGTAACCACCAAGAACAGGCGGGGAAACCCGCCTTGTTCGTTTCTAAGGAGAGAAATGATGGTATCAGGACCAATGCCAGTTGTAGATCATCCAAAGTGGAAGGTTGTCAGTATCGACATTGAGACTCTTGGTCTCGATGAGCAATACTGTGATATGATCGAATTCGGAGCCGTGTTAGATGACATGGAAACTCCACTAGATCAATTGCCCAGATTCCAAACATACCTGACCAAAGAAGACAACAGGTATCGTGGGGAGATCTATGCGATGATGATGAACGCCAAGATCATCGAACGAATTGCTTTGAGAACTGCCGGTTTCAATTACATGCCAGCCGATTGTCTTGACGAATCATTCTCTGATTGGTTGAAGTCGTATGGCATCGACAAAGCTGTAATCGTTGGAAAGAATTTCGCAAGTTTCGACATGAAATTCTTACAGAAGGTCAATTTCGGTAAGACCACAAAGTTCCATCGCCGTATTGTCGATGTCGGCAGTATGTTCTATAATCCTCTCACGGATGCTGTGCCACCAGACCTAAAAGAATGTCTGAAACGTGCTGGAATCATCAAAGAGATTGCACACGGTGCAATTGAAGATGCTGTGGATGTTTTGCGGTGTGTTCGGAAATTTCATGACGTAGAAGTAGACTGAAAGATGGAACTCTCAATAGCCAATCTGCCTGACAGAAACGCAATCCCGGTGTATCTCAAACAAAAAGGATACACCGGGATCGGCATTGAGGTTGGCGTTGCAACGGGTGTTTACTCAGAAATTCTTTTAGAACACAGCGATTTATCACGTCTGTTCTCTGTTGATCCTTGGACTAGAAGCGAAGCTGATGAGAACTGGCTGAGCGAGCCATCACTTTATCTTGAATCGGTAAAGCGGCTTACAAAATTTGGATTGAGATCTGTTGTTCTCAGAATGATGTCTGTTGATGCGGCAGAACTGTTTTCAGACAACAGTCTTGATTTTGTGTATATTGATGGATGGCATTGGCATGTCGGGATTGACTCAGATATCAGTGTATGGTATCCAAAAGTCAAGTCAGGTGGAATATTAGCAGGACATGATTACTGTTGGTTTCACCAAGATGTCATCATCGCTGTGGATCGTTTGTGTTCTGAAAAGTCTCTTGCGTTGAACAAAACAGAATGTGACTTTGTTCATGAAGGACATGTGATAAAGTCGTGGTTGGTGGAAAAACCATAGGAGAGGTCAAATGCCTGAAGTGATCAGAATTAGCGATAGCCCAACATTGATCCCCACAAAGGACTATCCACATGGCTCTTGGGATTTTGATGAATTCAATCCTGTTCAAAGTCGGTTGATGGAAACGTATGCAGGAGAAAGCAACGTCGCTATTGCTGCCGCCACATCAGCCGGGAAGACAGTGTGTGCCGAGATGTACCTCGCTTATGAGATTCGTAAGCGAGGCGGCAAAGGTATCTACGTTGGGCCGCTGAAGGCTCTGGCCAGTGAGAAGGAACAAGACTGGACTGATGACAAACATCACTTCCATGACATCAACACAGCCATTGTTACAGGCGACTTCAGATTCACCGGGAGCCGTATTTCCGAGTTGGACAAGGCAGACCTGATTGTCATGACTCCAGAAATGTTGGCCAGCCGCTGCCGGAACAACAAGTCAGACAAGAGCAAGTTCCTAGCAGATGTCGGAACAATTGTGTTTGACGAGAGTCATCTATTGACTGTGCCAAGTCGAGGAGATCATATCGAAGTGGCATTGATGAAGATGATGTCGATCAATCCAGAGGTCAGGATTGTACTGCTGTCTGCCACAATGCCGAACGTCGATGAAATCTGTGGCTGGACCACGAAACTCACAGGAAGAGACACATACTTCTTGGAGTCTGATTATCGTCCATGTCCGCTGAGCATTCACTACGAATCGTACTACGACGGCGACAAGTCATACGACGATAAAGAGAATCAGAAGGTTGGTACGGCATGTTCCATCGTCAGCTACTACCCCAACGACAAGTTCTTGATCTTTGTTCACACAAAGCGTACAGGCAAGTTGATGGTGGAAGAGCTTGACAGACAGGGAGTTCTCGCTGAGTTTCACAATGCTGATCTCGGACTGAAGAAGCGACGTGAACTGGAAGATCGTTTTAAGAACGATCCGAGCTTCCGTTGTGTTGTGGCTACATCTACTCTGGCGTGGGGGCTGAATCTTCCTGCCAGACGAGTCATCATCACTGGTGTTCATCGTGGCTTGACTCTGGTTGAGAACTATGACATCTGGCAAGAGGTCGGTCGTGCTGGTCGCCCTAGATACGATCCTCGTGGTGATGCGTACATTCTGGTGCCAGAGAGCACAAAGGATGAACATGTCGCCAGACTCAAGAAGAAGTCTCCGATTCGATCAACAATGCTTGAGTTCGTTGGCACGCCGACGAATCCTCACTACAAGACGCTGGCCTTCCATGTTGTGAGCGAGATTCACCACGGCAGCATCAAGACGAAGGAAGGATTCCATGAGTGGTTCCGCAAGAGTTTGGCCCATCATCAAGATCAAGACTTCAATGATGATGTGGTTGATCGAACAATCCAAATGTTGGAACAGTGCAGGGCCATCGTCATTGAAGAAGATGAGTACAAATGCACGGCCATTGGCAAGGTGGCCTCGATGTTCTACTATAGCCCGTTTGATGTTTCTGATCTCAGGCGAAACTTCAAACAAGTGTTCGACCAGAAACTTGAGGACAATGATTACGCTCTGGCTATGGCGATGGGCAATGTTGATACAAACAAATGGGCCATCGCCAATCGCTATGAGAAAGAGCAGATGGCGACGTTCCAAGGTAAAGTGGAACGCATGTTTGGTGAGGCCACATTCCTGCCCGGAGCCATCAAGTATGGCTTTGCTTACTACAATATGTTGAAGGGCAAGAAGGTCGAAGTTTTTGCAGCACTCCAAGGAGCGTTGCTTGTCGATCTGGAACGAACCATGCAGGTCGTCAACGCCATCGACTCGATGAGTTGTAAGTGGGAGAAGCAGGCTTGGTTTAAGACATTCAAGATGCGTCTCCAGTATGGAGTAGAAGCCGACTTGGTAGATCTGGTCCGTATTCCAAATGTTGGACATGTCAGAGCCAACAGATTGAAGGACAAGAAAATTAAGACAATGGGCGACTTCTTGAACTACAATGCGAGCCAACTTGCTGGGATCATGAAGTGTAGCAACAAGCTGGCAGAAGAGGCTCTGGAAGGAGCTAGAATGATTGAGTTGCAAGACTCGATCACATAGGAGGAAAATGCTCAAAACAGTAGAGAAACCAATGGTCATATATCATTGGTGGTGTGACAACCCGCAGATCAAACCATATCAAGACATGTCAAGTCCGGTTGTCCCGTCCATAGCTGTCTTGAGATCTCATAACAGAAGCATCCCCATTACTGTGCTGGACATTAGTTGCAAGCCACAGGATTGGGGATGCTTTCCTGAGTTGCTGAATTTTACAGTCGTCAGGTGGACTCCTAGACTTGATCTAAGTCTGCACAAATCGAGCAAACTGTGCTCTCGTGTTTGGGATGTGTTGGAATACGCCAAACAGATTAGCAACACGAACATACTGTTTACAGATGCAGACATCTTCTGGCTAAAAAACCCTCTGCCTTTGGTGCATCAAGAGCCAGACGGTAAACTTCTGAAATTCTATTGTTCTTCAAACACAGGGGTATGGTACTTCGACAAAACCTCGGAAATCGTGGATGAAGTTTTTCGTAAGTGGAAGTTCATTATCTCACGAGTTTTGATCAATGATTCTGAGTTTTTCAATGAACTCAGTGCAATAGTGCCCACGGCATTAGAACGATCATTTCAGGACGAGGTGGCTTTTGGTTATTTGATCTGTCGGTATCCAGAATTGTATAACCCTGTTGTTTCTGAAGAAAATTACATGATCTACAGGCTTATGAATGATGGTCCTTTAGACAATGTGAAATGTTTGCACGCATTAGGTGCTGTCCTTGGTTCAACCCGTGGTCTTATTTGTTTGGTACTGAAAGAACTCAAAGAATCAATCCAAAGTGTATTGAATGATGATCAAATCAGAGATGTGTTTTCTGGAGTCACCAGTAATCATCTTTATGGGATTGATGAAATAAAATCAATTAGCGATTATGAGTTGAAGAAATTGTTAGAATTCACCGGATCATTGAGAGCCGATGAATTGATCAATGAATTGAGGATTCAACGTGTTTGAAGTCTGGGTCGATGGCACTCGTTGGCTCAGCCTGCCAAGCGTGGATGCCTGTAAGCGGATGATGACGACATACGATCCTGACGGGACCGTACCCATGTTGATTCGTGAGACAGAATCACAAAGGTTCTTGTCTTACGAAGAAGTGTGGGGCGGTCCCGCTCCAATAATTCAATTTTCGACGAAGATCGAATCCAAAGAAAAGATTGATTGGGCCTTAGATGGTTTCTAAGTCCTCTTCAATCTCTTTTTCTTTACCGAAGAATCCCTTGGGGTATTCGATCTTAACGACGGTGTTCTCTGGTTTCTTCCAGAATTGCCACCATCTGCGTTTACCGACTTTTCTCCCCTTCTCATCCTCCAGCCAGAATTTTACTTCTTGGATATCTCCAGCGAAGTCTTCTGTAGCTTTGGTTGTTGGGTCGAAGTAACCCGTTTCGTAGAAACACTTATCTTCTGGGTCCATAGGAATCTTGTACCGATTCCCTTCTACAAGAACTACAACAGAACATTCCTTGCGGTTTCCGTCATAAAGTTTGCAGTTGTTACAGATCCGCTGAATCTCTTTCTTAACCATTGACCTTGACACCTTTCATTAAAAATGGTGAAATGTGTGGCACGCACACACTCTAATATACCGTTACCTTGACTTTATTAACACAACAGGCAGCGAAAAATGGACATCACACAACCTCCATCAGAAGCGACGATCAGCAAAGCTGAGAAGTCCATTCGTGCCTATGTGGACAAGTACAGGGCGAAGACGGGCACAACGGGTCATCCAGACCCCATTGCAGGAGAATCTGTAATCAATGGACTGGTAAAAAACATGGAAGAGGTTGGGAGACCGCTTTGTCCATGCAATTTCTATCCAGACAAGAAGAAAGAGCTTGCAGAAAATGGGAGACGATGGGTTTGTGCCTGTGATGAAATGAAGCAATACAAATATTGTCATTGCTTGTTGTTTGTGAGGGCAGACGGTATGCCAATCACAGAGTATCTTCCAGAAGATCACGAAGGCAGAACAATTTATGGGGTTCAGTTGGACCCCACACCGGATAAAGGCCGGGAAGGAAAACCAAAAAATGATGGAACTTAATGAATCGAATTTTACAGCAGAGACCAGCACAGGCGTTGTAGTCGTTGACTTCCACGCTCCTTGGTGTGGTCCCTGTCGGATGCTTGCTCCAGTCTTGGAACAAGTCACAGGAGCCAAGGTAGTTAAAGTCAATACCGATGAAAATCAAGCGTTGGCAGTGCAACACAACATCTCCTCAATTCCGAAGTTGTTGTTTATGAAAGATGGTCAGATCGTTGATCAATTGACCGGGCTTGTCAGTAAGCAAGCTATCCAAAGCAAGATTGATGCTCTGAACAACTAACCCAAGGAAGGGGATTTGACATGTCATTTGTAATTGGAGTTGCCTCACAGGCACAACATGGCAAAGATACTTTGGCGGACGAGCTTTGTGAAAAGCTCAATGCTAAAGGCGGAGCTAATTGGCAAAGAAGGGCGTTTGCCGCCAACGTCAAGCGAGTGTTTTGTGAGACGTTTGGAGTTGATTCGGCATTCGTCGAAGAGTGGAAAGTCAAATCCGAGATACCACCCGGATTCGACATGCCTGTGCGGCAGTCACTTCAATTCATCGGCGATGGATTCCGTAAGATCATGGGCAGCATCTGGCTGGACTTAGCGTTCAGAGATGAACTGCCAAAGATCATTTCAGATGTTCGATATGTCAATGAGTTCACCCGTGTCAAAACCGAGGGCGGATTAAACATTCTGATTGGAAGACCAGACAGACTCAATGATGATCCAAATGGATCAGAGGCTCAGATTCGACCGTATATCGACTGGTGCTTCAAAGCGTTCTCTCCCACTACAAAGTTCGTGGATCTGAGAGATGTTGATTGGCAGAACTTCAGTAAATTCTGTGAGAATGGCAGCAACTTGCCAGTAGGTGCTCTGCCGCCAGAAGGAATGAACCTGTTTGATGTGTTCATCAGAAATGATGGCACAATTGACGAACTTTACAACATTGTTGACACGAAGCTGGTCCCATTTGTGGAACACTTCGTGTTTGAATTCAAAGGAGCAGCTTAATGCCTTATATCAAGCAAGAAGACAGACAGAAATACAGTTCGTTCATCGAATCAACATTGGGAGTTCTTAATGACCCCAATGACAATCCTTACCTGAAAGGCGAGTTCTTCGGATACTTCGTCAATCGGTTGGTCAGGAAGTTTTTGGGCACGCCAGATTACACATCTCCGGCTTTCAACTCCTCGTTCTTCAACGAGAGTAAAAGAAAGTCGCTGGAGAACGCCGCAGACAGCATCGCTGCCGCTCTAAACAGATCAGACCCAATGTCTGCTGCTGGCGACATGAACTACACTCTCAGTGCAATTTACTGGGGCTTCCTTGGTGATTGCGAAAAGTTCTCAAGAGCCACTTATGGCACCAGAGCATACATGAATGGCGTGCTCGACAAGATCATGAGTCAGATCGAGACAGTTGCTGTTTCAGGCAACAACAAGGATGCCACCATGGCGTTCCGTCGTCAGTTGGTCATTCGTGGAGTTCTTGATCACGTCAAGAGTGAAACTTATCGCAGAAAAACCGCAATTTACGAACAAGAAAAAATTGATGAGAACGCTGATATATACACAATGGGTGTTTTGACTCAGCAGAGGTAATCAATGCAGTGTAAATTTTGTAGTGAGGTTTTTCAAGGAAAACCACGTCAGAAGTATTGTTCTGCAAAATGCAGAAGGTCAGATTGGATGAAGAACAATCTGGCGAAGCACAGAGAATACAACAAAAAGTGCAGACTTAAAAAGCCTTTAATCTGCAAAAATTGCGGCAATTCAATCCCTGTAGAATTAAGAGCTTCTGGTGTGACGTTGTGTTCTGATGATTGTCGGTCAAGCAGAAAAAAGCAGTTAGACAAGTCAATCAGAGACAAACTTCATGAAGAATTCAGAGAGATCAAGTGCCGACATGGGTGTTGCTTGTGTGGATACAAAAAGTTCGGCGGATCTTTGGATTTTCATCATGTAGACCCAAAGAAAAAAGACAAAAGAATTGATCCAAAAAACTGGAGAGGCCAACTGGATGAAATATCAAAGTGTATACTTGTCTGCAAGAACTGTCATTACGAATTGCACGATCTGATGAGAAAAGATGTTGATGAATACATTGAGTTGATCAAAGACAAGACTGGACATTTCAAGGAGTAACAGATGGAAATTGAAAGACAACACATCATGGTCAAGAAAGGCAGCAAGATCATCTGTTTGAATGAACGTGGTGAGAACATTGTTGCTGAACTACAACGAGATATCTGTTGTTGGCCAGAAGGTATCGACACATTCGAAGTCAAACCACTTGAAGTGATTGACAAAAACGGAGATAAGCCGTGAAAGTTCTGTATTCAGACGATGAACCATTCGATGGATTGACAAAAGGCATTTTCTTGGCCGGACCAACGCCAAGAAAACCAGAAGTGCCATCTTGGCGTCCAGAGGCTGAAGAGATTCTGTTTGAAGCTGGGTTCTCCGGCACTGTTCTGGTGCCAGAGAGACAGAATGGATCGGCGAAATTGAGCTATGACGACCAAGTTGATTGGGAGCGAGCGGGGTTGTCTTTGGCTAAAGCAATTGTGTTCTGGGTTCCAAGAAACATGGAGAACATGCCAGCTTTGACTACAAATGTTGAATTTGGTTATTGGGTGGCTAAATCGCCAGAACGTGTTGTTTATGGCAGACCACCAGATGCTCCGGGCACTCGATACTTGGATTGGTTGATCAAACAAGAAAATAAAGATGCAGTTGTTTATGACACATTGCAATCTGTGTTAATGGCTGCTAAAGAGTTATGCAATATGTGATCATATCGTGTCTTCTATGGGCATTTTACAAGTTGTATCTTGGAATCAATTCTATAAGATCTAACTGGAATGTTCCAGAAACAGGCTTTGTTGTTGGTATCGGATATGCACTGAATTGTTTGCTACATGTCGTAGTTGTGTTGTTTGCTGCTTTTTTGGTTTGGAGAGGGTTTCGATGAAAAGATGGATCACAGCCGACTGGCATTTGGGCGAAGATCGTTTTGCAATCATGCAGCGTCCGTTCAAAGAGCAGCGTGAGATGATTGAACATCTTTTTGGCAAAGCACAACGAACTTGTTGCACCAGATGATCTGGTTTATGTGGTCGGCGATGTGTGCTATCAGAATTACCCAGAGTTTCTGGAAGAGGTTGATCGGTTCAACGGCAAGAAGATTGTGTTACGTGGGAATCATGACCGGGTTTTCACAGACGAACAGTTGTTGAAGCACTTTCAAGAAGTTGTTCCAGAAGGACAGGGGTTGGAAGTTGATGTCGGAGATATCAAGTGCAACCTCACGCACTATCCGACACAAGCAGTTCATGGCAAGTTCAACCTTGTTGGCCACATCCACGGTGCTTGGAAGTATCAGTTGAATTCCTTCAATGTTGGCGTGGATGCCAACCATTTTGTTCCACATAATTTGGATGAAGCGGTTCCTTTTATCTTAAAAGCAATCTCAGAATTCTATGATGATGATGTGTGGGCCGCTTACAACGCCGCCAATCAGCCTTACTTGGGCTTGCGTGGCAAAAAAGGGGCATACTTCAAGGGATAGGATTCACCATGAGTGGCTTGATTAAACCTCGTGACATGAACTTCGTGCCAAAGCGTTGGGGCTGGGAGCTTTGGATTTGCAATGGCGAGAAGTATTGTGGCAAGAAGTTGTTTATCAAGCAGGGCTGGTGGTTGAGTTTTCATCACCATGAAATCAAGGATGAAGTCCTGTTTGTGGAGTCTGGTCATGTCTGGTTGACATACGGACCCAATGAACAGGACTTTCTTTCTTTAGAAATGCGTCCGGGATTCGCATTCCATGTTGAAACTGGACTAAGACATCAAATCCAAGCTATCGAGGACACGATGATATTCGAGTTCTCCACCCAACACTTTGATTCAGACAGCTATCGGACAACTTTGGATTTGGTTGTCGATCATGAACCGGATGGGAGATAGCCATGGAAGAACTGCTTCGTAAAATCAGTAGACAACTTGAAGAGATCATCATTCTTTTGGAACAGGCGGCTGAAAGAGAAAAAACATTTGTACCACCTGACTGTGAACATCTATAAAGAAAGACAAGTCATGAAGAATTATCACTTGGATTTGATCCGTGCTGTAGAAGCTGGAGCGATCCATGCGGCAGAATGGGTTGGTCGTGGAAACAAAGAAGAAGCGGATCTGGCAGCAACCAACGCCATTAGAGATCGTCTGAACAAGATCGACTTTCGTGCTGTAATTGCAATTGGAGAAGGTAAAAAAGATGAGTCGCACGGGTTGTATCAAGGAGAAGTTGTAGGAATTGATAGAAAACTTAGTGATGGATTTGAGTATTCCATTGCCATTGACCCAATTGAGGGCACAACTCCAACTGCCAAAGGTGGTTATGAAGCGATGTCTGTAATTGCATTGGCCAATGTCGGAGCCATGTATCAAACAGAGACATTTTACATGAACAAGTTGGCTGTTGGGCCACAAGCCGCACATCTCCCGATTGGGCTTGATCAAAGTGCCATTACAAATATTGCACTGCTTTCTCAGGCTTTGGGCAAGTCTCCTCAACACATTACAGTTTGTGTTCTGGACAGACCTCGCACAAAGCCATTGGTTGAAGAACTGAGAAAGATCGGCTGTAGGATCAAATTCATCTCAGATTGCGATGTAACGGCCTGTATTGCGACTTGTGTGCCAGACAGCGGAATTGACATGTACTGGTCTGTAGGCGGTGCCCCAGAGGCTGTAATCGCTGCTGCTGCCATGAAGTGCATGGGTGGAAGCCTCCAATGCCGTGAGATGGTGGTTAATGGGGACTCCTGCACCGCACTTGAAGAGAGAATCTTGAAAATAGAGGATCTTGTTAAGGGCGACTGTATGTTTGCGGCCACTGGAATTACTGACGGACAACTCCTCAAGGGAGTGAGATTTACGTCGAATGGCCCTGTCACCAGTTCGATTGCCATGCGATCTGAAAGCGGAACAATCCGCAGAATGATTACAGAGCACGGCAATTGATTCTTGCGTGCCTAAATATGGTATGCAAACCGTTGATAATATTCATGAGTTGGATTACATCTATCCAAAGATTCTCATACTCCAATTGATAGAGAAAACTAAGGATTGTGCCGTGATTTGGGACAAAATGTCCCCCACGGCTTACAAGACTAAATTTTCTATTGATGACCGATACTACGATATCAATCTGACATATCTCAGAAGCACTTACATAATTGATTTCGTAAGGAACGGTAGGTTTGTTATAAATGTGGACGCAGCAAGCGTACCAGAATTGATTGATTTATTCAAAGTCATTGATTTATTCTGGTTTCAGAATGCCGACATCCTTCAGTCTGTTCAAAATCAAACAAGCTGTTCTTGAAATGTTGGGGGAGATAAATGGCAGACAACCTACTGGAACTCAATGCACTACAACCACAGCTTTTGTTAGCAGAATTGATTGACAAAACAAAACGATGTGCGTTGACTTGGGATAAGGTGTCGCACACATCATATTACACGCATTTTATATGGGGAGACGATTGGCACGATGTCTATGTAACTCGTGTTCGTGGCGGATACAATCTCGACGTGTTGAAGAATGACAGAAACGTGATGAGATTTAATTCTTACACAAACGATCAATTGGCTGTATTGTTTTATGTTATTGTTGACGATCTAAAAAATGATGACATTAGACAAATTATTCAAGATATTAATTCTCTTATTTCTTGCACGGCAAGTCTTGAAATGCAAGAAACACACGATAATGCAACCTTGACATTACATCCGCAATCGCACTTAGCAGACGTTGAACTTGGAGAAATTGCGTTGTACATGGCGAATCCGTCTGGTACGGGAAGTTTGGAAATTTTATTTTCATCTGGAACTATCAAAACGATGTTGTCAAATGTTCACAATATAGCGGGAGTTCGAGTTGATCAAACTTATGGGAATATTTTTTGGTGTCAGGTTGAACTGCAAGGAGGAAGGCCAAGTGGCACAACTATAAGTTGTTGTGGCACAAATGGAGATGGTGCCACAGTTGTTGTGAATTTGCCTGATTATGACGGAGTTCGTGGTTTCGATTTGGACAAAATAAACAAGAAGATATATTTCGTTGTAGACAAACTACATGGCAGCGACAATCTGGTTTATGATGTAAAGAGATGTAATTATGACGGCAGTAATATCGAAAGTGTTGTTGATGGTAATTTATACATTTGTTCTCCAACATCTTTAACTATTGATGTAAAAAATCAATATGTGTTTTGGTGTGATAGCCATGGACTTTCAGAAGGATATGTTCACAGATCTAATTTTGATGGATCTGGATATGTAACATTGCTTTCAACCAATGGATACGTTAGAGAAGTTTGTGTTCATGATAACGTGCTTTACATTGGAGGCTCTGGATTGTTGGCTAAAGTCAATGAGCAAGGCGGCAATGAAGTTCTTCTACCGCACACAGGGCTATCCATCATTGACTCTATTGATGTCAGTGAATCAGGCGTGATGTATATCTCAGATCTTGGAGTGAAAAAAGTGGTTAGAACAGATCTGAATGGAAACAATCTTAAAGTCCTCGTTAATGATTCTGGTTCAAGATCATCAATTAGCTGCGTTTAGTTATTGACTGACTTAACTATATTAAGCCATGGAAAAATCAGATATTCTAAAAGCAGCATCAAACGCTTATTACTTGAATGCCAGCATGATCAAATTTTTGCTGGTTGAGAATTTGGCACTCAAGACCCTTCTCCATGAGAAGGGCTTGATTACGCCTGATGAATATAAGAAGTATCAAGAACATGCTGGAGCCATTCTTGCAATGAAAGAAGAAACTCAGATGTTGGCATATTTCCAGAAGATCTTGGAGAATAATTCTAGTTCTCCAGCCATTTCTGAGGATAGCTCGGCGGAGGCAACTCATAAAAGTTGAACTCATCGCCGCCTTCTGTCATGCCTTCTCCGCCCTTGCCACCTTTTTTGCCCTTGGCTTTTCCTTTGCCTTTTCCATCGCCACCTTCACCAACTTCTCCTACACCACCATTGCCGCCTCTTCCAGCCATAAATTTGCCGCCCTTGGCGATTTGCTGTTGGATCTTCATGGCTTGCTCGTGACCTTTTCTGGTATAAGGCGTTTTGTGTAGTCTTGGCTCTCCGTTGATGTTTTTGTGTTTGGTTGAGATATACCAAGAGTGCGATGTCTTTTCTGGCTCAAGGTCTTTGATCCAAATATAGATCGCCCCCGGAGCATCAGTTTTTTTGTTTGGCTCTTCAACAGTGATCCACTTGATCTCAAATTTGGCCGGGATGGTTTCTGTTGTCGGCCATCCTTGGAGATCATCCAGAGATTGCCAGAGTGTGATTGAAAACAACGAGGCAATCACTACTGCGGCAGCTTTTAGAATCCACCATCCTTTGGAGCCAATGATGATCCAAAGGGCGAGGGACGCAATGATTATGAATGTCAATGGGATTGCAAATGTTTCTATCATGGTGTTCCCTCCGGGTTAGCTGGAGCAGCTTCTGGGTCTGGATTTGTAGGTGGCGTGTACTCTGGGAATGAGATCTGAGGTTGTTGGTATTGAGGAACCTGAACTTGAGACTTCGCAAGATCCTTTGCCAGATCATTGACACTTGTTACGTCTCCGGCATTATCCAATGTGAATCGGAATCCTGTCTTCTCATCGCCAGTTTTTCCAAGCTCAACTTCTTTGATCGTAATTGTCTTTAGTGCAGGATTGATCTTCTCAAGTTTTACTGTGACTTTGGTTTTCTCTGCTTTATCTCTCTCGGAATACATGTGGACATTGACCACATACTCTCCGGGAATGATGCCCCTGATACTGACAATCTCTCTGTTTTCACGCACAATTACCATCGAGCCATCTGCCATTTTAATGGCATCGTTGCTTGTCCCAAGATCATCACGATCAAGATGCAACAATCCTTTTTCTCTGGCTCTGAAGAATACTAGGTTGCCAAGCGGGTCTTCGACGTAAGTGTCTACGTCATTGTTTGAATTCTTATCCCAAGTAATGGAAATGAGGAATTCAGCTTTGGATTCAACCTTGTTGTTCTTTTCTTCGATCTTTTTGCTTATCATCAAGAACGACAACATGAATAAGCAAATGAACACGCCCAACAGATTTGTAGCCAAGTCTGTCATGGCAATGCCGGGACCGTATTGTTCTTTACTCATCCAAAGCTCTCCTTCTGGCGTGGCCGAGGTTGATGTATTGGAGCTTCAAGAAGAAGCTGCACACCAATCCGGCGAGTGTGGTGTAAAGAGCGGTAGACATTCCATACACCAGATCTGCAATGAGTTTCTGGACTGCTCCCATGTTGGACGGGTCAATTCCTACGAATCCCTTGAGGGCGTAGACGATTCCCACAACAGTTCCAATAAATCCCCAGACAGTGAACTGTTCTGCAATGAACCAACCGACCTTTTCCAAGTCTTTTGTTTTTGTAACATTGACTGGAATGCCAAAGATCTCATTGCGGTTGAGGTGATGACTTAGAACGAATGTTTTTACTCCACACCAGATTGATGTGAACACAAAAACAACAGCGATGCTAAGACTGATATATGACCAGTCTTTTTCGAGAATTTCTGCAAACAAACCAAACTTGTTGCAGAAGAAAGCTCCTACAGATGTGACCGCTGCAATCAATAGCCATCTGAGGAATGCGATGTGTTTGACCATATTGAGCCTTTCTTTGTTTTAGGCGATCTTAATATAGTCATAGAATTGATAATCTGCAATATGAGATCATTCAGAGATTTGCTGCTGGCGTTTGATTTTGGTTCTCAATTGGCCGAGTCCAACCTCTGTTTGTACGGCGAATTGCCAACCGTGATTGAGGGCATGATCATTCATAGCACCCCATTTTGCACGGTTTTGCTCATAGGCTGTCTGATTGGCTGGTTTGATTTCCCAGATTTCTGTACTGCCATCTACAAAATTTACTCGGATGTCAGGAATGTAATCATGCCAAGCACCTTGGTAGTAATAAGGAACCTTGAACGGTTCAGCGAAGAAGTTGGCGACATCACAGTCTGATTCTAAAAGTTCGTAGAACTCACATTCCATTCCAGATCTGTAAGGAATATCGCATCCGCCTTTCTTGGATGAGAAAGTTCCAGTTCTGAATGCAACCTTCTTGGTGGTCTTCTTTTTCTCTCCGCCAGTTTTGAAGTCACGCCAGATGGCTACACGAGTCTGCAATCCTTTAGGCATGACTCGTTTTGGGTGTTTGGCTTTGTAGTGGGTGACAAGATCACGTACCGGGGCATCACAATCTGGGCACTTGATGAATTCCCGGCCTTCTTCGTGATTGCCGATGATATGTTCTTTGTAGGCTGGAAAATCTTCGTAGTTTCTCCCACAAACGAAGCACTGCCATTTTCTGGTATTTGCTTTTCCAGCATCTTCAAACAATTTAGACATGTCCTTCCCTTTAGCTTCTGCAAGTTGACAAGTTCTGCACGAACTGAATCGTTTCCTTGAGCTTGGCGTCTAGTTGCAGAACAATGATTTCGACGATTTCATAAAGTTGTTGAACCAAGCTGTTGCGTCCAGTCACTGGCAATGGGCCGTCCTGAACCGAGATGTAGGCCACTGATTCCTTCTTGATGTCGAGGTTCCATTTGGCGGCTGTATTGCCAATTGGGGTCAATGTGATGTAGAAGTCCCATGTAATATTGGTGTTCTCATCTTCTTGCGTGGCATGGAACTGGTATGTGCCGATGCTGCTCCATGTCAGTCCACAGGACTTTGTTTTTTCAATGATCTCACGGACCAAAGCTTCGTTATACAGATCTTGTAATTCAAGTAGTGATGGCATTTATTCCTCGTCGGCTCTCGTGAAATTCGGAGCATCATCTGGGTCATTTTTCAAGAATCGGGACAAGTCAATTAGGTTGAAAGTGCTTTTCTTTTTAGGGAACGCTTTCTCTCCAAGCTTTTCGACTTCCTTATGAAGCATCTCGGAGACTTTTTCTTTATCCAAGATCTTGATTTGCTTCAGGTCTTTATAACTGAAAACATTCTGGGCAGGCTCACCGCCAACAGACTTTTGTAAATTGTGAGCGGTGAAGTTGGCTTCGTCTCTCCAACCAGATGGCAGTTCATCGTCTGGATGCTTCATTTTGGCAAAGACAACACGGCTATCTTCTCCAGCACCAAAGATATCTGTTCCTTTTTTGAAGAAGAAAACAAAGGGAGCGATAAGTTCGCTGACTCTGTTGTCAACTTCACTTTCTACAAGATATCCGTCCCAGACATCCATAAGTTCTCTAAATTTTGAAAAGCCGGGTGATTGCACTGTTTGCCTCGAATCTGTTTGTTCTACTCATATATACTCTCATGATGCAACGATTTAGAGAATTTGTAAGATCAACGCCGTTCGTATTTCGTCTTCGAGAAGAAGATGCGGCTCCCACTGCATCTGCTCCGATGCCGACAGACCCAGACAACACCACAACCAACAAATATTACTTTGACAAACTCCAAGATGAGCTTGATATTGATGATGATGCCATGAAAGGTGCTCTGGAAGGCCCACAGACTCTCTACAAGGTGCCTGATTATGGTTGGGGGTTCAGAGTTCAACCACCAGTCCAAGCCACGGTAAAGGACAAAGGAAACGGCACATACGATGTGACATTCCTGTTGGCTCAAGCCAACAAGCGGAAGATGATGTTGCCTTACAAACAAGGCGAGCGTCCAACTTATTATGAAGGTCCAGTTGAAAACAAGACCGTCATGATGAACAAAGAAGAATTGTCAGATTTGATTGTGCCGCCTTACGAGGCAGCAGCCGCTGGCGGTGGCATGGGCGGACCTCCACCAATGGGAGATCCAATGGGCGGCGGCATGGGTGGTCCGCCACCGGGTGCTGGCGGACCTTTGGGTGGCGGAATGCCTCCAATGGGAGGCATGTAATGAAGTTCAAAGAATGGATGCAGATCCAAGAAGTCGGCACATCAACCAGTTGTGTGGCAGCATTCAGCAGAATCACTCTGCCGTTGGTGCGTCGTCTCTGGCCAATGGATTGGGGTTCTTGGAAGGATGATCGGAAGAAAAAGAAGAAGCCTCTTGAGCAGCCTCAAGTGAAAGAAGATATTCGTCTGTAAATACCCAGCAATCCATACGCATCATTCTCTCCAGCCTTTTATATTTGGCTTTCTCTCTAGCTTTACAGATCCAATAATTTCTGGTTCTCATTAAGACAAACCCTTTCTGCTTTCAGCATCATGTGTGCCAGTATCCAATTCGATATCATCGGCCAGCATTTCGCTGCCTCCGTATGGATCTGTGCCCATGTGTGACAAAGCTTCGGCCATTTGTCTCTCTTCTTTAACCTTCGGGATGTTGTACTTGAACCGATAGTCATGTCCTGAGCTATCGCTGTTCCACTTATCTGTCCCTTCTGGTTGGGCAAATGTGAAGTTTGGAGCAGAGATTCTTTTGTCTTTTTTCTTCGATCCACATTCTGGACAGACAACGGTTTTGTATTTGCCTGTCTCGTCAAAGCTGGCGAGGGCCTCGTAGTTGGCTTTACAACTTTTGCATTCAAATTCGTAGATTGGCATGATTCCTCCGCACTAAAGTAGTTACTTTATTACGGTTTCTTCTGGCATTTCAGGTGGAGGTGGGTCGGCTGTGATCATCACAAGAGATTCGTAGATGATTGCGATTTCCTTCATCTTTGAATTGGACCCCTTGAATCTCCAAAACCAATGAGCTTCAGCTATTTTTATGGCTTTGTCTAACAGGCTGTGTTTGAGTCCGTCTTGAGCGATCCCGACCTGCATGACATCGACTAAATCTTGGCTTTGGATGAAGGCAATTGTGTCTTCTTCCATGTCATAAAGATCATCGTCATCGTCATCGTCATCGTCGTCATCGTGACTCCCAAAGAATGGTTTCTCGTTTTCGGAATCTTCGTTATAAAATCTGTCCATAAACACCTCAGACGACTACGCTGTAAAGGGTACACATTCGCTTCCACAAATCGACGATCCTGTTTTCGCAGGATGTCATGTCTGCCGTCATCAGGCCATTAGCATTTGAGAACGGACAGCCTTTCAGGGTATCTATCCATTTGCCACAGCCTTTGCTGTATGACACCAATGATCTAACTTCTTGTGCGTCTTTGGCTTCTTCGCACAAGCTTTTTTCCTGCATTTCAATTGGATCTTCATCCAATAAAAATGAATTCAACATATCTGGGATATTCGGTTGTTTCAGGAACCATACATCATTGTCGAATATATTGGAATCCGAGTTGAGTTGTTCTAAGAGTTTTTGATCTAAAACATCGACCGCCATCACAAGAGGTTTGATGACTAGAATTGGGGCCTCGATCATCTTGTGTGCAATTGCCTTTCCGATTGCGTCCAAGCGAGAAGCGATAGGACTTTCTGTATCAAAAACATTGTGTCTAAGGACGGGCAAGTTGATTCTTTTGGTCCATTGGAAATACTGAAACGGAGTTTGTTCGTTTCTGGCAACGCTGATGGCTACTTTGGCATTCGGAAGGTTTTTGTAGATTGAGTACCAAGTTCCGAATGCTTGCCAATCCTGACCAGTTTCTGTTGTGATTAACACAGATAGGCCGTTTCCTGTTTCTGTAATCATGCCATAAAAGAGTCTGTTGACAGGAAATCCATGATTGGATAGACTTTATTGAGACGATTCCATTAGTATGGGATGTTGCAATACAAACTCGATGGCACCCCATCGGCGGTTTAGGGCACCGACTGTTGCGATTGCGAAAATTAAGACTTTTGATCACTCAACACGATTTATGATGCTTTTGCAGCGATGAAGCCCATATTTTTACCAGTCTTCGGAGCCGAAAGCCCCTACATCGTAGATGCTTGGTCACAAAGCGAGTGAGCGAAGCGAACGAGACTGCGACCAAGCCCTTTAGGGTAGGGGATGAAGGCGATGGACTAAAGATGGGCTTAAAAGTTTCTCTCCTTCAAAGCAGAGTGACGCTGGTCGAAAAGGACAAAAGCACCGTCCGCTCAGACTTTCTTGAAAATTGCCTCAGAAATCTGATGCGGCTACTCTATATAAGTTCGTGGGAGTAAATTACACATATCGGTTTCGTCTTCGACCAACCGCTGAACAACAAACACTGCTTGCCAAACACTTTGGTTGCAGCCGATACCTCTACAACTACTTTCTCGCACGACGCAAACAAGAATACCTCACCACTGGTAGGAGCAATAACTTCGTCCGTGACTGCAAAGAACTGACCGAGTTGAAGAAGACCGTCACTTGGCTCAAAGAAGTAAACAGCCAAAGCCTGCAACACGCCATCAAGAACCTCGATGCCGCCTACGGTAACTTCTTTGAAAAGAGAGCAAAGTTCCCGACCTTCAAGAACAAGAACGGTAAGCAGAGCTTCCGTGTACCACAGAACGTCAGATTGGTAGACGGCAAGCTCGTCATCCCGAAGTTCTTGGAAGGCATCAAGTGCGTCGTCCATCGTGAAGTCAAGAAGGAAATCTCGTATTGCACGATCACCAAAAACAAGAGTGGACAGTATCACTGTACACTCTTGGTCGAGAAAGAGATCGAACATCACAAGCCAGTAGATAAGGAAGTCGGTGTCGATCTCGGCATCAAGACGTTGATCGTAGACAGTGATAATCAGCAGTATGCCAACATCAAGCCGTACCGGACGTTGAAGGCTAAGTTGAAGCGTGTGCAAAGGAAGTTCAGCAAACGTAAGGAGAAGACGACTGATAAGAAGTCGAAACGGATCGAGAAACTTCGTGTGAAGTTGGCAAGAGTACACCAGAGGATCAAGGACGTTAGGCAGAACCATCTGCACCAGACGACCAAGAAACTGATTGACGAAAACCAAGTCATTTATCTGGAAACACTCGCTGTCAAGAACATGATGAAGAACCATTGTCTTGCGGGAGCGATTGCCGACTGTTCGTGGTTTGAATTAACCCGACAGTTGGAATACAAGGCGGCTTGGTATGGCAGGAATGTCGTGAAGATTGACAGGTTCTTCCCAAGTAGCAAGACTTGTAGCAGTTGTTTCTTCATCAAGCAGGACATGAAACTGAGTGATCGGGAGTGGATTTGCCCTGAGTGTGGGGTGAAGCACGACCGGGATCACAATGCAGCGAGGATGATCTTGTTGCAAGGTAGGAAAACTACGGGTGGAACGCCCGAAAGTAAAGCTCGCAGACTCAGAAGCAAACCGACTGAACTTTCAGTCGGCTGAGGATGAAGCGAGAAGCCCCGCCCCTTTAGGGGCGTGGGTAGTTCACAGAAACCCAACAGGAGAGATTACGTGAACTTGATGAAACCGTATGATGTTGCTCTTCAAGACATTCTTGAAAATGGAGCAGATCGAACCAACAAGCGTACCAACATCAAAACAAAATCCATCTTCGGGATGTGTAACAGATACCGATTGGACACGGACTACTTCCCGATCCTGACTCGCCGCAAGGTTTGGCCGAAGTCAGTTTTTGCAGAACTCATTTGGTTCCTCTCTGGAAGTACCAACAACGAAGATCTGAAAAAGGTCGGTTGCAATTTTTGGACTCCGTGGGTGGACCATGAATGGGAGAAGAAGAACGGATTTGCCGAGAACACGTTTGGCCCAGTTTATGGGTTCCAGCTTCGCCACTTCGGCGGCGAATATGGGAATGGATTGTCAAAGCAACCTCATCGTAACGATGAAGAAGATAAATCAACAAATGACTATGGCAAAGGCGGCTTCGACCAACTCGCTTGGGTTGTGAATCGAATCAAAGAAGACTCTTCTTGTCGTCGCACGCTCTGGACTCTGTGGAATCCACAGGACGTGGCTAAGATGCGTCTGCCACCATGTCACATGCTCTACCAAGTTCTGGTGGATGATGAACGGCGATTGACAGGCATCATGTATCAAAGAAGCTGTGATTTCCCTGTGGGTGTGCCAGCGAACATTCAGTTCTACTCAGCACTGACGATGATGATCGCACAACAAACTGACTGTACTGCCCATGAGTTCGTTCACATGACGGCTGACAGTCACATCTATGGCGACCAGATCAAAGCAGTTGAGGAATACCTCACGTTGCCAGAGATCGAATCCCCCAAACTCAAAATCAGAAAGGCAAAGGACATCTTCAGCTACACGCCAGAAGACTTCGAGATCACCGATTTCAAGTCAGGACCAAAGCTTGAGATTCCTGTTGCAGTTTAATACCATGCTCACAATCGCTTTTTACGTCGGTCTATTCGCAGTTGGCTACTTTGCAGGCAGGGCTGATCGTTCATGATTACAATCCTAGTCGCTTACGACGAGGCCCGTGTGATGGGTCATGATGGTGGAATTCCTTGGAGGATCACTGAAGACTTCAAGCATTTCAAACGCATGACTCTGGGCAACCCTTGCATCATGGGCCGCAAGACATGGGATTCGCTTCCTGCAAACTACAAGCCTCTGCCAGACAGACCGAACATTGTTGTCACGAGGAACTCCGTTTTGCTGGAGAATGAGTGGTATCTCAAGCTGACAGCTTCAAAGAATACGGCTCCAACATTTTTTGAAGACAGTGTTGAAGAGGCCATTGATTTTGCCACTGTCGCTTGTCCTAGAAAAGAGATCTTCATTATTGGAGGTGCTCAAATCTACCAATATGTCATGGAGAAGAAATTGGCAGATAGAGTTGTGGCTTCCGAGATCAAAGGTGTTCATGAGGGAGATACATTCTTCCCAAACCTGCCGCTTGAAGGCATGGAACTTGTGAAGTCCCATAAGATTCTCCAAGAATTCGATGATTTTACAATCGTCGAATATGCTCTTTGAAAAGTTTGTGTTCTAAAACTTAGAAGCCGCTGGTTAGCTCCAGCGGCTTTTTTCGTTTTTACACTCTCATAAGTTGCATTCAGAAAGGACTACAAATGCAACTATTGAAAGAGTTCCTTCAAAAGAACAGAGAAAGAAAGCTTAAGATCCATTGTGTTGGCGATGCAATGATCGACGAATACTATGACGTAAAAGTCAATCGTATAAGTCCAGAGTTCCCAATGCCAATCATGTGGTCTTCTAACAATTGGCCCATCAGGCGACCGGGCGGTGCCGCCAATGTTGCTTACCAATTCAGGCACTTCAATGTAGAGCCACTACTTGTCTGTTGGTGTGATGATCTTGGAAGAAGCGTTTTTACAGATCATCAGATTCGGTGGAGCCACGCTCTTGCTTCTGAATGTTGCACTCTGCCAGTCAAAAAGAGATTCTTAGATAATGGTGTTCAAGTTGTTAGGCATGATATTGAGACGCCTCTATGTGGATTAGATGAACATGTTGTTGATTTTGCCACAACTCAGATAACAACAATTATCCAAAAGACATTCAGACCAGATGTGGCCATATTATCTGACTACAATAAGGGTTTCTTCTCAAGTGAAGAGTATCGAGTGCTGGATTACTACAGAGATGTAACGACCATTGTAGACCCCAAGAAGGGTCCGCTGTCGAAATGGAAGGGATGTACGATATTCAAGCTGAACGACAAGGAAGCTCTGGAGTTGTCTGGCAGGACGAATTGGAAAGAGCAAGCCAAGCAACTCCAAAATGAATTGGAGTGTGAAGCTGTTGTGATCACGTTTGGCGGCGATAGAGTGTCTGGTGTTTGGAACGGAGACTTCTTCAATTTCAAACCAGAACATTCTGTAGTTGTCGAAAGTGTTGTTGGAGCAGGAGATTGCTTTGCCGCTTTCTTCTCAATGGCAATTGGCCATGGATTCTGTGTGCCAGAGGCCGCAGAGATCGCTTGGTATGCAGGTTCCAACTACGTCAAGAACAGAAGAAACAGACCCATAGTCCCAGCCGAGTTGGACCCAACTGGAGTTGTAGATCCAGCCGATTTAGAGAACCGTGATTTCAAGTTGGTGTTCACAAATGGATGCTTCGACCTTCTGCATGAAGGGCACATCAAAACTTTGGAGTTCGCCAAGAGCAAAGGCGACAAGCTTGTTGTGGCGATCAATTCAGATGACAGTGTGAAGAGGCTTAAAGGCGAAAATCGACCTATCAAATCACTCGATCAGCGGATGGCGGTGATGAGTGCTATGAAAGCGGTCGATTTTGTTGTGTCTTTTGATGAAGACACGCCATTGGAATTGATCAAAAGAATCAAGCCCGATGTTCTTGTCAAAGGACAAGACTATAAGGAAAGTGAAATTGTTGGAGCAGACTTAGTTTCAGAAGTGTATCGAGCACCAATTATTAAGGGCTTGAGCACCTCTGGATTCCTTAAGACTTAACGCTGCAAGTGCAGTTCTTGCACTTGCATTCTCCGCAAACATTACCACAGCAGCACTTGCCGCCTTTGCTGCATTCGCAACCTGCTTTACAGCAATTGCAACAGTTGCAGTGGCATCCAACAAAACAAACACAAAGGGCAACGCCCAACACAAACGAAAGAAGATATTTCATATTAGACCTCAGTTAGAGTATCATATATCTATGCGTAATAAACTCATAAATAAAGTTGCCAAGAAGAAAGCCGAAGGCAAATGCTGCTTCTGTGAAGAAGAGGACTATGCTGTTCTTGATTGCCATAGAATAGTGCCCGGAGAAGAAGACGGCGAGTACACAGATTTCAATACGGTTGTTACTTGTGCTAATTGCCACAGGAAGGTTCATGACGGTCAAATAGTGATCGACAGGAAGTATTTCTCAACAACTGGCCGCTGGGTTCTGCATTTCTGGCAAGACGGCGAAGAGAAATGGTTGCAGATTTGATAAATAAGGTATGAAATTCAAAACATGGTTCAAAGAAACGGTCATGAATTCTGCGGGGAACGACAACCAGCCCACGCAAACGAATCAGGCTACAGATCAAGCTGCCAAATCTATTATGGGCAGCAAGGGCTTTGCTCCTGTCCAAAGCCAGCTTACAGCATCAACTGGAAGCCCTAGTGCTCAAAGAAGTCAGTTGATCAATACTGTAACTAAGGATTTCAAGTCGATTGTGCCTCCACAAATCGCTCCTTTGACATCTCCAGCCCCTGTGGCGTTCAACATTCAGAACTCACTGGGTTTGAAATTGGGCCTTCCAAAGCCACAATTCATGAAGAGGAAATAATGAGATTCAAAGAATTTTTACAGACAGAACTTAGTGGAATGTTCGGAGACATCAAGACTGCAAACGGAGAACTAGGTCTGTTCCAAAATCAAATAAAGGCTGCAAAACCTGTAAAAAACAAGGGAACAACAGTTGGAAGAATCATGTCAACTATGGTTAATCCTGTGATGCCAGCAAAGCCCACAAGTGGCATTGGTTATAAGCAACCACAATCAATTCGATCTGTAATCAAATAATTTCTTAGAATACCTCTTGTGTTGATTTTCTTCTTTAGATATACTCGCTGATGTTATGGGTGGGTTCGACTCACTCTTCTTCTAAAAAAGGGGTTTTCTATGGAGAACACATCAGTCTTAAAGAAATTCGCAGATCTGTATGATCGTCGTGAGTTTCTTGCTCTTAACGAAGAGATGTCCTTCGCAGAGTATCTGGAAAAGGTACGGTCGAAACCAAAGCTGGCCAGAAACTCATTTCAATATGTCTACGACATGATCATGGAGAAGGGCACTAGCACCTTCGAACGATACCGCAAGACATATACCCGGTATCACTTCTTCAACGACAACGAGGTTCCTATCTTCGGTCTCGAAGAAACTCTTCAGGATCTCGTGGATTTCATCCATGGTGCCGCTGGCAACTATGGAACAGAGCGTAGAGTTCTGTTGCTGCACGGTCCTGTAGGATCGTCCAAATCCACAATCTGCCGTCGTCTCAAGAGAGGTCTTGAAACCTACTCTCGTTCTGAAGCCGGAGCGTGGTACACCTATAAGTGGGTGGGTCTCCCAACCGAAGCCGATGGTTTGAACCCGGCAGTTTTCACAGAGGCATCAGATGTGTCTCCGATGAACGAGAACCCTTTGAAGCTCATGCCAAAGAATATGCGTGATGAGTTCCTCAAAGAAGTCAATTCAGCAAATCACGAAATGTCCAGTGAAGAAGATCGTGAAAACATTTACAGGTTGATTTGTGATGGCGACTTGAACCCACGTTGCAAGTTGTTCATGAAGATGCTCTTGGAAAGATACAAGGGCGATTGGCTTCAGGTTGTCGAGAATCACATCGTTGTGATTCGCCGAGTCCACTCGGAAATCGACAGATGCGGCATCGGCACATTCCAGCCGAAGGATGAAAAGAACCAAGACAGCACCGAATTGACAGGTGACATCAACTTCCGTCACATCGGAAACTATGGTTCTGACTCCGACCCACGAGCCTTCAACTTCGACGGCGAATTCGAAGTGGCTAACCGTGGCGTATGTGAATTCATCGAAATGTTGAAACTCGCCAATGAGTTCCTCTACGATTTGCTCGGCGTTGCACAAGAACACCAGATCAAACCCAAGAAGTTCTCACAGATCGTGGTTGATGAATTCATCATCGCCCACACCAACAACCCTGAATACGAGAAGCTCAAGAACAACCAGTTCATGGAAGCTCTTCGTGACAGAACAGTCAAGGTTGACGTGCCATACTTGACACGTTGGTCTGACGAAATCAAGGTGTTGGAGCAGGATTATGGTCCGGGCAAGATCAAGCAACACATCATGCCGCACACACTGGAAATCGCAGCACTCTTTGCTGTGCTCACCAGATTGCAGGATGACCCAGACGGCAAGATGGACTTGCGTGACAAGGCCAAATTGTACGATGGACGCAGCTTGCCGGGATGGACAGAAGATTCTGTCAAGGAACTCCGAGACAGATTCGTCGATGAAGGTCTGACCAGCGGTGTGTCTGCTCGATACACACAGAGCGGTATCTCCAACTGTTTGGCTCGACACAAGAAGTACGTCAACGTCTTCCATGTCATGAGCGAACTCAAGGAAGGTCTTGGAGCATCCTCGCTGATCAGCAAGGTTGAAGACAAGAAGAGATACGAATACTGTGCCGAGTTGGCCATCAAGGAACTGGACGAAATTCTGAAGAATGAAGTTCAGCGTGCCCTTGTCTCTGACGAGAAGGCAATGGAACGTCTCTGCAACAAGTACATCGACAACGTGATCTCCTATGTGAACAACGAACGTATGATCAATCCAATCACGAACCAGCCGATGGAGCCGGACGAAAGGTTGATGAGAAGCATTGAAGAGAAGGCTGACATCCCAGAACAGGGTTGTGATGACTTCCGTCGTAGCTTGGCGGCGTTCATGGGAACTCAGAGCCGTCGTGGCAAGGAATTCAAGTGGGATTCCAACGAAGAACTCAAGAGGGCTATTGAGGCCAAAGTCTTCGAGGACATCAAGGACACCATCAAGTTGTCCACATTGACCAAAGAAGCTGCTGAGTTGGACAAGGATCTGCAAGAAAAAATCGACGCTATCAAGACTCGGTTGATCAAGCAGTATGGCTACAACATGCAGTCTGCCACAGACGTTCTGGATTACGTCAGTTCAATTTTTGCAAGAGGGGATATCTCTAAGTAGCATAAGCACTTACGTCAATTCTTACAGATTTCTGTAAGAATTGACGTAAAATTTTTCATACATACTATAATGGTAGTATGGAGGTGAATATGAAGACTTGCTATCGTTGCAAAAGAGAATTGTTAGAAGATCAGTTTGGGAAGAACAAAAGCAAACCGGGCGGTTTGGCTGACGAGTGTAAAATCTGTAAAAGCGAGCTTTGTAAAGAATACCAGAGTCGCAATAAAGACGAGATCAAGATTAAGAAACACAAGTATTATCTTGAGAACAAAGAGCAGATCTCAGAGAAGACCAGTCAATACGCCAAAGATCATCGTGAGTGGCACAATGCAAAAGGAGCAAAAGCCAAGAATAAACTAAAATCAGAAGTGTTCGCAGTTTATTCTTGCGGTGATCCAAAATGTAAAAGTTGTAACGAGACAGACATTGGCGTTCTTACTATTGATCACATTACTGGAAATGGGTCCGATCACAGAAGAGAGATTTTTGGGAATAGCAAACGGTGTGGATATCCATTTTATCAGTGGCTCAAGAGAAACAGCTACCCAGAAGGATTTCAGGTTCTTTGCTACAACTGCCAATATCGTAAACGATTACATGAGATGAGATCTGAAGAACAGACGCATCTCAAAGAAGTTAGAGCGGCATACGCCAGATCAGTCAAAGTTGAGTGTCTTGAGAGTTATGGTAGTTGCAAATGTGAGTGTGGCGAAGATGATGTTGTTGTATTATCGCTCGATCATGTGAACAATAATGGTGCTGATCACAGAAAAGAAACCGGAACAAGAGGATATAATTTTTATATTATGTTGAGGAAGACAGGGTTCCCAAATGATCCGCCATTACAAGTTTTGTGTATGAATTGCAATATTAGGAAAAGAAATGTCAAATATAAAGAAGGAAAAAACGGACAAACAAATGACGGTTATGGTTCAACCTTCGTTATTTGAGGTATTTGAGAAGAAGTGTCAGGAAGAACACAGGAATGTATCGGAAGTAGTTCGTGAATTGATATCGAAATATTCACAGGGCTGGAATCAGATCCCTAAATGAAGAATTGACGTAAAATTTTTCATGCAGAGAAGACGATGTTGTCTTGATCATGTGAATGATGATTTAATATCCAAGTATGGTTTCAGTTTCCACAAGGTGTAATATATGAAAAATCAAGTAACAAATAAGACTCGAAGAAATACATTAGTTAAATTTAATTTTGAAGATTTGCCTGTAGAATATCACAGCCAATATCCATTTTGTAAGGAAGACATATTTCTGTTTTTGGGAGAAATCAAAAAAATGGATGGTCATTGCGTTGTAGCTACAAAGGATGGAAGAGTTATATGGGGCTACCATACAGATAATTTCATTGTTCTTTCAGATGATGAAATTTAAGAAATTAAAGGAATAAAAAATGCCTAACAGCATACATGGAGCATGGCGATTAATTGGCGATTAATTGCAGATATTTACAGATTTACAAAGACATGATAAAATCAAAGTAGACTGGTGTAAGTCAAATTTTTACAAACTCATTCAAATTAAATATAATGAGTTTGATTCAGTAGAAAAAATTATCTCAAAAGAGGTGTATTATCCCCAATAGAATCCAAGAAGACCACAAAAAATTCAGAGACGTAATTTCTGGCCGTACACGCCGGGAACTCAAGCGTCTGATCAAATCAGGATCAATCATTCGTCAACGCCCCAAGGGCGGCAAGATGACTGTCAGTATCCCGCAGATTGACATCCCGCACTTTCTATTCGGAGACACAGGCAAAGGTGTTGGCCGAGGTCCGGGAAAAGATGGCGATGTAATTGGTCGTGAGCCGCAGCCGGGCCAAGGCAGCAAGCCGGGGGATCAACCGGGTGAAGGTATCAACATTTCTGTTGATATGGAAGATGTCCTGCGATTCATGCAGGAAGAGCTTCAACTTCCAAGGATGCGTCCAAAGCCGAATGAGACGTTTGAAGAAGTCAAAATCAAGTACAACGACATCTCGAAGAACGGCCCAGAGTCACTGCGACATACTCGCCGGACGATGAAAGAAGCCATCAAGAGAATGGCCACAACAGGAGATCTGTATGATCCCAAGATCATTGCTGGCACTAGAAGTCCCGGCAAGTTGATCACTCCGATTAACTCAGACCGTCGTTACAGACAATATCAAGAGATCAAGATTCCAACATCCAATGCTGTTATCTTCTTCGCCAGAGACTGTTCTGGGTCGATGGATGACTACCGTTGCGACATCGTGTCTGATATGGCATGGTGGATCGACTGTTGGATTAGACGATTCTACAAGAAGGTAGATCGTTGTTACTTCGTGCATGACACCAGAGCTTGGGAAGTCAATGAAGAGGAATTCTACACTTACAGATTTGGTGGCGGAACACAGTGTTCTTCTGCGTTCAAGGCAATTGCTGAACAGTTGGAGAACAGATATCCTCCACACGCCTACAATGTGTATGTGTTCTACTTCTCTGACGGCGACAACTGGGGCGGTGATAACGAAGAGATGTTGAAGACAATCAAGGAAGAACTTGGTCCAAACAAAGTGAACATGATCGGTATGTCACAGGTTTGTTCTTGGAGATACGAAGACAGCGTTAAGCACTTCTTTGATCAAGCGATCAAGAGCGGCAAGCTGTCTGATTACATGAGAACGGCTTATGTTGGGCCAGAGGAATCAAAGGGCGACAGTAACTTCGGATTTGGAAACTGGGGCTATGCTCCAGATATGTCTGAAGAAGACAGAAACAGCCAAATCATCGAAGCCATCAAATCCTTGCTTGGCAAGGAAAGTGCCGCCATGTCGGAGGTCGCATGAGGTGCAAAGAAACAAGATATGGCCCAATGATGTATCCAGAGAACGACGACCTTACAGGTCGTTCTCTGGATTGTTATGGCGAGGCTCAGCAGCTTGAAATAGAATACCTAGAGAAGATCGTTGGTGAAGGTGATGTCATGATGGACATCGGGGCCAACATCGGTGCCATTACAATTCCAATGTCAAAAAGAATTGGCTCAAAGGGATATGTTTTGGCTCTCGAAGCTCACTCGATGTTGTTCTATACTTTGTGTGGCAATTTGGCACTAAATGGTCTGAGTCACGTTCAGGTTTTTCAGAGGGCCGCTGCCGACAAAACGGGAAGTATGTTCTATTTCCACCACTTTGATTTCTCCAAGTCACAAAACTTTGGCAATCTCAAGTTGGCAGGTTTGCTCAACTACAAAGACGACAATGGGAATTCTTACGATAATCCTGTCACAGCGATTGCATTGGATGATCTAGGAATTGCCAGTCCGAAACTCATCAAGATTGATGTCGGAGGAATGGAGCCTGTAGTTCTCAATGGTTTGAGAAGAACACTCAAAAGAGCAAAGCCAATTCTGTACATTGATTTCAGACAGAACTGGCAATACATCATAGAGTATTTGAATTCTGTGGGATATGAGTGGGCTTTGCACGAGACTCCCTTGTTTAACCCGAACAATTTTCAATCTGTGTCAGAGAACGTATTGTTGGACGAAAGCGGAATGCCGCTTATGTCTTATGACTTGGTTTGCTGGCACAAAACAAAACGCCCCGATTTGGATGATCCGTACATTGTGGATTTGGAGAAGAGCGATGATCCAAGACACGTCCAAATTAAAGAGGTAAGAGATAATGCAGACAGAGCAGCAGATTTTTCAGTCGAAGATGATTAACCAATCGCTGGCTGCGGCCTACAATTGTATTCATACAGGACGACCAAACGAAGCTGCAAACATGCTTGGGGTCGTCCAACGGATCGAACCAGATAACCCCTTAGTCCCTGAGTTTTTTCGGCTTATCGCAGCGAAGAGCGGATTGTGCGATGAGCCGGAAATTGCCGAGTTCGGTAACTTTTGGGGCGGCGAAAACCTCAATGGTTGTACCATTGAGGTTTTTTGCGATCAGGGCATGGGTGATACAGTAAATATGCTGCGATATCTGCACCTCATGAAGAATCGTTGGTCATGTCGCATCGTCCTGAACTGCTACGCTTACTTTGAACAGTTCGAAAGATTACTCAAAGACGTGCCTTACATCCACGAATTTGTTAAGTATCACAAGACTTGCGATTACTTTACAGACATTTTCTGCTTGCCGACAATTCTTTCTGACATTAAATTGCCGATTCAATATCCCGCTCATTTTGCTATGGTTCTTGAAAAGGGTGTGCCTCCGCAACCAATTTTGCCAGCGTATGCAACATTCTCAAGTGCAGACGCATTGAACAACATTCCAGAGAAACCGAGAGTTGGTGTTTCTTGGATGTCAAATCCAGAAAATCAACTGTCAACCAAAAAATCAATCCCATTAGAGATCATCGAGAAATTACAGTCCCCAATGTACGATCTGTGGTCTCTTCACCCAGATGAATGCCCGCCATTCATGAACAAGATCAGATTGAGAGATCTGTATGATACAGCGGCTGTTGTGAGTTGTTTGGATTATGTGGTCTCGGTGGATACGGTGGTATTACATCTGGCCGGAGCAATGCAGGCTCCGACCTATGGCATGATTCCAGATGGCTGTGACCCTCGGTGGGGAACAGAAAATGATCTTACTGAGTGGTATCCTTCTGTGACTTTAATAAGACAAGAGGGAGATTGGTTGTGTGCAATCAAAGAAGTCAAAGAATGCTTGGAATCCATTTTCAGAGCAAGATAGGTATTGAGTCTTTCTTTTCGATCTTGTAGAATAAGGCATAGAAGGAGCTAGTGACATGGCAAAAGTTTCTAAAATGATGAGTGGGTCTCCGATCCTTTGTGGCGATAACACAATTCCGGGATTGAAGATTCACAAAGAAGTTCTCGAACAGATTCCCGCTATTGAAGCGGCCTGTAAAGGTATGGGTCTGGACTACTACCCAATCATCGTGGAATTCGTCAGATATGACGAAATGGCAGAACTCGCCAGTTATGGCGGATTTCCTGTAAGATACCCACATTGGAAATGGGGAATGGAATATGAAGAACTCTCCAGAGGTTACGAGTACAATCAATACCGTATCTCTGAAATGGTAATTAATTGTTTGCATCCAGAAGCTCCAGTCTTAACATCACAAGGCACCATATCGGCTAAAAATGTTAAGACGGGAGATGAAGTTTTGTTAGATGGCAGAACAAGGAATGTAATCGCTGTTGTGCGACAACCAAAAGCGAAGACTAAGAAAATTCGTCTTCGTAAAGGGCAAGAAATGATTTGTTCTCCAAATCATAAATGGAAAGTTTTGACAAAAAACGGACCTGACTGGGTTGAAACAAAAGATCTTAAATCAGGAGATATTTTGTTGGGCAACGATTCATTCAATATGGTTCGTTGGGACACTAAATTGCAATGGTCCTTGGATGATGTGTGGGACGACACTCGGCCAGCATCCAGACCTTGGCTTAAAAAAATTGTTCCGCCAGCAGAAATGAATTTGGCTTTGGCAGAACTTTTGGGCGTGCTAATTGGAGATGGTTCGGTTGGGGTTCAAGGTGCAGAAAATAATTTAGCTGTAGCTGTAGGAAAAGATAATCGCCAATATGCTGAACACGTGGCATCGTTATTTTCTGTTGTTTTTGGATTAGAGGCTGTAATCCAAGAGAAAACGGCTGGGTTGGTTGTTCTTTTGCAGTCTAAAGTTGCTGTTGATTTTGTTGATTATCTTGGCATAAACAAAGGTTCTACATATGAGAACAAGAGAATCCCACATTCAATTTGGAAATCTCATCCGATTTTCAGAGCAGCGTTCCTAAAAGGTTTATTTGATACAGACGGATATGCCACTGATCAACTCGGCATGAGTTGTTTTAATATTAATCTTGCTAATGATGTCCAAATTATGTTTTCTGAGATGGGCATTCAGACTATATTAGAAACATTGACAAATGGCACAGGAAAATACGGCAATGAACTATTCATCAATGTTGTAGAAATTAGAGGACAAGCCGCTCTTAGAAAATTCCGGGACAGGATTGGATTCACTATTCCTTACAAAACACAGGGCTTGAATAAACTCACATCACGAATTTATTGTCGTGGCGGAGGGATTCATTCTGAATATATTCAAAACTCTCTTTTGGAATGGGGAGAAGAGATGGATATTACATCTTATAACTGTCCGTCTCTTGGTCGCTCGCTGAATCAGATGAAAAAGAAAAGTGTTGGAAACAACTGTTTGCTCAGCTTTATTGAAAGGGCGGCTAATGTTGAGAAATATAATTCACCAGCGGAACTGTTGATGATATTAGAAAACCCAATGTTTGAGGTTCAAGATGTGCTAGATGGTGAAGAAACAGAAACAATTGACATTGCTTTAGATCATAACGATCATGATTTTATAGCTTATGGTCTTGTTACTCATAACACCAACCCATGCTACATCTATTGCATGGACTCAAACACACTTGTTGACAACGTGGACGTTATAGCCCACGCTATTGGTCACAACGACTTCTTCAAGAACAATATTTTCTTCGAGCCGACCGATGAAAACATGATGAACAAGTTGGCCAACCACGGCACCAGAATCAGGAAATACATGTCCCGTTGGGGATATGAAGTGGTAACTGAATTCATTGATCATGTTCTGAGGATTGACACTTTGATTGATCCACAACATGCGTGGAGCAAGAAGACGATCAGAAATGCTGTTGTTAAAGACGAGAGAAGTTATCTGTTTCCAGAGCGTCTCAAGTCACACCACAACTACATGGATGAATGGGTCAACCCAAAGAGCTTCATCGACAAACAGCACGAGGACATTGAGAAGCAAGAAGCCGCTCAATTCTTGGACATCTTCGAGAAGCCTGAGAAAGACATTCTGGGATTCATCAAGGACAATGCTCCTTTGAAACCATGGCAACAAGACATCATCAGTATGCTGTATGAAGAGTCGATGTACTTCCAGCCGCAACGTCAAACGAAGATGCTCAATGAAGGTTGGGCGTCGTATGTTGACTATCATCTGATGTGCCGAGAAGGTCTCTGTAATCTGGGGCAGAAGAAGGATGGCGACGGTATTTGGCATTACGCCGATCACAAGTGGCGAGTTCTGGGCGGCAAGTATTCCATGAACCCATACAAGATGGGATTTGAGATCCTGTTGGATATCGAGGATCGTTGGAATAAGGGTCGATTCGGCAGGGACTACGAAGAGTGCCGTGACATCAAGAAAAAGGAAGACTGGGATTTGAAGCTTGGTCTTGGCAAAGAGAAAGTCTTTGAGGTTCGCAAGTTCTACAACGACTACACAGCAATTCAAGAGTTCTTCACGCCAGAGTTGTGTGAGAAGAAGCAATTCTTTGAATGGCGTCTCTTCCCTAACGGCGAATACAAGATCATCAACCGGGACTTCAAGACGATCAAGCAGAAACTGTTGAAGAGATACTTGAATGGTGGCTTGCCAGACATCAGACTTACTGATCCAAATCACTTGGGCAAGGGCTGGTTCTTCATCAAGCACATGTGGGACGGTCGTCCTCTGGAAGAACGATACGCCAGAGAAACAATCATCTCATTGTTCAAGCTGTGGCAGAATACGATTATTCTGTCTACACAAACGATGGAAGACAAGGAGTTTGTCTACATCTGTGATGGAACTAATCCTGACAAGGATGTTCACCTTCTGACACGTGAAGAATACGAAAAGGATTTCATGCGATGAGAAACAGAAAAGAACGTAGTGAATTAGCCAAAGCGAATGGCAGGGCCAGAAATCTTGAAAGAAGGACAACATCTGAGGCTCAGATGTCTAAGTCTCTTCACAAGAGCGGCTGGACTACACATTGTGGGACTTGGTTCAAAGACGACATTAAGGCTGGTTCAATTCACGAGGCATGTAAAATGCAGAGTGATTTGGCAAAGAATGCAAATGTTGTATTGGCTGAACAGATGACACAACATTTGCAAGAATCAGGTTGGGTGAAATGCGAATCTCACAATGCTTGGAAGAGAAAAAATTGGAGAGAGGCGATCACGACCTACAAGAACAAACTGATGTTCAGCGAATGGGACGACAGCATTGTGGGCCGTCATAGCATCTGGGTTAGTATGCCACGGACTCGTGAATTCGACCCAGAAGAATTCTATGTTGCAAAGCTGAAAGATGCTTACAGACAACAACTTAAGATTGATGCAGACGCATTAGAAGAAGTTGAAGTTTAGATAACAAAAAAGCCAGTCTCACGACTGGCTTTTTTGTTATCTTCTTGGAGTCCTGCTATGAATTTCCTGTGTCATTTTTGACACTGCATCTCGGCCACCATTGGTCCACCATTTGCCAAATTGTTCTTGATCGCCGAAGCCCCATTGTCTTAGTTGACCAAGCATCTTCCAAGATAATGGTTGTTCTGATCCTTGGAATTCATTTGGTTGATTGTACATGTTGGCATTTGCAGCAATGTTGGGCATAGTCTGCATAGGATCTCCGCCATGTGCGATTGTATTTTGCACGAATCTTTGGATGTCATCCATGCGAGGATTGCCTCTAAAGTTGCTGGCAGGATCTCTAAGTGTTGGATTTTGCCAAAACGTGCTGGCTTCATTGTTTATCTTGTCTTGAAGCCATTCTGTGAAAAGTTTCTGTGCCATTTCTCTCCTTATTCTTGTCCGAATGTACCGGGGCCAGCCATTTGAGAACCGTTAGATGGAATCATGTTCGGGTGTTGCTTCATTGCTTGAAGATAACGTGGATCTCCGGTAGCCATACCTAAACCAGTTTCTTCTTGTGGCGGAACTTCTTTATCCATCTTAACTTTGTCCCACTTCCTTTTGAAATCAGACCACATCTTCTTGAACTGGCTAGTTTTGGTCCCAGCTTCTGCCTGTTGTGGCAAAACACTGTCCAAATGCTCCAATCCGGCATCAATGGCTGATATTCGATCTGCGTCTTTAGCCAACTTAGGCTCTTGAGCATCGACTTGTGGCTGCATATTCGTGCGTTTGACCTCATCGGAGGCAGGTGTTTCACTGCCACGATTGATCATTAGTTCTGGGGACATTCCGCCCAGACTCATTTCTTGGTCTTCGATCCATGTCTTAAAGCTCATGGTATTATCTATAGACTCAACTGACGATTTTGGTTAAAGTCTTCTTTTCTAAGGAGGCATGATGCCAGAACAAACCAACCTACAAGACCAGCATTTCAATGTCCGACTGAAGGTATCTGATGTTTGGACCAAGATGATGGTCGAGTTTCTTAAAGAAACGGGCCATATCGAAGATTACAGAGAATCAACTCTGGACGAAGACAAGAACCTGTTGATCGACTACTGGTTCAAATATCCAGACGAAAAGGAGTTCGTCCCCATCGCTTTCAAATTGCGAATCGACCCTGCCAGAAGGGACATCCCAGTTGTTTACAGCCAGCCGTTCTATGGCACAAATGGGGAGAAGACAGTTCTTGGCCGTGACTTCCGGTGTTTGCAGGGACAAGTGCGTGAGTATTATGTTGCTGTAAAGAACGCCGAGAAGGAGTTCTGTGAAATTTACAGAATCTCAAAGGAAACTTTGTCTCCCAAAATCGACGAGATGATTGCATCTTGGAAAACAGACGAGAATATCTCCAGCCAGTTCATCGCTTTTGACAAGCTTACAGAAGCTCGAAACGAAATTCTCTTAAAGAACTTGAACTGGGGGAAGGGAGTTCGTAAGATATGGCAGACGAGCAACGGAGAGATTTGGTGGCAGAAGAATCCCGGCGAGAAGTTCTCCAAAATCAATCTGTATGTTCCTGAGAGCTTTAAGGAAGAAAGTTTTCAGATTCCGACCGCTGCTTACCAGAGAATGCTTGAGAAATCCAAGCAAGATTCTTAAAGAAAACAGGGTCTTTTTGCGAACATCAAAGCAGGAGAAATACGATGTCACAGCAACAATTACTAATTCCTCAAAAGATCAATGTCGGCTTCCAAAATCGGGGCGACACCTACACGGCCAAACTTGGCTATGTGATCTATTACGATCACAAGGGCGTGCTTCGCAAGGAAAAATCTTGGCAGGGATGGCGTGATCAGAAGATCGCTCCGCAAGAGTTTCAGAACGTGCCGACAGAAGGCTTCGTTCTCAACAGGAAGGTCGGTGGCTACAAGAGCGATTGGAATTATCGCAGTGCCAAGATCAGGATCTATGATCCTCGTGACTGGGAGTTCGAGATCACGCTCGAAAACCTGTTGTTCATTCTTGCGGTTGGTGATTGTAGCCGTGGCAAAGGTCTGGAAGGTCAGTTTGTTTATGCTTGGGATGGCACAGAACTTGTGCTGTTGCCTGTAGCTTCTGTTGATTACAAGAAGTCCACAGAATACACAGAATTGCAAGCCTGCAAAGTGAAGGCCAAGGAACTCATTCCCGGAGCTTCCTACAAGACCAAGAAGCAAGAGGTCTACGTTTATCTGGGTAAGTTCGTCAAGCACGTTGTCCATAGCAACAACACTTGGGAAAAGGAAAAGACAGGCCCTCGACAACTCTTCTGGGACGGCAATAACTTTGTCTTCCTGACCAGCATGGCCACGATTGCCACTCTTCATTCCGATGCGATTTCTCCAGATTATGCGGAGCTTGTTGACAAGTACAACAAGTCTATCTGGGGCAGCAAACCAGTCAAGTTCTTTACCAAAAAGGCAAAGAAGGCGACGAGAAAAGATGGTTATCACTATGGGGAGAACTGGGTCAAAGAAGAACCAGATGGTTCTTACTTGTTCTGTTCATCTTCTTTTGAACAGAAATACGACCAATCCGCCAAAAGATATGTTCATTCGACAGAACCAACCCAAATTACCATCAACACGAAGTTGTCTATCAAAGACGACATTTTGCATTCTGAATCTTGGGGCAAATCTTGTTACAAAGACAAGACTGCTCATGAGCACCAGAAGCGGCAGTATCGTTATTATGGTCCAGAATACCAAAACAGATTTTTCGACAATTGGATCGAACCAACTGGACTTGCATTGTGGGTCGAACTAGAAAGCGGCTCCAAGTTCCAGATGTCAAATTCAAGCTTGATTGATCACACCAAAACCAAGGAGACATACGAAGATGACGACGAAGACGAAGACTACTAAAGACAGCACGGACGCCAAGACACTTGAATTGATCAATGCTGTCAAGGTGCAGAAGGAAGAGATCTCCAAGGCTGAGCGGCCCACATGGATTACAAACTGTTCCTTCTCATACACCGAGCGTCCAAACGACGCCATGAACATTCATGTTGAGGCAAACATTAGGAATCTGGTGTGCATCGCTGCGTTCTTGAAGGAAAAGGAAAAGTCCTACAAGGAAGCGGCAGAAGCACTCGGAGTGGATGCTCCGGCATTCACATGGGGAGGCCATTCAGTCAATGAATGGCTGGAAGATCTGAAACTTAGAATCAACAAGATTCAGATTGCTTCCAAGAAGAAGAAGCTGGAGATTTTGGAATCTCGGCTCAATGCCATCATCAGTCCTGAACTCAGGGCAAAGATGGAACTCGAAGCAATTGCCAACGAGTTACTGTAAGTTTACACAACAAACCAACCACCAAGGAGATAACGATGAAAACTGAATTTCTATTGTCAGAAGAGTTCGTAGACTTTTCTGCAAATGTCAAAAGGCTTCACGATCAGAAGAAAGAATTCGAAGCCGAATTCAAAAAGTTCTACACAGAACACAAGGCCAGAGTGAAGGGCATTGACGACGAGGCTCTCAAACTTCAACAGGAGTTTGACAACTGGGTCGTGGCTCAAACTCAAAGCAAAGCCACGCCGAACCAAGGAAAGGACAAGTCCTAAATGGACCTGCGATATTTCAACGACATGACAAACCAAAATGTCCGTCAGCCAATTGATCTGTCACCAATGTCAGATCAAGAGTTGTATGCTCTGCAACAGCGAATCTATGCTGAAACCCAGCAAAGACAAGCCGCTGCCAGAGCCAACAACGAGAAGGTGGGCAAGGATTTCCTTGCCAGCAGCGAGGCTCAGCAACTGAAGGCTGACATTCAGGCTTTGGAAGCTGAGTTCTCTTTGCTTCCAAAGAAGATCGACCTCAATCAAAAGATCACTCTGAAGTTGTCGGCTGAGATGAGCATGTACGAATCTGTAACTGAGATCATCGAAAATGGAGATGATCCTTGTGGATTCACACTGGAATTGGAAGATGCGTCTTCTGTTCCAGAAGACTTGAAGAGCAGCATTGAGAGCATGATCGACGATCTGAATTCTGACTACAATCCAGCAGGCGAATTCTTGCAGAATTCGTTTGATGGGCGACAGTGGTCCGATTTCTTACAGAAACTAAAAGGGCTTGATGACCGGCTCAAAGGTCTGTATGATGCCGGTCTGGACCTTGACGATCTCATGGAGGAGTAAAGCATGATTATGATTTCTGATTTTTAGATTCTGGAAGCCTCCTGTATAGATAATACAGGAGGTTTTATGTCATCAGGAATTAAGCTTACACAAGAAGAAGTTTCAGATTATTTTAAGCAACAAGGTTGTGAACTTCTCGATTCATACAAGAACGCACGTACTAAGATAAAGTATCGCTGCGTGTGTAACAATATATCAGAAATAGTTTTTTACAGTTTTAAGGCAGGTAATCGTTGTCGCAATTGTGGCAACAATAAAAATTCTGACAGGCAAACTTTTTTACAAAAAGAAGCAGAAGAAAAATTTAATAAAATTGGTTGTAAGCTGATTGGAAGTTACACAAAATCCAGAATACCAGTTGAATTTCAATGTCATTGTGGATTGATTTCTACAGGAATTCCAAATAATATTTGGAGACGTGGTCGCTGTGGAGAATGTGGCATTAAAGCTAGATCAAAAGAGAATCATTATATGTGGTATGATGATCGTGAAGAATATAAGCAGATTTGTAGCTTCAAGGATCGTTGTCATAAGCTCATAACCATGGTTCTTAATGTAACTGGAAGAGTAAAAAACAAAAAGTCGGCAGAACTTTTGGGGTACGATTACAAACAACTTCAAGAGCATATCAAATCACATCCGAATTGGTCTAAAATTAAAGGAAAGTGGCATGTTGATCACATATTTCCTATCAAGGCATTTATTGATCATGGAATTTCTGATTTAAAGATAATTAATGGTTTGGATAATTTAAGACCACTTGACTCTAATGAAAATTTGTGCAAGAATGCGAAGTATGATAAGGATGAATTTTACACTTGGCTTAAAAAGAAAGGGATTTTATGATGCACCATCCAATTACAGGTTTTGAACATTTGCATCGTCATAGTGATTTTAGCCTCAACAATTAGGGGGCCTTGTCAGAGAAATCTGATAAGCAAACCGGGTGAACTCAGGGAAACCCTAACGTAAAGACGAGGGCAATCCTGAGCCAAGCCTGCGATACATCGCAGGAAGGTGCAGAGACTACTGGAGGGATAAAGTTCCCTTAATTACCAGATTCAGTGCCCGGCATCCATTTTGGATGATGATATAGTCCACGCCACAGGAAACTGTGGAACCGTCGTGCTTAGACGGATTCGCCATGGTCTCCGAATACGCCGAGCGTATGCGGGAAATCAATCAAAAGTTTCTGTGCATTACAGACCACGGGGTGATGGGTGCTGTGCCACAGCAAGTATCCGAAAGCGAGAAACACAATCTGTTTCCGCTATTCGGATGCGAGCTTTACATCAACCACATGCAGCCAGAAGTCAACAGCCGGGAAGAGTCGGCTGAATACAGAAAGTCTTTGGGAGATGGATCGACTGAAGATCGTACTTCCATAGACAAGAAGCCAAGTCTGCTGCAAAAGAAGTTCGACAAGTCGTCGCACTTGTTGGCCATTGCCTACAACAACGTGGGCTATTCCAATCTTGTGCGTTTGACATCATGGGCATGGATTCACGGTTACTACCGTCGCCCACGCATCAATCACGAAGTCCTTCAGAAGTACAAAGAAGGCATCATCTTTACGACCGGCTGTGGCAACAGCGAGATCGCCAATGCTTTTATGGGCGACAAGGATGAGTCAGGCAAGCCGATCTTCAATGAAGAAGCCGGATTCCAAATGTTGGAACGGTATATCCAGATGATCGGCACCAAGCACCTCAAGCTTGAATTGATGATGCTGGACTGGGTGATGCAGAAGTTCTACAACCAGTTCTTGATCAAGGCCCACGACAAGTATCGTCTTGATCTTACGCTCTCACAGGATTGCCATTACTGTAAGAAAGAGCACAGCCATAACCAGCAGTTGATGCTCATGCAGCAGAACAAACGCACGCTTGGTGAAATCCAAGCGATGATCGACGCTGGCGATGCCGATGACATTTTCGAGCTTCAGGACACGAATCTGTGGCTCAAGTCGGAAGATGAACTGAATGTCAAATGGGAATCTGATTTCAGCGACATCATTCCATACGAACTTTTTAAGCAGTCCAAAGAGAACACAGTCAAAATCTGTGAGTATGCGAAGGGCGTGGAGATTGATCGTCAGATTAAGCTCCCGAAGATGCCTGACGCTGAAGAACAACTCATGGATCACATCAAACGAGGATTCCTTTCTCGTCACTGCCCCAAGACGCCAGAATACTCCAAGCGGATCAAAGAGGAATATGAATTGATCTGCGAGAAGGGCTTTGCCAGCTACTTCCTGATTCAGAAGATGATGACGGATGAGGCTCGTGTCAAAGGCCCAGAACTTCTCGGATTTGGAGATGGATCAGAAGCTGTTGGTCCCGGTCGAGGATCGGCCTGTGGATCATTGGTGGCCTACTGCTTGAGGCTCCACGATGTGGAACCCATTGTTCATGACTTGAGATTCTCCAGATTCTTGAGTCCTGCTCGTGGTGGTCGCCAGATGCGGATTCGGTATGGAATGGAACCGATCCCGCACGAGATTGTACAGATGTAACAAGGATGTTGTGATGAAATGGACACCGAGTAAAAAACTGCAATTGATGGATGCAATTCAACATCGAAAGAAAGATGTTAAGGCTGGCATTAGTTGCGTTTACTTTGCATTGAGCAAGACGGTTGGGGCCAAGATGTACATCTCTGCAAAAATCAGAGATGAAACATACAGGAAGCAAGCTCATGCCGCTCAATACCATCTTGCTCCACAGGTTGGAGATTGCTTTTCCTTCGAGTGTTTCTGGATTGGCCATAATCCTTGCTCCTTGCCTGAAGTGAGGCACAAGGTCATTTATGGTTATCTGACGCAGAATGCTGTTATTGAGTATCCCAAGAAGGATCGCAAGACAACCTTCAATGAAGAAATGTGGGATCTTGAGATGGAACTTAGAGACATCGGGATCGTCAACGAAGATTTGGGTCCATGCAATGTTGGGTTTATTGGCAAACGCATGGTTTGCATTGATTTTGATTATGTTTCATGCCACTGGAAAGTTGGCAGAAAGAGAAAGGTTACTTGATGCAACGAGAACCCAAAGATTGGCTGCTGGTCGCATACAACGCTGCCACAAAAAGCCCTGATCTGTCAACACAGAACGGGGCTATTATTGTGGCACGAGACAATGTTGTTCTGCAAGCCTGCAATGAATTGCCTCGCAACGTGAAGATGAAGGGAGAACGCATGGAGCGTCCTCTCAAGTATTCTTACACAGAACACGCCGAACGCAACGTCATTTACGAAGCAGCCCGGCTAGGAGTGTCCACACAGGGATGTACGATGTATGTGCCATGGTTTGCCTGTGCAGACTGTGCTCGTGGGATCATTCAGAGCGGCATTACAAAAGTTGTAGGGCACAAACAGATGATGGACGGGACTCCAGACCACTGGAAAGAATCCATCAAAGCAGCGTTTGAGATGCTGGAAGAAGCGGGGGTTCAGACAGAATTGCTGGATGTAGTTCTGAATGGACCCAAGGTTCGCTTTAACGGCAAGTGGTGGCAACCATAAGGAGACAAGCATGACGCTTGAAGAATACTGTGATTTTGTAGTCAGCAAGGCTTCCGCACGTTCTACAAAGGATTTTGAATCCGCCATTGGAACAAGCGGCCTTGGAATCGCTGGTGAGGCAGGAGAACTCGCTGATCTGACGAAGAAGGTTTTGTTCCATGGGATGGAATTCAACGAGGATGTTCGCAACAAGTTCATTAAGGAACTTGGCGACGTGATGTGGTATGCAGCATTTCTGGCACGAGTTGTCCTTCAGGTTAAGTTGGAGGATGTTATTGATGCCAACGTCGAGAAGCTCAATGCTCGATACAAAGCTGGCTTCACCACACAAGAGTTCATGGCCAAAGAAGAGTGCAAAAAGGAGTAATCATGTTCAGTTTGATCTTGGCGGCATTGTATGTCGCTTGTCGAGTGCTGTTTTCAAATGCCGAACCACTGTCAGCTTTTGAAAGCACGTTGGGGTTTCTGTGGATATGGCACATGACATTTGCTGTAATGAAGGTGATTATCTGGCTTGCAGTCCCTATTCTCGGTGCTGTATTTGGGGCAGCAGGCGATGGCAATGAGAAGGTGGCTGGAATCGCCGCAGTTTTGGTGTCTCCAGTGCTGCTGATACTGATGCTAATTTCATCAGTTTTGTTTTTGGGCGGCGTGTACGCTTTGGATTCAGGAATCCAAAATGGAGAGATTGTCAATCAGAACCATGTGATTGTTGGGGTGATCCTATACTTCTTGGCAGTGCTGACTCAGCTTAGAAGAACAGCCTCGTCGTCAAGTAGCAAAGATTAAGAGTTTAGCCATTCTTTGAACTTCAAGAATCTGGAGGTGCCAGTAATTGGCACCTTCGGATTCTTGATCATTTTGTCTATGGCGTTTCTCCCAGAAGTAGACTGGATTCCATCATGCCAAGCCTTGCTGCGTGTCTCACGAGTGTATTTTGAGAATACACCACGAATGGAGTCAATGAGGTCTTGGACGGCTGGTCTGGAATCTGTCTTGGATGCCATTAGTATCCTCTGGATATTCTGTTGCGGTTTTCGGCTCGTTCAGCATCGCCTTCAGCCCTGATTTGATTCCATTTCTTGGCGATAGCATTACTGCGGTAATTGCCACCATAAGATTTGGCGGCACTGCCGCCATTCGGTAATTTCTTTGGACCCATTTCTGGGTCTTTTTTGCCGAACAGATCAGCGAAGAAACCTTCATCTGTTTTTACGAATTCTTTGAATCTCATCTTTTCCCCATCAACGCTAACTGAAAGTTCTTCATGGCAGATGCACCCGGTGGTGGCATCTGAGGTGGTGCTTGCGGTGCAGCCTGACCTCCCATTAGTGGATCAGCGGCATTGGGGTCTGTGTTGCCGTCCGAGGCATCTCCCATGTCCATGTCCATGTCCATGTCCATATCTCCATCATCAATTCCCTCTTCTGAGCCTGCGAAGTCGTTTTCGGATGGTTCTTCATCATCCTGCTCTTCTTCTCCTTCGAGGCTAGAGGAAAAAGGGGGAGCCACCTCTTCATTCATGGCTCTGACTAGCTTGCTGCACACAACAGGACCGTATTGTTCGTGTGCCATGACTTCCGCCATGTGGATGTATGTCTCTTTGAATTGCAGCATTTCTGCTACAACCATTCCGAGCAAACCATTTCTGCGGAGTTGCCCAACCAGTTGTTCTGTGAGTGAAGGATCTTTCTTAATAGCATCTACCAAGACACCACAAAGTTCAGCTTGCTCTGCTGTTGGAATTTTAGCTGGAGCAACACTTTGCTTGTTGTCAACTTTTGGTTCGTACTTCAGCTTGCTATCGCCTTCATCCCCAAAGCCTTTGTCTTTAGACATCTTGAGCTTTTTGCCATCACTGACGCCATAAGGCTTGCCGCCTTTAGGGGCATTGGGCGATGTCATTGGATCTACAAAATCTCCTGTGACGCTGACCTTTGGCTTATCGACAGCCCCTTTAGAGTTAAGATATTCTTGAAATAGTCCCATGTTTCTCCTATTCACTTGGCATTACCATCGCCAAAACAATGTAAATCACGACTGGAAAACCAACGCCCATGATTGCGGCAACTGCAAAACACAGTCTTACAATTGTTGGATCAATATGGAATTCATTGGCTAAGCCAGAGCAAACGCCAAAGATCATTTTGTTGTGTATGTCTTTTTTCATGTTTTTCCTCGCTTGAGTTATTTAGATCACAACTTGTGTTTTTACAGAAGTTATGGTATCTATGAGTATTACAGAAAGAAGGTTCACATGTTAGTTGAAATGGCAATAGGGGATGCCTACGGTGCTTGTTTTGAATGCACAAGCAACGATTTTGTGGCGAGAAACAACGATCTTAACTATGAGATCCACCCAAGAGTTCTAAGAAGATATCCTGCGGACAAGCAACCAACTCTTGTTCCAGCAGGGTGTTATACAGATGACACACAGATGTCAATTGGCATTGTCGAGATGATGCTCGATAAAACCTTTGATTGGCATGACAAAGAAGCGATGGCTGATGTTTTCTTGAAGTGTTTTAAGCAAGATGAGCGGCGTGGGTATACTCCATATCTCTTCTTGACGTTGATGAACAGCAAATCGGGGAAAGAGCTTCTTTCAAAACTCAACGGCGACAGTGATAAATCAGGAGCTTTCATGCGTGCCGCACCAATTGGCCTCTACTCTGATCTGGATGAAGTGAAAGAGAAGGCGGTATTGCAGGCTATTGTCACACATGATTCATGGGTTGGCAGGAATTCAGCGATTGGAGCCGCCATGATGGCTCATTACTTCTACCATGATCTTGGGCCGAAGAATGGCATGATCCAATGGCTCAAGGACAATCACTTCAAACACACGTTGTTCGCCGAGAAGCCATTTTTAGTTCCATCTGACACAAATCCAGAAGGGGTCGAGGTAAAGCCTTGGAAGCAAGACAAACGTGTCAGAGTTCATGGTTGGGATTGCTTTGAGGCAGCGGTTTACGTTATAAACGAGTGTGAAACGATGTCTGAGGTGTTGCATTTGTGCGTGGCTCTTGGCGGAGACTCAGATACGGTTGCCGCTGTGGCGGCAGCAGTTGCAAGTTGTTCCAAAGAAATCGACCAAGACATTCCAAGTCAACTGATTGAAGGATTTGAGGACGGACCTTTCGGCCACAAATTTTTGGCCGAGTTGGACATTCAACTGAAGGAGGCTTTCCCATGCGGTGGCTAATCGTCATTTTGGGCCTGTTGATGCCCGCCAGTGTTAATGCCATGGAAAATGGCACGCTGCTATTCGTTGAAAACGGACAAAATCTTGTGGAATGTTACACTCATTCCACATACTCCCACGTCGCCATTGTGATCGACGATCATGTGTATGAGGCTGAGCCTCCACGGATTCGGAAGCAACCACTGCTGGAGTGGTTTACAAATGTTGGAAAGTACAATGAAGGGACTGCCAGTCCCGCATTGGTCGTTGTGATGTCGCCAGACAAACCGTATTCCAAAGAGGAAGTCGGCCAGATGCGAGAGTATCTGGAAAAACAAGTTGGGCGACGTTATTCTATCCGTGGGTATCTAAGAAAGGTGCCGGGCGACGGAATCCATTGTGCCGAGATGTGTGCTGAAGCACTAGAAGCATCAGGTCGATGTGATCTTTCAGACCCAAACTACACGTACTCTCCCGGAGATCTCCACGACACAGCCCCGGACTATCACCAGCTTGGCAAGAAGTTGTACGTCAGGATCAAAGACGAATATCGTCGGCCTGTGACTTCACGCTGGAAAGACTGGTGGAAGCACAAGGGTTCAATGTGTGGGTGGAGTTGTATGGAAACAATGACATTCTGCTGGTGAAAGAGACAAATGGAACTGCTTATTGTCGGCATGGCGTTTCTCATCGGATTCGGCTCATATCTGGCTTTTGCGAGGCCAGTTCAACCAGACCAAGTGCATTACGAGCTTCAGGACGCCAATTTATGGCTCAAACCTGAAGAGGAACTGGCTCAAACAGCCCCAGCCCCATTCAACCAACCAGTGCCACCATGCGTTCCTTCTTCAAACTCTGACGAAGAGGAGGAAGACGATGACGACATGGACGAAGAAGATGACTACGACGATGACGAAGACGACTACGAGGATGAGGAAGAGTACGATTACGATGACGAGGAAGAGGAGGAAGAGGAGGAATGGGACGACGATGACGACGAGGAAGATGACGAGGAAGATGACGAGGAAGAAGACGAGGACGACGATATTTGGTGAAATCCAAAAAGTCGCTTGACAATTCCGTTCGGTGCCTTATTATATACTCTGAAGCAGGTGCTCATGGCTTGCTTCCCAATCGGGGTCGATTGGCTTCGACATGGTGACGTGTGTGCAATGTGGCGATCCGAGGCTTGTGTGGTGGACTCGTAAAAACCAGACAAAAAACCAACTGGCAACACTGTTGCTCCTCTCCGAATGGCCGCTTAAGCGGTGCCGGGTGTAACAGCCCGGCGAGAATGATCCGACGACGCCTGATAGTCGGAATCATCAGCATCAGGATTAGTCCAACAGACCGCTGTCGTAGGTCGAAGTGGACGAGAATCAAATCGACTGGTCTTCATGAAGCCGTGTCTTCTTGGGCGTTGTGAAGATGAGATCAAACCGCAGACTATGATCGTAGAGGCGTGCAGGCAGGCACTTATGGACAGGGGTTCAATTCCCCTCGACTCCACTGAAAAAGGCCCGGAAGAGAAATCTTCCGGGCCTTTTCGTTTAGGTGGATCTGCGATTCGTTTCGCTTTCCAATCTGAGGCCCGATCCGTCGATCTTGGCCGATCCAGATATCTCTTCTGTAGAAGTCTTGCCAAAGAACGTCTTCAAGAAGGCTAGGGCACCAGTATTGACTTCATCCCACTGGTAGGCTGGAGCTTTCATGTACCAGACTCTGTAGGCAGTGATCGAGATCTCTTCTACTCCCTTTACGGCAAACAACCCATTGGCAAACGCATCTTGGGCTGTTGAATCAAGAGCTTCATAATTCTCTTTTCCGATCTGGAATCTGTAATAACCAGCGGGATCTTCTCTTAGATGCACATACACGCCATCATCTGATGTGCCGCTCATCTTGTTGTATTCTAGTTTGTATTTAAGACTGGCCATATTTACCTCTTGCAACAAATGTGCAAATCTTGTAACTTCTGTAGTTATGCAGGACGATAAATGAAACTACAACACAAACACAAAGTTGAGATTCTTCCAGAATCAATAAGAGTCTTAACTAATATTGTGAACAAACTCAGGGAGAAAAAGATGTCTTTGTACAACGAAATAGGCGAATGTTCATCCATGGACCCAGTTGATGATTGGGACGATGATGCAGAAGAATTGGATGTTAGCCCAAAGTATTGTCAGTGGGGCACATCTGATGGCAAAATCTTCATGCCATCCAGCAAAACAGTCAGTAAACTGACTCCGGGTGTCTATGAGATCGACATGAGTCCGCAAGTTGGACTTTACTTCGAGAAGGTTCCTGTAAAAACAGAGGGACTGCTGCGGTTCCCGGACACCAATTCCGACAAAGTAGTCAGTGAGATTCAGAAGTTCTGGGATCGTGAGAACGTCTTCAGAGAATATGAAATCTCCTACAAGCGTGGAATCATTCTTTATGGCCCTCCCGGTTCTGGCAAAAGCTGTACAGTGCAATTGATTATGCAGGACGTGGTGCAGCGACAGGGAGTTGTTCTGGAGTTCGATGAACCAAATCTATTCATCAGTGGCATGAGAGTTCTGCGTCAGATTCAACCAGAAACTCCCGTTGTGGTTATCATGGAAGACATCGACTCCATTCTTGAGATGTACAACGAGTCGTTGATCTTAAACATCCTCGACGGCGTGAATCAGATGGACAAGGTTGTCTTCTTGGCAACCACCAATTACCCAGACAAGCTGGGCCATCGCATCATGAATCGCCCAAGTCGATTCGACAAACGATTCCGCATCGGATTCCCTTCAGATGAATCACGCCGGATGTACTTTGAACATTTGATTGGGCAGGAGAATATCTCCAAACTCAAGATCGACCTTGATAAGTGGGTTTCTGACACAAACGAATTCAGCATCGCTCACCTTAAGGAATTGTTCGTTGCTGTAATCATTCTCGGCGATGAATACAAAGACGCCTTGAAGACCTTGAAGAAAATGAAGGAAGACATCAAGGACAAGGACTACGAAGCCACGATGGGCTTCGGAACATCTAGTAACAACAAAGCAGAGGATTATTACGACTAGACGCCATCGTGATTTTTCTGTAAGCTGGTCCTTTCAATCAAGGAGGATGAACGATGAAAGAACGGTCCCGGCTTCTCAAGCTCTGTGTGAATGGTTTAGAGTCAAAAGGTCTCACCGGAGATGTTTATAAAGAACGTCTCAAGAAAGAGATCAAGGCAATCGACGAGCAGGCAGAACACGAATACCTGCTCAATTTGCACGACAAATTTAAGTCGCAAGGATTGATTTTCCCTAAAAACGAAAACAATCTCTTTGTGGCCTATCTGCTGGGTCTGACAGATGATTTCGATCTTGCTGCCGAGCCTGTGTTTGTTCAGGGCGAGTTCCCGGACATCGACATCGACTATCTTAAAGATGTGCGTGATTATCTCAAACGCACATGGGCACCTAAGCAATGGGGCCAAGAGTTTATCTGTGAGATCGGCACATACGGCACATCGGGTATCAAGTCGTCCATTCTGGACATGGCTCGTGTTCACAACGTCGAGAAAGACGAAATCCAATCCATCACTGTGAAGATGGAAGACAAGGATGATGAAGGCAAGTTGCTGGAGTGGGACAAGGCTTTGGAGATGTATCCAGAGTTTAAGTCTTACTGTGACCGGCACCCACAAGTTTCGGAAGCCGCACATCTTCTTCTCGACAGAAACCGTACTGGTGGAGTTCACGCCGGGGGTTTGATTATCTCCAGTGTTCCGATTGATGGATTTGTCCCTCTCGAAGTCCGATCAGTCAACAAGGCCAATCCCAATGGCGTCATTTGTTCTGCGTGGACAGAAGGTCTAAACGCACAGGATTTGCAGCCAGTTGGATTGATCAAATTCGACTTGCTGGTCATCAACAACCTGATGCAAATCGCACAGGCTTGTAAGCTCGTCAAAGATCGTCATGGACTCACAAGTATCTGTGCTTTGCCCGGCTTGTGGGACTGGTCCGACATTTCTTACTTGAATGATCCCAAGGCCCTTGAGATGGCCAACAACGGTGATCTCAAGTGCATCTTCCAGTTTGACGGCGAAGGCATTCGCAAGATGGTCAAACGTGGCGGCGTCACGGTCTTCGATGACGAAGCGGCCTACTCTGCTCTGTATCGCCCCGGCCCACTGAACATGGGCATGGATGCCAGATACTGTAAGCGGAAGAGATGGGAGCAAGACAAGAACCATCCAGACGGTGAGCCATACAACATTCATCCGTTGATGAAGCCGATTCTCGGAAAGACCTATGGCGTTCTGGTTTATCAAGAACAGGTCATGGACATTCTGCGTGTTGTTGGGTTGATTCCCGACATGCACACAGAGAAGGTACGAAAGGCCATCTCCAAGAAGAAGGTCAAAGACTTCATCAAGTACAAAGAACAGTTCATCGAAAATGGACAGAGAGTTCTGGAAGTCAATCGTGATTTCGTGGAAGACTTGTGGAACCAGATTGAGTCTTTTGCGGAATACGGTTTTAACAAAAGTGTACTCATGTACACTAAAATTCCATATGTTGGCGGAGTTAAATGTATTAAAGATTTTGTGCCCGGAGATATGGTTTACTGTGTTGATGAAACCGGAGCAACAGTAGAAACAGAAGTGGTTGCTTTGCATGATCATGGGGAAATAGAAGGATTTGAGGTCACTTTTGATGATGGATACAAAGTGACGTGTTCAGCCAATCACAAATTTCTTACAGAAAAAGGTCAGGTTTCTTTGAGGAATATTTGCAGAACACGCTCTTATATATTGTCTACTCACAATATAAGGAGTTTGTATGCCGACAAAGAAACAGGATGGATGGAAATCTCTTTGCAATCAGGAGTTTCCAAACAGGAAGGAATATCACGATCATCAGAAGAATTGCATTCAATGCGAAACAGCGAGAGTACAGCAGAAGCTGGAGAAATCGAAGTTTGTTGCTCGATGCGGAGAGAAGATGTTAACCAGAGAAATAATGTGGGAACATCACAGGTCTTGCGAAAAATGCCTTCAATTGGCATGGAAGAACGAAGAAACACAACATCTCTCAAGATGCGGGATCGAGTTCCGAACATACAGAGAACGGGAGGAACATCTAAGGACTTGCGATGTTTGCAGTCAATTGAAACAGAAGAATATTCAAGAACGAATGGAGAAACTCAACAAGGACAATTTGGCTCCAGAAAAGAAGAAAATATTTTCAGACACGGCACGAAAAACATCTGCTCGACCAGAGTTGCTAGCTCAACGAGCGGCAAATCTCAAAAAATGGAGAGAGGAGAATCCAGAGAAGTTTGCAAAATGCACAGAGGCGGCTTGGAAGAGTCCAAAGAGATCTCGAATGGAAGCATGGTTGAGAAATCAATTAGGATGGAGCTTCGAAAGGATTCTTTGTGGGGAAATACAAAAACAAGTGGACTTCGTGAAGGACAAGATTTGGATCGAGGTGGACGGTTATTATCATTTCTTCGAGCACAAGAGCAATTCGGAGAATCAGTACAGACTCCCGAAGGTTCAGGCACGAGATCAGATGCTCAACGAGGAGTGTGTCAAGAGAATGGATGTGATGCTTCTGAGGTTGAGCATGGAGTGTTTTCATTCTTCAACGGGTGCGATGAAGATAGAGATTTGGGATTGGGTGCAGGTCATGCTCCGATCACCGATACCGGGAATTTGGTGCCTCGGAAAATTGTACGAGTCGTGCCCGTGGGCAAATGCCACATGTTCGATCTTGAAGTTGCCAACCCAACACACAACTTCTTGCTCCCAAATGGCGTTGTGACAAGTAACAGTCACGCTTATGCGTACACATACATTTCCGCACGACTGCTATGGTTGAAAGCACACTATCCGCTGGAGTTCTACACAGCGATCCTGATGTGTGAAGACGATCACGAGAAGTTCAAGCAAGTGAGAATTGACGCCAAGGCCCATGGAATAGAAATTTGCGGCGTGCAAATCAATCGTTCCAAGGAGAACTTCAACATCGAAGATGGGAAGATCTACTTTGGCTTCGGAAACATCAAAGGGATTGGTGTTGAGGTCGCCAAACGAATCGTTGAATGTCAGCCCTACAAGAGCTTGGCTGATTTCCTCAATCGTTTTGGGACAGACGCTTCTGTACTCAAGGCATTGGTGGCTCTTGGCGTATTTGAAGAACCATACGACCGTGTTACGCTCCGCAGTTTCTCCGAGTTCTACAAGGACAAAGCTGTCAAGCGACGGCAACGGGCACAGCGGTACGAAGCCTCGTTGGACAAGAAGAAGGATGAACTGGCAAATCACATCTTGACCTATCTGGCCGAGAATGACTCGGACTATCCTGATCCACAGGATCATCTGCAAGATCCGTTGTTCAAACAGATGTGTCAGTTCACGCCAGAGGCAGATGCTCTTTGGAAGGAACATTTCGAGAAAAATTTGGTGAGCGTGCCGTTCAAGTATCGTGGGGAAGAACGCACCAAGCAGGTCTCTGCATACAAGATTCTTAGTGATCTGGCGGCAAAATACCAGACTACAGTGGCTACCTTCCAAGAGAAGGAAACCGACGATGACGACAATCCGACAGCCATCGACAAGTTCGACAAAACAAAAGTTGTACTGGACGAAGAGGAAGAGTGCATTCTCAAGAGTGAACGCTGGTTGGGCGAGGAAAGGTCTTTCCCAGAGGCAGAAAAGCTTTACTACGGGTTCGAGTGGGTTCACCAGCTTGAAACGTGTGAGAAGTATCAAGGCATTACCTTCGACAAGTTTTTGGAAGAGTGCGAAGGTGGCGAGAACATGTGGGCCGTAGAGGTTCGTGTGGAACAGGTTCGCAAACGAACCAGCAAGAGCAATGTCGAGTTCTACTCCGTTGATATCGAAGATGCCAACGGCAAGATGATGGTGTGTAACATCTGGAAGGATGACATGACTCGTTGGAAGGACGAGATCAAGAAGGGCAAGTTGTTGAGAATGAGGGTTCGACCGCCGAGCGGTGGATTCAACACCTTGACTCTGGAATCGGTGCCAAGGCACGAAAAACTCAAGAAGTGGCCAGACAAGGCCAGCGATCCCAGAATCTTTGAACTCACGCCTCCAGAGCCGAAGAAGCCTGTTGAGCCAATCTTTGATGATTTTGGTTTAACTGATGAACCGGGCTGGGAAGAATTATCATAATTTAGAAGAAGCCGCTCTTATAGAGCGGCTTCTTTTTTGTGGAGAGACACATGAAATACAGTACAATTTTTTTCGATTTCGGTGATACGCTGAATCATCCCCATCCAACAGAGCATTGGGCGATCTATCATTGGGTTCCAGATTTAATCAAGAAGCTTTACTCTTCTTCATACAGATTGGGAATCATTTCAAACACCAGTCGTTATCAGGATGGCTGGTGGGTCCGCAATAAGCTGGCCGAACATGGACTTCTGCAATATTTTGAGATGGTTATCTCAAGTGCCGCATACGGCGTACACAAACCAGACATGCCGATCTTTGAGAAAGCATTGAGGTTCATGGAAGTCGATCCATACAAATGTGTCATGGTCGGCGACAACATGAAGTGTGATGGCGGATCTCAGTATTTTGGCATGAAGTATCTGTACGTCAAACCTCAATCAAATTGGTCTGAATCTTTGTTGACTCTGTTGAATGATGAGTTCCCAAAGACGAGGAAACTAAACAATTTGGCCGAATGTAACATTCACGGCAACACTTTAGTTTCAAGGGCACGTCACTTTAGCGAAGTGGTCGAAGCTGGAGATTTGATTGTGGCCAAGGGTTGGGGACGGTAGAGGTGAAACTTGGAAAAAGTTGGAAAACCTTTGAAGAAAAACGAAAGAAGGAGACTATATTATGATAGCAATGAACACGAAACCCCGA
>Ga0163150_10000178_pt1 | contig 115256 bp, 108 predicted proteins | sample OliLakLV19P2IB_FD_148628 | JGI IMG/M metagenome (GOLD analysis project Ga0163150, IMG submission 148628) | Freshwater microbial mat bacterial communities from Lake Vanda, McMurdo Dry Valleys, Antarctica - Oligotrophic Lake LV.19.P2.IB | ecosystem: Environmental > Aquatic > Freshwater > Lake >...
TTGGCCGCACTGGCGCCTTGGCGCGGCGATAGCCGGGCGGCGCCGAAAACGCGCACATCTTCCCAATCGTCCGCGGATCCTTGCCGAACCTTTTGGCCGCCTCACGCCGCGAAAGACCCTCGACAAATACGGCCCGGCGCACGGCTTCGTAGCTTAACACCTTGTACATCCCCGGCCTCTCGAACCGCAAAACCGGCCGAAAGGATTAATGGCGAGGTATTTTTACTCCGCCCGCGGACGACAAAACGACGCCGCTTAAGTGATGTAGTTTTGCACCGGCGCGCACAGCAGCGCGCGGTTGGCGACCTCTGGCTGCTTCTCACCAATTCGCGCATGCATCCTGGAGACGTCCGCACGATGCAATTCATCGACTCTGCGGGTAGCGACAGACCTCGGGAGATGGCGGTTTGCCAAGCTCCGAAGGTTTTTTGCACTTGTAGCCTTGCGCTTCACGGCAACATGGTCGCGGATGTAGCTCTCAACGAGGTCACCGACACATTCCGCTCTGCGCGTCCGCTCTCTCTCAGCCGCAGGATCGGCGCCCAATTGAACGCGCGCAAGCAATGCCTTTGCTTCGCGTCGGGCCTGATCTGGATCGAGCTTGGTCAAATCGCCGATGACAATGCGCCGCTTGCGTGCCGAACGACCGCCCCCGACGCGATACTCAACGAGCCATGAGGACGACGAGACCTGCACGCGCTTGGACGCTGGCGAAATGCGGAGTCCGAAACCTGCAATATCGCGGTCATAAAAGATCGTGCGCTTCGAAACAGCTGGAAGCGCAGCCACACCACGTTTTGTAAGTGAGGCAGTAGGCATTGCGGCGCTCACGTCCTTTCTGGTCGGCACCTGGTCGGCACCGCGCATGGAAAGACGCTACAGCGCGAAAAATCACGCGACAAGCAAAACGCTTGATTTACAAGGGAAACCGCAAGCTATGGAGACGTACGGCGAACCGTGAAAATCACTCTGAACGGATTCCCAAGCTGAATGTCGGGGGTTCGATTCCCCCCGCCCGCTCCAAGCGCTTCAAGGGTTTTTCGGACTACGCAACCGAGAACGAAGACAGCCCATTACAGGCGTTTTTACAGGGGTGATCCCTCTGCGTTCGCTAGCGCCTCGATTTCGAGCGTTGCCGTATCCACCATTGCGAAGCTTTTCGTCAGTTTTTCCTTGCGGTCATTGTTCAACGGATCGGCGCTGTCAGCACGAACCAGCACCGCCAAATCCGAATCTATCGCAAGCATCGCACCTGTGAGTTTCATCCAAGCGTACACGAATTCTGACTTTCGGAGGAATGACAAGTCCGCCTCAGCGACTTGCTTGCGAAAGATTGCAAGATGCTCCTTCGCCGTGGCGAATTCTCCGGACGACTTGAACGCGCCCTTAGTCAGGATTTGCTCTTTGAGATTTTCGGTCCAATTGCGCGCAACTTTCGCGAGGGCCGACATTGCCGCGATTTTGTGCCTGTAATCTTGTACTCGCGCCTCAACATCGCGCGCGCGGTCTAGCTGGTGCTGCCACAATACAAACGCGGCGGCGGCCAGGATCGCGCCAATTGAACCCAACGCTTGCACCCACGCAGGCAACCACTCGCTAGTGAGCGCGTCGCCCATTTGGTCGAATGTTATCAGTCCCAAGTTACTCAGCCGCGCGCACTCCGTTTCAACGTCTTCGCATCGAGGGCTTCGCGCGCGGCGACTGCGTCGGCTCGCATTTCCTGCAGGCGCTTGGCTATCAGCGGCTTGCGATCTTCAATTGGCACCGCGTTGGCGAACCGCGACGCCCATGCAATCTCGTCATCCAAACTTCCGGAAAGCATCTCCATACTGTGCAGGAGAAGCGCCCATTCGTTCCAAAGGGCCGGTCGCTCCAAACTGACAACATCGACACGCGCGACCGCCACGATCAAATGACGAAGGGTAGTGCGCGGTCCCGTCAACATGCCGCGCCAACCGACGCTTTGGTCAACCTCGGGACGGTTGACTGTCATCTTTATTCCATCGGCGAGGTTGATAATGGCCTCAAACAGGCCGTCAGCATTCACACGCCTGTCAGTCAGCGCGGTCTTCTCTTCTCGTTTGCTTGCTTTATCGCTGAGCCCTTGCTGCAAGAGCACCGCTCCAACGCCCACCGCGACGCTGAACACTATGGCGGCAATTGAACCATAAGCCTGAAACCACGCCGCATCCGTTTGACTCTGCGCTAGATGCATCATCGGATCGACACTCATTTCCCACCCGCACTCCGCTTCAATCGTTCCAGCCACGCCAACGCGATGCGCTCCGCATCGACATAACGTGTGGCGATCCGCTCCACCTCTTCTTCTTCCCAACCAACCATCTTCGCAAGTTCGGCATTGATCAGGTCGGGCATTCGGACGCGCATGTGCGTCACAAACGTCCCGCGAGCGTCATGTAAGGGCTTCGCTCGACCTTCCAAGTCTGCGATGGGCGTCGGTTTGTTGTCGGCCCCTAACGGTCCGCCTTTATCGCGTGTTTTATTGAACGATGACGTCCACGGTCTTCCGCTACTGTTCGGGAATACATGAAGGCGCTTGGCCTTGCCCCCCGCCCGCTCCAATCATTCCGGTCTGAAGCGCGTCAGCGTCGTTGTCCCGTCGCCCATTTGGATGGGCGTTGCGGTCGGTCCGCGGCGCGTGCGCATGGCATCGGATGCGGCGGTGGTGCGCCCCGGGAACTGACCGATGACGTACCAATCTTCGGGCGCGTCGACGCCCAGCGCGATCTCAATCAGTGCGCCATCGCAAGCGCGGCCCTGGCACGCGACATTCATGAAATCGCCGCCCTCGCCGCCAGTGTCGGCAAAATCGGTGAGCACGCCATCGACACGCACGCGCAGCGGCTGTGCTGTCATCGGGATGCGGACGATGGCGCGGTAAGCGCCGTTCATGGCCAAGCGCGCACGCACCATGCGCTCGTCGCCCTCGCTAGACACGACAATGTCCTGCAATGCCGGCGGCGCAATCTGTTCGACAGGCGCGGGCGCTGCCCACGTATCGAAGCGATCCCCCGGCAGCATCCGCTCCGCTTCAAAAGCGCCAGCCAGACTTTCCGGCAACGCGCGCTCCGCCGTGCCGGCAAGCACGCGCGCCTCGCCATCACTCGTGCTGAGAAAATAGCTGATGTTGAGCGACCTCGGGCGCGCCTGCGACATGCTCGGCGCCAGCGCCGATAGTGCGACGCTGATCACCAAGCCAAGCCCCACAACAAACACCACGCCGCGCCAGGCTCCCCCGCCGCGCGTCTGTGCGATCACGCCAAGCCAAGGCAACAGCATGAAAGCGGCGATCAACGTGAGCGCAAATGGCATCTCGAAGCCCAGCGCCAGCTCGATGAGATGGAGCAGCGGCGCCCAGATCGCGAGCACCGCCAGCGCCGCCAGCCACGCGCCCGCGCGCTGCGCTGGTTGCCACAACAGCCCAACCAACGCCCCAAACGCAAAGATGAGCGCCGGCAGCGCAAACAAGATCGAGATGCCGTTGAGGAAAACCGATAGCGCGCCGCCAATGATCATGAACCACAGCATCGCCGCCGCGCCAGTTTGCGCCGCATTGCGACCACCGCGCAGCACCATCAGCGCAAGCGCCCCCGCGAACAGCGCGAGCAACACGCACCAAGCGCGCGCAGGTTCGGGATGCGCGAAGCCATAGTCCGCGCCGGGGCGCAGCGCGCTCAGGCCCAGTCCAACCAGGAATGACAGCCCGCCGCCAACGATGACGACAAGCGGCGGCATGGCGAGCGCAGTCCAGCGCCCCTCTCTGCCAGTGCGCCAAAATGCAAACGCAGCAATCAACGCGCAGAGCGCCAGCGCCGCTTGGCTCGCCCAACTCGGCGCCGCGACAAACACGCGCGAGGCGATGTCCGTATAGACCATCGGCTGCGTTACATCGGCATCGCGCTCCGCCGCCAAGCGCCGCGTCACCGCGAGCGCGACGTCGCCCATGTGCTGGACGCTGCGCAAGTCTTGAGACGCGATGTTGTCCTGTGGCGTGTGATAATCTTCGAGGCCATCAAGGATCGCGACGTTCACAATATCCAGCCCCGGCCGCGTCATCGCCGTCACGTCGCTGGAGTTCGACAACAGCGCATACACGTCCGCCATCACCGAATTGGCGATCGGACGCGGCGCCGCGCCGTAGGCCGCAACTGCATCCGCGTTCGGCTGATTTGACTCAAAGAAGACCGCCGGCCCACGCGAGCCACGCGCTTCCAGATTGACCAGCGACTCCACCGAAGTCATCAGCGGATCGTTATTGGCGAACTCATACGCGCCAAGCAGCGCTGGCTCTTCGCCGTCGCTAAACAAGAAAATCACGCGACGCGTTAGAGTCTCGCTGCGCAACAACCGCGCCACTTCGAGCCAAACCGAAAGGCCCAGGCCATCGTCACTGGCGCCCGGCGCCGCAGGCACTGAGTCATAGTGCGCAGCCGCCAGCACGGCCGGACCAGAGTCCGGCCCAACGCTGAACACGATATTTCGCACCCGCGCGCAATCGACCAGCGGCCCTCTCGGTTGCGGGCGGCAGGCAAACGTATCGCGCACCTCAGGCGTGAACCCGAGCGCCTCAATCTCGCGCAACAGATTTGCGCGCACGATGTCCTGCGCAGCGCTATCAACCGGATGAGGCGTCTCATCGCCGAGTATGCGCACCAACCGTTCGCGCGACGCGCGCGCATCAAATTGATCAGCGGCATTATGTGTTCGCACCGCATCAGGCGTCAGCGCAGCGCCGGCGAACATGATCGCACAGAAGAAAGCGGCGAGCAGCGCCAGCGCGCCAAGCCAACGAGCGGAGAGAAACGACATCATCCGCGCGGCTCTAACATCGAACGGCGCACAGCGCACGCCTTGGACGATTCAAAAGCCCGGCGGGGCGATCAACGGCCGCGGAGTTGGTCGTTGTCCTCGATCAAGCCGCCTGAGCCCGCCTGAATATCGAGCGTGCCAACGGCAGCCAGCAACTGACGCTCCGCCACGATGAGATCGCGCTCGGACTGCGCCAGCGCGATCTGCGCGGTCAGCAAATCGGCCACCTGATCCAGCACTTCAACAGTTGAGCGCAGACCCGTCTCCTGCTCCAATCGCACGCCCTCATAGGCAAGTTCAGCCGCTTCAACCTGCTCACGCGCCGATTGAACCGCTGAACGCGCACTGGCGAGGCCGGTCCAGGCATTGGTCACCGATTCCTGCACCGAGCGCTGGGTTGCGGCGAGATCGAGGTTTGAGGCCGAACGCAGCGCGCGTTGTTGGCGTGTGCGCGAACGAATTGCGCCGCCTTGGAAAAGCGGCACCGAAAGGCGCACGCCAACGCTATCGTTCGAGCTTTCCGAGGTGTCGTCGTTGAAATCAGCGCCGAGCGAATAGCCAGCTTCGGCCGTCACATTGAGGCGGCCTTGCGCGGCGGCGGACGCGACGTTTGCATCAGCCAAACGCGTATCTGCCTGCGCGCTGATCAAAGTCGGGCTGTTGTCGACCGCAGTCGACAACGCGACTTCCAGATCGCTCGGCAGACCCGTCGCGGCCGCCGGCAATGTCAGGCCTGACGGCGGATGGCCGACGAGGCGGCGATACGCTTCAACAGCCGCGGCCATAGAGCCCTGCGCTTGAACCAATTGCGTGCGCGCCTGCGCAAAGCGCGCTTGGGCTTGCGCTTCATCGGTGCGCGTCACGACGCCAGCCTCGAACTGCGCCTGCGCGTACTCGAACAATTGCTGAAGATTTGAAACGTTGGTCTCGCGCGCGGCGACCACAGCTTGAGCTTGGCGTACGTTTGCGTAGGCCGACGTCACATCGAGCAACAATTGCTGGCGCGCGCCTTCGTAGTCAGCCGTGGCGCCGGCGATCTGCGCGCGTGCGGCGCGCGTCGAAGCCAACACACGGCCCGAACCAAAAAGCAACTGCGAGATATTCGCCGAACTCGACCATGTCTCGGTGCGGTCGCCTTCGAGCAAAGGATTGTCGGAATCGCGATCACCGGCGCTGGCCGAGCCCGACAGAGAAATTTGCGGCAGCGCGGCGGAGAGAGCCTGCGGCAGCGCCTCTTGTGTCGCCCGCAAACGCTGACGCTGCGCCGCGAGCGTCGGGTTCGACTCCTGCGCGGCGGTCATCGCCTCCGCCAGCGTATCAGCTTGCGCTGTTCCGATTGCGGCGCTCAGAGCGGCCAGTGAAACGATCAACGTACGCATCAAGGACTTCTTCCTCATTCCCGCCGCAGCGCCTCGATCGGGTCGAGCTTCGCTGCGCGCCAAGCCGGATACGCGCCAAACACGACGCCAACCAAACCAGAAAAGGCGATCGCCAACCCCGCATTTAGCGGCGACACCACCAAGGGTAAGTTAAATAGGCTCGTCATTCCCCAGGCACCAGCGACGCCAATAACTAACCCGATAATCCCTCCCGCGACGGAAAGCGTCACCGCCTCCAAGCCGAATTGATGAAGAATGTCTGACTGCCGCGCGCCCAGGGCTTTGCGGAGCCCAATTTCACGTGTCCGTTCTGTGACGCTGACCAGCATGATGTTCATGATGCCGATACCACCGACGAGCAGCGAAACAGCGGAAATTCCCCCCAAAAGGGCAGTGAACACGCCCGTCGTCTGCGCCATGGTCTCGCTGATCGAACTGAGGTTCTGAACCGTGAAGTCGTCCTCGCCTTCACGCGTGCGATGACGCTGACGCAGCAGGTTCTCGACGTCTTCTTGTAGCCGGCTCAGCACCTGCTCGCTCTCGGCCTTCACCGAAATCTGGCTCACCGTGTCGCCGCGCCCACGCCGCCCCGCGATGCGGCGCTCAACGGTCGTCAACGGCGCGAGCACAATGTCGTCCTGGTCCTGAAAGCCGGACTGACCTTTCGACTCCAGAACACCAATCACCTCGTACGTGCCGCCATTCATGCGGACCGACTGGCCGATCGGATCCATGTTCGGAAATAGGTTCTCAGCCACGGTATTGCCGAGGACGATGATCCGCCGCGCCTGACGCTCCTCGGTTTCATCGAACATGCGGCCCCGCGCGATCTCCCAATCGCGTGCGATGAGGAAGTCCGGCGTCACGCCATTCACTTCGGGATTCCAATTTGTGCCGTTTGCGATGATCTGCGCACGCGCGCGCTGTGACGGCGCCACCACTGCGACATTCTCCAGCTGCGCAATCGCGGCCGCGTCATCCATAGTAAGCGAGTCGAACCCGCCGCCTGCGCCGGCCTGTCCGCGCACACCGCCGCCGCCACGCATCGCGCCCGGCACAACAATGAGCAGGTTCGACCCCAGGCTCGCAATCGAGCGCTCTACCTGCGCCTGCGCGCCGGAGCCCAGCGCCACCATCGCGACAACAGACGCAACGCCAATAATGACGCCCAGCGCCGTCAGCGCCGAGCGCATCGGGTTGGCGCGAAGTGCGCGGCCAGCGCTGGAAACAAGATCAGACGTGCGCATCATGGCGTGCATCCCGATCGTTCAAGTGATCTGAAACAATGTGCCCGTCGCGCATCTCAATCGTGCGCTTGGTGGCGCGCGCAACGTCATGATCGTGCGTCACCAGCACAACCGTGGCACCCTCTTGGTTGAGCTGATTGAACAGCGCGAGAATTTCTATGCCTGTATTGGTGTCGAGCGCACCGGTCGGTTCATCCGCAAGCAACAGCGCCGGCCGCCCAGCCAAAGCCCGCGCGATTGCAACCCGCTGCTGCTGACCACCCGAAAGCTGCGTCGGCCTGTGGCCCATGCGCTGACCAAGCCCAACGCGCGTCAGCAACTCCGCCGCACGCTCCTTGCGCTCCTTCGGCAGCACGCCGCCATAGATCATCGGCAGCTCGACATTCTCCCACGCCGTTAAACGCGGCAGCAGGTTGAAGCTCTGAAACACAAACCCGACCGTCTGATTGCGAAACACGGCCAGATCATCATCGCTCATCTTGCCGATATCGTTACCGGCAATGGTGATGCGCCCGCCGCTCGGCGTATCGAGACCGCCAAGGATATTCATCAGCGTCGACTTGCCCGAACCTGATGGGCCGACGATCGCGCAGTACTCGCCTTGCGGGATGCTAAAGCTCACGCCATCCAGCGCACGTACGGTCTCTTCGCCCATGCGATAGAGCTTCAGCAAATTCGTGGCCTCGATCAGCGTGGCCATTACGTGCCCCGGATGCGGACGCCGCCAGCGCCGCCGCGGCCACCACCGCCGCCAAACGGGCTGCTTTGCGCGCCGGACTCGGCTGGCGGACCGCCGCCAATGATCAGTTCATCACCTTCATTGAGGCCGGAGTGAATGAGCGTAAAGCCGTTATCGGCAACGCCAGTCTCAACCTGCACAGGCGTCGGCTTGTTGGTGCGCAACACCCAAACCACGGCCTGATTGCGCACTTCCTGACGTGGGCCCGCACCTGACCGCATCTGTTCCAAAAGCACGCGTTGCTCGGCGTTGAGCGTAGGCTCGATCGCCGCGATCACTTGCTCACGGACGCGCCGCATAGCGCCGCGCCGGTCGCCGCCGCCTTGACCGCGCGGGTTCGCGGCCTGCGCGTTTTCAAATGCCGTCTGCGCCGCCGCGCGCTGTTGCTCGTTGAGCTGTAGCGATTCCGCAATCTGCGCGACGCCACGTCCGCGCTGGCCACCTTGACCGCCGCCTTCACCCCGCGTTTGCGCCTGCGCTTCGCCAGATGCGCCGCGGCGGCTTCCGCCGCCAACTAAAGCTTGGCCTTGCGCCACGAGTTCAGGATCAGCCGGCCGGAAACGCAGCGCCGTGTTCGGCAAGCGCAACACGTTCTCGCGTTGCTCCAGCACGATCTCGGCGTTCGCCGTCATACCCGGCAGCAAGATGCGGCCCGGATTGTCCGCTTCCACCACCACTGTGTAACTCACGACCCCGGATTCAGCGACGCCCTGCTGGCGCACTTGGCTGACACGGCCTTCGAATTCACGATCTGGGAACGCATCGACGGTGAACTGCACCGACTGCCCTTCCTGCACTTCGCCAATGTCCGCCTCGTCCACGGTGATGTTCGCCTGCAAGCGCGAGAGATCCTGCGCGATCGTGAACAACGTCGCCGCCTGAAGGCTCGACGCGACCGGCTGACCAACATTCACTTGCCGGTCCACAACAACGCCATCGATCGGCGAGCGAATAATGCTGCGCTCGAGATCGGTGCGCGCCGAAGCGACCTGCGCCGACGCCGAAGCCACAGCCGCACGCGCCGTATCGCGCGCCGCACGCTGCTGCGACATCAATTGCTCAGAGGCAAAGCCCCGCTGCTGCAGCAATTGATAACGCTGATAATCTGAATTCGTGACCGCTGCCTGCGCCTGAGCTTGCGCCAATTGCGCTTGAGCTTGAACAATGCGCTGCTGAAACGGCGTCGGATCAAGCCGCGCCAGTTCTTGCCCTGCACGCACTTGCGAGTTGAAGTCCACGGAAACGCTTTGCACCGGGCCTGACACCGTCGAGCCAACATTCGCAGAAACGAGCGGCTGCAAGGTGCCCGTGGCGCTCACCACGCGCGTGATTGAGCCCCGATCAACAGCAGCGGTGCGATAAGGCTCGGCGTCATCCTTCGGACCAAACACCGTCCAGCCCACCAGCAACACGCCTAATGCGCCGCCCGCGATGAAGAGATTGCGACCGCGCAAAAACCCCGGGCGCTTCGCCCAGAGTCCGGACGCCGTGCTTTGCACGCGTTCCTTCATGGCCGTCAGTTCCATCTCACATCCTCACTTGGCCGCGCAGCGTATCGGGGCAAGGCCTCGCGCCCATCGAACACCTCAATTGACGTACCCCGGCGCTTGAACGCGCCGAGCGATCATGGGGCGGCCAAGCTGAACTCAGCCTGACCGCCCCACGTTCCGATTAGTCGCGGCCACCGCGGCGGTGATGACCGCGCGCTGCCTGCGCTTCTTCCTGTGTCACGCGACCATCACTGTTCGCGTCGAGACGCTCGAACACGCCAGCGCCCATTGCCGTGAACTCAGCGCGTGAGAACGTGCCGTCGCCGTCAGCATCCCGGTTCGGACGATCAGGACGCTCGGCGCGGCGCTCACCACGCTCGCCTCGCTCTGGGCGTTGCGGACGTTCCGACGCTTGGATCACGCCGTCATGGTTCGCATCGATGCGGTTGAACATCTCGAGAGGCCCGGCCAGGAACTCATCGCGCGTGATGTTGCCATCGTTGTTGGCGTCAGCACCTTCAAAGCCTGGTCCACCGCGATGACCACCACGTCCGCGTCGACCTCGGTCACCGCGCTCACCACGCTCGGCGCGCATTTCTTGGCGCGTCAGTTGACCGTTATGATCGGCATCGAGACGCGCAAACGCCGCCTCGCGTCCGGCGTCAAACTCGGCGCGCGTCAATACGCCATCGCTATTGGCGTCAGCCTGAAACACGCCATGCCGGGCGCCATCACCCGGCGGGCCATTCTGCGCCTGTGCAAGGCCGCAACCGCCCGCCGCCAAAACCGCAGCGCCAGCGGCAGCAAGCAAAACTTTACGCATTTGGGTCGTCTCCTTCCGCCCGCGCCAATGACGCGAACCAATTCCCTCTCGACACTGCACTACATGCGCCCCTTTTCCCTGATTGGTCGCGCTTGCGACAAAGTATGTCAGAGCGGAAATGTTGGGCGCAAAGAAAACGGCCGGCGCTGCGAGGCGCCGGCCGCATATTTGGCCTCAGCGCCTGGGGGAGGGTCGCGCTGGGCCATGACGGCAATGTGCAGGGGGAGGAGCACATCACCGTAAGTACGATTAGTATCTAGGTGGTGTGGCCTGGGTTTGCCACAAGTGCGTCAAAACATGTCACGCGCACTATCGGTTTTCGGGCAGCTCTCCCATCGGCGAAGGCCGGCGCTGCGTCGGCGACCGCGCCTGCCCCACCAACCGAACAAATTCCGTGCGCGACAGCGTATTGTTCTCATCTGCATCGTACTGAGAATACCGCGCGCGCAGTTCCGTATCGTATTCATCGCGCGTGATGATGTTGTCGACGTTGCGATCGAAATCGAGCCGGTATGGGCCAATTTGCGCGCCGCCGAGCACCAGGTTGGACCAGCTCGAAAATTCAATCGGTGAAAGCGCGCCATTAGCGTCAGCGTCGGCGCGCGTAAATTCGCGCGCAAACCCCGCCTCAGCTTCGTCACGCGAGACACTGAGATCTCCGTTGGTATCGAAGCTCACTAGCATCAGCGCATCGGCCGAAAGCAGCGCACGAATGGGCGCCGTGCGATCTTGCGCAGCGCGGCCGCCGCAAGCGGCCAACCCCAACGCTGCGCACGCCACGACCGCGATTGTTCTGATGCTCATTCAATTCCCCTAAACACTATCCGCCCAGGAACCGCCCGACCTGGGCGGCGATAAGGCGGAGCCTGCCCCAGTTCTTGCCAAAATGTGTCGTCGAACGCGCGGCGCCAAGGTTTGGCACGCTTCCGGCACGCCCTTCCCGTAGATTTTTGTCAAAGGGCGGCGCACATCACAAGAACCATGGCGCTAGAGGACCCCCATATCCTGGTCGTTGACGACCATCGCGAGATCCGCGAGTCGCTCGCGCAGTTCCTGCGCAAGAACGGTCGCCGCGCGACGGCAGTGGATAGCGCTGAAGCCGCGCGCCGGACCATCAAAGAAAACCGGATCGACGCTGTCGTCCTGGATATCATGATGCCGGGCGAGGATGGCCTCTCGCTCTGCCGGCACATCCGCGAGACCAATCACATCCCAGTCATACTGCTCTCAGCTCGCGCCGAGGAGCTTGATCGCATCATCGGCCTCGAAGTCGGCGCCGACGATTACGTCGTGAAGCCGTTCAACCCGCGCGAACTGCTGGCGCGCATCGATGCGGTGCTACGGCGCACGCATGCTTTGCCGCCGAATGTCGAAGCGCCAACGGGCGAAGCGCTCCGCTTCGATCGCTGGACGCTAAAGCTTGCTGAGCGTGAGTTGGTCGATGACGAAGGCCAGGTCCACGAAATGTCGACCGGCGAATATCGCCTGCTGCTCACCTTTCTACAGCGCCCCAAGATCGTGCTCTCGCGCGATCAATTGCTCGATCTCGCCTTCGATGGCGGCAAGGACGTCTTCGATCGCGCCGTAGATACGCAAGTCAGCCGCCTGCGCCGCAAGATTGAAACCGACGCACGCTCGCCGAAACTCATCAAGACCGTTTGGGGCGGCGGCTATGTCTTCACGGCGCCCGTCGAAAAGACGTGACCAATCCATTTAACACTCTCACCGGGCGCATGGTGGCCGTCACCATCGTCGCCGTCCTCGTGTCGTATGCGATCGCGTTCGCGATTTACACAAACGAGCGCGGCTCCGCCTTGCGCCGCGCCGCCGAAACAAACGTCGCCGAGCGCGTCGTGTTCGCCGCGGAGCGCTTGCGCGAACTTCCCGCCGACCGCCGCGCGGCGGCGGCGGAGTCGATCCGCGACTTCTCGCTACGCTTCAACGCTTCCGTGACGCCGGAAATCACCGCCAATGTTGGCGGCGCCGGCACGCGCATCGCCAACGCCATCACCGAGCGTCTGGCGAATACCGAAACCCACGCGCGCTCACGCACCATCGAAGCGCCATCGCGGCGCTGGCGCGGTGATCGCGGGCCGCGCCCAGAGCGCCCAGAGCGCCCAGAGCGCGATGGACGAGATCGCCCGCCGCCGCCTGACGACATTGGCGAAGGTCGCGGCCCAGGCGGTCCCGGCGGCCCAGAAGATTCGCCGCTCGTGCGCGTCACCGAAGCGACGATCTCCGTGCGCCTGGATGACGCGACATGGCTCAACGCCACCGCGCGCCTCCCCGGCCCACGTCCAACGCCATTCAGCGCCATCGTCGGCGCGCTCGCATCGATCGTGATCGTCGGCATTGGCGCGGCTTTGATCTCGCGCCAGATTGGGCGCCCGCTCTCTGACCTCGCCAACGCCGCGCGCGCGCTAGGCTCAGGCCAAACCAATGTCACCGCGCCTGTGAGCGGCCCCGAAGACGTCCGCCGCGCTTCGACTGCATTCAACGCTATGGCCGAGCGCTTAGGACGCCAACTCAATCGCCAACGGCAAATGCTTTGGGCGCTCTCGCACGATCTGCGCACGCCGATCACCGCCATCCGCTTGCGCGCCGAATTGATCGATGACCCAAGTGAACGCCAACGTCTCCTCGCGTCAGTCGCGGAGATGGAAACGCTTACCGAGCAAGCGCTCTCACTTGCACGCGCCGGCGCCAGCGAAGAGGCGCGCACCAACGTCGACCTCGCCGAGATCGCGCACACACTCTGCGGCGAGTTGCAGGAAATGGGCGTCAACGTCACCGCCGACGCCACAGATGCTGTGATGACCGAATGCCGCCCCACCGAAATCGCGCGCGCCATGCGCAATCTCGGCGAAAATGCCGCCAAATACGGCGGCGGCGGCATCATGCGCGCCTATCGCAACGCCGCCAACGAAGCGGTGGTCGAAGTCACGGACGAAGGCCCTGGCGTGCCGCCAGACCTGCTCGCCAAGCTCACCAATCCATTCTTCCGCGCCGACGAAGCACGCGGCGAAGCCAGCGGCGCCGGTCTCGGCCTCGCCATCACGCAAGCCATCGCCGACAGCCACGGCGGACGTCTCGTGCTCGAAAACCGCACGCCTGGCGGCTTCAGTGCAAAACTGATTTTGCCCTAGCGCAGGCGCTCGACGCGATATCCACGCGCACGGAACTGCGCAACGAGGCCGTCACTGCCGATGATGTGACCGGCGCCTACTGCAATGAAATCGACGCCGGAGCCTTCCATTTCGCGCGTGAGTTCTGTCATCCAGGCGTTGTTACGATCAACGAACAGCATCTGGTAAAGCTCGGGATATTCGACGCGCGTGTCATCGATTACGGCGCGTTCGAGCGCGCGCCCGTTGCCCTGCTCCCAAGCCGCCGACATGTCACCAATCATCGCCGTGATCGACTCTGACTCGTTGATCGCCTCACGCAGCATCTCGCGCTGCGCTTCAGCGCTGAGGTTTGCAAAAAAGTTGAGCTGCTGCTCCGGCGTTTCCAGCGCGCGCATCGTCTTTCCGGCATTGTCGCTGTACACATCGATCGAACGATCGACGCCGGACGCTGGATCATATCCAGCCTGCATCAGCGGCGCGAGCGTCAGCGTGAGCGCCGCCAGCCATGGCCGATACGGCTCAAGCGCGCCCTGCGGGATGCCGAGCCGCGTCGTCACTACGTTGAGCGAGGCATTTTCTTCCGGCGTCAGCCAACTCGATAGCGGACGCCCCGGCTCAGCCGCGCCAAGGCGCAACGCCAGCACTTGCGTCTGCTGATCCGCCTCCGGCGTCATCATCAGCTCGGTCCAGACCTCGCCAGATTCATCAATCGCCGCGCGCACGCGGTCGTTGCCCCAATCAGAGCCACGCGGGCGCACATGGACAGTGCCATAGAGATACATGGTCGAGTCAACATCGCGCACCGCATACAAAAGCGGCGTGATGCCGTCCGTCTGCTGCGCTGTCGGCGCCTGCGCGCACGCCGCAACCGAAATCGCCAACACCGCAGCGAAAGCGCGAACAACGGTCTTCATCACCCACCTACTTCCGAGATTATTTCCACGGCGCGAAATGCTTGGAGAGCTTCAAGCCTTGGCCCTGATAGTTCGAGCCACTCTCGCCATAGAGCCGGTCAACCGGGCCGGACAAAGGCTCAAACACAAGTTTGCCGACCGGTTGTCCGTCCTCAACGATGAACGGCACATCGCGCGAGCGCACTTCCAACACGGCGCGCCCTTCGTTCGGCGCGATGCCGAAGCCCGGATCGAAGAAACCCGCATAGTGCGCGCGGAACTCGCCAAGCTCCGGCCGGATCGGCGCCATCTCCGCCGCTTCATCAGCGGGGATCACGACATTTTCCTTCGACGCGAAAATGTAAAACTGACCAGGCTCCAACACGACGCGCCCCTTGCGCGCTTCCATCGGCTCCCAGAAATCGCGCGGGTCGTACCCGCCGGCGCGGTCGACATCGACAACACCCGAGTGACGCTTGGCGCGAAAACCCACCGGCCCCTTCATCGCCAAGTCCATGGTAAAATCGATCTCGCGCTTGGGATGCGGCGGACCACGACGCAAACGCACCTGACTCAAACGCGTGCCCGTCCGCACCAACACCGAGAACGTGCACGGCGAAATTTCCGCCCACATCGGCCCGTGATAGCCCATCGGAATATAGTCGAACGATTGCGCGCCGTCGGTGATCAGCCGCGTGAACACATCGACACGGCCCGTCGAGCTCTTCGGATTCGCGGCGCCATGCATGTGCTGCGGCAGCGCCAGCTTCTCCTGCACCTGCACGAGATAGACGCAGCCGGTTTCCAGCACCGCGCCTTGCGTCAGATCGATTGTGTGCATCACCAATTCGCCATCCAGGCGATCGGCAACTGTAGCGCCTGCGCCCGGCAAGAAACTCGCGCGCAACCGATACGCAGTTTTGCCCAAGCGCAAATCCAAGCTCGCCGGCTGGATCTGATCATCCAAATACGCAGCATCGGCGGCGATCCAGCCTTGCTTGATCGCCTTCTTTATCTCGCTATCCGAGAGAACGCCGTGGGTGGTGCTCATGGCCCCTTGCTGGCTTGCATCGCGGGCTTTGTCCAGCGCCCCGGCACCCCTACAGTGTCCTGATGTACGAACAAGAAACCGCCGGCATGATCGTTCGCGTCGATCCGCAATTCCTACCGCAGGAATCGCGCCCCGCAGACAGTCGCTACGTTTGGGCCTACACGATCGAAATCGAGAACCGCCGCCCCGACCCGGTTCAGCTCATCTCGCGCTTCTGGCGTATCACCGATGAAAACGGCGCCACGCAAGAGGTGCGCGGCGAAGGCGTCATCGGCCAACAGCCGGTGATCGAGCCCGGCGCGAGTTTCAAATACACGAGCGCAGCGCCACTGGCCGCGCCGTCCGGCGTGATGATGGGCGCCTACTCGATGCAGCGTCAGAACGGCGAAGCTTTCGACATCGACGTCCCGCTCTTCGCGCTGGACTCTCCGAACAACTCAAGACGAGCAAACTAGATCAGATAATCTTGTAGCCCTTGAGTGATTGAAGAAACCTCGCGAAGTCCCGCAACGCCTCCAAGTCTCTAGGATCAACACCATCCGGGTCGAAGTGCATCACATCGTTTCTAATCGTTCGAACGCGCTCAAGACTTTCGCAGAAGACTTTTCGGTCAATCGCCAACCCAAGCCTAGCCCATCCAACATCATTCTCGATCAGCCGGATATACTCTCCAAACGTGAGGTCAGATACCGTTTCGACCTTACGAGCACCATCGGATGGATCTCTAACGGCTTCGAGTTCCACGAGATTGAACGATCGCGAGATCAGCAAGCGAATGTAGTTCTCGATTTCACTCAGCAGCAGGAATGGCTCAGATAGCTGTTGAAACTGAAGACTCAGATCCGACGCTGTGACTATTCCTGTCACTCGGTTATCAACAGCGCGGACCAACACATAACCATGCCGAACAATCAACGCGATCGCACTGAACACTGATGCATCCGCGCGGATTTCGTGATGCGGCTCTAAGAACTCTCTTACGGTTGAGCCCGGCGATCCGGAAGCGAACCTTGCGCCAATCGAAGCCCACGTAATAACACCTTTCACTTCTCGGTCCGTGGTCATAATTGGAAGCTGGGGATAGTCGCCAAGCATCATCTTGGTCGTCGCCTCTTTCAGGTCGGCGTCTGGTTTGACGACGACCGGCGCTTGGTTTGCTGCGGCGAGACGACTTATCCGAAATGTCGGGTCGCTGAACTCGACTTCGCCGACCGCCTCAATTTCAGGACCGCGCTGAGCCGGAGCGTCAGGCTCCGCTGACGCTGCCAGTGCAAATTTTAGCTGCCCATCGATGAAAGCGCCTGCGAAATCAGGTTCGGTAGTTAAGCCCGCCCTCCTCAGGGCATTTCGAATTCTGGAAACGACATAGTGCCCACGCCGTTGCGCATACACCCAGCCGAGCAATGTTCGGACAGTGACGGGCTGAATTGGTCTGCCAGCCCTTAACTCGGCTGCGATATCAGCCAGGATTACATCGATGTCGATCCACTCGAATATCGGTAGCTCTTCAGAGATATCGGTCTCATCTGAGGTGTCGGTTTGATCATCCATCGAACGAGCCTATCATATTTCGACTTGGCTGCACCTGCTCCAGTTGTACACACGCCAGCGGACGCCGTGTGCTGAGTCCATTCCGGGTTAAAACAACAAATGATCTTCCAAGGCTTCGAAGAAACCATGCGCCGCATCGTCACCGGCGACGATGCCAACGGCAAATCCACCAGCATCATCGACGGCCCACCGTCCGGTGGCATCGGCGATCCGAGCCTCGGCGGCCTCGCGGAAATTTGGCACGAAGCCGCAAGCGGCGCGATCAATCCGGGGGATACAAGCGATCTCGGCGAGAGCGTTTCAATTCTCGCGCCCGCGCACGGCAAAGTGAAAGTGCGCTGGTTCATGATCCAGCCGACGCCGCCCGGCGTGCCGCCAGAGGCGATCGCCGCCGCCGCACGCCAGCGCTTCGCCGATTTCGGCGCCGAGCACGAACTGCGCGATCAAACCCGTCACCCCGCGATGCATCAAACTCAAACGCTCGACATCATCTGCCTGATCAGCGGCGAGGCCTCGCTCGTCCTCGACAATGTCGAAACCCGCATCAAACCCGGCCAAATCGTTATCCAACGCGGCACCTCTCACGGCTGGACCGCCCACAACGGCCCCGCGCTTTTCCTTGCAGTGCTGATCGATCGCGAACCGGCGTAACCGAAGCGCAACTGATCCGCCCCACGCCGCGGTGCGTAAAGCGCCTATGAAAACAGTTCTCAGCGCCGCCGCTCTCGTGGCCGCATCAACACTCGCAACAGCCTGCGCGACACGTCCGCCAGCGCCCACAGAAGCTGCCGGCTCAGCCTTCGTGCTCGAACGCGACCTCGTCGGCGCCAGCACCGCGCGCGGCGAATTCCGCGCCATTACAGGCGTTCGCCGCCCTTTCACCGCGCAACTGAACGGAACCTGGGACGGCGAAACGCTCACTCTCGTTGAGGACTTCGCCTACGATGATGGCGAACGCGATCGCAAAACCTGGCGCCTGCAACGCGTTGGTCCCGGCGAGTTCACCGGCACGCGCGAAGATGTCGTCGGCCAAGCGCGCGGCTTCCAGGACGGCGACGTTTTCCGGCTCGAATACGATGTGATGCTACCCACGGAAAACGGCCGCGGCCGCAAAGTCCGCTTCCGCGACGTGCTGGCGCTCCGCGCTGACGGCGACATTCTCAACACCGCAACCGTCGGCTGGTACGGCCTCCGCGTCGGCTCTGTTTCGCTGGTGATCGAGCGCGATTAGCATCAATTTGTTGCGCAATCGCATCTCCGTGATAGCGGAGAGCGATGGAAATTTTACCGCACGCGCACCTCATGTCACTTACGCTAGACGTCGGCTTTGCTGCCATGATCTCTATCGGCGCAACGCCAGCAGGAACGCGCCGTATTGCCCCAGTCACTGGCGGGAGTTTCACCGGCGCGCGTTTCAGCGGCACCGTTTCGGGCGGCGCCGATTGGGTAGTGCATCGCCCCGACAGCGTGATGTCAGTCGATGTCCGCCTAACGCTCAATACCATCGACGATGCAGCCATCTATCTTGCTTACACTGGACGTTTTCTTGCGGCGCCCGAGGCAATGGCGAGATTTGGCCGCGGCGCGCAACTCGATGCTGCCGAATATTCTTTGACGGTTAGCGCGAAATTCGAGTGCGGCGACGCGCGCTATGCGTGGCTCAACAATGTCGTTGCCGTCGGCGTGGGCCAACAAACGCCAACCGGCGTCATCTATCAGATATTCGAAGTCGGCTGAGCCGAGCCGCATTGGCGCCACTCCATAGAGCGCCGCCCAACCCTCCGGATACACGCCTCACTTTGCAGGTTGGACCGCGGGCTTCCGGCCCGCATAAACGCAGCGCTTCCAAGCAAAAACGCCATGCGGTCCGCACGCCCACGCTCGCGAAAACTGTGGATAGGGCGCCCGCTTATCCCACACCCCGCCATTGGCCCCATACTGCGCGCATCGTTTTGTCCGGAGAGCAGTTGGTACCCTGTTCACACCAATGACAGAGCGAGGTGATTGAGCGTGAGCTCTGATACTCCCCGCGACAGCGGGCGCCGAGATCTGAAGCGTGCAAACCAATGTGCGTGGAAGCCTCGTTCGGTGTCAGGGCGAAGCCCACGGGGTAGCAACCAGTGGGAGTAAGCACAGGGACCTGCGCGAACAGCGCGGCCCACACGCCAGCGGCGATCTCGCCATAGGAGTGAAACACCTCCTGATGCAGAGCCGTTGAAAGCCGATCACGGGAACGCGGTGAAACGCGTCTTCAGCGCTCCGCAACGAGCGCAACTTACTTGGCGCGGCTCACCGCGTTCCCGCTCTCCACAGGAGCGCACGAAACTCACAGCACGGGTGAGCGCACACGCATGCCTATCCACAGCGCCATCGCGGCTTTGCCCACACAAAAACGCCGCGACCCGAGGGCCGCGGCGCTTATGTCTGCTGGGTTTAAGCCCTACATGGCAGCCAGGCGCATCATGCGGCGGAGTTCATCCGGCCCGCCTTGCGTGCGGCGCTTGCGCGCTTGGCTTGGTTGGTAGGCGAGACGCGAGTGGTCCTGGCAATACGGCGCATTGCCAGCAGCCCCTCGGCCACAGAACGCGAAGTCCGGGTCCGTTGGATCGCCGATTGGATATTTGCACATGCTCTCATTGAGCGTCAGTACCGTCGCGGCCCTGCCGTCCTCGAGCCGAACTGGCTCCAGGTCCGGAATGATCGGACGCGGTTCGCTCGACGGCATCCGCAGACGCGGCGCCGACGGGCCAACGACCCGCGGACGCGCGGTACGGACCGGCCGCTTAGCTGGCCGAGACGGCGTCGCCCGGCCCGCCAAACCAAGGCGGTGGACTTTGCCGATCACGGCGTTGCGGGTGACCCCGCCTAGTTGTTTCGCAATTTGGCTAGCTGAAAGCCCTTCGGCCCACAGCTTACGCAGCAGCGCAACGCGCTCTTCGCTCCAGCCCATGTTCAAGCCCCCTTGGCCCATGGCCCCGCCCATTTCTGACGGGAATGCGACACACTCCCCTTCTGGGCGAAGAAGTCAACTAATGGCGGTGTAATCCATGTGGATACGCAATATACGGTGGTTATCCCATGAGACATGGTGGGTTACTCACTTCTTATCCAAGGGCTATCAGCAGGGACTCGGCGCATTATCTTGAGCAGAGACCGAGACTTGGCCCGGCAATATGGTTAACGGGCGCTCACAACCGTTAAGAATTTATGAAAGAGCTGTTCTCGGTATGGACACGGCCACAAGCACTACCCCTCCCGCGATCACCTCGCGGCACTATGGCGCCGTAAATTGGCTCGGCCTGCAGACCCTGGTCTGGCGGGAAATCCGGCGGTTTTTGAAGGTCGGCGCCCAAACGGTGTTCGCGCCGCTGATCCAAACGCTGCTTTTCATGTTGGTCTTCACCCTCGTCCGCGGCGGCAATTGGCCGGGCACTGAGCGAGCCTACGCTGACGGCTTGGCTGCCGGCCTCGTCATGATGTCGATCCTGTCGAACGCCTTCCAGAACGCGTCCTCGTCACTCGTCATTGCGAAGGTGCAAGGCAACTCGGTCGACTTCCTGATGCCGCCATTATCAGCGCTCGAACTCACCATCGCCTTCATCGTCGGCGCCGCCGCGCGCGGATTGCTGGTGGGCTTCGCATCTCTGATCGTCGTGGCTTGGCTCGCCAACATCATGCCGGTGAACCCGCTCGCCGCGCTCTATTACGCGATCGTTGCATCAGTGATTTTCGGCGCCATCGGACTTCTTGGTGGCATCTGGGCCGACAAATTCGATCACCTCGCCGCAGTCACCAACTTCATCATCGTGCCGCTCACGTTTCTCTCCGGCACGTTCTACTCAACCTCGATCCTGCCCGAACCGATCCGCACCATTTCGCACTACAATCCGGTGTTTTCGCTGATCGATGGCTTTCGCTACGGCTTCATCGGCCACCACGATGCGCCACTGCTAACGGGGGCGCTGATCACTGGCGGCCTAGCGCTGGCGCTCTGCTACGCATGCTGGGCGATGATCAAGAGCGGCTATCGGTTAAGGAGCTAACTTTTTTGCGAGAGCGCCCAGCCTCGAATTTCAGCAAGCGCGACGTCAAGCGCGCCAGCGAGACCTTCGATCGGTGCGTGCCACGCGCGATGTAGCTCTCTGTCATCAACCGTTTCGACCGTCCAAGCATCAATCCTAGCCACACCGGACTGCGGCGGCTGAACGCTAATCTGAAAGCATTCGCCCTGCTCACTCGACCAATAGCAGAAACGCGCATCACGGCCGGCGAACGAATTAAAGAGCGTCAGTCGATGCGTTTCAGCCCATGCCTGAATGATAGGATCGATCAGCTCATAGCCTTGCACGTCAATCACTCAACGTCTTGGCCATCAGCGGAATGAACACATCCATCCGATAATCTACATCCGTGTGATCATCATCGAACTCTTCATATGTGTGCGGAATGCCTGCAGCTGTGAGCTTTTTTGCAAAGCGCCGCATGCCGAAATGGATGCGAAATTGGTCTGACCAGCCGCAATCCATGTAGATCAATTTCAACTTACGGAGGTTCTCGCCAAGCGTATCGAACATCACCACCGGATCGTGCTTCATCCAATTATCCCAACGCTCCGGGATCAGTTCACCGGTACGCGGATCGAGCGGCAGACGCATATTTCGGAACTGCGTCGGATCGGGATCGTAGAAAGCCGCCTGCCCGAAATCCATCAGGATCATCCGATCCTTGTCTTTCATCTTCGGCTTGGCTTCGACATGCTTGACCCACTTCTCGATCGAATAATCGAACGGCCGGAGCGCATCGACGTCGTCATACAAAGTCGGGATGAACAGCGCATCGAAACCCATGTCGCCGCTATTGATCGAAATCGCGCTCCAGAAGTCAGACCGGTTCATGCCGTGCCACGCGGCGCCATAGCCGCCCGAGGATTTGCCGAACACGCCGCGCCTGCCCTCGCCACCGCAACTGAATTTGGACTCGATGAAAGGCACGATCTCATCACAAACATAATCGGCGTAACGGCCCGAGCCTTCGCTGTTCAAATACTGATTGCCGTAGAGCTTGGTGAAGCAATCCGGGAACGCCACCACGCAGCGCGGCATGCCTTCCGCTGCGAGGCGATCCAGGCGCTCGGGCACGTTTTCAGCGCCCGGCTTCCAATTGGTGTGGTTCATCCCACAGCCCCAATAGCCGGTAAGATCAACCAGCAGCGGTAGCCGTTCCGCATGGCTCCAGCCCGGAGGCGTCCAAACATGCAACTCACGCTCGGCCGGATCGCCCAGCGAATTGCCTTGCAGCACAACAGATTGGTGACGAAGGCGATGCAACTCGCCGCGGGGAATGGAATGATCGCGTCTCATAATTTGTTGATGATCCCAGCCGCTTGACCTGGCAAGCGGCGCGGCTCAAAACCCCGCCTTCCCCGACATTCCGAGAGCCAAAATGAGCGCCGCAGAAAGCCATATCCTTCCCGTCTATTCACCGCCGGAGCAGGTCTTTGTGCGCGGCGAAGGCTGCTGGATCTGGGACGACAAGGGCGAGAAGTATCTCGACTGCATCGCCGGCATCGCCGTCAACGCGTTCGGCCACGCCCCGCCCTTCCTGGTGAAGGCGCTGCACGAGCAAGCGCAAAAGCTCTGGCACACCTCGAACATGTTCAAGATCAAGGGCCAGGAAGAACTCGCCGCGAAGTACACGCGCGATAGCTTCGCCGACGTCGTGTTCTTCACCAACAGCGGCACCGAAGCCATCGAAGGCGCGATCAAAACCGCGCGCAAGTATCATAGCGCCAACGGCCAACCGGAACGCATCGACATCATCGGATTCCAAGGCTCGTTCCACGGCCGCTCGTATGCGGCGATCAACGCCTCCGGCAATCAAAGCTACATCGAAGGCTTCGGCCCGCGCTTGCCCGGCTTCGTGCAAGTGCCGTATGGCGACGAAGCAGCGTTGCGCGCCGCGATCTCGCCCACGACCGCTGCGCTGATCATCGAGCCAGTGCAAGGCGAAGGCGGCGTCCGCGCCGTGCCGGAAGAAACGCTGCGCCTCTATCGCAAGCTCGCCGATGAAAATGGCTTCCTGATCATCCTCGACGAAGTGCAATCGGGCGCCGGCCGAACCGGCAAGATGTGGGCGCACCAATGGTCTGGAATGACGCCGGACATCATGGCTGTCGCCAAGGGCGTCGGCGGCGGCTTTCCAATGGGCGCGTTCATGGCGACCAAGGAAGCAGCCAAAGGCATGGTCGTCGGCGTGCACGGCACGACGTTCGGCGGCAATCCGCTGGCGATGGCGATTGGCAACGCGGCCTACGATGAACTCTCGAAGCCGGAGTTTCTCGACAACGTAAACAAGGTCGCGAACCATTTGAGCCAAGCGCTCGAGAGCTTGAAGGATCGCCATCCCAGCCTCGTCGTCGAAACGCGCGGCAAGGGCCTGCTGCGCGGTCTGAAGCTCACGATCAACCCGAAAGAAATCCAAGCCAAGCTGCGCGCGCGCAAAGTGCTCGTCGGCGTTGCTGGCGACAACGTGCTGCGTCTCGCGCCGCCGCTGGTGATCACGGAAGAGGAAATCCGTCAGGCCGTCGATGCGATCGACGCGGTTCTGGCGGCGCAAATGGCGGAAGCGAGCGCGTGATGAACTGCGTCCCTTGGACCGCCGGCGCCCTCGCCGGCGCGGTGCTTCAACCTGCACAAGCGTCGCAACCTGAAACAGAGTCGCCGGCGATGGCGCCGGCGGTCCAAGCATGACACCTCGCCACTTCCTCGATATCGCTTCGCTCTCAAAGGACGAAGTGCGCGCCATCCTCGACGAAGCGCACGCACGTAAAGCGGCGCGCATCGATTGGCCGAAAGCCGCGCCTGACGAAGACGCGCCGCTCGATGGCTACGCGCTGGCGATGATTTTCCAAAAGAACTCGACGCGCACGCGCGTTTCGTTCGAGATCGGCATGCACCAGCTCGGCGGCAAAGCCATCGTGCTGAACGCCAACGACACGCAGCTTGGACGCGGCGAAACCGTGGAAGACACGGCGCGCGTGCTTTCACGCATGGTCGATGCAGTGATGATCCGCGCCAACAATCATCAGGACGTGGTGGATTTTGCCGCGGCCGCGACCGTGCCGGTGATCAATGGCCTCACTGATCTCTCGCATCCTTGCCAGATCTTCGCTGACATCATGACTATCGAAGAATGGTCGGGCGATATCAGCGGTAAAACGATTGCGTGGCTCGGCGACGGCAACAATGTCTGCACGTCGTTAATGCACGCGGCTGAGAAGCTCGACTTCAAGCTTCGCATCGCAACACCCGCGAGCTACGCGCCGCGCGGCCAAGAACTTGCCGCCGCAAAAGCAGCGGGCGCAGACATTGAAGCGCATAACGATGCGAAGAAAGCAGCCGAAGGCGCAGACGTGATCGTGACCGACACCTGGGTGTCGATGGGCGATACCGACAAGGCCGAACGCATGGCCGCCTTCCCGCCCTTCGCTGTCGATGACGCGATGATGCAGCGCGCGAACAAGGACGCGGTCTTCCTACACTGCTTGCCCGCGCACCGCGGCGAGGAAGTCACCGATAGCGTGCTCGACGGTCCGCAATCGGCAGCATGGGACGAAGCCGAAAACCGCATTCACGCCCAAAAAGCCGTGCTGCTCTGGTGCCTAGGCAAGCTCTGACGTTGCCACACTAAGCCTGCAGCCCCATATCGCCCGCTCCATGACGTCCGCACCGCACACCGAAGATCTCATCGCGCCGTTCAGCCTGGATAAGGCGCCGGTGCGCGGCCGCATCGCGCGCATAGCCGAAGGCGCACTCGATCCGATCCTGCATCGGCACGATTACCCGCGTCCTGTGGCGCTGTTGCTGGGCGAGGCGCTAACGCTGACGGCGCTGGTTGGCTCTTTGCTGAAGACTGACGGCCGCCTCGTCATCCAAGCGCAGGGCGAAGGCCCAGTGACGCTTCTGGTCGCCGAACACATCGATGGCGGCTTGCGCGGCTATGCACGGCTGACGGAGGGCGGCGCCGAACAGCTTGCGGGCCGACATCGAATGTCGCCCAGCGAATTGCTTGGCGCGGGCAGCCTCGTCCTCACGCTTGACCTCGGTGAGTACACGACGCCGTTCCAAGGCGTGGTCACGCTGGAAGGGCGCACGTTGGCCGAGTGCGCCGAGAACTATTTCCGGACCAGCGAGCAAACTGACACCGGCATCCGTCTGGCGGTCGGTGAAGTAATCAATGGCGCGGGTCCGTCGCAGTGGCGCGCGGGCGGGATACTCATGCAGCGGCTCGCCAGCGATCAAGCGCGCGGCGACACCGCCGAAGATTGGAACCGCGCGTCTATCCTCTTCGCAACGGTGACGGACGAGGAACTCATCGATCCGGCATTGCCCGCTGATCGCCTGCTTTATCGCCTGTTCCACGAAGAAGGCGCGCGCATGGGCGAGGCCGCGCCGCTTGATGATCGCTGCACCTGCAACGAAGAACGGCTGACCGAGGTGATGAAGCAATTTCCGAAATCGGAAATCACCGCACTGATCGAACCGGATGGCAAGCTGCACGCGCGCTGCCAATTCTGCGCGCGCGAATATCTGATCGATCCAGCGAAAGTCGGCGCTTAGGCCGCGCCCGCCTTCGACAGGCTCAGGCTGACGCCAATCCACAACTCGCGTCACGCTGAGCTTGTCGAAGCGCGGCGCTTAGGCCGCGTCGATGTCCAAGGCGTAGCCAGCGCTGCGGACCGTGCGGATCGGATCGGTCTCCGTTCCGACCATCAACGCTTTGCGCAGACGGCCAATGTGAACGTCAACAGTACGCGCCTCGACATAAACATCAGAGCCCCACACCGCATCGAGCAATTGCTCGCGGCTGAACACCCGGCCCGGGTGCTGCATCAGGTGATCGAGGATGCGGAATTCGGTCGGACCGAGATGCACATCGCGCTCGCCGCGCTTCACCCGGTGCGAAACGCGATCCATGACGATGTCGCCAATGACGACTTTATCATCAGCAAGACCCGGACGAATGCGGCGCATCACGGCGCGGAGGCGCGCCAGCAATTCGTTCATCGAGAACGGCTTGGTGAGATAATCGTCGGCGCCAACATCAAGCCCGCGAATACGGTCGCCCTCTTCGGTGCGCGCGGTCAGCATCACGATCGGCGTATTGCGCGTGTCCTGGCGCGCACGCAAGCGGCGGCAAACTTCAATGCCCGGCGCCTTCGGCAGCATCCAGTCGAGCACCACAAGATCGGGCGCGCTTTCGTCAGCGACCACCAGAGCCTCCTCGCCATCATTAGCGACGGAAACGCGGTAGCCTTCTTTCTCAAGGTTGTATTTGAGCAAATCGGCCAATGCCGGTTCGTCTTCTACGACCAGCACGTGTGTTGGTTTGGCCATGGCGTTAAGCCTACTCCGCCGCTTCGGCTCGTGGCCGCTGCGTTGCAATTTCCTCGCCGGTGACGAGGAAGTGGATGTACTCGGCGATGTTGGTGCCGTGGTCGCCGATACGCTCAAGATTTTTCGCGATGAAGAGCAAGTGTGCGCACGAGCTGATCATGCGCGGATCTTCGATCATATAGGTCAGCAATTCACGGAATAGCGAGTTATAGTGCGCGTCGATATTGTCGTCGCCGTTCCAGACGTTAATCGCCGCCTGCACGTCCTTGTTGGCGTAGGCGTCGAGCACCTGCTTCAAGTGCGCGCCAGCCATCTTTCCCATGCGCTCGACGCTGCGCGTGAGCTGAATAGGCTCGTCTTGGTTCAAAATCAGCGCGCGCTTGGCGATGTTTTTGGAAAGATCACCAACGCGCTCCAACTCACCCGCGATACGCCAAGCGGTCAGCACGACGCGCAGATCACCGGCCATCGGCTGGCGAAGTGCGAACAATTTGATCGCGCGCTTTTCGATTTCGCGCTGCGCAGCATCGATCTTCGGATCGCGCTGAATGACGACTTGCGCGAGCTCAGTGTCGCGGCGCGCGACGGCGGAGAGCGCGTCGTTCACCGCCGTTTCGGCAAGACCGCCCATACGCGCCACCTCTTGGGTGATCGCGTCGAGTTCTTCCGAAAACGCTTTGACAGTGTGCTCAGCCATTGTCGTCCTAACGTTAGCCGAAGCGGCCCGTAATGTAATCCTGCGTGCGGGAGTCACGCGGGTTGGTGAAGATTTCTTCGGTCGCGCCGGTCTCGACCAGCTTGCCCATGTGGAAGAAGGCCGTTTTCTGCGAAACGCGCGCCGCTTGCGCCATCGAGTGCGTGACGATGACGATGCAGTAATTTTCGCGGAGTTCGTCGATCAGCTCCTCGATCTTCGCGGTCGCGATCGGGTCAAGAGCCGAGCACGGCTCGTCCATCAAAATGATGTCGGGGTTCACCGCCACGGTGCGGGCGATAACCAGACGCTGCTGCTGGCCGCCAGAGAGGCCGGTGCCTGGCTGGGCCAAGCGATCCTTGACCTCTTCCCAGAGGCCGGCCCGGCGCAAAGACTTCTCGACGATTTCGTCCATGTCCTTCTTCGACTTCGCCATGCCGTGGATACGCGGACCATAGGCGACGTTGTCATAGATGGACTTGGGGAACGGGTTCGGCTTCTGGAAGACCATGCCGACGCGTGTGCGCAGCACGACCGCATCGACGCCCTTCGCGTAGGCGTCCTTGCCTTCGATCTGAAGCGAGCCGCTGACGCGGCAATTGTCGATCAGGTCGTTCATGCGATTGAAGCAGCGCAGGAATGTGGTCTTGCCGCAGCCCGACGGGCCGATGAAGGCGGTCACGGCGCGGTCGGGAATATCCATCGAGACGTCAAACAGCGCCTGCTTGTCGCCGTAGAAGACATTCACATCGCGGGCGGCGATCTTCACCGGCGCGCCGGTGATCGAGCCAGCTGCCGCGCGCACGGCGGGGGCGACCATGGCTGGGCCGTTGCTCATGGCGCGCGCGGATCCAACAGAGGAAAATTCCATAATGTCCGACCCCTTAGCCTTGCGCTGGTGCGCAAGGAATCTGCACGCGCCTTGTGCGGGCCGTATGTAGGGGCGTTCCGTGACACTGATGTGAAACCGCCCCCGCGTTTCATCAGTCCTCCTCCGCCAATTCGACATAGGCGACGAACGCCGAACCGCGCCCAGGCTGGCTTTCGACCAGGAAACCGCCGCGGTGGCGGTTCAAGATGTGCTTAACGATGGCGAGGCCAAGCCCGGTGCCGCCGCGCTCGGAACCCATCTCGCGTTCGACGCGAAAGAAGCGCTCACCCAGACGCGGCAGAAAACGCTTGGCGACGCCGGGGCCAGAGTCCTCGACCCGGACATAAGCATACGATCGATTGGCTGCGGCGGCCGGCGCGAGCAGCGCCACGCGGCCCGCCTCCTCCCAGCGCCGGCCAGCTTGCGCCGACGTTTCTTCGCGATCGCCGGACGCTGCTATTTCGACGCGCACCGCGCCGCCGTCCGGCGTGTACTTCACAGCATTGTCGATGAGGTTTTGCACGACTTGCGCGAGTTGAAAGCGCTCGCCGACCACGCGCACCGACTGCTGAGGCACGCTGAGATCTAAGCTCACTTTACGCTCATTCAGCACCGGCGCGAGCGCGTCGATAACCTCGCGCGCGACGGCAGCCAGATCGGCGCGATCCGACGGCGGCACGTGCTCATCAAGCTCGATCCGGGAGAGCGACAACAGATCGTCAATCAGCCGGCGCATGCGATCCGCTTGCACCTGCATCATACCGAGGAAGCGATCGCGATCAGCGGCATCGTCGCGAGCCGGCCCGGCGAGCGTTTCAATTAGCAAGGTTAGCGACGCGAGCGGCGTGCGAAGCTCGTGGCTGGCGTTCGCGAGGAAGTCCGCACGCATGCGCTCAGTGCTGATTCTGGCGGTTTGATCGTGAAAAACCAGCATTGCCGCGCGATCGGCGCCCCAGGTGACGGGTGCAACATAGCAGCGTGTGTGGCGATCTACTTGCGCCGGCGTTTCGTACTCGACGGCACTTGTTTCTCCCTCGCGCACCGCGGCATGCACCGCCTCGAGCACATCTGGATGACGCAGGATCGAGGTTAGAAATTGACCCCGCGCTTCAAAATGCATCTGCCGCCGCGCGGCAGCGTTTGAGCCAACGATTTTGCTCTCTGCATCAATCAGCAACGCAGGATCTGGGAGCGCTTCGAGCAACGGCGCCAGTTCGGCAAGATCGACAAGCCCAATCTGATCGTCGTGGGACGACGAGATCACGAAGCGCTGACGCTCGCGCAGCGCCCAATAAGTCGCTGCAGCCGCGAGCACCATGAGAACAGCCGCGCTGGTGCTAGTCGTGAACGCAAACAAAGCCGCAAGCGCGGCAAGACCCGCCGCGGCCCAGCTAGCCGCAGGCAACCGGTCCAGCCGCATTCGCTGCGGAGAAGGGCGGTTCGTGGCCATGCCCGCCCGGCTTAGGGCGCGGGCGAGGAGTCGCGCAAGCAAACCTGTCGGCGCGAGGCGGGCTCAAACGTCATTCAACTGGGGCGAGGAGTTTGCGCGTGGTTGAAAGTTGTTCGTCGCGGGAAATGAGCGCTTCGTCGTGCCTCACGGCCCGGCGCATCCAAAAACCCAGCCGCTGGCATCCTATCGCTAACGGGAGAGGTGCGCTCGAGCTGTCCGGCACCCGATCCTTATCGATTTTCAATACAGATTTATTGACTTTCGAGAGGGTGGCGGCTAATCGAGTGGCGTGAGGGAACATGAATAACGGGGTTCGACTTCTGGTCGGCGTGGGGTTGATGGCCCTGGCCGGATCGTGCGCGGGGCGCAATCTCCCGCCGGAGCCGGACTCCTATGTCGCGGCTGATGCAATCGGCGCCGACCGTGCAGCCGACCTTGCCGCTTCCCCTGCGGCAACTTGGTTGGATGATCTGAACTCAACCGAGATGTCGACGCTGGCGCGTGAAGCGCTGGCCGGCAGCCCGGACCTCCAAATCGTCGAAGCACGCTATCGCGCTGCACGTTGGCGAGCGCGCGGTTCGTTCGGCAGCAATCTGCTGCCGGACTTGAGCATCGGCGCTGATGGCACACGCACCGAAGAACCAACCGCCACCGACGAGCGCATCCGCACCGAGTTCATGACTTCAAGTGTCGTCGCGAGCTGGGAAATTGACCTTTGGGGCCGCCTCACGTCACGCGCGCTGGCATCCGATTCAAGCGCCGACGCAGCGCGGCAAGATTTGAGCGACGCGCGGCTCTCGGTTGCCGGCCAATCTTCGCAAGCTTGGGTCGATCTGATCGAGGCGCAACAATTGCTGGCGCTGGCGCAGGAAGATTTGGAAACGCGCGAACGCGCGCTCGATCTCACGCAGCGCCGCTACGATGCGGGTATCGCAACATCATTGGCGCTGCGCACCGCACGCAGCCAAGTGGCCTCTGCCCGCGGATTCCAAGCGCAGGCGCAAGATGCACTCCTGATTTCGTCGCGCCGTTTGCAGGAAATCATGGGCCGCTATCCGGATGGTTCGCTGCGCGCCGAAGGTGAACTTCCGCACCTAAGCCAACTCGCCGCCGCCGGCGCTCCGGCTGATCTGCTTGAGCGCCGCCCCGATGTGTTGGCTTCAGAGCATCGCCTGCGCGCCGCGGGCTTCCGCATTCACGAAGCGCGCGCGGCAATGCTGCCACGGCTGACGCTGAGAGCCAGCGCCGGTCTCACCGACGATGGCCCCAATCCGGCGCTCAACAATATCGACGACAGCGCCAACATGATCACCAACTTGGTCGCGGGCCTCACCATGCCGATCTTCAACGGCGGCGCCCTCATCTCGGAATCACGCGCCAGTGTCGCAGACCGCCGCGCGGCGGCGGCGGAATACGTGCGCACCTCGATCGCCGCGTGGCGCGAGGTCGAAGCCACAATCAGCGCAGATCAATCATTCGAAGTGCGCGAAGAGCAATTCACCATCGCCGCCGACGAAGCGCGTGAGGCGCAGTCGCTGGCTGAACGCGAATATGCGCGCGGTGTTGCGACACTGTTCGAGCTCATCGACGCCTACACGCGCCGCATCGATGCGGAACGCGGCCTCATCACGGCGCGCTCCGCGCGCGTCTCCAATCGCATCGCCTATCACGTCGCCCTTGGCGGCGGGGCCCGCTCAGGCGGAATCGACGAAGACCGGGAACTCACGCCATGAACAAGATGGACCTCAATATGATGACGCAAACAGCGCCGGACGAGGACAAGCCGAAGGGGTTCTTCGCTTGGGCCAGGAGAGCCATCATTTACGCGGCGCCCGTCGTTCTGATCCTCGTGGTCGGCGTCGGCGGCTTTATGCTTATGATGGCGACCGCGGTGCAGGCGCCGGAAAAAGGCGATGCGCCGCACGCGCCGGCCGTTCAGTTCGCTGTCGCGCACGCGCGGCCGACGACGGTTTCGGTCAACGTGCAAGGCGAAGCGCGTCCCCGCGTTGAAGCAACGCTCGCGGCGCAAGTCGCGGGCCGCGTCGTATGGGCGAGCCCGAAATTTGCTGAAGGTGGTTCGTTCACCGAAGGCGAAGTGATGGCGCGCATCGACGCTGCCGATTACCAACTCGCCGTGGTTCGTGCGCGCGCTCAAGTCGCGCAAGCGCACGAAGGCCTGACGCGCGAAGAAGCTGAAGGCGAACTGGCGCGCCAAGACTGGCAAGCGCTTGGCCGCGGTGAAGCGCCGCCCCTAGCAGTGCGTGAGCCGCAAATGGCGCAGGCGCGCGCGCAGCTGGCCTCCGCCGAAGCTTCGCTTCGCTCCGCTGAACTCGATCTCAACCGCGCCTCGATCCGCGCGCCGTTCACCGGCCGCGTGCGCGAGCGCCGCGCCAATGTTGGTGATTATGTCGGTCCTGGCTCGCCGGTGGCTGTGATGTTCGCCACCGACACGATGGAAATCCGCGTGCCACTGACGGACGCAGATCTCGCTTCGATGCGCCTGCCGGTCGGCTTCAGCGCGACGACCGCCAACCCCGGGCCGGCCGCGCACGTCACCAGCGTGACGGGCGGACGCATCCAGTCCTGGGAAGGCCGCCTCGTGCGCACCGAAGCTTCCGTCGATGCGCGCACCCGTCTTGTGTATGGCATCGTCGAAGTGCGCGATCCCTTCGGCGCGCGTCACACCGCCCCGCTGGCGCCCGGCATGTTCGTGATGACGCGTCTCGAAGGCTCGAACCGTGAAACGCTTGTCGCTGCACCGCGCAGCGCTCTGAAGCGCAACGAGTTCGTCTACGTGGTCACGGCGGAAAACACGATTGACGTGCGCCAGGTGCGCGCCGCGCAAACGACCGCCGACGAAGTGCTCTTCCGCGAAGGGCTCGCCGACGGCGAACGTGTGGTCGTCTCAGTGCTCACCTCGCCTCGCCAAGGCATGGAAGTGACGCCAATCGATCGCGAAGGCGGAGCTACGACACCTGCCCCGGCGGCGCAACCGCCAGAACAAGAACTCGAAATTCGCCGCTAACAGAAACGCCGCCTCGCTCACGCTGAGGATTGAAGGACTAGTCTTATGCTGAAGGGCCTCGTCGCCTGGTGGGGACACAACCCCGTCGCCGGCAACCTGCTGATGATCTTCGTGGTCGTCGCGGGCATCTTCTCCTTCAACAAGATGGAGAAGGAGTTCTGGCCGCCGGGGCGTGACAACAGCGTCTACGTGCAAGCGTCCTGGGCGGGCGCGAGCCCGGAGGACATGGAAAGCCAAGTCGTCGTCCGCATCGAAGAAGCGACGGCGGGACTTGATGGCGTTGACTGGGTGCGCTCGCGCTCAGGCGAAGGCTTTGGCTGGGTCAGCATTCAATCAGAGTCAGGCGCCGATATTGACGCCATGACACAGGAGGTGCGTTCGCGTGTCGAATCCATCTCGGGGCTTCCCTCCGGAATGGATCCGATCCGCGTGACGCGGCAAGTCGGGCGCAATCCGTCCTTCATTATCGGCCTGCACGGCAATGTCGACGAACGCACGTTGCGCGACACGGCCGAGCGCCTCCGCGACCAGGTTTCGCTGCTGCCGGGCGGCGCCAACACTGATGTGTGGGGCGCACGGCCGCCGGAGGTTTCGATTGAGGTTTCAGAGGCCTCGCTGCAAGCGTTTGGCCTCACCTTCGACGACGTCGCACGTGCGGTGCGTTCAAGTTCAGTGAACGCCGGCGCGGGCGCAGTGCGCACCGCTGACGGCAACTTCCAACTGCAAGCGCGCAATCTCGCCGATACCGAACTCGATTTCGAAAGCATCATCATTCGGCAAACGCCGGACGGCGGCATAGTGCGTGTGCGCGATATCGGCACTGTCACCGACGGCTTCGTCGACACAAACCTCTATTCGCGCATGAACGGTGAGCCGGCGATGCTGGTCGCGCTACAAACCGCCGACCAATTCAACATATGGGACACCAAGACGGCGCTGGACGAACTGCTCACGCAGTTCCGCACGACGCTCCCCGCGGGCTTGCAGCTCACGATGGTGAACGACGAATCGGAGGGCTACAACGAGCTGCTCTGGCTGCTCTTCCAGAACGCCATGCAGGGCTTCATCCTCATCTTCGTGCTGCTGCTGCTGACGCTGCACCCGAAAGTGGCGTTCTGGTCGACGCTGGGCGTCATGACCGCGTTCGCGGGATCGTTCTTCATCCTCCCCTACATCGGCGTCTCGCTCAATTTCATGAGCGTGTTCGGCTTCCTGCTCGTGCTCGGCATCATGGTCGATGACGCCATCATCGTCGGCGAGGCGGTGTATGAGCGCGCAGAACGAGGCCACCACGGCGCCGACGCTTCGATCCTCGCGACACAAATGGTGCTGAAGCCGCTGGTCGCATCGGTGTTCGTGACCATGATCGCGTTCGCGCCAATGATGATGTTCTCGGGCGAAGTGCGGCAGTTCACCAGCGCAATCTCGATGGTCGTGATCTCGACGCTGGTGTTCTCGCTCATCGAAAGCTTGATCATCTTGCCAGCGCACTTGGCGCACGTGACGAAGCCGAACCCGACAAGCAATTCTGTCATCGATCGCTTGATGCGCATCCAACAAAAATGCGCGAATTCTGTGTTGTGGGTTGCAAAGTACCTGCACGGGCCGCTGGTGCGCCAAGCCGTAAAGTTGCGCTACTTCACTTGGGCAGTATTCCTGGTGATCATGATTCTTGGGGTGGGCTTGCTCGCCACCGGCCGCGTGAAGACGACGTTTATGCCGGAAGTCGAAGGCGACTTCATGGTGGCCAACATCACGTTGCCGCAAACCACGCCGTTCTCGCGCATGGAGCAAGTCAGCGCCCAACTCGACGCGGCGCGCCAAGCGCTCGAAGCGGAAACGCAAGAGCACGCCTACGAAGATCCGTTGACTGGCCAGCAATCGCGCGGCGTCGTGCGGTCATGGAGCCAGTTTATCGAAGAGAACTCGATCCAAGCCTATGTCGGCCTGACGCCGCCGGAGACACGTCCCAATATGCGGTCGCGCCACATCACAGAGCGGCTGGAGCAGCTTCTCGGCGAAGTGCCGGACGCAGACCAAGTGAGCTTTTCGCTTTCTGGCTCGGGCTCCCCTTCAATCGATCTCGCGCTGATCAGTGACAATAAAGAAGACCTTGAAATTGCGGTCGAGGAACTCAAAGCCCGTCTGCTGCAATTCGAAGGCGTCACCAGCGTTCGCGACAGCCAAGACGCCGCAAATGAGGAACTCCGCTTTACGTTGCTGCCAGGCGCAGAACAGCTCGGCGTCTCGCTGATCGATGTGACGCGCCAAGTGCGCCAAGCTTACTTCGGCGAAGAAGTGCAACGCTTACCCCGCGAGGGCGATGACGTCCGCGTTTACACACGCTATCCGCGCGATGACCGCCGCACGCTCGAAAGCCTCGGCTCTTTCCGCATTCGCACCTCCGATGGGCGTGAAGTGCCGCTGGCTGTGGTGGCGACATGGGAATTCGCGCCCGGCGTCACTGGCCTCGATCGCCGGCAACGCCAGAGTTCGATCCTGGTTACGGCTGATCTCGTCAACGCAGAAGCGCGCGCAGATATCATGCGCACGTTGGACAGCGAATTTTGGCCCAACTTCGAGGCACGGTTCTCGACGGTGTCACGCCGCGCGATTGGCGAGGCCGAGGGCCAACAGGAGTTCATGAACGAATTCCTAATGCTGATGACGCTCGCCTTCGCTGCGATCTACTTCCTGCTCGCGGTGACGTTCCGCTCGTATGCGCAGCCACTGATGATCTTGTGCGTCATCCCCTTCGCCATCGTCGGCGCACTCTTGGGACACTTAATGTTTGGGATTAGCTTCGCGCTGTTCTCGTGGCTCGGGATGATCGCGGCCATCGGGGTCGTCGTGAACGACAACGTTGTGCTTGTGGATCGCTGCAACCAGATCCGCGGTTACTTCGCGCTGCGCCTCAAAGGCTCCGGCCCGGCGCTTGGCGACGAAAGCGAGTGGAAGACTCACGAGATCACGCTGCCGAACGGCCAAATCGTTGAGTACATAGGCATCGCGCCGGACCTTGAGCCCCACGAAGAGATGATCATCGAAGGCGCGGAGTACGGCTTCAAAAAGGGCCCGATCGAGCTGAAAACCTCATCGACAATGAGCGACGGCCCGGAATACCGCGAGAGTGCACAAGAGCTTGAAGGCATGGGCTTTCAGATCATGCGCGTAACCGCCGAGCGGGGCATCACTGAAGCCTCAGTCTCGCGCTTCCGCCAGATCTTCCTGACTTCGGTCACGGAATTCATCGGCACGTCGCCGATGATCCTGGAGAACGCCGCCATCGTTCAATTCTTGAAACCGATGGTGATTAGCTTGGCCTTCGGCGTCCTGATCTGTATGCCTGCGACCTTGATCCTGACGCCCGTCTTCTACATGATTGGCCTCGACATAAAACGCGTGGTCGGCGGCACGTTTGGCTTCTACGGACGCCTTTACGGCGGCCGCCGTAAACTGGCCGCGGCGGAATAACAGAAGAATTTTCGGAGGGTACTAGATGATGATGTTGACTCGCCGCGCCATGGGCGCGTCGTCGGTCGCGCTATTGGCAGGCTGCGCCACGGGCGCTGCTTCGACCGGTGACACGACGGCCCCTGCTCGCGCTCCTGCAGCAATCGGCGCATGGGGCGTTGATCTCTCGGCGCGCGATTTGAACGTAAAGCCTGGCGATGACTTCTTTCGCTACGCCAACGGCACTTGGCTGACGACCACTCAGATCCCCGCCGACCGCACGCGTTGGGGCACGTTCGATATTCTGCGCGAGAAGGCTGACACTGACGCGCGCGTGATCATCGAAGAAGTTGCGCTCGCTGGCGGCCAGCCTGGCTCGAACCAACAGAAGATCGCCGACTTCTATAATTCGTTCCTGAACCAGCAGCAGATCGACGCTGCCGGCCTCACGCCGCTGCAATCTGAACTTGCCGCGATCCAAGCGCTCCGCACGCACGAAGAGACGATCCGCCTCATCGCCACCCCGGGCATTGCGGTGAATTCGCCAATCGCAGTTTATGTCGGCCTCGATGACCGCAACCCGAACCGTTATATCTGCAACATGACGATTGCGGGCATCGGCCTGCCGGAGCGCGAATACTATCGCCGCACCGACGGTGAGTTTCCGAACATCCGTCGCGAGTACGAAGCGCACATCACGCGCCTCCTCACTCTCGCCGGCCAAAGCAATGCCGCGGCGCAGGCGCGCCGGATCGTTGCGCTTGAAACGCAAATCGCCGAACGGCATTGGCCGATCGCCGATCGCCGCGAGCGCGACCGCACCTACAATCTGAAGACCCGCGCGGAAATCCGCGCCCTTGCGCCGAACTTCCCATGGGATGCTTCGTTCGACGCAGCCGGCCTCGGGGGCGTGCAAGAAGTTGTCATCGCCGAACTGACGGCAATCGCGCCACTCGCGAACCTGTTCATGGCGACACCAGTTTCGACGTGGAAATCGTACCTCACCTATCACCTCGTGCGTAACAACGCGGCGGTGCTACCTGCCAATATCGACGCAGAAGTGTTTGCCTTCTTCGGCACAACGCTCTCGGGTCAGCCGCAACAGCGCGAACGCTGGAAGCGTGCGGTGCAAGCCGTCAACGGCGCGATGGGCGAAGCCATCGGCCAAATCTACGTGCAGCGTCACTTCCCACCCGCGTCTAAGCAGCAGATGACCGACTTGGTCGAAAATCTACGCACAGCCTACGGCCAACGCATTGATGCGCTGACCTGGATGTCGGCAGAGACTAAAGTTGCAGCGCGCGAGAAGCTCGCAACGTTCCGTCCAAAGATCGGCTATCCTGATCGCTGGCGTGACTATGCCGGCTTGGAAGTCCGCGCCAACGACGCCTTCGGCAACGCCAAGCGCCAAGGCATCTTCGATTGGAATTTCGACCTCGCACGTCTCTCCCGCCCGACCGACAAGGACGAGTGGTTCATGACGCCGCAAACGGTGAACGCGTATTACAATCCGACGTTCAACGAAGTCGTCTTCCCGGCCGCAATCCTGCAGCCGCCATTCTTCGATGCGAACGCTGATCCGGCCGTCAATTACGGCGCCATCGGCGGCGTCATCGGCCACGAAATGGGCCACGGCTTTGACGACCAGGGCGCCAAGTCAGATGCGCAAGGCGTGCTGCGCGATTGGTGGAATGCCAGCGACGTCGCCGCCTTCACGCAAGTGACGGATCGCCTCGTTGCGCAATACGACGCGTTCACGCCGCTTGAAGGCATCCACGTCAATGGCCGCCTGACGCTCGGCGAAAACATTGGCGACAATGGCGGCCTGCAAGTATCGCGTCACGCGTATCAATTGTCGCTGGAGGGCCAACCGGCGCCGACGATCGATGGCATCACCGGCGACCAGCGCTTCTTCCTCGGCTGGGCGCAAGCTTGGCGTGCGCTCATGCGTGACGCTGCGTTGCGCAACCAAATCCTCACCGATCCGCACTCACCCGCGGTCTATCGTTGCAACGGCACGGTCCGGAACATGGACAGCTGGTACGCGGCGTTCGACGTGCAACCCGGCGACGCTCTCTATCTGCCGCCTGCCGATCGCGTCACGATCTGGTAAGCGCTGAAAGTTTGAACTGAGCAAGGGGGAGCCGTCTGGCTCCCCCTTTTTCTTTGCCTCTTTGCGACAAGGCGCCGTTTGGCGCGCCGCTACCCGTACTTCGCTTCCATGGCTTTCCAACCGCCTTCAATCACCTCGCGAAGCACGACTTCGTCCACGTCCGCGAGCTTGTTAATGTAGAGGCAAGCTGCGCTCGTCTTATGCTTGCCGAGCCTCTTCAAGACGGCGTCACGGCCCTTGTAGTCAGCCATGACGTAGAGAACGAGGTTCGCCTTGCGCGGACTGAAGCCGATGCGTGGCCATGCGCCTGTCGGCGATTGGTACTCGCCATAGCCGATGATCGACGGCCCCCACATTGCGGGCTTCTCGCCAGTGATCTCGCGCATCAATTTATCGACCGCCTTAGCGTCCTTGCGACGCTGTTCGTTTTCGATTGCGGCTATGAACGCGGCGACAGAAGCGTTGGTGCGTTGGGTTTTTGGTTCGGGCATCGCCACGATCCTTTTTAGGAAAGCGCGGTCGTGCGAAGGAGACCGGCCACACTCAGGTCTTCATCGATTTCCGGCCAGTGAATGCCGTGACCAGCGGCGGATGCTTCCCATCGCGCGCGCTGCGCGGGCGTGGCGCCAACGAGACCTGGAAACCAAGCGAGTGGCGCCGAAATCTTGCGGCCGTCGCGGAGGCGTACCTCAAGCGTGTCATCGGTGACGCGCACGTCGGCAACCCGATCATCCAGTTCAGCCGAAATGGACACGCCATGCCTCCAAGAATTCCGCCGCCTCAGCGGTGACTTTAGCGTCACTTAGCAGAACACGACAAGCGCTCCGGTCCTGATCGAATGAGTCGCGACATTGTGCAGCTTGGCGCACAGCATTGCCGCGACCGGATGCCTTTGCCAGGGCGCTGATCCCAACAACGGCTGCTCATTCGTCGCCATGACGATGGCTTCTTCGAATGCGAGGTCTTCGCTATCCGCCAAGAGTGCAGCGGGAAGTTCGAGAGCGCTGGCTAGGCGCTCAAACTCCCTCTTCAAAGCAGGCGAGGAGCCGATCCAAGCGTACATCGCCGGGCTCGCGATGAGCACCTGCTCAAAGTCTTGGGGAACGTAATATCCCTCTGCGTCGCTGTGCATGATCAGGTGATCGAAGCAACGATCTGACGAAAATGCGAACGTCCCTGGCGGTGCCCCCGCGTTCTCAAGATTGAACTCGCGTGCATAGCGAAGGTACAATGCATCCGTAGCCGGCTCCTCATCGCGCGAGAATCCCGACGGCAAAGTCCCAGAGTACTGAAGATGCGCTGCGCAGCGGCGCAAATGGTGCAGACCGGAATATCCATAGGTCGAGATGCTGAGGCTATCCGTCTCTTCCGGGTCGACATGACGCTCCAAATGCACGCCTTCCAGAAGCTCATTGAGCCGATCGATCTCGCCGCGCAACCATTCGCCACCCTCCTCATCGTTGATTAGGAGATCAGCCAACATGCCGACGGATATATCGAGCCCCACTCACAGCCCCTTCAAAATCTCGTCCGTCATCTTCTTCGCGTCGCCGAAGAGCATCATGGTGTTGTCGCGGAAGAAGAGTTCGTTTTCGACGCCGGCATATCCTGAACCCATGCCGCGCTTGATGAAGAGAACCGTCTTTGCCTTTTCGACATCGAGGATGGGCATGCCGTAGATCGGGCTTTTCGGATCTGTTTTGGCGCTCGGGTTGGTCACGTCGTTGGCGCCGATGACGTAGGCGACGTCGCACTGGCTGAATTCGTTGTTGATGTCTTCCAGTTCGAACACTTCGTCGTACGGCACGTTGGCTTCGGCGAGCAGCACGTTCATGTGCCCCGGCATGCGACCCGCGACCGGATGGATGGCGTACTTCACTTCAACGCCTTCCTTCTTCAACATATCTGCCAATTCGCGCACGCTGTGTTGCGCTTGCGCGACGGCCATGCCGTAGCCCGGCACGATGATCACTTTGCTGGCGTTCTTCATGATGAAAGCCGCATCGTCGGCGCTGCCCTGCTTCACAGGACGCGTCTCAACATGACCTGAAGCTGCGCCGCCATCGGCTGTGCCGAAACCGCCGAGGATGACGCTGATGAAGCTACGGTTCATGGCTTTGCACATGATGTAGCTGAGGATCGCGCCGGATGAGCCGACCAGCGCGCCGGTGATGATCAGTGCGACATTCTCAAGCGTGAAGCCGAGCGCTGCCGCGGCCCAGCCTGAGTAGGAGTTCAGCATCGAGACGACGACGGGCATATCCGCGCCGCCAATCGGAATGATGAGCAGAATGCCGATCAAAAATGAGAGACCGGCCAGCGCCCAGAAATGCCACTCGACCGTACCGCCAGCCTGAACCATCACCACGATCAGCAAGCCAATCAGCGCAGCAATGCCAATGTTGATGATATGGCGCGCGGGCAACATGATCGGCGCACCGCTCATATTGCCGTTGAGCTTTGCGAACGCGATCACCGAGCCCGTGAATGTCACAGCGCCAATTGCCGTCCCGAGCGAAAGCTCAATAAGCGACTGCATGTGGATGGGCGTGCGCCCGGTGAACGGGCCGCCAACAATCTCTTCGGCGATGTGAAAGCTCTCCGGCGCATAGAATGCGGCAGCGGCAACCGCGACTGCCGCGAGGCCGACGAGTGAGTGAAACGCGGCCACGAGTTGCGGCATCGCCGTCATCTTGATCGAACGCGCGATAAAGGCGCCGGCGCCCCCACCAATCACGATCGCGCCCAAAATGATGCCCCACGTCGTCGCATCAGGCCCAACAAGCCAGAGCGTCGTGACGATGGCGATGCCCATGCCGAGCATGCCGAAATTGTTGCCTTGGCGGCTGGTCTCGGGGCTCGACAGGCCGCGCAGCGCCAGGATGAAGAGCACCCCCGACACAAGATACAGCAATGCTGCGAGATCAGCGTTCATGTCAGCCCCTGGGAGGTCCGAACTGGCGATAGCGCGACCAGCCGGAAAAAATGGTCACTGCGGGCGCAGCGAAAAATACAATGGCGGCGAGCCAGGTGGGCCAGCCTGCGGCGGTGGCGCCGAGAAATGCGATGATGTTGCCAATGACCGGCACGAAGGCGATGAAAAAGCCGAGCACCGCTGACAACCAAACGTTGTCGATGAAATTGGTGTGGATCCACTCGATCGCGAAATTGATCTGCAGCACGCAAAGGCCGACCCAAACCAGCGCGATAACGCAGCCGAGTCCGGCGCAGCCGCGCGCTTGAATTTGAAAGCGGCGCATATCTTCACGCGCACGGGTGCGGTCAAAAGTATGCGGCGCGACGGCCGGCTCCTCTTCAAGATTAGCCAGCGCGCTCTGAGCGGCTTGGCGCAACTCATCGTCGTTGATCGCGCCCTCTTCGCCAGCTTCGAGCACGTCTGCTTCAAAAGCCTCGACCGTCGATTGCATCGCCGCGATCGCACGTGGAGCGGCGCCGCCAGTGCGCCAGCCATCAACAAAACGGCGCATGAAGGCTTCGGCCGACAGGCGGCCTTCTAGATATGCTTCGATCAGTGCGCGCCAGTCGGCCGGGCTCACGTCACTTCTTCTCTTTTTTCTTGTACATCGCCAGCATGCGCTGGGTGACAAGGAAGCCGCCGAAAATGTTCACCGACGCCAGCACCACAGCCAGTCCGCCAGCTCCCTTGGCGACCCAGCCGTCATCGCCGTCGACCCACCCAAAAAGCGTTGGGTGCACCTCCATGTTCGCACTGGCAGCGATCAGCGCGCCGACGATGATCACCGAAGAGATGGCGTTGGTGACGGCCATGAGCGGCGTGTGCAACGCCGGCGTCACGGACCAGACTACGTAGTAGCCAACGAAAATCGCCAGCACGAAGATGGCGAGATAGAAGACAAACGGATCAACCGCTTCCATGGGCTCCCCGATGCGCAATTGGGCGGATTCGGCGGGAGGACTAAGAGGCGGAATTCGCGTCAGGTCAACCGGTAGTCGTCGCGCCTTTTACGAAGCGAAACGAGCGCGACACTCATTCGCAGCCGCAGTGCGTTGAGCTGCTGGTTGTTCTTCCCAATAGCCCTTCGAGGCGCTGGCGGCGTAACGGCCAGTCATCCCCTCCACGCCGTCTTCGCGGTTCAGCGCTTCAAGGATGCGCCCGAGCACCGGCGCCCACTCCCCGCTTGCGCCGCGTGGATAGGTCAGCACATCGAGATTTGCGTGCGCAGCGACCGCGCCGGCGCAATAGCTCAGATCTTGCGCGGAGCTCGCCGATTGAGCCTGCGCTGGCGTCATTGAGAGCGCCGCAGCTGCGAGCGCCGCGAACATCGCGTTACGAATAAGACCGGCCATGCGCGTTCCTCCGTACCTACTCGGTACTGTAGGTCGCGTCCGCGCGGATGACGAGGCCAACGCCATCCGTTTCATGGGTTTCAGCAGTGCGCTCGCCGCGATGATTGCGGTAAATCAAGGTGTGTCCGCGTGCGCCAACGAGAAGCGCTTCCGCCGTGAAGGTAAGCTGCGGCGCGCGCTCAAGCGCTTTCTCAAAATAGAGGCGCAGCAAGTCTTTGCCGTGGATCACGCCGTCCGGCGAAAAGCCGAGGGCTGCGATGTAAGGAGACGAAAATTCGATGTCGTCCGCATAGAGCGTCAGGATCGCGTCGAGATCGCGTTTGTTCCACGCTTCATAATAGCGCTTGGCGAATTCGACGTCGTTCATGCTGCGCTCTTCGGCGCAAAATGCGGATGCACCAAGGCGCCGCCTCTGCTGAGCATCGCCCCTTTGATGATTTCGTCATCCCAGGCCGGCGCAAAAGCTTTGCTGTCCTTGTCGGTCAGCAATGGCAGCAGCGCGAGGAGGTTCTTCGCGTAAAACGATGAAGCATCCGACGGCAGACGCGCAGGCAGATTGGTGAAGCCCATAATTTTGACGCCGCCGATCTCGACCAATTCATCAGGCTTGGAGAGCGGGCAATTGCCGCCTTGCGCCACAGCAAGGTCGATAATCACGGAGCCCGGACGCATCGACTTGGCCTGCGCTTCGGTGACGAGCACTGGCGCGGCGCGACCTGGGATCAGCGCCGTGGTGATGACGATGTCCTGCTTGGCAATATGCGCGGTGACGAGCGCAGCTTGCTTGGCCTGATACTCGGCGCTCATCGGCTTGGCGTAGCCAGCAGTGGTTTCCGCCTGCTTGAACTCTTCGTCTTCAACCGCGACGAACTTGCCGCCAAGCGAAGCGACCTGCTCCTTCGTGGCCGGGCGCACGTCCGTCGCGCTGACAACCGCGCCGAGACGGCGCGCGGTGGCGATGGCTTGCAGTCCCGCAACGCCAACACCCATGATGAACACCTTCGCGGCGGCGATCGTGCCCGCGGCTGTCATCATCATTGGGAAAGCGCGGCCATAGAGCCCGGATGCTTCGATCACGGCGCGATAGCCAGCGAGGTTCGCTTGCGATGAAAGCGCGTCCATCGATTGCGCGCGCGAGATGCGTGGAATGAATTCCATCGCCACCGCGTCGATGTTGGCTTTAGCGAGCGCTTCGATCGTTGCGTTATCGCCGTACGGGTCGAGCAGGGACACAAACCCTGAGCCGGCTTTGATCTTGCCGATCTCAGCATCGGATGGACGGCGCACTTTGACGACAAGGCCGGCGGCGGCAATGCCGCCATCGGCGCTGATCTCTGCGCCTGCCGCTTTGAATTGTTCGTCAGGAAAACTCGCGCGCGCACCGGCGCCCGTTTCAACCGTGACGGTGTGGCCGAGCGCTACGATCTTTTTGACCGTCTCCGGCGTTGCCGCGACCCGGGTCTCCCCAGGCGCGCTTTCCTTGAGGACGGCGATCTTCAACGATCAGCCCGCTGCGCCAGTCAGCGCCGGAATGACGAGGCCACCGAGCGCCATCAGCACCCAGAACGCCACTTGCACGGCCCAGTAAACGCCCGAGAGACGGAATGAGAAGCCGACCGCCACGCCGATCAGGACGAACGCCACAAAGCCGGCCCACCAGCCCGCGCCAATCGCAAAACCTAGCGTCAGCAAAGCAACCGATTGCGCGATGAGGCCGCAGCCCCAAACCGACGCCATCAGGAACCCGTGAAAGGTCGCCTTCTGGTCGCTGACGTCCATGTTTCCGTGCGCGCCGCTCTGCGCCATGCCGCAATCTCCTGTTCGTGCGCCGGGGTGTAAACCGCGCCGCGCGCCCGAACAAGCGGACCTCGCGCCGCGCCTAGCCCCAATCCACTTGGTGAGCCAGCACGGTTCGGGACGGCGTCGAAACGGTCACGTTGGGGCGGCGGACCGAGAGAAATGTAACGGCCTCCCCCTCGAACCGGGCGGCCGTAAGGATGCCGGAAGCATAGGCGCCGGTATCCACAGCGATGCGGCGGCTGTCCGCATAAGGCTGATCGACCGGCGTATGGCCGTGCACGACGCGGTGCGAGAACGCGCGCTTGGAGGCGGTGAAGGCCGAACGGCTCCAAAACAGCGCCTCGTCTGTCTGGTCGGCAAGCGAGCGGGTGTCGTCCACGCCCGCGTGCACGAAGGCGTAGTCGCCAAGCTCAACATAGCGTTCGAGACCGGCGAGGAAATCCAGGTGAGCTGGAGGCATGGCGGCGCGGAGATCGTCCGCCGCGCGCTGCCAGTCCTCGCGCGCGCCGTTAAACGCAGGCGGACGCACGCCGTAAGAAATCATTGTCTCGGCGCCGCCTTGCAGCGCCCAGCCGCGATTGGCCGTCGGGTTTTCTAGGAACGCCAACATGGTCTGTTCGTGGTTGCCACGGAGGTAGCGGCACTCGCAGTGACGGGGGCGGCCCGCCGCCAACATGCCGAGGACGCCGGAACTGTCGTGGCCGCGATCAACGTAGTCGCCAAGGAAGACAATTACGGGCGGCCCGGCGAGGCGAGTGTCGTCAATCGTGCGCGCTTCGAGCATCGCGATCATGTCGGCCAGGAGATCAGAGCGGCCGTGAATGTCGCCCACGGCATAGCCCACCCGCCCCTCGAGAAATCTCGCGACGGGGGATTTCGACCTCTGAAAGAGCCACAGAACACTCACCGCCCGATGAAAACACCCGCCTCGACCGAGCCGCAACGCAGTTCCCGAATTACGCTTTTTTGGATCGCGGCATGGCTAACGCGACATCGATTTGGTTACTTTTCGCACACTCCATCTACCCGAAGGCGCCCACGGGAAAATTGTCGCGGACGCACGGTTCTGGGCTGGCCCCTGCTTTGCTTCTTTTAGGCGATAGCGTAGGAACGCGATGAGGATCGCACTTCATGAAATCGCCAATCTGGCACACCCGTCGCGCATTTTTGCGTTCGATAGCGCTTACTGCGGGCGCGGGCGCGCTCGCCGCCTGCTCCACAATGGCGCCCGCCACTGAAGGCCAGGCCACACCTGCCGAGTATCGGCTGGGCGCCGGCGATCAGATTCGCATTACCGTGTTCAACGAACCGGATCTCACCGGGCCCTTCACGGTCGGCTCGCAAGGCATGATCGCCTACCCGCTGGTGGGCTCGATCCGCGCCGGCGGACTTACCGTTCCGGAATTCACCACGGCGCTGCAAGCGGCGCTCGGCACCTACGTGCGCAACCCAAGTGTTGCGGTGGAAATCACCAATTACCGCCCGTTTTTCATCCTCGGCGAAGTCCAACGCCCGGGCACCTATCCGTACTCGGCCGACCTCACGGTGCCGAACGCGGTGGCGACGGCGGGTGGATTCACCTATCGCGCGAATCGCGCGCGCGTTTTCATCCGTCGCGCGAATGAGAACGTCGAACGCTCATATGAGCTGACGGTCGCCACGCCGGTGCTGCCGGGCGACACCGTTCGCATCGGTGAACGCCTCTTCTAAAAATACGCGACGCGGCTAATCCGTCACCGCGCTCTTTTCGACACGTTGACGCGGCGCAAAACATGCATGGCCGCGCGTGAGGACGACATTGGCTTTGCAGCAATGCTAGGCTTAATGCCTTCCTCGGCCGTCACACCAAGCACCAAGAAATGGGCTGCGCGTGAACCATATGAACGTGATCAGTAACGAGCCGGCAATGAACAAGCGCGGGGATGCTCCGCGTGGCCTTGCCGACATGCTCGGCATCACAGCGGCCAAGAGCATGTTCCGCCGGCGGATGTGGCTGATCACGATCGGCGCAGCCGTTGCGGCTGTACTAACGTTCGCGATCATCATGCTACAGCCGCGGACCTACACCGCGACCGCCATGCTCATGGTGAATCAACCTGCAGCAACGACAGCTGCGCAAATCTCACCGCTTGACGCAGAAGTGGCGCTGCTGCGCTCGCCTGCGCTGATGGGTGAACTCGCGGCCGCGCTCGGCATGCAGACCGGCACTCAGGAAACACCTGGCCTGGCCGAAGACCTTGCGCGCGCCATCATCGTCACGCCCCATCCAACCGGCATCATTGAAATCAGCGCGCGCTCTTCGACGGCGCAACGCGCGCAGCTGATCGCCAACACCTATGCCGATGTTTACCTCGCCAGCCAGCTCAACATGAGCGCCAGCGGCGCCATGAGCGAGAATTCATGGCTTTCGCGCCGCCTGGCTGAACTGCGCGAGGACGTGCAGACGAAGGAAGACACGCTCAACACGTTCCGTCTCGAGTCCGGCATCGGCACTCCCGATGACGTCGTGATCGAGCCGCAGACCGACAACGTCGCCGGCCAGCTGGCATCTGCACAGGGCGATCTGGCGGAACGCGAGGCGCGCCTGCGCCAGTTCCGCGACCTGCGCTCGTCAGGAGCAGGCATCGACGCTCTCGCAAGCGCCGCGAACTCGGCCACGATCAACTCGTTGCGCGAGCGCGAGGCGGACATCGACCGCCGTCAGCAAGATTTGGAAAACCGGTACTTGCCGACTCATCCGGCGGTGCAAGCAATACAAATTGAGCGCCGCGATGTGGACGCGCAAATCGACCGCGAAATGCAGCGCGTTCAGGCGAACATGGAAGGCGAAGTGACGCGCGCCCGCTCGCAGGTGCAATCACTGCAGCAAATGCGCAGCAACAGCGCCCCTCGGCCTGCGCGCGTCAACAACGCCGCCGCCCAACAGCGCCTGCGTGATCTTGAACAACAAGCTCAAGAGTCGCGCTCGCTCTACGAGTCTTTCCTTGAGCGCTATCAGAACTCGGCCGACCAATCGCAATTGAGCTCACCGACGACGCGCCTGCTGTCGGCGGCGACGCTTCCTGGCCAACCCTCCTCGCCGCAACTTCGTTTTGCGCTGCTAATGATGCTGGCGGCAGGTCTGCTCGTCGGCGTTGGCGCCGGCTTGATCGCTGAACTGTTCGACCAATCAGTAAAGAACGCCGACGACCTCGAAGCGAAGGTCGGCGTGCCGTCGATCTCATCGATCCCCACGATCTCGAAACGCCTGATGCGCCAGATGCCACCGGCCGAGCGTCACCCGTCTGGCTATCTCGTCGGGCGTCCGATGTCGGCGTTCACGGAATCGCTGCGCGTTCTGCGCACGGTGATCGTCTATTCGAAGCTCGATCTTTCTTCGAAAGTAGTGGCCGTCACGTCAGCGCTGCCGGACGAAGGCAAAACCACGATCTCGATGTGCCTCGCGCGCGTCGCGGCGATGTCAGGCCAAAAGGTTTGCGTCGTTGACTGCGATTTGCGGAAGCAATCGATCAACGACGTCATCGATATCGAGACCGATGTCGGCATCCTGCAAGTGCTGGCGGGCGAAGCGCCGTGGCGTTCTGCGATCGTTAAGGACCCGAACTCAGACGCGCACGTGCTGCCGATCGCCGCTTCGGGCTTCACCCCGCGCGACGTTTTCGGCTCGGACGCCATGGGCACGTTGATCGAAGAACTGCGCGCCCACTACGATCTGGTGATCCTCGATTGCGCGCCGATCCTGGCGGTTGCCGAAACACGGATCGTTGTTGGCCGCGCTGACACCACCGTGCTCATCGCACGCGCCGGCCGCACGCCAATCGGCGCGATGCGCGCCGCCGTGGCGCAAACCGAAGCCGCAGGCGGAAACGTTCTGGGCATCGCGCTGAACTACGTTCTGCCGCGTTGGCAGTCGTATGCGGACTCGCTCTACTTCAACGAGTCCAAGTCCTATTACAGCGTCTCGTAATTAGGAGCGGCGGCGGACGACGATGCCGCTGGTGCTTTGTCCAGGGTTCGCCTGGGTGAAGCTCGGCTTCCAGAGCTCCTCCCGGTCATCCAGCAACGCGCGCAGGCCATCCCAGAAGATCAGCGCGTCGGTCGTGATCGCCCAGGACATCGCGTAGATCTTGTATTGGCTGGGATCACCGCTGCCGCCGATAATCGTGCTGATACCGACAACGCCCGGACGCGCGCTGAGATAATAACGCCGGGCTGATTTCATCGGTTCAAGCTGTTCACGCGCCAGCGCACCCGGCCCCACGATCGCCATATCGCCGCGAATAACATTCAGCATCTGCGGCAAGCGTTCGAAGGCGTTGCGCCAACGGATGCGGCGAGAGCTTGCCTTGGCCGCCGCATCGTTTGCGAAGGAGTTTCCGCCCTCCGCCACTTTCACCGTCGGTGAGACGCGCAGCGAGTAGCACTGGAATGAACGACCGCCGTAGCCGATGCGTTCGTCGATTAAAAACACAGGCGATTGATCGCGCAGCTTCGACCAGCCGGCAGCAAGCAGCAGCAGCGGCGCCCAAACCGGCGTCGTGATCAGTGCAATTGTAAGATCAACAGCGCGCTTGGCGGCTCCACCCAGCACCGAGTCATACGAAACGATCGGAGAGCTCGCGAGGTCGCGACGAAGCCCAGCTTCGAAGGTCGTACTTTCTTGATCCGCGTTCTGCGGTCCCTGCGGCTCAGGTGAGCCGCTGGGAAGTTGGATGAGCATGGTTTTTCCTGACGTGTCGCTCGCGTGATTAAGTACCTCTCGCGCGAAACTGCAATGTCTTCCCGCCCTTGATTGGTTATTTTTGAATGACGGTATTCACAATACCAGAGACAGCGCTTCGCGCGGGAAAACGGTGAGCAGCACAGACCGGCTTGTGGATAACTTCGCCACGCTGACTAACAATTGCTCTCGAATTCGCCTGAGTTCTGGCTATAGGCTGTGGATGGCTGTTGGAACGAGCGTTGCTGTACAGGCGTTGGCGAGGGCTCGGAGGAGTAATTGGTGACATCGCCTTTGACTGGTGAGCGGCCCCGGTATGAAGAGCCGGGCACGCGCGGTGCCGCGACTCTGCGTCGGCCTCCGTCGAAGTCGCTTGCACTCGCGCGTCTGCGACGTGGTGTGCGCCGTCAGTGGTTGCTGTTTTTCGTCATCGCCGCGGCCGTCACCGGCGCAGGTGTAGGCTATGATCTAAGCGGCGGACTGCAGCCGCTTAGATCACTGATCTTTTGGGCGCCAATTGGCGTCGCCGCGGGCTTGCTCATAGCGTTCGTGCGCGAACTCGGCCGCAACACCGTGACGTCTCTGTCCAGCTTCGGAAAAAATCGCGGCTACGCCATTTTGGGCGCCGCGCCGGAGCTGACGCCGCGCGTATTGCGGCAATTGCCGCCGGACCAACGCTCGCCTCTCGGCTGCCTAGCGTTTCTCCCGTCCTCGCCCTTCGCGACGGCCTTCCGCAATTTGCAAAGTGCCATCAGCAGCGACGGCGTGGTCGCCTTCACCGCGGCAGTCGCCAATGAGGGCGCAACCACCACGGCGCTGTGCACCGCGATCTCAGCCTCTCAGCAAGGGCGCACGGTCGTTGTCATTGATTGCGATCTACGCCGCCGCTCGCTCACCCGCTCGCTCGGCTATGATCCAGACGAAGGGCTAGTCGATGCCTGCGAGGAGCCCAACCAATGGCAGAATTTCGTCGGCGAGGAAGCTGAGACGGGTCTGCATTTCATACCCGCCTCCCGCGCGCGCGGCCCCTGGCGCAACGCCGCCGCGGCGCCTGGCTTCAACGAGCTTGTCCTTCGTCTTCGGCAAAGCTACGATCTGATCGTGTTGGATTGCCCGCCTATCCTCGTCGGCCCGGAGGGCGCAGCGATCGCGGCGTTGGCGGACAAATGCGTTCTCGTAACGGCATGGGATCGCACGCCGATCACCGCAGTACGCCGCGCCATGACCGCACTGCAGCGCCGGCCACGCGCGCAGACAGCCGTCTACGTCAATCGCGTTCCGCCGGAATATCGCTTCGGTCGTTTGCGGGGGGATTAACGCCGCCGCGCGCCGCAAGCATGCTCTCCGGCGCCAACGCGCCACCGATTGCAATGGCGAGCTGGGGAAACACCGGCGCCAGATTGCCTCTGAACTCACGTGCATGCGCCCAGTCAGGCGTCGCCGGACGCGGGATAACGCGTGGACGTGTCGATTCCATTTTCCGCCGGATCAGCTCCTGGATGAACGGCGCCGAAGCGCCGCCGCCAACCGCTATCGCCTGCACTTCGGATCGGCCGCGCGCACGCGCATCGTCGCGCACGATGGCAAGCGCGTGGTCGTAGGCCTGGCGCAAACTCTTCTGGAATTCGCGGAAGTCCTGGTCCTTCTCAACATCCTTGAGCGAGAGCGTCATGCTGCGGCCCTGGTTGCGAAGCGTGGCCCGGCCGTCAGCCATGATGGCTTCTTTGATGTCAGCCATCTGGTTCATCAGCACCGACCAAAGCTCAGCCTTCTCTCCCGGCCGCTTTGCCCACTTGGCGCTTTCGAGCACGCGATTGGCGATGACGCGATCGATGAAATCCCCCGCCTGCTTCAGCGTGACCCGCGCTTCGGGCAGCTCGATCGTGCGCGGGCCAAGGCGTGCGAGCGCGGCTATGTCAGTTGTGCCGGCGCCCATATCAACGACGATCATGTGCGAACCGGAGCCCTCGAGCCCGACCGACGTGTACGCGGCTGCCGCCGTGGCTTCGTAGATGAGACCCATATCCAACGGCTGCGCCTGCTCCGCCGCCTTAGGAAGCGCATCACTGATGGTACGAAGCGAAATGCCATCCGGCGAAAGCAGACGCTTGCCAGCTACAGCGCGAAACGCTTCAGCCTCGCCGAACAACCGCACGATGACGTTGTGCATCCCGGCGCTATCGCCGCTGCGCCAAGCCGGCGCCGCATAGCGGCGGCTGAACGATCCGCCCTGTGCGAGTATCGGATCGGCTTGAATGGCGCGGTCGATCGCGGCCAGCAGGTAAGCCAGATAAAGCACGATCAGATCGCGCATCTGAAAGATGCGATGCGGATCGATGGTCGCCGGCGCGTTGGTATTCAAAGCGCGCTCAAGATCACTGACGCTCAGCAGCGTTTTGAACGAGCGTAACGCGGCGCGCTTGGCGCCCGCCTGCGCCTCGGCTTCGCTCAGCGCGGCGCGACCGAACAAAACGCGGTCTTGATCTACAAACACTGCGCTTTCGAGCAAAAAAGCGTTCTGCCCTTCAGCGCCAAGCATCAACGGTCGGACAGTAGCGGGATCGAAACGCGACCAGGCGCCCGTGGGCGCCACTGCCGCTTTCGAAAATGCCGTACCGAAATCGATACAGAGCGTCCAATCGCTCATCACCGCTTCTTCCGCTCAACGGGCGCAACCCGCGGCTTGGCAAGGATTTCACCGCCCCGGACCACACCCCGAGCTTGGATACGTACGCTCTTCGGCGTTTTCGCGACGGAGGCGTTCAACTCGTGGTCGTCGGCGTTGAATTCGACGCGCTCATCGAGTTCTCCGACGCGCGTGAGGCCACGTTTGCGGGCTGCGCGTGAAAGCGCCTGGCCTAAACGCGCCATCGCGTCCTTCCGGGCCCGCTTGCGTTCAGCGGTTTCCGCCTCGTCAAAGTCGGCCAACGCCTGCGCGAGCGCGGAGTCTGCTTCTGCCCAAGCGGCTTCAGCGAGCGCGTCAGCCAGAGAAACGCCCTGCGCCGCACGTTTCCGCGCGGCGCTTTTTTTGGCGGTCCCTGCTTTGGGACGCCTTGGCTTTTTGTCTTCCGCGGGCATACCCAAGCTCACTAGCCCAAGACGCCTGCGTCGCCGCTCAGAGGCGCAGCGTCAGGCCAAGCGTCGCCTGATTGACCTCGTAGTCGCGGTAAGCCGGCGAATCAACTTGGTCGTGCTGATAACGGAAGCGCACAGCGGCGTGCGGGTTGAGCATGTAGTCAGCGCCCACTTCCCACTCATTGTACTCGTCTTCGCGCGCGATGGTCTCGTAATCGCGGCTACCGAAGCGCGCCGAACCCGTCAGGATCACGTTGCGAAGCAATTCGTGATCGACCCGAACGCCGAACTCTTCGGTGATGTAGGGCTCGCCCGAGAAGGCGCCGATTTGATCATCGGCATCGCGGCGCGCGTCGACAGTGATCGTGGTCAGCTGCGTCACGTACCATTCGACATTGCCCGCAATGGCCACGCCATCGAAGCTGCCGGTCATCCCAGCATAATCACGCTCGAACTGGCCGACCGAAACTTCGCCGCGCATCAGATCGGAATTGAGCGTAACGCCGACCATGTAGGCTTGGCCGTCCGAGTTGAACTGGGGCGAGTTGTTATAGTCGCGCTCGTCGACCGTGGCCGCGAGCAAGAGTCCAATACGCGGGCTCACCTCAGCTTCGATGCGGCCGCGCAGAGCGCTCTCTTCGTTGTCACGGAACGATTGCGCGCCGTCATATTCGTATTCGCTGTTGTTTGCATCGAGGCTCGCGGTGAAGCGGGCGAAGCGATGCGTGATGCCGAAGCCGGTATCCATGCGATCGTACTCCACCGGGTCGCCGATGAAGGGCGAGTCCGGATCGGTACGCGGCGTCACTTGGTGAGACGAACGAGTCGAACCGCGAAGCGCTGTGTTCTCACCGATGTCAAAGCGGCCAGCGGCGCGGACAAAGTGATCGTCAGCATCTTCGTTTGAGAAGTCCTCGTGGCTACGGAACACTGCACCCGCATCGATCGCGAATGAGTGACGCGACCAATCCGAGCTCAGCGACGCATTCGGCGCCACGCTGTAGATGATGTCGTCAACATCGCTCGGGGCGCCGTCCGGCGCGGCGAACAGGTTGTCGGTGCTGGTGACAGCGAGGTCGAGCGCGGCGTTCAGATTGAACGCGCCAAGACGGCGGCCAGGAGCATCATACTCTGGACGATCGCGATCACGAACTGAGACGCTCTCTTGGCGCGTCACTTGTTCTTGTTGAGTTTGAGCTGCCGCATGGACCGGCGTGAGCACGATCAGTGACGCCGCAAACAGCGAAGCAAATGGATTGATACGCAAGACTTCCCCCAAGCCGCCAGGCTCACCCGGAGATCCGAATGATGAGAGTGAACGGGACAGAATTCCGCCAGAACGGCCCACATCGCAACAAATTGCGCTCGCGGCGAGAATTCCAGCTGAGGTCTGATTAACGCGCTGGTTACGGGGGGGCATTCGCAGGCTCCACTCACGCCGCGGGAAGCATGGCATGTGAGTGGAGCATGCCCGAACGCGGTTAACCGAAAGCGACCGAAAACGATCTATCGCACTGGTAAAGTTCGAAAATTTCAGAGCCTGGCGCGTCAGGCCGCAGATCCTGCGCCTTCTGGCTTCTTATTGTACGCCCGATAGACCATGTCCGATGGCGGCCCAACCAAGAACTTCTCGGCGCCATCGCTGAGCGCGCGCGCATAAATTTCCATCGCGCCGTCGAACGCTTCGATGGTCTGATCGACGTCCGAGTCTTTGTGTGCATAAGAGACGACGATGGATGGCGCGATGACACCGCGCTTAATCAATTCTTGAAGCAGAACGCAGCGATAGGCTTGGCTCGGCTTCTTGTCCGGACCAGTGGTGCCGAAAACCGCGTTTGACGGCATGCCCATGACACTGATGTGCTCGTGGACGCCGCGCGCCCGCGCCGCTTGCTCGATGCCGGTCATGAGGCGCTTGCCGGCGCGAACCATATGTTCGATGACCGGTTCGTTCTTGTAAACGTCCATCGTCGCCATCATCGCGGCGAGACCGTGGGTTTCGCCACCGTGCGTCGTCGACATCAAGAAGACGCGCGGCTTGTCCCATTGCACGAGATCGCCGAGTCGCATGAATTCGCGCTTGCCGGCGAGCGCCGAAACCGAGAAGCCGTTGGCGATAGCCTTGCCCCAGGTCGAGAGGTCCGGGTCGATGTCGTACATGTGCTGCGCGCCATAATTGTGCAGCCGGAAGCCGGAAATCATTTCGTCCAGGATGAACAGCGCGCCATCCTCGTGAGCGAGCCGCTTCAGCTCGTGAAGGAAGTTGTCCTTCGGGTCGTTGCCGCGCGTTGGCTCCAGGATGAAGCCAGCGATCTGCTTGGGATGCTTCGCCAGCAGCGCTTTGACGCTTTCGATGTCGTTATATTTAAACTTCACCGTCAGATCGGTGACCGCTTGCGGCACGCCGCCATTGATCGGCGTGGTGCCGATGAACCAATCATCTACCGCGAAGAACGGGTGATCTCCGCAAATCGCGATGATGTCCCGCCCCGTATAAGCGCGCGCGATTTTCACTGCACCAGAGGTGGCGTCCGAGCCGTCCTTCGAGAACTTCACCATCTCGGCGTTGGGGATCATCGAGAGAAACTTCTCGGCCGCCGCAACTTCGATCGCAGCCGGGCGCGTGAAGTTCACACCGTTCTCAAGCTCAGCGCGCACCGCCGCGAGCACTGGCTCGTAAGCGTGGCCAAGCGTGACGGCGCGGTTGCCCATGCCGTATTCAATGTATTCGTTGCCGTCGGCGTCCCAACCACGGCAGCCCTTGCCCCGCACAATGTGTCCGGGCGCGAGCAACGGATATTGGTCGTCGCCCTTGGCGTAGGTGTGCGCGCCACCTGGGATCAAGCGCTGACCCTTCTCGCGCAGCGCGTTGGATTTTTCAAAGCCGCGGTGAGCCATCGTCGTCGTCCTATTTCAATAAAAGTTTGCGCGCGAAGAACGCCTCGGCGTAGCGCTCACGACACTCGATGCCGCGCAGACGCGCGAGGCCGCGAAAGGTCTCGTCGTCAAACCAAGCTTTGGAACGTTGCGTGCCGAAGTGCTTGTGCAGCAGCTCGATCTTACGCGCGAGCACCTCTTCGGAGAGCGGCACGTAGATGTTGGGCTGACCAAGATCGCCATCCCACTTTGGAATTTCGTACTCGAGGATCAGGTGATCGCGGAACGTGTTCCAGGCCAGTTCGCAGACCATGCGGTGATCCTGGTGCGCGTCGTTACGCTGGTGACAAAGCACGACGTCCGGCTTCTCCAGGCGCTTTAACCCCTCGACCCAGTCCTTCACTGCCGTGCGTTCAGCGGGAAAGTACCCGTCGCGAAAATCGCCGAGATGGATCTCGGCGTGCTTTGCGCCGGCGAGAAACTCCATGGCGCTCGCGCGCGCTTCATCAGCGCGTTCGCCAGGCGCACTCAGCGCACACCAATCGATGGAAACCTCAGCGCCAGAAGCAATCCACGACAGGATCGCCCCGCCCGCGCCAATCTCGATGTCATCGGAATGGGCGCCGAGCGCCAGAACGCGCAGCGTCTTGCCCGGCCGCGCGAGGTCGAGCGACAGCATCTTAGGTCAGCTTCTTATCGTTGCCGTTGCTGGTGACGCGCCAAGGCATGTCGCCCTTTTCCATCATGTCTTCGAGCACCTGACGATCGCGCAGCGTGTCCATCGAGCGCCAGAAACCGGTGTGCTTGTAGGCCATCAGCTTGTTCTCTTTGATCAACCGTTCAAACGGCTCGACCACGAGTTCTTCGCCGTCATTCATATAGTCGAAGATTTCCGGCTTCAGCAGGAAGAAGCCGCCATTGATCCAGATCTCGGAGCGATCCGAAGTCATGAAGTGATTAACGCGGCCATCCTCGGCGATGTCGGCGATGTGGTACGTCACCGGCGGATGCACGGCCAGGAAGCACGCAATCTTGTCGCTGTTCTTGAACTGCTCGATCATGTCATCGAGATTCACGTTGGAAAGACCGTCGCTGTAATTGGCGAGGAACATCTCTTCGTTCTTCACGTGATCACGAACTGCCCAGAGGCGGCTGCCGATATTGCGCCACACGCCGGTATCGATCATCGCCACGCGCCAATCTTCTTCGCGCGCGCCGAGCATCTCGATCTTCGAGCCTTCGACGATGCAATCGCCGTAGGTCTGGGTTTTGTAGTTAAGGAAAAAATCCTTTACCGTGTTGGCCTTGTAGCCAAGGCACAGCACGAAATCCTTGTGCCCGTATTGGCTATAATAGTTCATCACATGCCAAAGGATCGGCTGATGACCGATCGGGATCATCGGTTTTGGCACACTTTCGGAATACTCGCGGATGCGCGTACCGAGACCGCCGCAAAATAGAACGACTTTCATGACCCCAACTCACCGGGCTTCGCGCGTTTTTTGCGCCGGCCATTAAGGCTGCAACCCTCGTGCCGCCCGCACGCTGTTACGCGCAGCAAATTCCGCCTCCGTCAACGGCTTCGTCAGCGAAGCGGAAAGCACAAAGCTGCAAGCGTTTTGCTTGACAAAATGGCCGCTCTGACGGCACCTGGAAAATCCCGACAAAATTTGGAAGTCACTATCGGCGCGCGAGCAGCCGTGGGCGCAAAGTGGTGCGGCCCGGAACCTGCTTTACGCGTTGGAGAACGGCGATCCGTCGCGTTTTAGGAAACCTGCCAATGCCCGTTATTCGTGAGTCACTCGTCCAAAAGCTTTACCAGCCGGGCATCGGCCAGGAGCTGTGGGACTTCGCCAACGGCATTTACCCAATCTGCCGTTCGATCTCTGGCAACGGCGTCCGCGAGACGCTCGGCCACATCCAAGAAAAGATCGATCTGCAGATCCACGAAGTGCCGTCAGGCACCCAGGCGTTCGATTGGACGATCGCGCCCGAGTGGAATATCCGCGACGCCTGGATCAAGGACCCAGCTGGCAACAAGATCATCGATTTCAAGAAGCACAATCTGCACGTGCTGAACTATTCAGGCCCGATCAACGGCAAATTCCAGCTGGCGGACCTGAAGAAGCACATCTTCACCATGCCGGATCAGCCGGACCTGATCCCCTACCGGACCAGCTATTACACCATCAACTGGGGCTTCTGCATGAGCCACGACCAGCTGATGAGCTTGCCGGACGGCGAGTACGAGGCGTTCATCGATTCAGACCACAACCCGAACGGCTCGCTGACCTACGGCGAATATTTCCTGCAGGGCGAGAGCGACGAGATTTTCCTGTTCTCGGCCCATTGCTGCCACCCCTCGCTCGCCAACGACAATTGCTCGGGCATGAGCGTCAACACCCACCTGGCGCGGGCGCTGAGCTCGCTGCAGGGCAAGACGCGCTACTCGTACCAGTTCATCTTCGCGCCGGGCACGATCGGCTCGATCACCTGGCTGTCGCGCAACGAAGAGAAGATCAAGCGCATCAAGAACGGCCTGATCCTGTCATGCGTCGGCGATCCGGGTGGCCCCACCTATAAGCGCAGCCAAGCCGGCGACGCGATCGTCGACCGCGCGGTTGAGAAAATCCTGCGTGACGAGGAAGCCAACCCGAACATCATCGACTTCTGGCCCTACGGCTACGACGAGCGCCAATACAACTCGCCGGCGTTCCGCCTGAATGTTGGCCTGCTGCTGCGTTCGCGCTTTGGCCTGTTCCCCGAGTATCACACCTCGGGCGACAACATGGATTTCATCAAGCCGGACGCACTCGAGAAGTCGTACAAGAACACGTTGCAGATCATCGACGTCCTCGAGAACGAGTACAAAACGGTGAACCTGGCGCCGCACGGTGAGCCGAACCTCGGCAAGCGCGGCCTCTACGGCGCCATCGGCGGCGACAAGAAAGCCTACGACGCCAACTTGCCGGTGTTCTGGATGCTGAATCAATCAGACGGCGAGCATACGCTGCTCGACATCGCCCAGCGCGCTAAGCTCCCATACGAGCGCATCCACGATGCGGCGAAGGTGCTGAGCGAGAACAACCTGCTGGAAGTTCTCGAAGCCAAGTAACAGCTAACGGGCGGGGAAATTGAGGGTCGCGGCGCGTGATAGCGCTGCGGCTCTTTTTTTGTTCAGCGCTCCGCGATTAATCACGCGCCCGTGAGCAACACACCCGCGCTTCTCACAACATCGCGAGAAGCTATGCAGAACACGCGTTGTTGAATGCGCGTGTATTGTGGACCAACGCAAACCTGCGCTCTCCTTCTCGTTGTTAGGAGGGAGACAATCATGTCCCACAAATTGAAACTCGGTGTAGCTCTTGTCGTTGCTGCGTTGGCGCTGCCAACCATCGCCGCGGCGCAAGATCCTTCGACACGCACAGACCTCACCATCATCGGTGCAGTCAGCACGGAGAATACCGAGCAAATCGCAGACGCGCATGCCACGCCAGCGCCCGACGCGCCTGTCGTCTATGAAGACGCCGCGCCGTCAAGCACGGCCGCACGCGATGAAGCTGAGACGTCAATCGCCGCGGCGGCGGACCTCAGCAATGCTGTCGAGGCGCAATAGGCTCGCCAACTGACCGGCGGCGGCGATCGAACGTGGATCGCCGTCGCCAATTGTCAGCGCAATGTGCGCGCTATCGAACGCGCGCAGCGACAAGTCAAAACTCCGCCAAGCGCCGTCCACAAAAGCCAGCGTCCAGCTGTGCGGGATGAAAGCGTTGCTAACGCCGTGATAGCTCTGATTTGAATAGGAAACGCCGCTCGCCACCCGCGTTGGTATGCCGGCGGCGCGTCCGAGAGCAGCAAGCAACACAGCCGCCTCGGTGCAATCGCCTGAACGGCGCTCCAGCGTATCCAAAGCCGAGTAGTGTCCGTTGAAGTCAGCTTCTTCCAGGTACGGAATGGCGCGCTCCAATAGCAGCTCCATCTTGCGCGCATCCGAGACATTGTAGCTTCGAATTGCCGCCGCCATCGCCTGTAGCCGCGGATGATCGCTTTGCAGCCAGGCCGTTGCGCGCGAGGCGTCCGCAAGCGTCGCCGCATCCATGCCGAGCCCCGGCCCGCAATCGCCGCAGATGTCGAGCGTAGCGAAGCCCTGCTCAACCCGCACGCGTTGCTCACCCGTTTGCGGCAGCGGAAACGTCACACCCTCGCGAAACTCGTAGCGGAAGCGCATCTGACCCCGCCGCGCTTCGGGAGAAATGCGAAACGGCGAGCGCTGCGCCATGTTTGGAATGACCTGGTAAGGGGGATGCGCCCTTTGTGCGCTGGCGCGATCGGTAAGGCGCGTCCGAAATGTCTCACCGAACATCGGCTGCGCAACTTCAACAACACGGCCGCGCTCCAGCACCAAGCGCGCAACGCCGCGCAATTGCTCGCCCTCATAGCGCCAACGGATCACCGCAAGCCGCCCCTGCGCATCCGGCGCGCCCCGCGCTTCGATCACGATGCGCTCGACCGCCATCGTGTCGCTGTCGAAATTGAGAAACTCCAGGCGCGGCGTAAGATCAGGCGCCCATGCCTGAACCAGCGCATCGCCATCATCAAAGCGCACGCCGGCTGGCAAATTGATCGTCTCGCGGGTAGTTCCGCTTGGCGTGTGGCGCTGGACCTCAACGCGCTCGCCTTCGATCTGCGCGCGGGTTCGCGTGCGAAATCTTCCCATGGACGAGGTGGAATTAATCTCCAGTGCGCGGCCATCGGAATCTTCGCGCACAATTGTTCGCGTGCGCGCACGATGCGGAAGCCCGCCGCTTTCACGCAGATAAATCTGCTGGCTCTCGATCAGCTCGCGCCCGTCCGCGCGGGGCACGACTTCCAGCGAGACATGACCGAGCGTTGCGCCACTATCTGCAACAATCGAGTACCAACTTGTTGTGCCTTCGGTCTGCGCCAAGGCGCTCGCGCCCGCCAGAACGCCCACTACCACAGATGATGCAAGAAACCGCCGCATACCGAAACGCTAGCTGAGGTCAGCCAGCGCCCGCGCTCACGTCTCCGAGAGGCGCGCACCGATCACCGCAACGTGAGCCGGCGCGCACCGGAACACCAACCCATCTGCCGGTGCTCAGCGCGTCGCCACGCTTGCGTTGGCGTCCGCGATCTGGCGCTCCAACGCCAGGATATCGCGTTCCAGGAATGGGAGGTCACGCGCGGCGGCGTAGAGGTTGCCCAAGGCGCCGGTTTCATCGCCCGCCGCCATCTGGGCGCGCGCCAACGTGTATTTGAAATCCGCCGCGAAGGGATAGTCCTCGACCAGCGAACGCGCCTCGGTGACTGCGCTCGCGGCGGAGCGCGGGTCTTGATCGTGGCGCAAGACCAAATCGGCCGTGACGCGAATGCGCAACGCGCGCGCTAGAGCAAACGCAGGCCGCTGCGCCACCAATGTGTCCAAGCGACGTTGCGCCACCTGCAGATCCTGTTCGCCTGCGCCCCGAGTCAATGCGAGGATCGCTTCGTACTCTTCCCGAGCCGCGCGCGGCTGACGCTCCTGGCCGTTACGCCCCAGCTTCAAGCTGAGCGTTTCGACATTGGCGTGCATGTTGCTGGCAAAGTGCGCAAGCGAACGGCCGTAGTCCGATGCATCAAACGGATAGTCTTCGGCCCACAGGATCAAACCGCTGTGTCGATCGACTAGCCGCAGCGAGAGACGGGCGTCCGTCTGAGGCCCGGTGATCGCAAAATCGACGATCAGGTCGGTTGCACGTTCACCCGACGCGGCCGCCAATACATCGACGCCCTCCACGCGCGCGAGATAGTTCGCCAGATCGCGAGAGACATTGCTCAAGATTTCGGGATCGACATCGGTTGTCGCCGGCGTCTGGACGATAGCTACTTGAAGCGCGCTCGGTGGTTGACCCCAAAGTCCGCCAGCGATCAGAGCTGCGGCGGCGATCACCACGACAAACCCGCCCGCCGCCGCCAACGCGCGCCAGTCGCGGAGGCGTCCGAGAACGGCGCCGCGAACCGGCGCGTCATAGACACCGGCCGGGAAGGTCAAGCGGTATCCGACCGAACGCACGGCCGCGATCGCCTCCTCGGGCAGGCCCAGCGCGACCAACGCGTCGCGCAACAATTTGGCCCGCTGCTTCATGGTTTCGCGGGTGACCTGCGCGGCCCAGACCACGCGTTCGATGTCCTCGAAGCTCACAGCCGCCGGCGCACGCTCGGTGAGCAACTGAAGCAGACGAAACGATAGGTCGGACAATTTCGCCTCGCGCCCGACAAAGCGGACGCGCTGCGTGCGAACGCATAAGTCTAGTCTTCCGGCGGCGGCGCTGTCGTTCGAACTCATTGATAGATGGCGATCTTTTCCGAACTTCACCAAGCTTTTCTTGCCGGTGCAAGGCTTATGAGCGCACCTCACGGCCTCAACAAGGCGCCTTCGCCATTGCTCTTGAGGAAGAAGACGGATGCGTGAACTCCCGTGCCGGAAGGTCGTTTCTTTGGCGTGCGGCGCCGCATGCGCATTGGTTCTTGCGTCAAGCGCTGCGGCTGAAGCAGGGCGCGATAGCGACGCTGGGCGGATCTCGGAAGCCATCCTGGAAGCACTCGTTGAGGCCAACGGCGTGCCAGGCATGTCGGCAGCGCTCGTGCGCGACGGCGACATCGTTTGGCTTGGCTCGGCGGGGCTGCGCGATATGGAACGCGCCTTGCCCGTCGATGCAGACACGACGTTCCGTTTCGCCAGCGTCTCAAAACTGATCACCGCCACTGCTGCGGCGCGCCTCGCCGAGGACGGCGACCTCGATCTCGATGCGCCGGTGCGCTCCATCGTGCGTTACCTCCCGGATGCTTGGCCAGCGATGAGCGCGCGACAATTGGCGGCGCACACCTCGGGCATCCCGCACTATCAGGACGTGGATTCTGAGCGCGGCGATGTGCGCTTCAACACGACGGCGGACGCCATCGGCGTCTTCTCAGGACGAACCCTGATCGCCGAACCAGGCGCCTCCTACAATTACAGCTCGTACGGTTTCACCTTGCTCAGCGCAGCCGTTGAAGAAAGCGCAGGCGAACCGTTCCTCGACTATGTGGGGCGCGTTCTTTTGCATGACCTCGACATTGGGCCTGAGCTTGGCGGCGATTCTCACGCGACGATCGCATACGACTTCACCGATGCTGGCGGCGTGACGCCGGTTCCGCCGCATGACTACAGCTATTCCTGGGGCGGCGCCGGGTTTCGTGGCTCGTCGCGGGATTTGGCGCTGTTCGGCGCACGCGTGCTCTCGGGCGCAATCGTTTCACCGGCGACGCGCGAGATGATGTGGACGCCGGCGATGCTGAATGACGGTTCGACCGTGATGGAGGACCGAGATGTCGCGGTGGGCTTCGGCTGGCGCATTGGCCGCGATCAGGATGGCGCGCGCATTGTGCATCATGCGGGTGTGACTGACGGCGCACGCAGCGCACTCGTCCTCTATCCCGAAAGCGGCGACAGCGTCAGCGTGCTGTCAAACGCGCGCTGGACTGCCTCGATCGAACAGACAGCGATGATGTTGGCGGCGCCGTTTCGCGCGGCCATTTCAAATTCAGGCAGGCCCTGTCCGCTAACCGCGACGCGATTTGAGGGCCGGTTCGGCAATGAAGCAATTCGCGGCGCGGCGCACTTCGAGTTGGACGCAGGCGTTTGCCGCGGCCGCATCTCCGCGACCAACGCATTAGGCGTCTGGCTCAATTCATTCCCGCAGCGAGACGCGACCGAGCTGCAGATTATCGCCGTTTCATCGGACGGCGCTCTCGCCCGCGCCGCCTTGGTCACACCCGTCGGCGTCTACGACCTCCGCGCAACAGACGGCGGCGCCCACGAGGCGCGAGTCGGCGCCAATCGCGAGTTCAGCATCGTTTTCCACTAAGCTCCAGTCAGCAGTGACGGAAGTGTCGAACCCGCGGATAAGCAACACACCAATCCATGCTTTTTTCTCAGAAACGTCCACAAAACCAGCCCTCCGCCCGAAATCAATCCGACCGCCTTGCGGCAGGCCTCACAATGCTCAGCCGTGACCCAATCAGCCCGCCCCCTCATCACTCAAGCCCGCGTCGAAGCGTTCAGCGCTTCGGCGCTGCGTTTGGCTGGGTGGTTGCTCGGCGCGATTTTGCGTTTCGGTTGGAGCGGCCGCGGAATGCGTTTGAGGGAAGCGCTAAATTTTGCCGAACGCACGGTCGAGCGCATCATTTTCCTCAAAGCCATCGCCGCCTATGGCCCGGCGCCGCAACGGTCACGCACGCGCCATCCGCGTTTCGCGCCGCCGGGCTTTCGCCGCGCCGGAAGCAACAAGCAATTTTTCTACAAATGCGCCCGCATTCGTGCGCGCAAAGCTAGCGCGCTCGCGCGCGTGTTTGCGCTCATCGAAGCGCTGACGTTTCCCGAACGCGCCGTTCGCTATTTTCTAAAGAAGATCAGCAAAGGCCTGCGCCTCAGCCGCATCGTGCTCGTTGCGCCGCCTAACGACGCGCTCACGCGCGATGTGCTCAGCGCCGCCCTGCGCTCGCTGCCCGACACGTCCTAAACGCGCACCGTTCCGCACAATCCGAAATTTTCGCCGCAAGTCCCACGACTCTGCGGGCGCCGGCGCACATAATATGGACCGCCGGCGTCCCGCCGGCATGCAGCGCGTATGGAAGGATGGAGCGCGGTTTAACTTGGATTGGGTCGCGCATGCCGGCGGGACGCCGGCGATCCATAATAGCGCTTTAGAACCGCACCGGCATCGAACTCGGCTTCACACCGCTCGTCTCAGGCGTAACGAAATCCGGCCAAGCTTTATCCTTGTCCGACATTTCGCTGACCGGCAGCGGCCACTTCAAACCGAAGGCCGGGTCGTCGTGACGATAGCCGCCGTTCGAATCTGGAACATACATCGCCGAGCAAAGATAGCTGACCTGAGTATCGTCCATCAGCGTCTGATAGCCATGCGCGAAACCGCGCGGCACGTAGAGCTGGCGGCCGTTCTCAAATGAGAGATCGAACCCTTCCCACTTCAAATACGTGCTCGAATGCGGGCGCATATCGACGATGATATCGTGCACGGCGCCCTGCAGCGCGCGAACGACCTTCACCTCGTAATGCGGATCCACTTGGAAGTGCATGCCGCGGACGGTGCCCTTCGTTTTCGAGTAACCGGTATTGTGCTGCGGGTAGCTGACCTCGAGATTGTTCTCGGCGAATTCCTTCATGCAGAAGGAACGCGCGAACCAACCGCGATTATCGCCAAAGGGCGTCATCTCGATCAAGACGACGTCCTGCAGGGTGGTCTTGTGGAATTTCATTCCGCGGCCACCGCAGCGGCTGTCGGACGCAGCTCATTGGTGAGCTTGTCGTCGGCGAGCAGCTTCTTGATGTGGGCGATGCGATTGTAACGCGTGCCTTCGAACTCATCGACCGTAACGCCGGACTTCTTGTAGGCGGCATAGAGTTGCTCGGCGCCCTTCACGGCATCCCATTGCGGCTGGAAGCCTGGGAGCGTGTTTTTGATCTTCTCGAAGCTCACGCGATACGAGCGCGGATCAGGACCGGCTTCGCTGGTGAGTTCGATCGTCGTGTTCGGAACGATGTCGCGCACGATCTCGGCGATCTGGCGGACGGTGTAGTTGTGCGCCGTTTGGCCAACGTTGAAGGCTTCGCCGCGAACCAGATCGGCCGGCGCTTCGAGCGCGGCGATGAAGGCGCGCGAGATGTCTTCGATGTGAACGATCGGCCGGATCGGCGTGCCATCCGACTTCAGCAGGATGACGCCCTTGGTCATGCCCCAAGCGACAAGGTTGTTCAGCACGATGTCGAAGCGTTGGCGCGGCGACACGCCGTAAGCTGTCGCTGGGCGGACAAAGACCGGGCAGAACTTTTCGTCCGCCATCGGCTTCACATCGCGCTCAACCAGCACCTTCGATTCACCGTAGGCCGAGACCGGCGCGAGTTTGCCGGTTTCATCGATCATCTCATCGCCTTCAGTCTTGCCGTAGTTCGAGCAAGACGAAGCGAAGATGAATTTCGGCACGCCGGCTTTTTTGGCCAGCTCAGCGATGCGAACGCTGGCCAGGTGGTTCACGTCATAGGTCAGGTTCGGGTTGAGGTTCGAGAGCGGATCGTTTGAAAGCGCCGCGAGGTGGATGATCGCGTCAAAGCCTTCGACATCTTCCAAGCGGACATCGCGCGTGTCGCGGATGATGGTCGGGATGTCGACGATCTGGCCGCCATCTTCGAACGTGCAACGCGAGTAGAGATCAGCGTCCAGACCAACGACTTCGTGCCCAGCTTTCTGCAGCATGGGAGTCATCACCGTGCCGATATAACCGCGTGAACCCGTCAAAAGAACTTTCATGGAACCACTCGCCTCTTTCATACCCGCGCGCGGGCGCCTCTATTCTATGCTGCGAGCGCGTCCTGCCCCAAGGCTGGACGCGTCTGCGTGCTGATATTTTCACATGCAAAAAGCGCCGCTCGCGTGCGGCGCTAATTCCGGGTCAAAGTGCTCCGGGATCTTTCTTCCAGAACAGCAACGCCACTGTCGCCGCAATGATCTCGACCTCGCGCCGCCAGGTCCAGTTGCGGACGTACTCAACGTCGTACTTGGTACGAGCGCGAACCTTGTCGTGCGTTTCCGTCGGGCCGCGGCAGCCATTGACCTGTGCAAGGCCGGTCACGCCCGGACGGGCGGTGAAGCGCTCCAGATAGGTTGCTTCGACGGTCTGGAAGTAGATGTCGTGCTCGAGCGCGTGCGGGCGCGGGCCGATGATCGACATGTCGCCCTTCAGCACGTTGACGAGCTGCGGCAGCTCATCCCAGCTCGAACGGCGCAGGAACGCGCCAAGGCGGGTGATGCGCGCGTCGTGGTGGACTGCCTGCACGACGCCGCGGTTTTCCATCACCGACATCGTACGGAACTTCCAAATGCGGAACGTCTTGCCGCCAAGACCGCCGCGCTCTTGGCGGAAGATAGAGTCGCCAGGGCTGTCGAGCTTCACCGCGATTGCGGTCGCGATCAGGAGCGGCGCGAGAACGATCAGCGCGCCGGTCGAAGCGCAAACATCGAATGCGCGCTTCGACCAACCTCCAACAGGCATGGAAGCAACGTGTACGACTTCGGCCTTGCGGACGACTTCCACGCGTTGCTGCGGATCGGCGATCGCAGGCGGCGCGGGCGGCGTGATGGTGGTGAGGCGCGGCGGCGGCGCGCGCGATGTCGTAGGCGCACGAGCTGGTGCTGCGGCGCTAGCGGTTTCTTCGCTAGCCTTAGAGCGTTCCTGCATAACTTCCCCGCGTTGCTCGCCCTCTTCTGGGCGAGCTCTCAGCACTTTACTTAAAGACACCCGAAGCCGTGCATTGCAAGCGCTCACTGATATCTCAGTATGAAAATCCAATCTCGCTCGCCCGGCGCGCGAAGCAAGCGCCAAAGCGAAACAATTCGCCCCACGATTGTGGAGAACTCGCGATCAGCGAAAACCCGCTCAGTTCTTGCTAAAGTCGTACGTTGGGTACGAGTAGTAGCCAGGCACGCGGCGATCCAAACCGTTGAGAGCAACGCCGCGTACGCTTGCGCCAGCGTCATGCAATTGTTGGAGCGCGGCGCGCACCGCACGCATCGGCGTCTTCTGCCAACGTGAAACGAGCACCACAGCATCGGCCTTCGCCGCGGCCACGCGCGTCTCGGCCACTGCGAGAACCGGCGCACAATCGAGAACGATGAGGTCGAACGAGCCGCGGAGTTCCGCGATCAGACGGCTCATGTCTTCGGCGCCAAAGATCTCCTTCGGCGTAAAGCCCGAGCCGCTGACCGGCAGCACACACATGCCGCTGGCTTCGTCGAGATAGATGGCTTGGCGCCACGTAGCCTCGCCAGAGAGCACCTGAAGCAGGCCGACGTCCGGCTCAATATCCAGAACTTCCTTCACCGAACGGCGGCGGAGGTCGCAATCGATCAGCAGAACGCGCTGGCCGGAGAGCGCCGAAACCCGCGCCAAGCACAGCGAAACGGTGGTCTTGCCTTCGTTCGGCAGGGCCGAAGTAATTGCCACAACTTGTGTTTTTGGCTGACCCGCCGCGAACAGGATGGTTGTGCGCAGCACCCGGAACGCTTCGGTGAACGCCGACATCTGACGTTGGACCATGTAGGCGGCTGGATGCTGTGTGGTCGTCGAGGACTGCCGCAGCTCACTGCGGCGGACCTGCGGGATGCTGGCTAGCGCCGGTGCGCCGGTTTTGCGTTCGACGTCATCTGAACTCGCGAAGCCATCGTCCAAAGCCTCGGCAAGGAACGCGGCGGCAAGACCCAAGCCCAAGCCGAGCGCGAACGACATCACGAATGAAATCGACAGACGCGGCGAGCTCTTCTCGTTCGGAACAGCGGCTGCTGAGATCAGTTCGGCCGGCGCGGCGTTGATCGTGCCTTGGTCAGCGATCTCGTGGGCGCGCTGCAGGAAGGACTCGTACACCGTACGCGCAGCTGCGGCTTCACGCTCTAGTTCCCGCAAGCGAACCATTTCCGGGCCGCCGCCAGTCATCTGGGTGCGCAGGCTATCGAGACCGGCCTGAGCTTGCACAACGCGCGCGGAGGCGATGTCGAGATCGTTGCGCATACCGGCCTGAATGCGGCGCGTTTCAGCAGCAAGTTGCTCACGGACATCAGCGAGTTCCGCGCGAACGTTTGCGATCGCCGGGTGGGCTTCACCGTAGCGGTTTTGATAATCGGCCAAGCGGCGCGCGACCGTCGCTTCCTGCGACCGAAGCTGCGAGATCACCACCGAGTTCAGAACCGTGGCGAGCGTGTCCGCCGATCCGCCGTGATTGATGAGATCCTGAAGCTGCGAATAGCGAGCTTGGCGTTCCGACAAGTCAGCGCGCGCCTGCATGAGTGAAGTCTGAGCGTCGGTGATCTGCTGTTCGATCAGGAACGCGCCCTGGGTCGAAACGAGGCCCGTGGTTGCACGGTACTGCTCGACTTGACTTTCCTTGGCCTGCACGTCCGAGCGGAGTTCCTCAAGGCGCGTCGACAGCCAAATGTTGGCGCGCGCGGCGCTGTCGATGCGGGCTTCGATTTGATAACGCTGGAAAAGTTCGACCAGATGATTGGCGAGTTGGGAGGCGCGCTCCGGGCTTTGCGAGATCGCGCTCACTTCGGCGGCGTAGGTCAGGCCACGGCGGCGAACGCTGATCGCGCCGCTGACGGCCTTCACCACAGCTTGGCGAACTTCGGCGCGGTAGGCGATGGCGGCGGGGCTTTCGTCAGTCGCCACCGGCGCGTCGTCATCCTCAAGCGCCCCGTTCCATTCCGGGTCATTCATGAGGTCGAGGGCGTCGACTAGCCGGCCGGTTAACATATCCGAACGGAGCACTTCGAGTTGTGAGTCCACGACCGGGGCGCTCGGCGGCGCATCCGGACGGCCATTGGGCTGTTGCGGGCCGAGCACCTGCTCGCCGCCGCCACTCATCATCACCAACGCCGTCGCGCCATATTGCGGCGGTTGGATCATAAACACGGTGAAGGCCAGCGCGAAGGACACGGCCGCCACGGCGGTGATCAGCATCCAACGGCGTACCAGGAAGTCGAAGAGCCACTTCAAGCTAAACGTACCGAGCTCGCCCCCATCCTCGGGTGGGAGGTTCATCTCACCCGTCGGTTTGCGAATTGCGATTACGTTCATTGCGACGATCCCCGTCCGCGCGCTTCTCGGCGGACCTCGTGCGCTTGAAAGCAATTACCCAGCCAGCGCGCTGAATGCTTAGCACGTCTTAACTTGGCACACAGCGGCGCTGTTCGCCCGCTGGGGAAAACTCGCGAATTAATCGCCGCAGCTGTCGCTTTTTCGTCGCGTGAATCTGCGCACATTCCCGTTTGAGGAAGTGCAGAGCGGCATGCCGCACGCCTCACGCAAATCTGATGTTTGCGACATTCGCCTCGCTGGGGAAATCGTGCTACCCTCGTACCGCACTCAAGACTTCGCGCGACAGGATAAAAACTCCGGCTAACGAAATCATAGGAACCCATACGGTAAGCCGGCGTTACCCCAGGATCGACTGGAGTTTGTCTGAAAGTTAACTGCCCAAATCTCGGCCGTTAGGCCCATCTTTCAGGCAACAACTAGTCGAGCGACCTGTCGCCCATGTTGGCGATGCTGATTTGAACGGACGCGGACATTGGTTTTCATGGTCCCACAGCCTCAGGCCGCCGTTTCTAAGGTGGACATGCGCGCAGCGGCCGCGCCTCAAGTTCGCGCCGTCCAAAGGCGTTGGCCGGTCGCGGCATCGATCTGGGCGGCCCTGGCTGTCAGCGTGGCGATGTGGGCGGGCATCGGCTGGGTTGTCCTCAGCTTCATGGGCCTCTTTTCCTAAAGCCTCTTCAGGCCCTTTGACGGCCTAAGTATTGCTCTGGCAGCACTGTCCCGAGCCGCACACGCGGTCAAACACGGCTGCCTCTGATCATGCCAACTGCGCCCTCCTCCAATTCCCGGCCGCTCGTTGCTGTCATCACCCCCTGCTATAATGGCGAAAAGCACGTCGAGGCGGCGATCAAGGCGGTGCAGGCTCAAACCTACCGTCCGCTCGTCCACTGCATTGTGGATAACGCCAGCAGCGACGCCACCCCCCAGATCATCGCCCGTTACGCCAACGCAGAGGTGCCGATCATCACGATCCGGAATCCTGAGACGATCACGTTCCAACAAAACTCAAATATGGTCGCGCGCCTGATCCCGGTCGAGGCCACGCACTTTCGGATGCTGCACGCCGACGACAGCATGCCGCCAACCGCTATCGCCGACATGATGGACGTCGCGCTGGCCGACGATACGATCATTATGGTGGCCGGCATCGAGAAGATGAACGGCGTTCTGCGCGCGCACCACTTCCCATCGGAGTGCACAGTGTACGAGGCCAGCAACATGCTGGCGCGCTTTCTTTCAGACGAAGCCCACATCCCGACCGCGCACGTACTTTTTCGCCGCGACGCAATGCGCGCTGGCGAGGACTTTTATCCAAACGATATAATCGAGTGTTACATCGCCGCCGTCTGCCGGGTGCTGTCACGCGGCAAGCGCGCAGCATTCGTGCACAAATATTTGGCCGACACCAGCCGCCATGCGGACTCCGGCTCGCTCGTCTTCACGCTGGCGCCCAAAGTCAAAGCGGTGATCTGGGAAAAGCTGCTCTTCATCGAGCGCTACGGCGCGGCGCATTTGTCGAACACCGAATACCAGCGCGTACTGCGCCGGTTCCTACGCGTGTTCTATCGCCGCATTTTGTATTGGGCCGCTTCAGGTTCGATGAAGATCGCAGTGCGTGACTACAAGCGCCTCAAAGCACGCGGCCACGCGCCAAATGTTTGGGACTTCATCGAGTCAGTCGCGGTTTGGCCGTACTATTTGTTCGCGAAGCGCGTCAGTAAACCCTACGCGCCGCAACCCTGGCAGCCGGACGCGCTGACATCGACTGACTAAGCAAATTCCATCGCCCGCAACGCATTACGAAGCTTAACCTTCATCGCATCGACCTTCTCGCGCACTTGCGCGGCATAGCCTTCGCGGCCGGCGATCATCGTTTTAATCTGCTGCTTAAGCCGCTCGAAATCGACGTGGTCGACGTCTTGCGCGAAGTCGCTGAGACGGACGTCAGCCATGAGCGCGTCATTCTTTGGGCCGTAGCTCAGCGAAATCAGCGGGCGTCCCATCTTCAGCGCACCGATCTGCACGTGATAGCGTGACGCAATCACCATGTCGGTCTCGCCGATCGCCGCCATCGCATCGTGAATGGAGTTCATCTTCTCGTCGCGTTCGGTGAGCAGCTTGAAGCCCAGACGCGCTTCGACATCACGCGCCGCAGTGAAATCCGTCGGCGCCTGGCCGATGATCATGCGGACCTGATGGCCCTCAGCGATCAACCAGTTGATCAACTGGGCATGTAGCTCGACGTAAGCTTGGTAAGTCGCGGCATTCGCGTGCCAGCCTTGATACGTCATCATGCCGACGCCAATCACTAGCGGCGAACCTGCAGGCTTTGGCACGTCCGGCGTGGATAGAAGGAATGCCAGGTCCGGCACTACGCCGTCGGACGCGCCATCAACGCCGAGCTTCTGCATGAAGCTGTAGGAATCTTGATCGCGATAAAGCCGTTGACGCGCGAACGAGGCGGCCTTCTTCATCATGGCGCGGCCGATCGGACTCACGATTGGTCCCGCGCCGACGCTGACGAAGACCCACGGCACGCGGCGCATGCGCGCTGCCAGGCACCAGCGCAGCAGCACACTTGGCCATCCCATAGGCGTATCGCGGAAATCGTCGAATACGCCGGTGCCGCCCGAGAGGATGATGTCGTAGTTGCGTAGCGCCTTCAGGCAACGCGCCCAATTTCGCCAAGTGCTCGGTTGACGCAAAAGTAGCGTATCGAGCTTGCGCCAGATGCCTTCCGGGCGCGGCGCGGCAATGCCAACCGCGGGCACGCCGAATTTCTTGGTCACTACGTCCGGCTTGCTGCAGATCGCCGAAATTTCGGCGTTCGGCATCTCGGCGCGAAGAAAATCGTAGAGCGCTTCAAAAGATGCATCATTGCCGAAATTGCCGCTGCCGTAGCCGCCAAAAATCGCAATGCGCGGCGCGCGGCCAGACATCACTCTTGGTGCTGATGCAACTTCGACCGCATCCATAGACGTCATCCTCAGCGTTGGCGCGCCGGCGCCGCTTGCATGGCTTCGCGCAGCACGCCCCAATATCGATCCTTGATGGCCGCCGCGTTAAAGGTCGCAGCTCGCGCAGCAGCCTTGGCGCCATAGTCCGCGCGCCGGCCCTCATCATTGAGCGCGCGAATTGCCTCCGCCATGGCTACCTCGTCATCAACCGGCACGAGCACGCCGCTCTCGGCGAAGGTGACCCCGCTCACGGCTTTGCGTGGCAACCCAGCCAAAATCTGCGACGGACCGGAATCGCAATTGGCAGCAATCACGGGGCGGCTTAGCGCCATCGCCTCAATCAAGGCGTTTGGATAACCCTCGGAGTCCGACGGCAATACGAAGATATCCGCTGCGGCCATGAGTGGATAGGGATTTTGGATGAATCCCGGCAACAGCACGCGGTCAGAAATGCCAAGCTCACGGGCAAGGCGCTCCAGCGCGCCGCGTTCCTCGCCCTCCCCCGCGATGACGAGCTTGCGATCGCCGCCAGCCAAGGCGAAGCCGCGCACAAGCATGGCGAAGTTTTTCACCTTAACCAGACGTCCCGCCGACATAATAAACGGCGCGCCTACCTCGATCGGCAACGGCGCACGCGACAACTCCAAAACGGAGTCAATGTCGGTCGGGTTCGGGATGCTGACGATCTTCTCGTCAGGCACGTCGAAATTCTCGCGGAGGTCCAGCGCAACGCCATCGGAAACCGCGATCACGCGAGAGGCGCGCGGATACACCGATCGCACCATCGTCCGCGACACAGCCCCGCGTAAACCATGGCTAAAATGGCTCGAGGTATGCGTCCGCTCACTGATCACGCACGGAGTCGTAGCGCTTACGACGCTTGTCAGGTTCGCGCGCGTCAAGAAGCTTAACGACACGTCCGGCCTGAGTTCCGCATAGACTTGCCGCACGGCCAAAATGCTACGCGCGAGCGAGAAGCGGCAATCCAACTGCCTGACGTCGACCCAATCGGGCGGGACGTTGCCGGCGGCTTCCTTGTCCAAGACCACGAGCGAGATATCGAACTCGGCCCGTTCCGGCTCGGAATGGCGCAACAAAGTACACATCACTCGCTCGGCGCCTCCGCCGGCGAGCGAGTTAATCAAGAAGAGCGCGCGTTTGCGCCTAGTCACGCGATTTTTCCTCGTTTGCGGGGGATGATTCCGCTGCAGGCAAGCAAGAGCCGATCCACGCCGCCCGCACAAGTCTTGCTTCACACCGGCCAGGCGCCCCAGAAGTGCAATCCGGTGTGGCACACCCTCCGGTAGGCTGAGTTAAGCGGTCATGATCTCCAACGAACTCGGCTCTGCATCGCCGGCGCTTCCGGCGTACCTACTCTACCCGGTCGCGCTGCTGAGCCTGTTAATCATCGTATTCGTGATGGTGCGTATGCGCGACCGCGCGGGCGCATTCGTCATTGGCGCAGCCTGGCTGCGTTACGTCATGTCGGCGTTTCACACGATCACCTACCGGCCGCTTGCCGCCGGCATGTCCGCCAACGCCCTGGCCTCAATGGGGCTGGTCATCGTCGGCCTGATGAACATTAACCTGCGGCACTTGAAGCTGCGCTTCTTGCTGCCGTTCTATGTGCTCATCGCGCTTGCCGTCGTAAGCGCCTTCGGGAACGGCGGCTTCAGCTCCGGCCTGATCACCGTCGTCTCAAAGCATGCCTACCTGATCATCATCATTCTCGCCGTCTACGGCGCCATGACCCGCGCCCGCGCCGGCGATTTCATGGCCTCGATGCTCTGGTCGTTTCTGCCGGTTTTCATATGGCAGCTAATCTCAATCCTGTTCGGCTACGGCAAGCTCACCGAAACCGACGTCACCGCCATGAGCTACATTGGCGGCTACAACCACGAGGCGGCGTTCTCGGTCACGCTCGCCACCTGCCTCACCGCTGCCTGTTTCGCCACGCGCATCAACAAGACGATGAAGTTTGGGATCATCGTGATCTGCATCGCCGGCATTGTCCTCGCGAACTACCGCACGACGTTGGTGGCGATTGCGCCGCTCTTGCTCACCTATTTTGCCGCCTCTTCGCTGGGCCGCTTTCCGCTTCGCGATCGTCCGTTCGTGGCCAGCGCACTTATCGTGGTCGGCGCCATAGGGCTTGGTGTTCTAAGTCTTGTGCTGGCGGAGCGCTTTAACGATGTCAGCCTCGTCGGCGCCGGTGATGTGAACTTCTTCAAGCCGCCTTCGGAATACACCGTCGATGAAGGTCGGCTGCTCTCGGGTCGCCCCTACATCTGGAGTTCCTACGTCTACGCCTGGCTGAACGGCGACATGGCGGAATACGTCATCGGCTTCGGTCCGGAATCCTGGAACGATACCTTCCCTCTCTACGCCCACAACACGCTCGTCAATTATCTCTACGAATACGGCGTCGTTGGCGTTGTTGTGATCTTATGGGTGTGGGGCTCGATGCTGCTCTCGGCGCTTCGTGTGCGCCACCCGCAAGCGGGCGTGCTTGTGGGCGCCCATTTAAGTTTCATCGTTCTCAACATGGCCACGATGCCGATGTGGATGATCGAAGGAAACATTCTCTACGGCTTGATATGCGGCTACACGCTCTACCTGTTGTCGCTACAGCAGAAGCGGCCTGCTTAGAGCCCGCGCGCCGCCATCCAGCTTTGAAGTTGAAGCACTGACCAAAGCCGCGCCTCTTCCATGGTGCCGCCGCGCTGATAGCGCGCCCAAAAATCGCGCACGCGGTCGACATCAAGGAAACCGTGGCTCGACAAGCTGGCCGGCGAGAGCAAATCTTCCGCCCAATCGCGCAATGGCCCGAGCAGCCAGCTTTCTAGCGGCGGCGCAAAGCCGGTCTTCGGACGGTCGAACATCTCTTCCGGCACATAACGCTTCAGCGCTTCGCGCAGGATGAGCTTGCCCTTGGCGTCCTTCATCCGCAGCTCTTCCGGCAACGTCAGTGCGAAGCGCACAACATCCGGATCGAGCAACGGAATGCGGGTTTCCAAACTCACCGCCATCGATGCGCGATCGACCTTCGTCAGAATGTCGCCCGGCAGATAGTTGCGCATATCGTGCAGACACAGCTGATCGATCTCGCTCTCCGGCAGGAAGCCATGGTCGCGGCCATTGAGAGAGCCGGCGCCAGGCACGATACGATCGTTGCTCGGCCATTTTTCGAGGCTGAGTTCATGAAGATTGATCAGCGATGTGGCGCCAAGCCAGGGCGCAACGCGCTTCAGCGTCGGACCCACATCCCCGCCTGCGCCGTAGCGATCGGTGAAGCCCTTGAGAAACCCAAGGCCCAGATTGAGCGCCGACACAGGCGTTGCGTTAATCGCAGCGCGCGCGGCTGAGCGCATCGGCAGCTTGCGCATGCGCCGCCACAGCTTCGGCGTCGCAAAATGGCGGCGATAGCCAGCAAAGCCCTCGTCGCCGCCATCGCCCGAAAGCGCGACCGTGACATGCTTCCGCGCCATCTCGGAGACGAGGTATGTCGGGATCTGCGAGGAATCCGCCAACGGCTCGTCATACATGCGGCCAAGGCGCGTCACGACTGAGCGCGCTTGGTCGGCGGTGACAACTTCCTCGATGTGGTTCGTACCGAGGTGCTTGGCGATGGCGCGGGCGTGATCGGCTTCGTTAAAGCGCGGGTCTTCGAACCCCAGCGTAAGCGTCGTCACCGGCCTGGTGGCGCACTTCTGCATCGCCGCCGTCACTAAAGATGAATCGATACCGCCGGAAAGGAACACACCCACCGGCACGTCGGCCGACATCCGCTCCGCCACCGACGCCTGCAGCAAGCGATCCAGTTCATCCACGGCATCGGTCATGCTCATCGGCCGGCGCTCAGCGATAGCGCCGCGCGCCATCTCGTCGATTGACCAATACTCGCGAACTTTCGGCGCCTCGCCGTGCTTCCAAGTCAGCAGCGATGCAGGCGGCAGTTTATGGACGTCCTCGTAAATGCTAAACGGCGATGGGACATAGCCGCACGTAAAATAGCGCGCGACGCTATCGCGGCTGACCTTGAGATCGAGCGCCTTGAACTGCTCCAGCGCCGCGAGCTCCGACGCGAACACCAGCCCATCACCGCGCGTTGCATAGAAGAGCGGCTTTTCACCGAAGCGATCCCGGGCCAGAAAAATCCGCTTCTCGCGCCGATCCCACAGCGCGAATGCGAACATGCCGTCCACTTTCTGCAACGCAGCTTCAACGCCCCGCCGCGAAATCAGCTCAAGCAGCACTTCGGTGTCGGAGCTACCGCGCCAATTGTGCGCCGACTCCGCATCGAGTTCTGCACGCAGTTCGTTGTGGTTATAAATCTCGCCGTTATAGGTGATGGCGTAACGCTCATCGGCCGAGAACATCGGCTGGCGTCCGGCCGGCGAAAGATCGACGATCGAGAGCCGTAGATGGCCGAACGTCGTCCCGTCTTCAGACCAGATGCCTTGATCGTCCGGCCCGCGATAACGGATCGCGCTCAGCGCGGCCTCGACTTGCGCGCGCGGGACTTCGAGGCCCCGGCCTTCGACAACGCCAACTATTCCGCACATCAGCCCGCCCCGTTAAGAGGCCGAGACAAGCGCGCTCAAACGCTCAATCTCGGAGCCCTGGAAAGGGGCAATGCCGCGATAGATGTCAAGCGTCCGTTCGGCGACCGCATTCCAAGTCAGGTAGCGACCGGCATCTGCGACATACGCCTTTGGATCCGCCAGCGCGCGCTTCAACGCGTCCGCAATGGCGTCCGGTGAGTTGGGATCGAAGTACGCCTCCGGCGGCAGGCCGAAATCGCGATTTTCGGGGATATCGCTCAGGAGGATCGAGCAACCTGCGCCGATCGCTTCAAGCACGGCGTTGGAGCTGCCTTCGTGCAGTGAAGCGTTAATGTAAATCTTCGAGCCGCGATAAAGCGGCGCCATGGCGCTGCGGGTGAACTTGCCAGCAAGCACCGTGCGTTCGGTCAGCAGTGGCTGGAGGCCCGCGACGTAATCTGCCTCGTCCAAACCGCCGGCCACGATCAACTTCGGCGCATTGGCGGCATTTTTTGCGAACTGCTCATAGCCGCGGATCAGGTTCGCGACATTCTTCTGCGCCGTAACCCGGCCGACTGTGAGAATGTAATCGCCCGTCGGCGTGTCTGCACTGGGCGCAACTGCCGGCAATGGATCGGCGGCGTTCGCGATCACGTGTACGTTGCCTTTAATGCCGCGGCGCGCCAGGCGCTCGGCCAGTGCTGGCGTCACGGCGATAACGGCGTCAGCAAATCGCAACTGAAATTCAGCCAGTAAGAAACCAAGCTTGCCGAGCGTGCCCCATTTGCTGACGAGGTAATCCGCCGAGCCGTAGCGCACGACTGTCTTTGCACCCATCAGCTTATAGGCCCACAGGAAGATCGCCGAACCCAGGCCCTGGAAGTGAACGATGCGCGGATGCAGCCGCATCGCCATGAAGATCGCCGCGACATAGTAAAGAAGCTTGTCGGTCTTCATGAAGTTCGAGCGCGGCGCCTTCATCAAGCGCACGCCCTTAAACGTGTCCGACTTTATGTTGTCGGCGAGGCCAACCAACGTGACGCGATAGTTCCCACTCGCCGCGACCAACGGGAATAACATTTCAGCGTTCTTTTCCGCGCCGCCCTCGACATCAGGTATGCCGCGCGCGCCGACCACGAAGATCAGCGGAGCTTCAGCGCCGGGCTTGGTTTCTGGCGTAGCGGACATGTTTCGCATTCGTGTTGAAAGCGCGAGACACAGACGTCTCGACGCACCAACGATTTATGCCTCAACGATGAGCGCGTGCAACAATTCTCACCTGCGGCGCTATTGCTTCGCGTCGCGCGCTAGGGTGTTTCGTTAGCTATGTTCTGACGAAAAACGCGGCTCACCGATCAACATGCTTGAACGAATGCGACTTTCGTCGTTACCCCAATTCACGCGCGGGCTGTTAATCGTAACGCCGCGAATTTCGACACGACCGACATCGTGGTTGAATTCTATGATCGCCGTCGCGTCACGATCTTCGATCGTGAGATTCGCGATATCAATCTCGATGTTTTCTTCGCCGCCAATCCAGATATGCGATGAGCTCGCGTTCTCGTTCGCGTCCCGGCCGCGAAAATTCGGGGCCCGGCTGGTGCAGTTCGTCAGCGTGGCGTGATCGCTCCATATGCGGAAGTTACGCTTGTTATCCTCGGCAATACAGTTTTCGAGGACCACGTCCCGGCTCTTGCAATCGAACCCGCCATCTGTTGATCCGCGCGCTTCGCAAGCTTCGTAACGGATGTTGGTGTTATCCGGTTCGTCGGAGAAGCCATCGCCGTTCCAGTATTCGACGCCGTTCAGTTGCTGGAAGTTTTCCATAACAACACGCCGATAGGTGATGTTGCTCGCCCGATCGTCGAGCGCGCAGCCGACGGGAATGCGACCGCCTTCATTGGTCAGGCCCTGCGCAGCGCAATCTTCAATAAGGCCGGCTCGTGAATTGTAGCGGATACGAAGAAATCCGCGCTCGGCTCGCGAACCACGGCACCGCCGCAGCACAAAGCCATCGATACTTGCGTGCCCTTCGTCATTGCCCGCCGTGTTTTCGAAGAACCGGTAAATGTTCTCAAAGCCACAATCTTCGATGCTGACATTTGAAATCGCACCAGCGGCGCGGAAGGCGCCGTTGCCGATATCGCGGAAGTCGAAGTGCGAGAACTTCAAGTGATTTGCGCCGCGTAAGAGCTTGAACGCCTCCGGCCCCTCTTCCTCGGCAGCGCGATTGCCGCGCACCGTCGCCGCCATCGGCGTACCGTTTTGGCTGTTCACACCACGAATGCGCATCTCTTGGCTGGCGCGTCCGCCGCGCGATATCTCCACAGCTTCGGTGATTTCATAAGCGCCGCGGTCCGCCGCGAGCAAAATCTGTCCGCCTGGCTCAAGCAGCTCCAACAACATACCGATCTCGTGAAAGCTCGCCGCCTGATCCCAACTCGAACCATCGCCTTCGCCATCGGGTGTCACATGCACAACGTTAACGAGCGCGCGCGCTTCGCCTGCGCAGCCCATAAGCGGAATAGCGGCGAGGACAGATCGGCGGGAGATATCCATACGCGCATTCTGCTGCGGCGGCTCGGCGACGTCTACCGCGCGCTCGTTGCGGGTTAGCTCGCCTCGGCTTTAAACGCTTTTTCCCCCGGACGCGGATCGCGGCGCTGGATTGGCTTGAACACACCGGTGCCAGTTATGAGCGTCCGGTCCCCGGACCAGATGCGGCCGCGCACGACGTAAAGGCTCTCCTCGGAAGAAAGAACCTCGCTCGATCCCTCAACCCAGTCGCCCAAATGCGCACTTGAGAGAAAATCGAGCGTAAGGCGCACCGTCACCCAGTAAGATGACGTTTCCACCGAGACGACATGCCCCCAAGCCATATCGGCGAAGCTCATGAGCATGCCGCCGTGCGCGTTGGACATGCCGTTGGTGTGGTGCGGCTCGACGCGGAACCCCATCGTGTAGCCATTTGCGCCCTGGCGCCGGTAGAGCGGTCCGATCTGATGGACAAAACCGCGCCGCCACTCGAGCGCGATAAACCCCTCAGGAACTTCAAACTGCGCAGGCGCGGCGACATCATCGGACATGGGCCGCATCCATTCCGCGCAGGCGCGGCCGATGCAAGCGCCAAATAGGACAAAGGGCGCCGTCCCAGGGATGGGAGGCCGCGCCCTTCGCTACCGGGACCCGCCCAGGGTCAGCTGATAAATTTCATTCGAAAACGAGATCGTCATCGGTGTTGTCGAAATCCTCGACATACGTTTCGACCGGCTTCGCCTTCTTCTGCGCGCCAGTGCGCGGCATGCCGTTGATCATGTCACTGCGCACATCAAAGCGCGCGGCACGGATCGCTGGGTGGAAGCCGACATTGTGCAGCATCACTTGCACTGACTGACCACGCTCAGCCCAGTAAGCTTCGATCTTCGCCTTCAATACATGCGCGCCTTCGCGCGAGCAAAAATCTGACTCGCCAGCGCCCCGACCGGAGCCTGCGAAATATTCGTCGTCGTTCGAGACAGTATCGTCGAAGCGTTCTGCGGTGGTGCTAGCCATGAGCATTCTGTCAATCCCTTCACTGTGCAAAAATATGCACGAGCACGAGCCGCGATTGAATTCCCCAAAAGTTGTGCTCGAAGCGCTAGGCGCCGGCCTATGCCATCTGGCCTATGTCACGCGTTTGGCTGCCGTAAACCGATGATGTGTGATGGTCTGCACACCGATGTCGAGCAAACGCCCCCTCATCCTTTTGCTTGAAGATGACCGCGCCTCGGCTGAGGCGATGCAGATCATTTTGCGCGATTGGGGCGCCGACGTCGTGCACGGCGCCGATGTCAAAGACATTTCATCGGCGGCCGGCGCGCGCGCTACGCAAGCCAACATAATCATCACCGATTTTCACCTACCAGGCGCGGATGGCGTGTCCGCCGCGCAGCAGCTTCGCGAGCGCGCGCCGCAAGCGCAGGTGTTGGTGTTGTCGGGCTCGCTTAACAATGATGCTAAACGCGCCGCCAAGAGTGCGGGCTACGCGTTTCTTCCAAAGCCTGCGCCGCCGCGCGATATTATCGCCTGGCTTGATCGAACACACGCGCTCGTAGAATAACGACTTGCGGGACCTGGTTGTGCGGGTGAAAAGACGCCGATGGATAGCGCCAATACACGTTTCCTTACAGCGATTGGCCACGACATGCGCCAGCCGTTGCATGCGTTGCTCTTGTATCTCAACGCCCTCGAGCGTCGCGTAAAAGACGACGACGCGCGCGAGGTGCTGAACAAAGCGGATCAAGCGGCGCAATCTCTCGCCAGCATGATCGAGGGTCTCATTCAGCTCGCCAGGCTCGATGCGGGCAAAGTAGAGGCCGAAGCGGAACGCGTATCGCTTCAGGAGGTGTTCGATGATCTCATCGCCGCATCGCCTCACGCGAACGCCGATCCGACCACACTCTACGTGCGCTCAGATCCGGCGCTGTTGCAGACGATCATGCAGCAACTCCTCTCGAACGCCGCCAAGCATGGCGGCGGCAAGGCGCACTTGAGTGCGACAGAAGAGAATGACGCCATCGAGATCCGCGTTCGTGATGATGGCCCTGGTATCGACGCGAAGGATCACAAACGTATCTTCGGTGAATTTGTCAGGCTCGGGGGCGCCGCGGCGACTGGGTTGGGCGTGGGGCTTACTATCGCGGATCAACTCGCGGCGTTGCTGAACCACCAGATCGAAGTCAGATCAAAGCCCGGCGAAGGCGCGACCTTCATCGTTCGCGCTGAGCGCGCTTAACCCGCCTTACTCATCTTCGCGATGGCTTCAGCCCGCGTGCGCACGCCGAGCGCGCGATAAATCGCAGCCAGATGGATCTTCACCGTGCCTTCAGCGATATCGAGCGTGCGTGCGATTTCCTTGCTCGCCTGCCCCTTCAGCAATTCGTGCAACACGTCACGCTGGCGAAGAGTGAGCTTATCTTGATCGAGCTTAAACGGACCGCCGCCTTCGCCGGCTGCACCTTCGCGCTTGCCCATCGCCGGCGGCACAAAGATACGTCCTTCCAAGATGCCTTGCAGTGCTGCAGCTATCTGCTGTGAGGACAAGGACTTCGGAATATAGCCGTGCACCCCCGCGCCAAACGCGGCGAGGATGTCAGAGCGCTCCTCCCAGGCCGAAATCACCGCGACCTTCGCTTCCGGAAACCCGTCGCGCAACGCAGCCAACGATTCCGCGCCAGACATTCCAGGCATGCGCCAGTCGACGAGTACGAGGTCGCCCGCGCCTTCATTGGTCAAGATTTCAAGAGCGCGGTCCATGCTTTCTGCTTCACGCACTTCTTCGGCGTGCAGCACATCGACTAGGAGCTGCTTCATTCCACTGCGAAACAGCTCGTGGTCATCAGCAATCAGAGCTCGGATCGCCATGAGCGGTGTCCATCGGGCGCAATAACTTGCGCCGCGGACATTGCGACGGATCCTCTAGGCACTCAACCTGGAATTTGGCTCTACGGGGAACCGCCGCCGCTCGCAGCCGTCGGAGTTGCGATGGCCTCTTGTGAGGGAGTCTCGCGCGCCCTCACTTGCCTAAGCGTATCTATGCGTGCGCGCTCGATCATAAACAGTTCCTGCGCCCGGCCGGCGAGGTTGCGGCCGTTGGCGACACGCAGGCTCATCGGGTTCACCTGCTGACCACGGCGCATAACTTCGTAGTGCAAGTGCGGACCGGTCGAACGGCCAGTGGTTCCAACATAACCAATCACTTGGCCTTGACGAACACGCGCACCGGCACGCATGCCTCGCGCAAAGCGCGACAAGTGCGCGTACGCTGTCTCATAGCCATTGGCGTGACGAATACGGACGTAATTTCCAAACGAGCTGAATGGTCCGGCCCGTTCAACCACGCCGTCACCCGCCGCGAGAATCGGTGTGCCGGTTGGCGCCGCGAAATCGGTGCCGCGGTGCATACGCGAATATCCAAGGATCGGATGACGACGCATGCCGAAGCCGGAAGAGAGGCGCGCGCCGTTGATTGGCGTCTTCATCAGAAAGCGCCGGGCGCTCCTGCCGTCAGCATCGTACCAGTCGGGACGCGCATCCCCTGGCGCCATGAATTGATAGAATTCGCGCGAGCCGCGGCTCGACTCGAGCGACACGAACAACAGATCGCCGGTGCGAACTGTGTTGCCCTCGTCATCGTAGAAGCGCTCGAACACCAATTCGAAGTCGTCGCCCGGACGAACGTCGCGTTGGAAGTCGACGTCATACGCGAACGCATCCGCCAACGCCGCGACTTCACGATCCGTGGCGCCGAGTTCAAGCGCACTCGAATACAAGCTGGTTTCGACCTGCGCCGCGATGCGCGCGATTTCGAAGGTCAGCGGCATTTGGACTTCACGCGCCTCGAACCCGCCCGACGTGGTGCGGTTCGCGGTCACTGACGCGCCGGGCTCAGAGCGGAAGGCGACGCCCGTTAGTTGCGCATCCGAACCGTCGCGCTGGAAGTAAAGACTAATCGACTGGCCCGGCCGCAGACGGCGCGGATTGTAAACGTCGGCGATTGAGGTCAGCGCGGCGCTGGCGTCAGAGGAAGACGCGCCGGCGCGCGCCAGCAGACCCGCCAGCGTCTCGCCGTTAGCGACCCGCATCTCCTTCGTCTCGTGGCGAAGGTAAATTTCTGTAAACGCTGTTAGCTCGGCGCGCTCGGCCGCGGCCTCGCGCATAGCCACGCTTTCAGCTGCCGCCGCATCCGCGGCGCCGCTGAATAGGCCTGCGTTCCAGGCCAGCCCCAAACCCACGATGGACGCAGCTGCCATTAACCCGGCGGCGGCCAATCCTTTACGGGCTTTCATGAGCCGGTGAGCGAATTCTGCCCTCAATCTCGTGCTCCAATAGCTGCCATTGGCGGAAAACGCACTAGCAACCCGCGTTTTCAGCGTTTTGGTTATTCAGCCAGAAACCGTAATGACGTCATCTAGTTAGATACAAGGTGGCCCAAACAGCCGCCTTTAACCCCGCAAGGACCACGCCAAGCAACCGAGTATGGCACATAGGTCTAACCAGGCCGTTGCGAGTCAAGAACGAGAGCTGCCGCAGCTCCCGAGTGACCCGCCCCCGGTCCGCCGGCTCATAGCCGGATGGTCCATGGCGCTCGGCGCCTTGGGTATAAGCCTGATTTTGCTTGCTGGCGGGCTCTGGTTCGTCCGCTTCTCGATCGCCTCCTTTATGCTTGGGGCCGCTCTCTCGGAGCGCGGGGCGGACGCGGATTTCGAATTCATTAACCTCGATCTTAACGGAGCGGCGCTCACGAACGTCCGGTTCGGCTCAGAAACTGCCCCTGACGCGACCATCCCTCTGGTCGAGGCGCGCTGGCATTGGGAGGGACTTTCACCCCGCCTGCACTTTCTACGGGTGGTCCGCCCGCGCCTCCATTTCCGCATGGACGAGGCGGGCCGCGTTTCGGCTGGTTCCCTTGAGCGCCTAGGCGGCGGCGCCCCCGGCCGGCGGCGTCCGAGCATTCCTGCCATCGAGTTGGAGATCCTCGAGGGCCAAGCGCTGATTGACACCCCGTTCGGCCCACTCACTGCCAACCTGCAGAGCTTAGGCACAATCGGCCGCGATTTCTCAGCGCTCGGCGAAATCGCTCGCACTTCGCGCGCCGGACAGGCCTACGCACTTGAGGCCGGCACGGCCGACCTCGTCATCGTCTCGCGCGACGAGAACATCGCCTTCCGTATCAACGCCAGCGCAAACGCGCTCACCTGGGACAGTGCGCGTGTCGCAGCGCCTGCCCTACGCATTCTCGGCCGCGCACCGTTGGATCTCGCGCGCTACGATATCGAACTCACATCGCGCGCTGCATCATTCCGCGGCGACGGCGTAACGGCCCAAGCGATCACAGCTGCAATCGGCTTCGAAGGCATCGCCCGCGACACTGAGCTTGCGCCGGAAACATGGGCCGGTGAAGCGCGCGGCAGCGCCGGCGAATTCAGCTTCGACAACAATAGCGTTCAGCACGCACGGTTCGAAGGCCGCATCGACGGCGCCGAAGCGCGCGGCCAAGGCCACTGGAGTCTCTCCGGCGGACGCTTCGATGGTTTGTCACTCATTTCACAGCAACCGAACGCGAACGGCGTTTTCCGTTTCGAGCTACAGGGCGATGAAAGCTTCAGCGGCGAAGCTCGCGTTGTCTTCGCGCAATCACGCTTGAACGAAACTGCCCAAGCAGATCTACGCGCGGCGTTTCCCGACATCGCCGATGCACCCGTCGGCCCGACATTCGCGCAAGCCGAACGCGCGCTCGACGCCGCAGCAGATCACTTCGATCTCTCGATCCCGGTCGCGATGACGGCCACCGAAGACGGCTTCCGACTACGCATCGCCGCACCCGCCGAAGCGCGTTCATCGACAGGCACGCGCATTCTACTTTCACCGCTGCGCCAAGACGGGCCGGCGCTTGTATTGCAATGGCCAGGCCCCGCCCTCTCCGGCGCTATCGCGCTCGAACTTTCCGGCGGTGGTGCGCCGAACGCATCGCTACTGCTCGATACGGTCGACTGGACTCCCGGCGCGCCATTCGAAGCCGACGGCACGCTCACGTTGGCAAACTGGCGCGCGGACTCGGCAAGCATCGCAGCCAATGAACTCGGCATCGGCATTGTCGTGCAGCCTCAAGGCGGCGGTCGCATTGATCTTCGCGGTCCAACGCACATCACAGGGCCGCTAGGCGACGGCGAAGTACGCGACCTCGTCGCCACGCTCGATCTCGGCGTGCAATGGGGCAATGGCTGGCGCGTAACGCCAAACAGCGGTTGCTTGCCAATTCGCCTCGGCGGCATCGACGCCGCTGGGCTCTCCTTTGCCAACGGCGATTTTTCGCTGTGTCCGCTCAACGGCGCACTGATCGCTGCTGACGCCAACGAAAATCTCTCTGGCGGCTTCTCCATCCGCAGCCTCGGCCTCAACGGTCGGATGTCTGGCCCCGAAGGCCAGCCGGCGCGCTTGAGCGCAAGCAATATTGTCGGCCGCTTCCGCGGCCGCAGCGGCGATTTCACACTCGCACTTGAAGCCGACGCCCCGCGGCTTTCTATCCAGATGACCGAGGAGCGCACGCTCGCGATCAATCTGCAACGCATCACAGCCGACGCCCACATCACCGATACTTGGAGCATCGCCGGCTCGTTCGATGCAGGCTCCCTCACCGATCCGACGCTGCCTGGCTCCATCTCAGCCATTGAAGGCGCGTGGACCGCGGAGCCCGTCGACAACAAACCCGTAATCCGCGTCAGCGCGGGCGAGGCATTGCTGACGGCAAACCGGCCAGCCACCGAAGCAGATCGCCCGCTCTTTAATCCGCTGCGCATCATCGACGCCAACGCCGTGATGAGCGACGGCCAGATCACTGCATCAGGCGCCATTGTGCTCGAAGAACGGTTGCGGCAGCTCGCCCGCTTCTCCGCTCAGCACGCCATCGATGAAGGCGCCGGCAGCGCGACTGTGATTGCCGAGCAAATTACGTTCGGACCACAACTGCAGCCCTACGAAATTACCGAGCAAGCGCGCGGCATGGTCGAAGGCGTCACCGGACCGATTTCCGCGAGCGCTGAAATCACCTGGACACGCGACACGCTGCTCGGCGGCGCCCGCGTCAATTTGCAGGGCGTCTCGCTCGCCACCGCAACGATCCCGATCGTCAATGACGTGCGCGGTGAAATTTACCTCGATGACCTCTGGCTACTGACAACACCGCCAGGGCAGCAAATCACAGTCGGCGAACTCAATCCTGGCATTGCCGTCACCAACGGCCGCGTTCGCTTCCAATTGCTGCCGGAGGAGCGCGTTTCGATCGAGCGAGCCGAATTCGACTTCGCCTCCGGCACGCTCGCCATGTCGCCGACAACCATCACCCTCGGCGCCGATGAAACGCGCTTCGAACTCACACTGCGCGGCGTCGACGCCGCCGATCTGCTGCGCACACTGAACGTGCCAGACCTAACCGCCACCGGCCAGATCGAGGGCAACTTCCCGCTGCTGCTCACACGTCAAAGCGCTTTCGTGCAACACGGCGTGCTGCGCACCACAGGCGAAGGCGGCGTGATATCCTACACCGGCCAAGCCGGCGACAGTGCAACCGGCATCTCCCGTATCGCTTTCGATGCGCTGCGCAGCTTCCGCTACGACGCGCTCTCACTCACCATCGATGGCGATCTGAATGGCGACGTCATTTCCTCGATCGACTTCAGCGGCCAAAACTCCGGCCGGCCGATTGATCTGACGCCGATTGCGTCGATCCCCGGGGTTGGCCGCGTCACGGTCAGCGGCGTTCCGTTCGATTTCAACGTCCGCGTGACCGCGCCCTTCCGGCGCCTTGCGCAAACCGCGGCCACGATCACCGACCCCGGCTCCCTAATCGACCAGGGCCGCGAGGAAGAAACGCAAGAACCGGTTGACCCGGACGCCCCACCGCCAAGATAAAGTCCAGCTTCAGAGCGTATTCAGCTTGAGGCGGCTACGAGAGTGGCCTTGGAGTTTCGCGCATGCGGGCACACCTTTTGACTGGCTTGGGCGCGGCGATCCTCGCCGCAGCCTGCATCCCAGTGCGGATCCAAGCGCCGGACGACCCAATTGAGATCAATCTCAATGTGAACATCCGGCAGGAAGTAATTGTGCGGCTCGAACGCGACGCCGCTGAACTACTGGATCAGAATTCTGATCTCTTCGGAGGCACCACGCCATGAAGCGTCACATTGTTCTCGCCGGCATCGCCGCCATCGGTCTGGCGCTGAGCGCCACGACGGCTTTGGCGCAAGCGGCAGATTCAGCCCTCGCCCAAGCCCGCTCCAGCGGCCTGATTGGCGAGCAGGCCGACGGCTATCTCGGTTTTGCCCCCGGCGCCACGATCTCAGCCGACCTTCGCGGCCGCGTTGAGCAAAACAACATCCAGCGCCGGCAGCTCTACACTCGCCGCGCGACCGAACGCAGTGTTTCGGTCAACGAAATGGCCGCGGCGGTCGCTTGCGAAGTCTTCCAGCGCCCGCGCATCGCTGTTGGCGAGAAGTATCGCACTGAAGCTGGCCAATGGCGCACCCGCTCCGCGGGCGCGGCCGTAGATGTTCCAAGCTTCTGCGCTGACTAATCTCTGACGCGACGCTTGAGCGCGCGGCGCCTTGGCGCTAGTGCGAAGGCACGCCCGGGCGCACATAAGCTGCATGAAGGTATTTTTGCTGACACTCAGCTTGGGCGGCATATTGGCCGTGGTCATGTTCGGCACCCTGACGAACTGGGACGCTTCCGCCATGAGTATTCACGGCTGGGTCGCGCTGTTTCTCGGCACCTTCCTCTCGCTCGCTGTTGGCGGTGGGTTAATGGCGTTGGTGTTTTATTCGGCCCGCAAAGGTTACGACGACCGCATCGAGGTCGACACGTCAGACCCCGACTGACTGACTGACCCCTTATGGTCAGCCTGAGCATAATGTGGTAGACTGATCCGATGGCCTCTCGAAAAGCCCAAAACGACGACACGCTACGATTCAAGTCGCTGTACACGCACGGTTTCGTCCGGGTGGCGGCTTGTGCGCCAGTCGTGGCGCCGGCCAATCCGGCAGCCAACGCGGACGCAATCCTTAATTTCTGGCGCGAGGCCGATGCCGAGCGCGCCGCTATCCTTCTGACTCCCGAACTCTCCCTCTCTGGTTACTCGATCGACGATCTGCTCCTGCAAGAGCCTCTGCTCGATGCGGTGGACGCGGCGATCGGCCAACTCCTCGTTGAGAGCGAGGAACTCTTCCCGATCCTCATCGTCGGCGCACCGATCCGCTCGCGCGGCGCAATTTTCAACTGCGCTGTCGTCATTCACCGCGGCCAAATTCTGGGTGTCGTCCCGAAGAGCTTCTTGCCGAACTATCGCGAGTTCTACGAGAAGCGTCACTTCAGCGTCGCCAGTGACACCGAAGAAGATCTCATCTTCGTTTGCGGAGAATGGGTCGGCTTTGGCGAAGATGTCGTGTTCACGGCAACCGACAATCCGGACTTCGCCTTCCACGTCGAGATTTGCGAAGACTTTTGGGCGCCGACGCCGCCATCGACGATGGGCGCGCTCGCGGGCGCCAACATTTTGCTGAACCTCTCGGCATCGAACATCGTCATCGGTAAAGCCGAAGACCGCGCCGTCCTGTGCGATAGTCAATCGCGCCGCGCTATCGCCGCTTATGTTTTCGCCGCCGCCGGTCGCGGCGAAAGCACCACTGACGTCGCGTGGGACGGCCAGGTCATCGCCTACGAGATGGGTGAGAAACTGGCTGAAGGCGAACGCTTCGCGCGCGACCCCAAGCTGGTCATCGCAGACATCGACGTCGCCCGTATCGCACAAGAGCGCCGGCGCGTCGGCACCTTCCGCGACGCCGCCGCCCGCGTGCAAGACAAGCTCGCCAAGTGGGGCCACATCACGTTCGAGCTGGGCGCGCCGCATGAAGAACTCCCGCTCAAGCGCAAAATCGATCGCCTGCCCTTCGTGCCGGACGATCTCAGCAAGCGCGACCGCGATTGCTTTGAAGCTTACAACATCCAGGTTTCCGGCCTCGCCAAGCGCATCGAGTCCACCAACACCAAACGCGTCATCATCGGCGTTTCCGGCGGTCTCGATTCGACGCACGCGCTGATCGTCATCGCCCGCGCGCTCGATCTCCTCAGTTTGCCGCGCAAGAACATCATTGGCGTTACACTGCCTGGATTTGCGACCAGCGATGCGACCAAGGCAAACGCCTGGGCGCTGATGAACGCGCTGGGTATCGATGGGCGCGAGGTTTCTATCGAACCGCTCGCACAGCGCATGCTCGAAGATCTCGACCATCCGGCTGCGCGCGGCGAGAAGGTTTACGACGTCGCCTATGAGAACGTGCAGGCTGGCCTGCGCACCGACTACCTCTTCCGTCTCGCCAACAAGGAAGGCGGCTTCGTCGTTGGCACTGGCGATCTTAGCGAACTCGCGCTCGGTTGGTGCACGTACGGCGTTGGCGATCACATGAGCCATTACAACGTCAATGGCGGCGCGCCAAAGACGTTGATCCAATTTCTCATCCGCTGGGTGTCTGACTCGAAACTCTTCGACATCGACACGTCGAAGACATTGATCAAAGTTCTCGAAAGCGAAATCAGCCCCGAACTTATTCCCGGCGCCACACCGCAAAGCACGCAAGCCGTCGTCGGGCCTTATGAGTTGCAGGACTTCAATCTCTACTGGCTTACACGCTACGGCCTGAAACCCAGCAAAATCCTCTTCCTTGCCTGGAGCGCTTGGCGCGAAAAGTACGACTACGCCACGCTGAAGAAGTGGCTCGGCTATTTCATCACGCGCTTCTTCGCCAACCAGTATAAGCGCAGCGCCGTGCCGAACGGCCCCAAGATTGTCTCCGGCGGCGCGCTCTCCCCGCGCGGTGATTGGCGCATGCCAAGCGACGCAAGCGCTGCGGTATGGCTTGCTGAACTCAGCAACAATACGCCCGAAGCGCTGGACTGACACGCACACCGCGTGCTTCATCCGCCAGCAATGCCGCAACTCGAAGATCTCATCACTCTCGCCCTCGCCGCCGGCCGCGAAATCATGGCCGTGCGCGCGGCTGGCATCGACGCGAAAACCAAAGCTGATGGCTCGCTCGTCACCATCGCTGATCAACGCGCTGAGGCGATCATAGAAGCAGGCTTGGCGGAGCTTGAGCCTGGCGTGCCGATGCTTGGCGAAGAAGCCGTCGCGGCCGGACGCATACCTGAGTGCGGCGCGCGCTTTTATTGTGTCGATCCGCTCGACGGCACGCGTGGCTTTGCCAAAGGCGGCGACGAATTCACCGTCAACATTGCGCTCATCGAAAACGCGACGCCGATTGTTGGCGTCGTTTACGCTCCGGCGACTGGCGAGCTTTATGCGGGCGAACCTGGCAGAGCGCTTGCGGGCAAATGTCATCCGCAGACCGGTCAATTGCTGGCGCCGCTGATTTCGATCAAAGCACAAACAGCGTTGCCGCCAAATCCGCGCGTCGTCGCCTCGGATTTCTCTGGCCGCAACGAACGTACGAGTGACTTCATCGCGGCGCTCAACGGCGTGATTACGCACGCTAGCTCGTCGATCAAGTTTTGCCGTGTCGCCGAGGGCGCTGCGGATTTTTATCCGCGCTTCGGCGATGTCAGCGAGTGGGACGCTGCTGCAGGACACGCCATTCTCAAAGCCGCGGGCGGCGATATCATGCTGCTCGACGGCTCGCCTCTGCGATATGGCGGCAAGCAAGGCGATTTCCTGATCCACGGCTTCGTCGCCTATTCCGGTGAAGGCGCAGCCGCTGCAGCGCGGCGCGCGCTGCGCTAAAGACGCGCGTCATCGCTTTGCGCCTTCATCGCCGAAAGCACGAAAGATGGGAGCAAGGCGCGTGGGACACGCTGGGGTAGTGCCTGTTGTGCGCTGTTCGATTGCTCGACCAACGCCGCGTGTCGCCACGCGCCCTATGCGATTGTTTTCCAGCGGGCCGGCTCCGGGAGGTGTTTCACTCTCTTGGATGGGTCCCCGCCGGCGTGCGGGCTTTGCCTAAGCCCCGTATCCCCCGCGGTTCGATCTGCTACCGCGGCTTCACGTGACGGATCGTTGTCACGCTTCACGCTCAATCGCGTCCCTCACGCTCGCTTGGCTCGGCTAGCCGTTTGAACCTCCCGTGCGAGGGATGGGCGCATGATACGGGCGGTTGCGGGGTGTGGGATAGATTTTCGCGTATCCAACAAAGTTGGAGCGCGGGCCTCCGGCCCGCATCGGCGCAAAATCTTGAAGGACTTGAGGAAATGCGGGCCGGAGGCCCGCGCTCCAACCTGCAAACACCGCGCGTATCCTCTGGATTGAAGAGTTCAGGTGCTAAGCCGCGCGATCAAACGCTGCATGAATTGCGCGCCCTCTTCGATCTGCGTGCGTTCGATCCATTCGTCTGGCTGATGCGCCTGCTCGATCGAGCCCGGACCGCAAATGATCGCCGGAATGCCGGCGCGCTGAAACAATCCCGCCTCCGCTGCATAGGCAACGGCGCGGGTTTCGTTGTCGCCGGTGAGCGCTCGCGCAAGCGTTTCGGCGGCGCTGTCGCGCTCAATGGCGAGTCCCGGCGTATTCGTGCGGCGAACGATAGACACACCGCCTTCCGGCGCGCGCAATTTTATCTCCGCATCCAGACTTGCGGCGACGGCGCGAAAACGCTGCTCAATCGCATCGCCTTGCGCTGCCTCCGGACAACGGCAATCCCAAATGAATGAACACCGGCGCGCCAGGATATTGCCCGCGGTGCCGCCTTCCACCTTGCCGATCGTCATCGTCGGCCCGGGCGGATTGAAATGCGCGTGCGTCTCCGCGCGTCCCTCATCACCCATGTCGGCGACGAGCGACATGAGCTTCACCGCTTCCATCACCGCGGAGACGCCCTGATCCGGCAGACTTGAATGACCTTCGCGGCCAATCACTTCGACAATGAAAGAGCGCACGCCCTTGTGCGCCGAAACCACTTTCATGCTCGTCGGCTCACCGACAATCACCGCTGATGGCTTATTCGTTTGCGCCGCGAGTTCGGCGATCATCGACGGCGCGCCGAGGCAGCCGATCTCCTCGTCATAAGAGAACGCCACGATAGTGGGACGCTTCAGCGCGGCGGCGCGCGCGTCATCAACATGCGCAAGCGCCAACGCGATGAACGTTTTCATGTCCGCTGTGCCGCGGCCGTAGAGCTTTCCGCCGCGCTCGCTCAGCACCCACGGATCGCTCGTCCACGGCTGATCATCGACAGGCACGACATCCGTATGCCCCGAAAGCACGACGCCGCCTGCTACATCGGGGCCGACGATGGCGTAGAGATTGGCTTTCGTGCCGTCAGCATTAGCGACGCGCCGCGACGCAATCCCGCGTTGGCCGAGAAAATCCTCGACCCACGCGATCAGCTCCAAGTTCGAGTTGCGCGACGTCGTATCAAACGCGATCAACCGCGTCAGGATATCGAGCGTCGCGCTTATCCCGGTCACTGGCCGGCTTGGACCAACTGGCCGCCCGGCTCTTGATACGCCAGCAACACGATGCGGAAACGCAAAGCTGCGTTCGGCGGGATCGAACCGCGGCCAGCCGGGCCGTAGCCGAGCGAGCCCGGGAATGTCGCGATCACTTCATCGCCTGGGCGCATGTGTGAGATCGCTTCCGAGAAGCCGGGCACCACCGCTTGCAGCGGAAACTCAACCGGATCGCCGCCGAAGGACGAGTCGAACTCTTCGCCGCCGTCAACGAAGGTGCCTTGGTAATGCACCAGCACGCTGGCGTTCATCGTCGGCTGCGCCAGCGTTTGATCAGCGCCGCGGCGTGTGAACTGAAGCTCAAGGCCTGACGGCAAGGTTTGCGCTTGTTCCTGCACTTCTGCTCCCAATCCTGGAATTGCTTGCGCCGGCGTTGCCGTCGCTTCGCTTTCGGCGCGCTCGATTTCGTCCATCACGCCGCTATTGTTGCCACACGCAGCAAGGGTCAGCGTTGCTGCGACGAATAATGCTCTGATCATCTGTAGAGTGCTTCCGATTGTTCAATGGTCCAAGTTTCAGCTTCGCCGGCGCGTTCCCATTCGCGGAACGCATCGTCGGCAAAAATCGTGTCGCAATAGGCGCGCGCAAAATCAGGCGCCGTGACTTTATAGGTGCGCAGGCGCGTACACACCGGCGCGAACATCGCGTCGGCAATCGAGCGCTGGCCAAACAAGAACGGCCCGCCATAGCGCTTCAGCACGCGCTCCCAGAGCGCATATAATTGTTCGAGATCGGTGCGGGTGTCAGCTGGCCAGCTTGGTTCGGATGGCAAGCGCCGGCGAATGTTGCAGGACATATCGCGCCGCACCGCTGCAAAGCCTGCGTGCATCTCCGCTGACGCCGCGCGCGCATCGGCGCGAGCGAACGAATCTGCCGGCCAAAGCGACGGGGCCTGCTCGGCCGCCCATTCGCAGATGGCGAGACTCTCATAGATCACGACATCGCCGACGTGCAGCGCCGGCACACGGCCGCTCGGCGAGACTTCGCGTACTTCTTTGATCTGCGATTGTCCGTAGCCTTCGCCGCCCAGCGGGATGATCTTTTCATCGAAGGCGATGGCGCCCCATTTCAACGCCAGCCAAGGGCGCATCGACCAGGAAGAGTAATTCTTGTTGCCGATATAGAGGACGGGGGGCGCCATGATGCTGGCTTGTTTCAGAGCCCGCGCGGGAGATCAAGCCGCAGCGGCGCCGCTTTCCCCTCTCCGCGACGCAGGTTAGGCTCGCAAGCGGCGGGCGGGAGAATTTGATGCGTATTTTGGCGGCAATAGCTGTGATCGGCGCATGCCTCGCGGCCAGCATGGCGACCGGCGCAGGCTCGCGCACGGCGACCCGCGAACCGGTCACACTCAGTGGCGCCACCGATATCAATTTCGAGCGCGCCGCTTCGATGGCGCATCAACGGCGCGGCGGCAAACCCGAACCAAGTGGCGGCAACGACAGCTGCCGCTGGGCCAATGACAACGAGTGCGACGAACCAAACATTGGCACCGGCGCATGCACGGCGGGCACAGATCGCTCCGATTGCGCGCGGATCATCTCCGGCCGCGAAGACGATTCCTGCCGCTGGGCGCGTGACGGCGAGTGTGACGAGCCAAACTTTGGCACTGGGGCGTGCGTCCAAGGCACTGATCGCGCCGATTGCGGCGACATCGCCTGGATGCGCAACCAGACTGACGCGTGCGAAACCGCCTTCAATGGCGTCTGCGAAGATTCAAGCCGTGGCAGTGGCTCGTGTGCGCCGCGCTCCGATCGCTCCGATTGCCACGGCCGCCAGCGTCCAATGGCGATCAATGACCACTTCTTCGGCAACGATGACCGCGTGCTTGTGCCGGTGAATGAAGCGCCGTGGCGCTACATGGGTACGTTACACCTGGACAGCGGCGGTACGTGCTCGGCGACCCTTATCGGCCGCGATGTCATCGCCACCGCCGCGCATTGCATTTCGGGCGACGATCGCGTCAACGCTGCCGCACGCTTCGAAAGCGCCGACGGCCGCCAATCCGCGCGCGTGATCGCTTACTTGATCGATCCGAATTTCAACTATCGCCGCTTCACGACGACCGACGAGATCGACGGCCTCGATTGGGCGCTGCTGCGTCTCGATCGCCCGCTGGGCGACACATACGGGCACGCAAACGCCCGCAGCATCACCGGCGCTGGCCAGCCGCTCAGCGCAGAGCTTATGCAAGCGGGCTATTCATGGGACACTGGCGGGCATCTCTCCGGCAATCTTCGCTGCCGCATGATCGCGATGCACCCGGACAATACGTTCGCACACGAATGCGACACCACCCGCGGCGATTCCGGGTCTGGCTTTTTGGTGCGCAACGGCAATGGCTTCGATCTAGTCGGCGTCGACTCGAACTTCCGCTCGCAACGCGGCGGACCGTTCATTTACATCGCGGTCAGCGCGGCCTCGTTCGCAACGCGGGCGCCCGACTTTATCGCCGGGCGCACAGGCACGAATGTGGGCAGCGGCGGCGCGCGGTCCGTTAAGCCTCTCCCCTAAACCCCAATCCGGGGCCTAAGGCTTGCGACCCTCACACGCGAATAGTGTGAGGAAAATTCGTGCGTCTCGAAACGATACATCCGCGTGAGCTCAATGCCGACGATGCAGCGCTTTGGCGCGCGCATCAGAGCGCCGATCCGGCGCTACAAAGCCCTTATCTGACGCCTGAGTGGGCAAAACTGATGGGCGCAGTGCGCGAAGATACGCGCGTCTGCGTGATCCAGGATGGCGCAGGATATTTCGGCGCTCAACGCATCTCACGTTTCGCCGCCATGGGTTTGGGCGCGCCAATCTCGGACTATCAGGGCGTCGTGGGCCTTCCAGGCCTCGAAATTAACCGCGCTGAACTTTGCCGCTCTCTGAAAGTCGGCCGCATCGACATCACACACGCGCCGGCGGGGCAGAGCTTGCTGCAAGGTGCAGTCGCCGGCCAAGAAGGCTCATGGATTGCCGATGTCGCCGGCGGGCGCGACCTTTATGAAGCAGCGCTCAAGCAGCGTCGCAGCGAGTTCGTTCGTCAAACCGATAAGAAACTACGCAAACTTGAGCGCGACCAGGGCCACGTCGAATTCCGCGCCCAATCCACCGAGCGCGCCGATTTCGACACGTTGCTCGCCTGGAAAAACGTGCAGTTGAAGCGCACCGGCCAACCGGCAATTTGGGCAGCGCCATGGGTCACGCAAACGTTGAATGGCTGCTTCGAGACGCGCGAGAGCCAGTTCGGCGGCGCGCTGTTTACATTATCTGTAAAGGGCAAGCTCGTCGCTGGCGCCTTCTGCTTACGCAGCGCGCGGGTTCTACATTTCTGGATCGTCGCACACGATAACGCGTTCGACGCCTACTCCCCGGGCGTGCAACTCGCACGCTGGATCGCGGGCTGGGCCGGTGATAACGGCATCGCTGAACTCGATTTCGGACCGGGCGATTATCAGTACAAGCGCCAACTCTCGACCGGCCAACGCATGCTTGAGCGCGGCGTCGTCGCTGGCGCGTCGTGGTCAGCCACGGTGCGCCGTGTTCAGCACGCCGTACGCGCGCGTATCGAACAATTGCCGCCGTCGCGCCTAGCGCAACTTCCCGGCAAAGCCATGCGCCGCCTCGACCTGATGCGCGCGCTGCACGCCTAACTCTCCACGCAATACCAGCGTTCGGCGGAACGTGCTCCTCTGCGCCTGCGTTGCAAATGCAGAGGAGACGACGACAATGCTACAAGACGGAACCGCCTGGATGCTCGTTGCTGATGGCCGCCGCGCGCGCGTGTTGGTCGAGCAACGCCGCGGCGCAAATCTCGAGGAACCCTCCGAGTGGGCGATGGAGATCAGCGAGGATGAACTCTACGACGCCCAAGATCGACCACCGCGCAGCTTCGATCGCGTCGGCGCCGGACGTCACGCCATGGATGGCGGGCGCAGCCTCCACGAAATGGAAGAAGAAAAATTCCTCAAACGCGTCGCCGAACGTCTAGGCGAAGCCGAAAAGCAAAAACAATTCGATCATCTGATCATCGCCGCGCCACCGCGCGCGCTTGGCTTGCTGCGCGACATGCTGCCAGCAGGCGCAAAGTTACGCATTCGCGCCGATGTTTCGAAAGACCTGCTCGGTGAATCCGCGCCTAAATTGCGCGCGCGTCTCACCGAAATGCTGCGCCCAAGCTAGGCGGCGACCGAAGCCGGATCGTGTTCGGCCACAAAGTGGCCGGGTCCGACCTCGATCCATTGTGGGCGATACTGCACCGCATCCGGATCATCGATGATCCGCGACTTTAAGAAGCGCAGCGGCGCACGCGTATCGAGTGGGCTCGGCAGATCACCAACCAAGCGCACGCGCGGCTTGTTGCGCGCGATATCGGGATCTGGCGTTGGCGCCGCGGCGAGCAGCGCCTTGGTGTAAGGGTGGCGCGGATCGCGCAGGATCACTTCCGCCGGCCCGAACTCCACGGCGCGCCCAAGATAGAGCACCAGCACATTGTGAGAAATCTCGCGCACGACCGCGAGATCGTGGCTGATAAAAAGGAAGCTCGTCTTGTATTCGCGCTGCAGGTCAGCCAGCAGCCTCAAGATTTGCGCCTGGATCGAAACATCGAGCGCCGAAACCGCTTCGTCGCAAACAACCAGTCTCGGCTTCAAGATCATCGCCCGCGCTACACCGACGCGCTGGTTCTGACCGCCGGAGAGCTCGTGCGGATAGCGATTGATGAGATCGGGATCGAGCCCGACCTGCTTCATCATTTCCTTCACCCGCTCTTCGCGTTGATCGCGCGTCAGCGCCGGCTCGAAGGCAAGCAGCGGTTCAGCGATCGAGGAGCCTAACGTCATGCGCGGATCGAGGCTCGCCAACGGGTCTTGGAAGACGATCTGCAGATCTTTGCGCGACTGGCGGATGGCTTCGCGCTCGCTCGGCAACAGATTACGCCCGAGAAATGTCACGTCCCCGGCATTGCGCGGCAGCAATTGCACAACCGCGCGCGCCAGCGTCGACTTCCCGCAACCGCTTTCGCCGACAATCCCCAAAGTCTCGCCTGCATTGAGCTGAAAGCTCACGCCATCGACGGCGCGCAGCGGCTTGCTGGCCCCGAACAGCGAGCTGCTTTTGACCTTTACGGGGAAGATAACACGCACGTCTTCCACCTTCAGGATCGGTGGCCCGGCTTCGGGCGGCGCGAGCGGCACGTTGCGCTCGCCGTCGATACGCGGCACGGCCTTGAGCAGCATCTTGGTGTAATCGGCCTTTGGCGCGGAATAAATCTCCTCGACCGTTCCGGTCTCGACCACTTCCCCGCGGCGCATAACAGCAACGCGCTGCGCCATGCGCGCGATGACGCCCATATCGTGCGTGATCAGCGCCACCGCCGCGTTGGTGTCCTTCTGTAAATCTTCGATCAGATCGAGCACTTGCGCTTGCACGGTGGCGTCCAGCGCCGTCGTCGGTTCATCCGCAATGAGCAAAGCAGGCTCGGCCATCATCGCCATGCCGATCATCACGCGCTGGCGCATGCCGCCAGAAAGTTCGTGCGGGTACTGCGTGAGACGCCGCGCGGCTTCAGGAATGCGCACGCGCTCCAGCCACTCTACGCAACGTTGACGCGCCGCATCGCCCGTCACTTTGAAATGGTGCTCAAGCACCTCGCCCATCTGCGTCTCGATGGTGAGATGCGGCGTCAGCGCCGTTAGCGGGTCCTGAAATACGAAGGCGACGTGCCGGCCACGCACCTGATCGAGTTCGCGCCGCTGCAAACCTAAAACGTCGCGGCCCTGAAACTTCACCGAGCCGGAAACGCGGGCGTTGGGCGAGGTCAAACCAAATGCGGCTAAGAAAGTTTGGCTCTTGCCCGAGCCGCTTTCCCCAACGATGCCCAGGCACTCGCCCCTATTGATCGTGAGAGAGAGGCCCTTAACCGCCTCCACATGGCCGTCCGGCGTGTCAAAGGTGACGGCGAGATTGGAAATTTCGAGAACGGTTTCAGTCATGGCGGCGGACACTACCTGCGGCGCCGAAGATGTCCATTCCCGGTGGCGGTTCCGTTCCGCCTATGGGACAAGTGCGCGACGGAGCGACCCATGGCGCAGATGAACTTCCTTACCCAGTGCACGTTCGATTTCGGCGCGCTGGCGCAATTGCCAAAGGTGCTGAAGGCCAATGGCGTCAGCCGGCCGTTCGTGGTCACCGACCCCGGCCTCAAGGCCAATGGCCTGTTGGATACGCTTCTCTCCGCCCTGGGCGAACCGCCCGCTGGAGTCTTTACCGGCACACCGCCGAACCCGACCGAATCCGCCTCGCGCGCCGCCGCTGATGCGTACCGGGCTTCCGGCGCTGACGGCATCATCGCCTTTGGCGGCGGCTCATCGATGGACCTCGCAAAAGCGATGGGCCTGATGGCGACGCATGAAGGCCCGTTCGAGCGCTTGGGCGGCTCGAAGCGCGGCATGAAATTCATCACAAAAATTCCGCCCCTGATCGCGGTGCCGACAACGGCCGGCACTGGTAGCGAAGTGTCGCCCGGGGCTGTCGTCATTCTCGACAACGGCATGAAGGAAACATTCGTCTCGGCGCATCTGGTGCCAATCGCCGCTGTCTGCGATCCCGAACTTACGCTCGGCCTGCCGCCATCGCTCACCGCCGCCACCGGTATGGACGCGATGACGCACTGCATCGAAGCGGTGCTGACGCCAGTCGTTCACCCGCCGGCCGAAGCGATTGGCATCGACGGCGCTGAGCGCATCAGCAAATGGCTCGAAGTCGCCGTAAAAGATGGCGGCAATCGCGACGCGCGTTGGCACATGATGATGGGCTCGTTTGAAGGCGCGCTCGCGTTCGCCAAGGGCCTAGGCGCCGTTCACGGTCTCAGCCACGCACTCGGCCGCATCCATGAGCTGAAGTTGCACCACGGCACGCTCAACGCCGTGATCCTCCCGCACTCGCTCGCCATGATCGGCAACAGCGCCGAAGAGAAATTCGCACGTATACGCCGGGCGCTCGGCCTCGCGCCGAACGCTGACCTTGCTCAATACATCGCTGATCTCAACGCGCGCATCGGTCTGCCGCCGAGTCTCAGCGCCATGGGCGTCAACGCGGACCACGGCGAAGGCGCGATCGACTACGCCGTCGCCGATCTTGCGACCCTCTCGAACGCAGTACCGTTCGACGGCGGCAAGTATCGCGAGCTATTCAAGCGGGCGCTCTGATCTCCTGTGAGCGACGCCGGAGCATTGCTTGATGTCTTCCAGCGCGCCCGCGATCTCGTCGCGCGTCCGGACAATGACTTCGCTTGGTCGAGCTGGCGCGACTCGGAAGACGCACTGGAAGAAATCGACAGCGTCCTCTCGCGGCTTCAGCGCGGCGAGATTCCCGCGCTGCTAGAAATGTCGGTGCTGTTCGCCCCGACAGGTCCGATGCAGGAGCTCAGCCTCAGCAGCGGCTGGGGCAATCGCTTTCTAGGTCTCGCCGAAGAGTTCGATGCGGCAATTGGGGACGCCCGCTAACACGGAAGTGATGTGCGCTCATCGTGCGAGCGCTTGCCGCCTCCCATGTGCGCGCGCAATTTCGGCGCATGTCGATCGAAGCTCTCCACGCCGCCGCATGGCCGCCAAGCCGCGCTGACCGTACACGCCCCGTCAACGAAGATAGTTGCGCCGCCGATCCCAGCGGTCCTGCCGCCGAATGGACATACGGCGACGCCGCAATCGGCTTCGTCATGTCCGGTTGGTTCGAATATGCGAGCGAGGATCAAACCACGCTCGCCGCGCCCGGCTCGATCATCCTCGGCAATGCCGGCGAAGCGTTCAGCGTTCGCCATATCGACACGCTCGGCAACCGCCGCCTCGTCGTAACCTTCAAGCGTGACTTGCTGGAAGAGGTCGCCAACGAAGCTGGCGTCAGCGCCCGCTTTGACGCCATTGCGTTGCCGCCAAGCCAGGCCGCAACACGCATGTTTGCCTATATTCGCGCACTTTCTAAGCGCGGGAGCGAGGACATCCGTTATCAACTCGCACACGCCGCGCTCACGGCGCAGCAGCCACGTCCGCATGAAAATATCTCCGCGCGCGATCGCAGCCGCGTGCAACGCGCCGTCGGCCACATCGAAGCCAATTTCGAAGACGCATGTTCACTGCAGGCGCTCGCGGATGTCGCCGGCCTCAGCCGGTTTCACTTTGTGCGCATGTTCGGCGCTGTCGTCGGCCAAACGCCAAACCAGTATCTGATCAACACCCGCATGCGCGCAGCTTCCGATCGCCTGATGACAACTCGGACGCCCATCGCGCAGATCGCATTCGAAGTCGGGTTCAACGACATCTCGCACTTCTATTCGTGCTTCCGCGACGCCTTCGGCTGCACGCCGCGGCAATGGCGTTTGCGCGGCTGAGGCAAGATCGCCCAAGAAACATACGAGCTCCGCCGCGCTCATAGCGCTGAGGGAGTTTTATTTTGAACTATTCAGAGACCGCTGGACGCACAGCGCTCGGCCTCGGCGCGCTCGGGCTTGGCGTCATCAGCCTCATCTACGCGGACTTCGCCATCACTTGGCAGCCCGTCCCCGATTGGATCCCGGCGCGCACTGCCCTCGCCTACGCAAGCGGCGCGCTGCTCGCCGCGGCGGGCGTTGCCCTGTTGGTTGATCGCGGCACACGCGTCGCGGCAGCGTTTCTCGCGGCGTTCATGACCTTTTGGGGGATCGTGCTGCAAGCACCGCGCGTGCTCGCCGGTGAAGAAGCAGCGTGGCTTGCGCCCGCCGAAATTCTCGCCGTCGCCGCCGGAGCTTGGACTCTTTATTGGCTCAACGCCGCCGAGAACGAGTTCCGAACCACAGCGATCCGCCTCGGCGTGAAGTTCTTCGCCCTGACGGCGCCCGTCTTTGGCATCGCGCACTTCCTCTACATGGAGTTCACCGCATCAGTGATCCCGGCCTGGATTCCTTGGCATTTATTCTGGGCCTGGCTTACGGGCGTCGGCCATGCCGCGGCGGGCGTTGCGATCCTACTTGGGATTGTGCCGCGTATTGCCGCCACGTTGTTGGCGGCGATGTTCAGCGGCTTCGTATTGCTGGTGCATGTGCCGCGCGTGATCGGCGATGCGGGCAACCGCGTTGAGTGGCATTTGCTCTCGACAGCGCTTTTGTTAACCGGCGCCGCGTGGATTGTAACCAGCGCTCTAACGCGCCGCTCAACATAGCCCAAGACGCAGGATCGCGCTTCGCCTTCACTTCGTGCGAGACGGAGAACAAAAATGAAGCGGATCATCACGGCACTGGCGCTTGCCTGCAGCACAATAGCGCCGAGCGCGCACGCGCAGATGGGCGGCATGGCGCCCTCTTCATCGGCGCCGCAACAAGATCCAACGGCGGCCTATCAAGCTGGCGTCGCCGCGTTCAATGCGGGCAACTTTCCCGAAGCCGTGCGTCAGCTCCGCAACGCGCGCCGCGCGCGGCCAAGTGACGGTACGATCAATTACGCGCTCGGCCTAGCTTACAATGCCAATGGCGAGAAGGAAGAAGCCAAGACCGCGTTCGAACGCGCTGTCCGCGCCAACAACGCACCAATTCCGGCACGCCTCCAGCTTGGCCTTGTGTCATTGGAATTGGGTGATCGCGAAACCGCCACGGCGCAGCAAACCGCGCTCCAACGCGCCGTCGGCTCGTGCGACGCAAGCTGCGGCGACGCGCGCCGCGGACAATTGCAGTCATCGTTGGATCAACTCACGCGCGCGCTAGCGACGCCGTAGGTCACTCGACCTTAGCGAGAAAATCCAACACCGCATCCCATGCGTCGGGCTCATCGAGCTGAGGCGCGTGGCCGATGCCTTCGACCGTGACGGCGTCAACGCGATGGTTGACGGCGCGCATCCGCTCAACTGCTTCCGGGCTTAGAATATCGGAAAGGCCGCCGCGGACGCTGAGCACTGGCGCCTTCGCCAAGGCTGCAAAGTACGGCATCAAATCGGCCGGCGGCGCATCGGCGTCAAAGTCCGCGAACGCCAGCGCGATGTGCGGATCGTAGTCCAACTCGAACCGCCCATCGTCGCGCGCGCGGAATGTGCGGCGCGCGAACGCCTGCCAGAAAGCGTCGTCATCAAGCCGATCCGGAAACGCCGCGCCGTTCGTTGAGCGCGCCGCTGCGGCTGCATCTTCCCATGACGCCACCGGTTGCACATGGCCGACATAATTCGCGATCCGCGCAAGGCCAGACGTGTTGAGCTGAGGGCCGACGTCGTTGAGCACCGAAGCGGCGATGCGATCGGGATTGGTCGCCGCAATCACCATCGTGATGAGTCCGCCCATCGATGTGCCAACAAACACGGCCTTCGCGATGCCGAGCGTATCCAGAAGCTTCAGCACGTCCTGCGCGTAAACCGCAGGCACATAATGCGCCGGATCGGGATCGTTCGCGCTTCTGCCGCGCCCGCGCATGTCAGGAACGATCACGCGGCGACCGAGGGCAGCGATGCGCGGTGCGACCACTTCGAAGTCGCGTGAGTTGCGGGTGAGCCCATGCAGGCAAACGACGGCCGCGCCGGTTTCCGGCGCAAGCGGCGGGTAATCACGCGCATACAGCGCAAGCCCATCCACGGTCGCGATCACGCGTTCTTCGTAACCGCCGATTCCGATTGGCGCGCCAGCGTCCATGCTTCTCTCCGTCAGCCTGGTGCGCGCTGCTGCGCCACCGTCGCGTTGGCATCGACATACTCAACCGCGCGCATGGCCCGCAACCGTGCGCCCCAGCTTTGCTGCACGGCGTTCCGTTCACTCGCCGCAACGGCTTCGCAGGTGCGCAGCACAATCTCGGCGCCACCAACGGTGAACCGATCAAAGCAAAGCCCGGCCAACCAGGTTTGGCGGCGAAGTTGAACTTCGACTTGACGTTGCGCTTGCGCCAGCTCGCCGCGTGCGGCCTGCGCCTGCGCGCGCGCAATCGGGCCACCGCCACGGAACTTTACAATGAAGCCGACAGGCGCCGCGCCAGTCTGCGTTTGCGCCATCTGTGCGACCGCTTGAGGCTCAGCTTCGGCGTGTGTTTGCGGCTGCAGCGCGAAGATAAGCGCGCCAGCCATCAGCGCGCCGGTCACGGCGATGCCCCAAGTGCGGTGCGCATTCACATCCATGCGGCGAACCTTGGCCCTGCTCACGCGGGCGGTAAAGCCCAATCACCTATGGCGTTTGCGCCGCCAGCGCGAGATCAAGTCTGCCGCGTCCGCTGGGACGCGCGCACGTTGGCGAACCCGTGCTGATCGGTGTGGCGTTCGCCGAACGCGCGCACTCGATCTCAGCGAAGTTCGATGCAAACGGCGAAATCGCGCGCGTGAACAGCGCGTTTTCGAGTTCACGCCCACGCAGGCCCGATTGCGCCGCAAGCAGCGCTAGCGCGGCTGAGACATGCGGGGCGGCCATCGAGGTGCCTTGCAAGAAGGAATAATAGCAGCGCTCGGTCGAGTTCGAGTTAAGCGGATCGTAGCAGCCGCTTTGCGTGGCGCGGGTGGAGAGCACGCCATCTGGGCGGCCATCGTTATCGCTGTCAGCGAACACGTCGCCGCCCGGCGCCAGCAGGTCCACTTCAGGTCCGAAGTTCGAATAGAACGCCAAACCGCCGCGCGCGTCGTTAGCGCCGACAACAATCACATTGTTGCAATTCGCCGGCGCATAGAGCGCTGTGCGATTGGCCTTGTTGCCTGCCGCGACCACCACAACCACATTGCGCGCCACCGCCGCGTCGATCGCGGCTTGCATCGAAGCCGGGCATGGGGCCTGGATCGTCAGGCTCATATTGATGATGTCGGCTTGCGTCGTGTTGGCGATTTGCTGACTGTCCGCGGTGATCGCCGGTGCAATGCCCGCCGCCCAGCGAATGCCGGAGACGATATCCGCCAATTCCCCGCCGCAACGCCCAAGCACACGCACCGGGATGACGGTGACATTCCAAGCGCCGCCGGCAACACCAACACGATCATTGGTCATTGCAGCGCCAATCGTACCGGCGACGTGCGTGCCGTGATACGAGTTCTCAGCCGTCGCTCCGCACCGGTCGCCGGAATCATTGGCGTCCGCATCGATGCCATCGCCATCACCGCCGCGCTCGGGATTGTTGATGAGATCAACGCCGGTCGTGACGTTCGCCGCGTTGCGGATGTCAGGGTGGGAAAGATCCAGCCCGGTATCGAGCACGGCCACACGCACGGTGCGGGCGCCCACCTGATGCGACTCCCAGAACGTCACAAAGCCTGCGCCACCGGGCGAGGCGTTGGCCCCTGTGTTGGCGCGATAGTGCCACTGCAGGGCGTAGAGCGGATCGTTCGGCACACCGCCGATCGGCGTAGGCGCCGGCGGCGTCGTCGTTGTCGGTTGCGACGGGTTCTGCGTCGTCGGCTGCGATGGCGGTTGCTGTGTCGGCTGATCGCGGCGCGGCGGACGCGTGAAGCCGCTGTCGGCGATGAAGTTCGGCTCGACGTATTCAAACTGCCCAGATTGCGTGAGCCGCTGGATGGCGCAGCGTGTCGCCAGCGCGATGTCGCCTTCGAGCTGCGCTTGACTCACAATACGCGGGCACCGATCCGTCGGGCTCCACTCGATCGAATCCGGCACGCCTTCTTCGGTCGTCGCACCACCCTGCTTCGTGCCACGGCGATACGCCGTCGGGCTCACACCGGACGTGAGATCAACCGTAACAACGCCGCCCGGGCGCACGCGAATTTCGCCACTGATGCCAAGCCGCCGCAGCGTGTCCTGCGCAACGCTGCTTGCAACGGCGGAGGCTTCCGTCTCTGCGCGCGTGCGCAGCTGCGCCGCGACGGCGTCCGGCAATTGCTCCAACGCTTCAACGCCGTCATTGCGCACCGCGCGCGCGAAGGTTGAGGTCAACCCCATGTCCGTCGCTGCGTCGGAGAGCTGACGCTCGACCTGCGCGCCGACCAAAATCTGCCCCGGCGCGATCAAAATCGGGTCCGGCGCAAGGATCGCCGCCATCTCTGCTTGCGGCTGCACCGCGCCGGAGAGCGCGCGCGCGTCGAGCGGCACATCATCCAGCGGGGCGGGTCCGGGCTCTTCGACAGCCGCGCCGCCCGTCATGCGCTCCCACACGTCGCTGAGCTGGTCGCACGCGCCCAACGCCAAAATTGGCGCGAACGCTAAAGCGGCCAAACTCCACCGGCGTTGCGACATCGCTTGAACTCCCCACCTAAATTCTAGGACACTGGGACGTTAGCTTGGCGGCCCCCGATGACAAGGCGATGTCGGAGGACGCCCGTGGAGAAGGGCCGGTAGCGGCGCATATGAGCATTTTCCCCTTAGCGGCGAATCTCGCAGCAGCGCGTCAGTCAGACGCGCCGCGCGCACGGACAGAGGACGAGGCCACCACTTTGGCGGGTGGCCCCGTGTTCCTGGCCGTTGAGGAACTGCCCACGCCGTACGAAACGCCCACCGCCGCCGAACAAGACGTGCCCGATTTATACGGTACTGGGCTCTACGAGCTGATTTGGCGCGACGGCGCTTGGCGCGTGGTGATGCGGTATTGGCGCCCCGCGCCTCCGGCGCCAGTCGCGCGCACCGGCGACGCTGCCGCGAAGAAGCCGCTGGGCCACGCACGTACGCCCGAACAAGCACGCGAACTTCTCGGCGCGCCGGCAGAACTCGCAAGCGAGGTGCTGCCGAAGCTCTATCTCGATCACAAGCAAGTGCTGAAACGCTGGAGCGCACTGGTGAAGAGCGGACTCGCGGAAATCGTCGAGCGCGAAGGAAGGTTCGCTGTTGCACTCACGTATTGGCGTCCCATGCACGCCCCCGGCATCGCTGCGCCGCTCGCGCCGATCGAACGCATAGAACTCGCCGAACGCGTTGCCGCGCCGCTTACGGGGCCTAAGCCACAAGCCGATCTCGACATCGGCTTGTTTGAAAACCAAGCGCCAGAAAATCCAAACGTGCTGCTGGTCACCGAAGAAGGTGACGGACGTTTCAGGGGGAGCGAATAGGTGATGTTGAAAACGATGGTGCGAGCTTCAGCGCTCGCATGCCTTTTCGCGACATCAGCTTTCGCGCAACAGGCAAGTAGCAGCGTCGAGGCACACTATGCGCGCTACCGCGCGGCCATTGAGGCTGGCGACACGCAGAGCGCCGAAGACGCTGCAAGCGCCGCCCTCTCCGCATCGCAACAGCGGGACGGCAATGGCGGGGCGACCGGAACGCTCGCGTACAATCTCGCGCTGGTGCGTATCGACGATGGGCGCCCTGCCGAAGCGCTGGAAGCCGCAACACTCGCGCTGCAAATTGCCGAGAGCGGATCCGCCGGCGGCCTCGACCCGCTGGCGGCGCGTTTGGTGTTCGGCCAAGCACAACTCGCCGCCTCTCCAGAGCAGGGCACCCAGACTCTCACCACCGCACTCGCCGCAGCGGCGGAGCGAACTGATGTTGACGAGAGAGCATTCCGCGCTGCAGCTGCGTTGGGCTTTTGGGCCTTCGAACACGAACAGTTTGCGCTGGCGCGCACCTCTTGGACGCACGCTGTGGCGCATGTCCGCGGGCAAACACCGGCCGACATTCTTGCGCGAGAGCGCGCCCGCACCGCCCTTTCAGTGGCGATGATCGCCGAGCACGGTGACAATCCCCGTGCGGCGGAGCGCGATCAGGCTTACGCGTTCCTCAGTGACGCTATGGAGGCGCTTTACCCATTCGCGATCGAGCAAGCAGCGAACGGCGCGCTGACGCCATTTCAACTCGCGTTCGCTGAAGCAGCGGGATGGCGTGGCTATGGTCGCGCCGCCTACACACCGCGTGAGCAAATAGTCCAACGCAATATTCGAGGGCAGCCTGTCTGCAAAACATACTGGTCAGGCGGAAGCGGCTTCGAGGCGGCTTTGCAAACCTCCTCTGACGGCAGCGTTGGCGTTGGCGTTTTCCGCATCCTGTTGGATCAGGACGGCCGCATCACATCCATCGACACGGCGTTTGCGATGCCGGCGCAAGAGTTTTCATCTTCCGTGACGCCGCTGTTGGCGCGATTACGCGCGCGTCGCGCCTCGGACGCCCAAGCCGGATGCGTTATGCCAAGCATGACGTTTCAGACGATGGTTTTTGTTGGCCGTCCTTTGCGATAACGAAACGGCGCCGGTGGTGGCCCACCGGCGCCGCGTTGTTTCAGCTTTGCTCAGCTCTTACTGGCGGTAGCTGATCCGGAAGTAGCCGAAGCGTCCCGGGGCGTCGTAGGTCGTCGGGTCGAAGTTGTTCAGACCGCAGGTGAAGCAGCCTGGCGGATCTTCGTCCGTGACGTTGTTGATGCCCAGGGCGAGCGTGATGCGCTCGTCGAGAACGGCCGGCGTCCAGCGCGCTTGCAGATCCCAATAGGTCACTGCATCGAGCGTGTTGGCTGCGCCGGTTTCGTTCACATCGGAGATGTAGCGGGCGGTCGCGGTTGCGCCTAGTTGACGCCAGTCCCAATCAACCGAAAGCGTGGATTTCACTTCCGGATACGCTTGGTCGGGGCTGCCGCGCTCGGTGCCTTCGCGCGGGATCGAGATGATGCCCGTCGAGGTTGGGACCAGTTCGCTATACTCGAGCAGGAAGTTCGTCGACGAACGCACCGAGAAGGTGCCCAGCGACGTTTCCGGCGACGTCCAATTGACCGTGAAGTCAACCGCGCTGGTCTCAATGCCGCCGATGTTGATCAGCGGGTTCGAGATCGCAGAGACCGTGCCAGTCGGCGTACGCGTGATGGTGGCGCACGCGAGTGCATCACCAGTCTGCGCGCAACGATCAAGTAGCGCCTGGCCGTCTTGCGCTTTGATCGCGCCGTCGAGTTCGATGTTCGAGTAGTTCACTTCAAACGAGATGCGATCGGACCATGCGGTGTTCGCCCAGAAAGACGGCTGCCACACGACGCCGAGATTGAAACCTTCGCTCGTTTCAGGTTGCAGCGCCGGGTTGCCGCTGGTGATCACCGGCAGTTGCGGATTGAGCTGCGTGTACGATCCGCTCGCCGGCACGCTTGCATTGATGCAGTTGGTCTGCACATTCGCGGGTTGTGCTAGCAGGTTCGAGCACGGATCGGTCACTTCTTGGTCGAAGCGCGAAGCCGTTCCGTAGAGTTCGCCGATCGACGGCGCCCGGAAGCCCTCACCCCAATTGAAGCGCACCAGCACATCTTCGATTGGCCGCCAGTTCAGGCCCGCCTGGAAGGTCGAGTCTTGGCCGGAGGTCGAGTAGTCAAAGATACGCGCCGCCACCGACGCCGTGAGTTCATGCGCGAATGGCGCATCGCTCAAGAGCGGAATGCGAAATTCGGCATAAGCTTCGCGAACTTCGATCTCGCCGCTCGCCGGCTGCGCCGGAATGTCGGACGAGAAGCCGGCGGCAACGATCGGGTCTGGATCGAAGCGGCCGTCAGTGTGACGGTTCTCGATGCCGAACGCAGCGCTCAGCGGACCAGCCGGCAGGCTGAAAATGTCGCCGGTGATGTTGTAGCTGAAGTCGAGCAAGTTTTGCTCGGACGAGTCACGCTGGGTGAAGCCGATATAGTTCAGCATTTCCGGCGTGATCGTGCCTGCGCCACCGAAGATGTTCAACGGCACGCATGGATTGGAGCAACCAGCCAACGGGCCGAGCGCTTGAACCACACGTTGCGCGTTCACGTTGCCGGTGAATGTCTGCTCGGCGTTGTTCTCCGACCAGACGACATTGAAGTCCCAATCCCACGGATTGCCGAACAGCTGCGCATCGCCGCGCAGCGTCGCCGTTAGATTGAACGTATCGACGTTCTGTTCGTAGTGACGCGGCCCTGCTTCCACGAGGCGGCGGCCGACGAACACAAGCGTGCCCGCGCCAAGCTCGAAGCCGAACGGGTTGTAGGGATTGTCCGCGCCGATCACGACCGTATCGAGCAGGTTGCCGTTGCCAGCATCAGGGCCGACGAACAACGGCAGCGGCGCCGCTTGGTTTGCCGACTGACGCTCGACGTAGGAAGCGCGCAGACGCAGCTCCATGCCGTTCGGCAGATCTTGAACCAATTGGCCAAACACGCTCGTCCGCTCAGACGGCGTGACCACATAGTTGAACGGCTGGAAGTTGAACCGCGAAGCGGCGGAGAAACCGACGAAGTCCGGACCGCCATTCGCCAGCGCCGGATTGTAGCTGGGGAAGCCGCCTGGCGGGAAAGCGTTCGCCAGCGTGACATCGAGCTCTTGCAGCGTATTCGGGTCGGTCAGGATGAAGCGGCCGAGCGGCGTGCCCGAGCTGCAACCACCAGCCAAGCACGAGGTGGCGCCTGGTTGCGGAAACTGCGCGATGTCGCGATCGGCGGCGAGCACGTCGCCTTGATCCACGTAGCCGAAGCCAACGATGACATGCGTGCTCGGCGAGTTGATGCCGAACGAGACGTTGTACTCTTGCGTGGCGCCGTCACCGTAATCGTAATAGCCGCCATATTGAGCTGAGGCGATGAGGCCATCCTGCTCGTCACGCGTGATGATATTCACGACACCAGCGATTGCGTCGGAGCCATAGATCGACGAGGCGCCCTGCTGCAGCACTTCAATGCGATCGATCATGCCGAATGGGATCGTGTTCAGATCGACTGACCCTGGCACGCCCGAAGCAGAGGCGCCGTTCACCCAACGCAGGCCATCGACCAGCACCAATGTGCGTGCGCCGCCGAGATAACGCAGATCGACTTCTGCCGCACCGGCGCCGACACCGCCGCCATCTGGCGGATTGCCGAAATTGCCTGATGAGTTGAAACGCGTGTTGAGGCCGCCACCGGAAATCGGCGTGCGCTGTAGAATGTCCGCGGTCGATGAAAGGCCCGTGCGCGCGATCTCATCTTGGCCGATATTGAGGATCGGTTCGTTCTGCGAGAGCGGCGATCTGATCCGCGTGCCCGTTACGACGATCGTATCTTCATCTTGGACGTCCTGCGCGAAGGCCGGCGCAGCGCTCAGCGCAACAACGCCAAGTACCAGCACCGACATAATCGGGCGCAAAAAGGACGTGCTCAGTAAACGCTTACGGCTAGGCGACATGCGATCCCTCCCTGCTGGTGGATGTCAGCACCAGCTGCCGCGAGCCTAGGCTTGGTTAATCTTGCCGCACCCGCCCGCGTCCGGCGCGTGTGCACCACCAGCTTCGCTCGCGTAACGGGAGAAAACGCGTCTAGGCCGGCAGCGTGACGCGCAGCAACGCGCCCTTTTCCGTATCGAGGATGGCGATATCGCCGCCGTGCGCGCGCGCAATCGAGCGAGCGGCGGCGAGGCCTAAGCCCGCGCCGCGCGTGCCTTCCTCGTTCAGTCGCACGAATGGCTCGAACACAGTTTCGCGCAGCGCCGCCGGAATGCCGGGACCATCGTCCTCGACATCGATGACAACGGCGCCCTCTTCGTTGCGCAGCTTAATCCGCGCCGCCTCGCCGTACTTCAGTGCGTTTTCGACTAGGTTGGCGAACAGGCGCTTCAAGCCGAGCGACTGACCGGTGATGACAAGGCGCTCATCATTCTCGAAGGTCACGCTGCGGTGCTGATCGGCGTGGTCGTCGGCAATGCTTTGGAGTAAGGCTGACAGGTCGAGCCGCACGCGCGCTTCTTCGGCTGGATCATCGCGCGCGAAGGCTATGAAGCTGGCCACCAGCGCTTCGACCTCGCCAATTTCCTTGGCCATGCGCTCGCGATGCTCGGGGGCGGCGTGCTCGGCGGCAAGGCGAAGCCGCATCAACGGCGTGCGCATATCGTGCGCGACGGCGGCCAGCGTCTTGGTGCGATCCGCGATCAACGCACGCAGGCGCGCCTGCATCGTATTCACCGCGCGCGCCGCGCCACGCAACTCACGCGGACCTTCTTCAACGACCGGCTCACTCTGCGGATTGACGCCGACCGCCTGCACCGCCTCAGAGAAGCTGCGGATCGGACGCGTCAGGTAGCGCGCGAACAGAAGCGCCAGGATCGAGAGCAACAACAACGTGCCGCCGATGATGCCGGCAGCGCGCGCGATCCAGCCGAGTTCAGCCCAGTTGCGCCCCTGCCGCATCACCAGCCAGCGCCCGTCCGGCAATTGCGCGCCAATCTCGAAACCCGAGATCAGCACCACGCCCGCAGGCGCTGGCGCAAACATCGGCGGCGTGGGCGGCGCCGGCACGGCGCGCGGAGAAGGCGGCGTCGCCCGTGATCGCAGTTCGGGTGTGTCCGGCGCGGAGGGCGGGGCCGGGGGCGCAACGGCTGCAGGCGGGGCGACACGCACCTCCACATCCGGCATGTCGAAGTCTGGCATGGTCGGGCCATGAACTTCGACGGACTCGGTCTGACCATCGCGGCGATGGATGATCACACGGCCGTTTTCGATCTGCACGCGTTGCTCCAGACGCTCTGCGAGCCGCTCCGCCGCCGCTGCCTGGCGCTCGGCCATCGCTTCGGCGCGCGCTTCGGCCCGCGCAATCTCGCGCTCGCGGCCAATTTCGATCGCATGCTGGCGCGCGTCGAACGATTCCTGCTCCTGGTCCTGCTCGAGATCTTGAATGCGCTCTTCCGCGGCTTGCAGCCTCTCGGTCGCTTCCTGGTGGGCGCGCTGGGCCCCCTCAGCCGCGTGCCAGGCATCCTCCGCCGCCTGTTGCGACTGATCGCTCCAGTCTTCCATCTCCGCCACGCGGAAGACGAACGTATCGCTCTGCACCACGTTCGACGCCTGGATACGAATTTGATCCGGCCGCAAGTCGATCGCTTCAGCCAGTTGGATGCGCGTGCCCGCCATCGCCGGAGAATCGATCTCCGCCGGCGCATTGTCGCGCACGTCCCAAACCATACCGCGCTCGTTCATCGGCCGGTCGAGTGCGATCATATGATCGTAACCAGCCTGGAAATTGTCGGCGACGACGTCCGCGCGCATCACGTCCGGCGGACGCGGCGGCAGGAAAATTACGATCGCCAAGGTCGCGACGAATGCCGCCGCCAAAGCGATCGCCACCAGCACGCCAAGATAGGCCGCAATCGGGATGCCACGGGTTTCACGCATCAGGAGGTTGGCTTCACCGCAAAGAGATAACCCTCACCCCGCACCGTACGAATAATCTCGATTCCGCCCGGCCGCTCCAACTTGCGGCGCAGCCGCGAGACCTGAACGTCAACCGCGCGGTCAAACACGTCGCTGTCATTGTCGAACGCAAAGTCCAGCAATTGCTCGCGCGAGAGCACGCGCTGCGGCCGCTCCACGAACGCGCGCAGTAACCGGAACTCGCCGGCCGAAAGCGGGATCACCACATCATCCGGATCGATCAATTCGCGGCGCGCGATGTCGATGCGAAAGCCGGCGAAGCGCACACCCTCACCCGGTGCTGAGCCTTCATTGTCGCGGCGGCGCAACACTGCCTTAGCGCGCGCCACCAGCTCGCGCGGATTGCACGGCTTCGACATGTAATCGTCCGCGCCGATCTCGAGGCCCACGATACGATCCGCGTCGTCGCCGAGCGCCGAGAGCATAATGATCGCCGGCCGGCCCTTGCCCGAGAGCCGCTTGCACGCTGAGAGCCCGTCTTCGCCAGGCATCATCACATCGAGCACGATCACGTCGGCGCCTTTGGTGTTCAGCACCTTCTCCATCCCCGGCACGTCTCGGGCCGAGGACGCAGCAAAGCCAGCGCGCTGAAACACCTCCACCAAGCCTTCGCGGATGGCGGCGTCGTCATCGACAATCAGGACGCGCGGCGGCTGAGCGATTTCGTTCATGAGCGCCATATTATTGCGGCCTTGGTCCGGCCAACAGGGGAAACACTGTGGAACCGATGGTCTCGCCTGCTGGGGGTTCACGATTGGTGAGCACGACCACGGTCCAGGCGCCGTTTCCCATCGCCAGGGTGTTCACACCCGGCGCGCCGCCGGCAAAGCCGATGCGCGCGGTTGCGCGGCCGGCCTCCGGCTGCCCACGCAGCACCTCCGCCGTGAGTTCGGCATTGATCAGCCGGTGCTCGCGCAAGGCGTTGTCGAACGCCAGCATGTCACGAACCGTCGAATACGCATTGCCTGCCGCACTACCGGAGACTCCATGAAAGCGCGTCACGTCTTCGGCGGGCCCGTCTGGTCCGCTCGGATGGCCAGTAAAGTGCGCAGCGTCCGCGGGCAATTGATCACTGCGCAAAAAGCCGCTGCGGGTCATGCCCGCCGGCGTGAACACATGCGTCGCGACGTATTGCTCATAAGATTGCCCACTCACACGCTCGATGATTTCGCCGAGCACGACGTAGCAGCCGTTGCAGTATTCATTACCCGCGCCGGGTGCGAACATCGGCGGCTGTTGCGCAACCAATGCGTAGTAAGCGTGATTGCTGCTGAGCTGCTCTTTCGGGATGGCGCGAAACGCCGGGCCAAAAATATCCGCAATGCCGCCTTCGTGCCCGAGCAATTGCGCCACCGTTGCCGTGCGCGAGACTGCGTTCGGATAGTCCGGGATGATATCGGCAATCGTCGTTTCCGGCGTGAGCCGGCCCTGCTGGATCAGCTGCGCGACCGCGACATGCGTGAACGCCTTGCCGATCGACGCGATGGGAAAGCGATCATCGACGCCGAGCGCCGTGTTACTCGCGATGTCCCGGCTGCCGTAGGCGTGCGCAAAAATCTCCTGACCGTTGCGTGCCACCAGGAGCGCGCCGTTAAAAACGTCATCGCGCTGCAAACCGGCGAGCCACGGATCAAGCGCGGCGCCGATTTGGGCGTCCGTCATCTGCGCATTCAGGCTCAGCGCCGGCAGCTGAGGACGCGGCGGGCCATCATCTTGGGCCATGGCTGGCCCAGCAAAAAGCGCGAGTGCGACGGTCAAAGCCGCGAATTTGTTAGCCATTTCCAGCACTCCCGGCGCAGTCAGCCGTGCCCAGAGAGATACGTGGCCTCTGTTTCGGCAATGTTTCAACGCTGACGTACTGGGGAAACGTGAGCACCCCATGGTCCGCCTCATCATTCAGCCGGGCCGCTTTGGCCCAGAGGGGAAACACCATGAAACTGCCGATCGCTCTCGGCGTCGCACTTGCCGCCCTCACGGTGGCAGGCGCTAGCGCCCATTCCGCCAGCCGCCATGTCGTCATCAGCCGCAGTAGCGGCAGCGATGTTATTCTCGACGCCAACGAAGATGGCTGGATCACCCGCGCCGAAGCGTCCGCCGCCTATGAGCGCGTCTTCAACGACCTCGATACCAACAACGACGGCCGCCTCGACGACGCCGACCACACCCGAATCCATGTCAGCGGCGACGCACCAGCCGTGCATGTGTTCAGGGGCGGCGATGGCGACAGGCGCGAAGTGCGCGTGGTCACCGGCGATCTTAGCGACGAGGACGAAGCGCGCATTGAAGCGGAGGTGGCCACCGCCATTGCGCGTGGGGAGGCCCAAGTGAACCGCGCTGAACTCGACGCCATGCGCGCTGAACGCGAAGCCGAACGGGCCGAGCGTCACGCCGAACGGGTCGAGCGCGAAGTCGAACGCGCGGTGGAGCAGGCCGAGCGCCGCGCAGAAAACGATGGAGAGCGCCACGCAGATGGAGAACGCCACGTCGTCATCATCCGCACCAACGGTGAAGGCGGCGAATGGACGTCGCTCGAAGGAGGGATGGTCGCGCCCGTACCACCTGTGCCGCCGGTCGCGCCGGTTCCGCCGATTGGCCCGTTCATGCTGCTGATCGCAAATTCCGAAGAAGCAGATCTCAACGGCGATGGCGCATTGAGCCTCGACGAATTTCGCAACCAGCACCTTCGCTTCTTCGACGCCAGCGACGCTAACGGCGATGGCCGGGTCCGCTTTGAGGAGCCACCCGTTCCGCCCGCGCCGCCAGTGGCCCCCACTCCACCCGAGCCGCCGCGTCGCCGCTGAGGACCGGGCCCGGCCGGGGGGCATCCCCACTGCACCGTGACCAGAGTCACAGCGTCCGGCGCATCCAAACAATATCTTGGCTGCATCAGAGGTTCAGACGAACCGCAACGCCAATACGGGAGCTAGCCCGGATTATTCGTTGCTGTCATTGAAAGAGTGCGGCGAACGTGGCGCAAGGCGCTGATTTGCGAGTATGATTTGGTTATCGACGCCAATCCTATTCGCAAACACGGAGCGCCACGCTCGCCATGAA